>ERZ1645192.3258-NODE-3258-length-13317-cov-5.650204_pt1 | contig 13317 bp, 10 predicted proteins | sample MGYA00575354_ERZ1645192 | MGnify/ENA primary metagenome ERZ1645192 (study PRJEB40844, sample SAMN11349763) | freshwater sediment metagenome | isolation source: river sediment | host: Sediment | place: India: Faizupur Khadar , New Delhi | collected 2017-02-21 ... | reverse complement strand
AGGAAAATACAAAATTATCGGTTCTTGTATTCATTGTAAATTATAAACGATTTTGCGGCCTTTGGACGCGGGGAATTTGCGGCAAGGAGCATGCCGCGGAGAATTCGCGACTCGGGTCGCTGGAGAATTTGCGACTTGATTATGTCGTGGTGAATTTGCGGCCAAAGGCCGCGGAGGATTGGACTTTAATAACCGTCTTCCCCAAGTACATGTATCGGATCCAGTGTCTCATCCCCGTCGTCCCGGTATGCCGTTGAGCCGGGATCCATAGATTTTATTTTTTTTGATCTGGATTTCAAAGTCAAAACAATGGACCCCGGCTCGGGAGCATACCGGGGCGACGAGGGAAATGGAGCCCGAATCTCGGAACGCACTCGAAATGGTTCGAGCACTATGGATTATTTAATAATTTTCCTGACGGAAAAAGGTGCTCTCCCGATCTCGGAACGCACTCGAAATAGTGCGGACACTATGGTTTATCAATAAGTTTCTATTTCGAGAAACAGTGTCCTTCTGATCGGGTGCATGCCGGGGCGACGGGTTGTAGGTCTTGGGATTCCCAACCGATTAGCTATTGATTTCCCATTGACTCCCCATGGACTCCCTGTTCCTACATCACTCCGGCGATCTCTTCCTCGCTGATCACCCTGATCCCGTTTTGGATCAGCAAAGATGCAGTTATGCCTGAGCCTGGAATTTTTTTACCGTTGAAAGTCCCGTCGTAAATGATCGAAGATCCGCATGAAGGGCTGTTCTGCTTTAGTATGGCCATATCCGCTTTAAGAAGCCGGGCAATTCTGAGTGTCTCACAGGCTCCTTTTTGAAAAATTTCAGTGTTCTCTTTTCCGCTCTTTTCATAGACCCTCCCATCCCTGATCTCATCAGGTTCCCTGGGGGTAGGGAGTCCACCAAGCTGTTCCGGGCAGACGGGTATGAGAAAATGGTTTTCCGCCAGCGATGCGACATCTTCGTTCAGGCATCCTCCTCCACAGTACCGTGAGTTTATTCCGAGCAGACACGCGCTTACTAAAATCTTCAAAGAGATCTCCAACTTTCCGAAAATATTTTTAATATTATAGTTCCTTGTAATTCGTCTTAAAAGAAAGACAGCGTTAGATCGCACCTTCGGTGTGTCTTTTATTAATATATCAGTTCATTTATATATTAGAGTGTATACTATTAAGACTAATGACATGATATCGTAACCTCGAGGTGATATTTATGGAGTATATTGATTTTGGAAAAACGGGATTGAGGGTATCTCGCTTTGGTCTTGGGTGCATGAGGTTTCCGACAGATGAAAACGATGCCATAAAAATGGTCAGGTACGCTATTGATAACGGAGTCAACTACATAGATACGGCGTACACATATCCGGGGAGCGAAGAAATAGTCGGAAAAGCACTGAAAGACGGTTACAGGGAAAAAGTATGCCTTGTTACAAAATGCCCGGTCGCCATGTCTTCGAGTCAGAAAGATATGGAAAGATATCTAGACGAGCAGCTCAAGAGGCTTCAGACTGATTATGCAGATATTTATCTGCTTCATAACCTAAGTCCCGCAGTATGGGAAAAAGTAAAAAAATATGACGGAGCGGACTTTCTCGACAAAGCAGCTATAAAAGGGAAAATACTCCATAAAGGGTTCTCGCTTCACAACAGTTTCGAAGCCTTTAAAGAGATAATAGATTACTATCCATGGGACATGACGCAGATACAGCTCAATATTCTTGATGAAAAGAACCAGGCCGGCGGCGTGGAAGGTCTCAGATATGCTTCAGCCAAGGGGTTGCCGGTAACTGTTATGGAGCCTCTCAGAGGAGGTTCTCTCCTGAAGGATGCCCCAAACAGCGTTCTGGAAATGGTGGAGGGATACCACGAAAAGCGTTCCCTTGCGGAATGGTGTTTCAGATGGCTTTATGACCAGCCGGAAGTATCTGTTGTATTAAGCGGGACAAGCAATATGGAACAGCTTAAGGATAATTTGAGAATATTCAGCGATCCATCTTCAGGAGTAATGAGCGAAGAGGATAAAAACTTTATTTCAAGTATCGCCAAGGAGTACGGAAGCAGTGTAACCATCCCCTGCACAGACTGCAAATACTGCATGCCCTGTTCCCACGGGGTGATGATAACGGCCGTCTTTACCCTTTACAACAAATACTGCAATACCATGGACACATCGGTAAAAGATCACTATAAGGAGGTTTTCTTCAAGCAGGGCAGGGGGGCGGACAGATGTGTCTCCTGCGGAGTTTGTAAGCTTCACTGTCCTCAGGGACTGAAGATCATTGAACTTCTGGCAAAAGCGCACGAAGAACTTCTCAGTTAGATCATTTCAAATTTGTTGGCCCGGACAGAAACTTAAAGGAGGGGAAGAATAAGAGATGAAAGGTAAATTTAGGTTGGAGGATGATCTTGTTTACAAGATGCCCGTCCATTTTGGCGGAGAACCTTTTTACCCTGTACGTACTGTTTACGGAGATATGACCTCTATCTCAATAAGTTTTGAGACAGACGAGGAAGCGCTTTTAAGAATAATTCCTGAGGATTTCGATTTAATAAGCCCCTCTGTAAATGTTCAGTTTGCCGAATGCCGTGACATAGACTGGATGTCAGGAGGGGAATACCGCCTGATCCAGGCAAGTGTTCCTGCCAGGTATGTAAAAAACACAGATACGATAGATGGAGAGTACGTTCTTGTTATCTGGGAAAATAAGGCCTGCCCGATAATTGGAGGCAGAGAGGAAGACGGTATGCCGAAAATCTTTGCTGATATCGCCTCATTGAGGCATTCCGGAGATCATTGGTTTTCTGCCGCCAGTTATGAAAGCAATACGTTTTTGAAGATAGACATGAACAGAGAGAGGGAATTGGGGGAAGAAGAGCTCAAACTGCTTAATGAACATTCAAAAATTAATTATTTTGCCTGGAGGCATATACCTGAACTTGGCAAAGCGGGTGCCGCTTTGAGCCATGCAACACTTTATCCGCAGGAGGTTAAATTCGATAAGGCCTGGATCGGTGAGGGAAAGGTCAACTGGCAAAAGTTTGATCTGGAAATGAACATGATCCAGTTCAGAATAATAAGTACCATGTCATCGCTGCCGGTCCATAAATATTCAAAAGCACTGATGATGAAGGGATCTGCAAGGCTGAACGTTGGCGACTCAAGATCATTGTGGTAAGAACAGCAGGATCTGACGATCCTCGAAAGGAGCATGCCATGAGCGGATATTTTGAACACAAAGTTGCAGCAGTCACTGGAGCGGCTTCAGGTCTGGGCCTGGGTATTTCAGAAGAACTTCTGAAAAGGGGGGCAGATGCCGTATTCATGGGTGATTTCAATGAAGAGGGGCTAAAGAGAGAGTCAGATAGGTTGAATAAACTGTATCCCGGCAGAGTTTTTCCCGTCCTTACAGATGTTACGAAATTAGATCAGGTCCAAAAACTTATCTCGGACGCAAAAGGTCATTCCGGGCATCTTGACCTGCTTTTCAATAACGCAGGAACGGGCCTTACGCTGCCCACAGAAAAGATCACCTTTGACATGTGGAAGTTCATTATCGACCTGAACCTAATGGGGGTCATTCATGGTACCTATACCGCTATTCCCATAATGAGGGAGCAGGGGTTCGGCCACATAGTCAACACAGGATCCATTGCAGGAAAGATACCTATTCCTTATCAGGCTGTTTACGCTGCTACCAAAAGTGCAGTCATATCTATGACAGAAAGCCTCCAGTACGAACTCGAGAATGATGGGCTGCAGTTCAGCGTATTTTGCCCCGGGAATGTCCGCACTCCTATATTCAACGGCATTACCCCGCCTCCTGATTCGATAAGCGTGGAGGAAGCAGTGGAATATATATTCGATGAAATGGAGAAGGGTTCACTAATCATTGTATTTCCTGAAACAGCAAGGTCGATCGATTATCTTTACAGGGAAAAGAGAGATGATTTTGATAAGATAATGAAGCATCTTGCTGATGAGAGAAGGGAAAACTACCGTACCAAGGGCACCTATTGCTAAATGTTTCGCTCTTTAAGTATAAATTGTAAAAAAGCCCGGTTTATTGTTTGAGCCGGAACTGATCCTGAGGAGGTTTTGGACATGTTTGACGGGTGGTTTTCAAAAAAAGCTGATATACCCATCGACCTTGTCATACTGATGATTGCAGGATTGACCATGGTCATCGCCGGGCTTTTGCTTTTTCCTGTATATTCAGGTCTTCTGCCATATTACGAAAACGGCTTTTACGGGCTTTTGATATTCATATATGCACTGCAGATAACAGTATTGGGCAAAACGCCATTTGGAGACATTCGCAACAGATCCATTCCTCTTCTTGCTGCAGGAATAATTATTGCCTGCATAGGGATAATCACATGCTTTATCCCTGATCTTCTGAAAGGCATCCCCAGAATAATGCTTTTCATATGTTTTGGCCCGGGCGGGGTATTTCTTCTTCTGCAAATGTTTCTGTCGAAAAATAAATTTCCCCTTTGGAGGGAGAAGGGAGGGATATTCAACGCGCTTGCTCTCAACTGCGCCGCGGTATATTCCTTCTCGGTATTTATTTCACTTCTTCTGATAAACAAAAATATTATGACAGGAAGACTTACCGCCTTTTCTGTGCTTGCCTATGGACTTCTCTTGCTTTTGCTGACAGCGGTGATTTTTAAAATTTACGCGCTATACCCTGCAGCATCGGACAGACGGTCAGGTGGTGTCCAGCTTTCTGATGACCGAACGGTTATCCTTATAACCGGAGTTTTTATGGTCTTGCTTGGGGTGCTGCTTGTACCTGTAAGCATAGGTCTTCTTCCATTTTCAGGCAGTGCTCAGTTAGGGCTCCTTGTTGTGATAATGTCGATTCAGATGGTGGCGTTCGGCAATACTCCCATAAGGTCTTTTTCAAGGACATGGCCGATAGTCTGGCTCGGTCTTTTTTTTGGATCACTTGGTATAATTTCATGCATTATCCCGTGGATACTTGTCCCGACTCTTACGTACATAATTGCACTGCTGAACATAGGCGGAGGAGGGATGCCCATTTTAAAAATAGTTTTGTCCGGAACAAAAGAGAAACGAAGGGATATCACCCCTGTCCCGCCAATAATCAAAAGACTTTTTCTAACCCAGATGACTCTGAATATCCTTTCTGTAGTTTTTGGAACATCCATGCTGATAAAGAATTTGATCCCCGGTCCTGTAATAGGGATAGTGCTCACTGCTAATGGAATAGTACTGCTTTACCTTCTCTGTATGCTTGCCGGGATCGATGAACTGAAAAAAAATACGTGATAAACTTATAAGTATTCATGCTCTTGCTTTAACCAGATAACGATGTTATATGTTATTGTAAGATAATTCAGAAGTTTAAAATTGACCGGAGAGGGGGAGTCGTAATGTTTAAACGTGCGATAGTAGCATCTGATTTTTCAAAAGAATCAATGTCGCTGGTTATTACATCAGGAGGTCTTAAAGGATTTGGGACCGAGGAGATATTGCTGCTGCAATTTTGGGGAACTCTGGACGTGCTTGGCGTTGACAGCTTCTACAAACCCACGGTATATGAAGATTTTGACAGAAACCTGCAGAAGCAGAAAGCGATACTCGAAAAACAGGGGTTTAAAGTCGAGACCAGGGTCCTTGAAGGTCTTTCTGCCTCTCAGGTAAACGAAATCGCGATCGATGAAAACTATTCACTGATAAGCGTAGGATCGGACAGGCATGTTTTTAGCTCAATGGCAAATGAGCTAATACATAACGCAAAGACACCGACCTACATATTCAAGCCTGCTGACGGAAAATCAGCGGAAGGTCACGACAAGGGCAGTTTTTCAGATGGTGTAGCGGATCATGTTCTTTTTGCGACAGACTTCTCAAAAAATTCAGAAGTTGCATTTAATTATCTGATAGAGATGATACCTCTTGTAAAAAAGAAGGTATCGATCATTCACGTCCAGGATGAATACAGGATATCACCTTACCTCGACAGCAAGATCGAAGAGTTCAACATTATTGATTCAGGCAGGCTGGAAGCAATGAGGAAAGTGCTTTTGGACAAGGGGTGTCCGGAGGTTGAGACTGTGCTGAAATATGGCTCTCCCTCTTCGGAGATACTGAAAAGTGTAAAGGAACTCTCTGCACAGATGGTCGTCATGGGCAGCCAGGGCAGGGGGTTCGTAAACGAATTTTTCCTCGGAAGTGTCAGCCACAACATTGCGCGCCAGTCCCCGGTTCCGGTTCTGCTTATTCCTGCTAAAAGACAATAATTTATTTGACATAGGAATATGACAAAACAGGGGAGAGTCCCAAGAAATCAGACTCTCCCCTGTTTTGTATCTGTTCAACGCTGTTCTTTGCGGGACTGGTTTGCATTGTTCCTGTCTGAAGTCTTCCGGAGGCAGGTGCATCAAAGCTGTTAATGATGGATAATATACCTGCATTGCCTGAAAGTGTCCTGTCTGTGTTTTTTTATGGGTGTATTTCAGTACAGTGTAAATGAATGATCTCGGAGGTTTTTTATATGTTTGACATTGTTGTTGTTGAGTGTGAAGTACGTGAACTGCATATGCTAATGAGTGAAGTGGGAAATGTCAGATTTGGCGATCCCAAATGCAACTACACAGATGAAAAGGAACTTATCGAACTGATCGGTGATGCCGATGCCGTTGTATGTACAGCCAGGGGCAAGTTTACCAGAAATGTAATAGCCTCTGCGAAAAACCTGAAAATAATAGCAAAGTGCGGTTCAGTGCCGAACAATATAGACATGGATGCTGCAACAGAACATGGAGTAGCAGTGACATACACCCCTGGGGCGAACAAGGTCAGCGTAGCCGAACACGCCCTTACCCTGATGATGGCCCTCCTCAAGCTTATGCCAAGGTCGGCTGAGATCCAGAAGACAGGAGGATGGAAGAGCGAATCCCTTCAGGCATCGGAGCTTACAGCAAAAACTGTGGGAATAATAGGTCTTGGAGCTGCAGGTTCAAGCCTTGCAGAAATGTTGAAGCCCTTTAAAGTGGATCTTCTCTGCTTTGATCCCTATGCTGACCCGGATAAGATCGCACAGGCCGGAGCAAGGTCCGTAGACATGGACACACTTCTGGAAGAGAGCGATGTTGTTTCTCTCCATTGCCAGCTTTGTGATGAGACCCTTGGGTTCATTGACGGGGAAAAGCTTAAAAAAATGAAGAAGAGCGCATATCTTGTTAACACGGCGAGAGGCGCCCTTGTCGACGAGGCCGCCCTTGTAAAAGCTCTAAGTGAAAAATGGATTGCAGGAGCCGGTATAGATGTCTACAGCGTGGAACCCACATCAAAAGATAACCCCCTTTTCGCACTGGACAACGTTATCTGCACTCCTCACCTGGCCGGATGGACGAACGAATGCCTCGCAAGGGAGACCCATGGAACATCGGATTCAGTTATACAGATACTTAAAGGGCAAAGGCCGGATAGTTTGCTAAACCCGGAGTATGTAAAAAATCTCAAAAAAGATCATTAGCTGAGAAAGTCAGTTTGCAAGACAGGCCGGGTCCCCGTTCCTCCTTTGAGGAATCAGGGGGTCCGGTTTTTCCGTTGTAACGGTTCAAGAAATGATTTGTAAACAGAATTTATTTATTGGGCATTTTTGTTCAAATCAGGTATAATTACGCTAACAGAGTAAAGAGATATCATTTATCACTTAGCAAAGCGGCGCAGACAGACAAGTATCTCCCGGAAGGAGTGATCAAGATGTTTGAAAAATTCATTGTCGCAACAGATATCTCGAAAGACTTCTCAATTTCCATGTCGTGTATTGGCGGACTAAAACCATTTGGAGCCCAAAAATGCCTGTTGCTCCAGTTCAGGGATCTCAATGAGATAATCGATTTTTCAGGTGTGTACTCCAACGAACTTCTTTACGAATATGAAAAGATGCTTTCAAGACAGAAGGGACAGATAGAGAAAGAGGGATTTGAAGTCGAGACAAGGATCCTTCCCGGTTTCTCAACCGCCCAGATAAACAGGATCTGCGAGGAAGAGGGTTACTCTCTTACCGTAGTGGCATCAAGGAAATACTCCTCTTCCGGAGAGATATTCTTTGGGAGGATCGCAAACGACCTGATACACTCAACACAGTATCCTGTGCTGCAGATAAGGACTGAAGATCCTGAAGGGGTGACAGAGGAAGAAGACTCTGAGAGGAACTTGCTTGACATCAGCAGCCATGTCCTCTATCCAACAGATTTTTCAGATAACGCTGATATGGCTTTCAGGTACATAAAGCAAATGGCTGCCGGCAGCGTTGAAAAGATCACACTCCTCCATGTACAGGACAAATCAAGGCTCAGTCCGCATCTTGAGAGCAGGATCGAGGAATTCAACAGGCTGGACGAAGCAAGGCTTAAGGGCATGAAAGATATGCTTGAAAGGGAAGGAAAGGCCGAGGTCGGAACAATTGTGAAATATGGCTCCCCGTCGCTTGAAATACTGAGGCTTGTCGAAGATCTCGAAGTAAATCTTGTTGTGATGGGCAGCCAGGGCAGAGGCTATGTCAAGGAATTTTTCCTTGGAAGCGTAAGTCAGAACATTGCAAGACTGTGCCCCTCTTCCGTGCTTCTGATACCGACCAGACGCTGACCCGATAAGCAGAGACAAAAAGGGGAGGGAGAAAACTGTGTTTAAAAAGTTTATTGTAGCTACCGACCTGTCTGACGACTCGCTTGAACTCATGGGATGTGTAGGAAGACTGAAAGCTTACGGTGCGCAAAAATGTCTTCTGATCCAATACAGGACCGTAGATGAAGTCATCGACTACACAAGGGGACAATCGAACCTGCCTCTTCACAAATACGAAGAGATCTTTAAGGAAAATCAGGAAAATCTTGTCGAAGCGGGTTTTGAAGTAGAGACGAGAGTACTTGCAGGATATCCCGCAACCGAGATCAACAAGATCGCAGTTGCAGAAGATTGTTCTCTGATAGTTGTCGGGGCGCGGAGACGAACCTCGACGGGGGAACTCTACTTCAGTACATTGGCCAACGATCTGATGCACGCGGTCTCAAAGCCGCTGATGATAATGAGACCCAGGCGTACAGACATAAGTGAAAAAGATGGCAGCGTCGTTATTGACGGCTGCGAAGTTGCGCAGCACCTTCTCTATCCTACCGATTTTTCGGAGAATGCTGACATTGCATTCACAAAGGTCCTGGAGATGGCTCCCGGAAATGCAAAGAAGGTAACTCTTCTGCATGTGCAGGATGCAGCAAAAATAAGCCCTCACCTTGATGAAAAGGTGGAGGAATTCAACCGGATAGACAAAGCAAGGCTGGAGGGCATGAAAAAACTTCTTCAGGACAGGGGTGATATAGAAGTAGACGTAATAGTAAAATATGGTTCCCCGGCTGTTGAGATAATAAAAGTTATCGATGAAGGAAGTATCCCGCTCGTTGTTATGGGCAGCCAGGGCAGGGGATACGTCAAGGAATTCTTCCTCGGAAGTGTAAGTGCAAATGTGGCCAGAAAGGCTCATTCCTCTGTACTTCTGATCCCGACAAAACGGTGAAAAGTGTTAAAAAGGACCAAATCAGATCTCAACTTTTCGAAAATGACGGCCTCTCTTTACATGGCGGTCATTTTCTTAATTTTATGAAGTAAAATGTATTTATAGAACAATTGTGAGACTGCCGGAAGATTGCCGGCGTGAAACAATAGTGAAGCAATGGTGAAACGGTTGTTTTCAAGACATTGCTAAGCAATTGCTGAGCGGTTGCAGGGGCGGTCAAACGATCGTCAAACGTTGTCAAACAGCTGTGAGGACCTGAGGATCGACCCCATTCCGTCGTTCCCGAATGCCTAAATCGGGAATCCAGCGGCTTTGGTTTAGGTCTTGAAAATCCAGTCATTTGCTAAATCTAAAGACACTGGATCCCCGATAGTATCACTCGAGGACGACGGATTTTAGATCTTGATATTAGACACAAAAATTAATGTTCATTTTATCGTCGCTCCCGGATGATGCTAAACCGGAGTCCAGCGGCTTGGGTTTAGGATCCTTAAAATCTAGTAACAGACTTAATTCAAAGTCACTGGATCCCCGATTTAAGCACTCGGGGACGACGGTGATTTAGGGTCTCACGATCATTTGACAATTGTTAAACGATCGCTTGACCGCCCTTAACTATCGAAATGGGAGATGCCGATGATGAATGAAAAAAAACTTCTTAAACAGATCAACATATGGCTTTTTATAATCCCATTCTTAATAAATACAGTCCTCTTTTCCATAGGGACCTATTCTTCTGTGCAGAGGAAAATAAATGAAAACTACGAACGCTTTAAAGAGGACGCTATTGATGCCGCACGAAATTATTCATATAGCCTGAAAAAATCAGTGGAAGCGTCAATGATAATTGACCGGTTGCTCAATGAAAGGCTTATAACCGCAGGTAAGACTGTAATGCTGACAAATAACAGATTTTCCCAGACTGTCGTGAAAGCCCTCGCAGATTCTCTGGGAGTAGACCAGATTTGTATATACGATACTTCAGGCACTATAACTTTTTCAAATGTGGACAGCTATATCGGCTGGAAAGCTGAGCCGGGCCATCCTGTACACGATTTCATCAAAAGCGGCAAAAATGAATCGTACGACGAGATACGCGCAGATACTGTTTCCGGGGAATATTATAAATATGCGTATTACAGGCTTGCTTCAGGAGAATTTGTACAGATCGGCATATCTGCTGCCGATGTAAAAAAAGTCCTCGGGGACTTTGAGATAGGCACACTGCTTGACGAACTGAACCAAGATCCTGACATTGACATGATAAGCCTGATCAACAGTAAGTACGTTATTGTTGACAGTTCCAGGCATGAACTTAAGGGAACCAAACTTGAAAGTCCTGAAGCGACTTTTGCAATTAGGGAAGGAAAGGAAATAAGCAGTATTGAAAGATCAACTAAGAATGTTCTGTATAACTCATACATACCTATTCGCAGAGAAGGCAGAGTTGTCGGTGCCCTTTTCGTAAGCTCTCAGCAGAGAGAGGCTACTTATTTTGCAGCGGAAGAACTTAAAAATAGTGTTTGGCTGCTTGTAACGGTCTTTATTGCAACAGGTGGAATAATGCTCATGCTATACAGAAATGGCCGAAATTATCTCAGACTTGCCTATTATGATACTAATACCGAGCTCCCTAATCAGGAATCACTAAAATATTTTCTTGATAATCTTTTTAAACAGAAAGAGTTGAAAGGTGCAATTTTTATGCTTAACTTTAGCCATCTTTCGAATTTGTCTCTTCTCTACGGCTACGAATACGCCGAAAAAGTTTTTATAGAAATTGCTGAAAGTGTCAAAGAAAAATTTGGTGATCAAGTTATGATGTTCAGAATGGCAAACGACCGTTTGGTCATATACTCTGAATACTTCAGCACAAACGATTCGTTGGATCGCTCGCTTGATAAAGTAAAGGATCTTTTTAAAAAACATACCTTCTCAGATCAGAACATTTTCATGCCGGTAGAGATCGGAATAGCCAAAATTTCTGAAGAAGATGAAGATCCTTCACGGATACTTAAAAAAGCTCTTATTGCGATAAGCCGTGCAAAAGAGGACGGAAGCGTAAATTTCCAGTATTTCAACTCGGAGATGGAAGCTGTTATTGAAAGGGAGAGCCTTATAGAAAAAGAGATCATACGTGCTATCGAGGATGAAAATGATGGCAAAGAGGGGAGTATCTATGCTTTTTTCCAGCCTCAGGTCGATGCCGGAACAGGAAGAGTTAAGGGATTTGAAACGCTTGCAAGAATGAAGTCCGATACGCTGGGAAACGTATCCCCTGTTGAATTTATTGCAATAGCAGAGAGGAAAAGGCTGATCACACCATTGACAAAACTTATACTGAAAAAAGCCTCCCTGTTTATGGAAAAGCTTAATGAGAAAAAATTAAGCGAAGATATCAGAGTGGCAGTGAATATCTCCGGGGCAGATCTGATGCGTTCGGATTTTGTTGAAGATATGAAAATTATGATAAAGAACTATGAAATAGAAAAGAAATATCTAGAATTCGAAATAACAGAGTCTCTCTTCATGGACGATTTTATAAAAGCCAATGAAAAACTTGGAATGCTTAGGGACATGGGGATCCGCATCTCTGTCGATGACTTCGGTACCGGATATTCGTCCCTTTCCAGGTTCCGCGAACTTAATATTGACATAGTCAAAATCGACAAGATGTTTGTCGACAACATTCTTGTGAAAAATAAAGATGAACAGATAATACCTGATATCATCTCAATGGCGCACAAAATAGGGCTTAAGGTGATTGCAGAAGGTGTGGAGACCGAAGCTCAGAGAGATTATCTTGTTGAAGCCGAGTGCGACACGATACAAGGCTACTTCTTCAGCAGACCTCTGTCCCTAGAAGATGCTATGGCTTTTTGCAGCCTAAAGGCTGCAAAAAGCCCAGATTAGATCAGATACGTCCCAGTGCCTGATTTTTTTCTTCCTTTGTTTTTTCGTACTCTTCGAGACCGAAAACCGCATATCGGTTTTTGCCGGACCTTTTGGCCTTGTACATGGCGAAGTCGGCATATTCTATGAGATCGTAAATGTCTGTGGTATCTTCCCCGTAGCAGGCCATACCAGCGCTTACTGACAGGGGTATGTCGCTGTCTTCTGCCTTGATAGGTCCGAAAAGAATGTGGCTCTTAATGAGGTCCCATATACGGGCCATTTCATCTGTTACGTCCCCTGTTATCCGGTGAGCGAATAAGCCGAATTCGTCGCCTGATATCCTCATTTTGACAGAGCCCTCCAGTGGTATCCCCTGAAGCCTGTCAGCAAATTCGATCAGGTACATATCGCCTATCTGATGCCCGTGAGTGTCATTGACCTTTTTAAAATCGTCTATGTCGATGAATACGAAAATGCCCTTCTCCTTTGGAGCCGATGCTATCGTATGTTCTATCTCGGCACGGTACTGGTAACGGCTTACAAGGCCTGTAAGGGCATCTTTGACCAGTCTGTTGTTGAGTTCCTTGTTAACCACCTGTAGTTTTGATCGTTCCCTCTGGAGGATCCTCTCTGTGTTCACAAGCCTGTTGTTCAGCATCTGGATCTGTTCAAAGTTCATCTGGACCGTTTCCTTGTCGAGCATCTGTATCTCTCCCGAGCTGATGTAGAAGGCAGAGACAAGGTCGCGGAGAAGTCTTTTCATCGCCGTGCTTTCCCTGATCTGCAGGAATGAATCATCATCGATTCCGAATACGATCTTTCTTTTGCCGGCAGGAGAGATGTGGAGCCTGATAGGCAGC
>ERZ1645192.3257-NODE-3257-length-13318-cov-5.005806_pt1 | contig 13318 bp, 10 predicted proteins | sample MGYA00575354_ERZ1645192 | MGnify/ENA primary metagenome ERZ1645192 (study PRJEB40844, sample SAMN11349763) | freshwater sediment metagenome | isolation source: river sediment | host: Sediment | place: India: Faizupur Khadar , New Delhi | collected 2017-02-21 ... | reverse complement strand
CGGGCAGCGACGGCATCGTCATGGCGCAAACGTTAAGCGGTCAGATGAATGCCATGGATATGCAAGTCAACGGAATCTATGATACCGGGAACGATTTATCCAATGACAAATTTATGCGGTTTAATTTTGAGTTCGCGCAGGCCCTGCTCGACACGCAATCAGCCGAAAGAATTGTGGTCTTGCTGAAACATTGGAAAGATACGGAACGCATGTATGATGTCATTGCGAAAAAACTGAAGAAGGCCGGTGTTGATGCTGAAATCAGGACATGGCGTGATCTTTCTATCGCCTACAAAAAGATGAAATCGTATCTGGACACCATCTTTGTTTTCCTTTCCTTCATTGTGGTGACCATCGTGTTGGTGACCATCGTCAATACCATGGGCAACACCATTACTGAAAGAACAAAAGAAATCGGAACCCTCCGGGCTCTGGGGATAAAACGTCGTGGCGTGGCTAAACTTTTTGCTCTGGAAGGCGCTTTGTTGGGTGTTTTCGGCTGTATCGCAGGCATTGTCTTGCATACGATTGAGTGGTTGCTGATCAGGCTTTTTCCGCTTCACTACACTCCCCCCGGATTGTCGACGCCTGTTGCCATTCGAGTGAATATGGTTCCCTGGGCATTAATGCTTCTGATCGTGTGTTTCATTATCATATCCACCATTGCGGCCGTGATTCCCGCAAGGTCAGCGGCTAAAGCGAATATTGTGGATTCACTGGGACATTCCTGATATATTTAGACGACAATGACCCATGAACATTGATGAAAGGTGACTGGATAAAATAATATGAAGAAATGGATAAAACTGGCGTTTAGAAATGTTTTACGAAACAAACGCCGCTCATTTGTGACGATGGCTGCGATTGCTGTGGGATTTGCCGCTATAGGGCTTTATCATGGTTATATTCATAATGCGTATGCCGGGCTCAGAACCATAGCAGTCCGCGGAGAGGGGCTGGGCCATTTAAGAATCAATAAAGCCGGCTGGAACGCAAAAGGGAAGCTCGAACCGGAAAAATATATGTTTTCTGAGGAAGAGACCCAGAAAATCATGAAACTGGCTAAAGAAGAAAAAGAAGTAGAATTGACCACGCCGCAGATTCAGGTGACGGGAATGGTTACAAACGGGGCAACGTCCACCGTTTTCATCGCCCAAGGGATTATTCCCAAAGATGAGGTAGTTATTAAAGGCACTTGGAAAGCATTCCGTCCGCTTTCGGGAACGGATATAAAAGATGAGATCATATACGGTGTCGAAATGGCCAAGGACCTGGCCAGTTATCTTAACCTAACAACAGGCATGAACGGCATTGTCATGGCGCCGACGTTAAACGGTCAAATGAATGCTCTGGACATGCAAATTATTGGCGTCTATGATACCGGCAATGATTTTTCGAACGACAAGTTCATGCGTTTAAATTTTTACTTTGCCCAGTCACTGCTTGATACGAAGTCTGCGGAGAGGGTTGTTGTTTTGTTGAAAAAATGGGAAGATACAGAAAAGATGCGGAATCGTCTTCTCAAAAAACTAAAGGCTTCCGGCATTGATTGTGAAATAAGAACCTGGCAGGAGTTGTCTCTCGGTTATTTAAAAATGAAATCATATCTGGATACGATATTTGCCATGATTGCCGGTATTGTGCTGGTGATTGTTGTAATGACAACGGTCAATACCATGGGCATGGCCATTTTAGAAAGAACCAGAGAGATTGGAACGTTGAGGGCACTGGGATTAAAATTTAAAGGTGTTTCCCTGCTTTTTGCTTTGGAAGGAGCTTTCCTCGGTTTTCTAGGGAGTATGGCAGGTATTGTTTTACATGCCATCGTGTGGGGGCTCATCAGGTTATTTCCGCCTTATTACGTGCCGCCAGGATTTTCGGGCAAAGTTCCTGTTCATATTGATTTTGTTCCTGAGATGCTGTTGACGTTAATATTCTGTTTTATTATACTGTCCACGATTGCAGCGATTATTCCCGCGCGTGGCGCTGCCCGAAAAAACATCGTGGACGCACTGGGGCATGTTTAAAAATTTTTTTTAGGAGAAAAGAATGAATCTAGCATTTAAAAAACATTATTTTGTCGTGGTGGTTTGTGCTTTGTTTTTGTTGATTTCTGCTTCGGCAGTTCAGGCACAGATGAGCAACGAGGAACTTCTGAAGGCGACCGACAAGGCGCGTGGCAATGATGAGGGCATTCAGTGGGAAGTTACAATGCACTCCATTGAAAGAGGACGTGAGCAGGATAGGAAATTTTTGGTCGTCGCGAAAGGCTATAATTCCCTGATCAATACGCTGGAACCCGGTAATGTCAAGGGACAGAAACTTCTCATGCAGGATCGTAACATGTGGTTTGCCAAACCCGGCCTTTCCAAGCCCGTTCCCATTTCGCCGCGGCAGAAACTTATGGGTGACGCCTCGAATGGTGATCTTGCCGCCACGAATTATGGCGGAGATTATAAAGTTATCGGCACCGAAGATGGAAAGGTTAATGATGAGGATTGCATCGTCTTAAATCTGCAATCCGTGGATAAAAGAGCAACCTACGACAAAATCAAGTATTGGGTGTCCAAGAAACGCACGATAGGACTTAAAGCTGAATTCTATACGATTTCCGGCAAGATGTTTAAATCGGCGTTATTCGAATATAAAAATAGAATCAATCTGAATAATAAATCGCAGGAATTTATATCAAAAATGATTATTACCAACGCTATTTTGAAGGATGATGTCACCACCATCAACTACAGCAGGCCTTTGTTGAAGGCAGTATCCGATGCCACATTTAATTTAAATCTACTGACACGATAGGGGTTGCCATGAAAACACACGATGAGGGAAAAAATATTTTAGCGGTCATTCTGCTTCTGATTGTCATCTGTGCACTCTTGCCGCTGACTGCCGCCGCCGCAGAGGATCCGTTTGCTTCGTTACTCAAATCCAATATTAAAAGATATAGTGGAGCGGATGCCGAATACGCGGACAGACTTTATTTGAAAAATCTTAAAAAAGGTTTTTCAGGCGATTTACGTATTTTAACTTATGGTGTTTTCCAGGATCCGGCTGAATCGACCCAAAATCCCAATAATGATCCGGTTGGTTTTCCCAGTTATGTTGGCAATCTGGAAATAAGACCGGATTTACGTTTCAATTCAGACTATCTGGATCTCGCGGTCAAACCCAGGGGCAAAGTGGATTACCGTTATTGGAAGGAGGGACAACGCGAGGGGGAGGAAGAATGGGATGACGACTGGTATGTCAATGAATGGTTGGTCCGTTTGAGGGCACTGGACAAAATCTTTCTTTCCTACGGACGCGAAAATTTACAGTGGGGACCTTCGTTCCTCTATTCGCCATCCAATCCTTTTTTCTATGATAACGGCCGCAGTAATCCTTACATGGAAGTCGCGGGCATGGATTTTGCCCGTTTGGTCGTTGTACCCCATATGCTCTGGACGGCATCATTTATTGCCAATACGGATAAGGGGCGTAATACACTGACGAGCACAGATCCCTTCTATGAAACATATGTTGTAAAACTCGACTATACAGGCAATGAGGGGTACGCTTCCTTGATTCTTTCGCAAAAGAATGATGAAAACACGCTAGGATATTTCGGAGGGTGGACAGTGACAGACGCTTTGCTGCTCTATACGGAAGGCAGTATGCGAAAAGGAAGTGATGCCCTGTATCCCAATCTAAGAAAAATCTCCCTGATGCAGTCATTGTTGCAGACGATATTCCCTCCCGATACTGAGTTAAGGCCTCTTGTGGACCGCTATGCGACGCTCAGAGAAGCTAACATGAAAAAACTGTATGAGAATGATTCTGATATTTATCCCATTCTTTTGGTGGGGGGATCGTATACGTTTGAACAGCTCGGTACGCTTACCATGGAATACATGTATCATGCCCCGGGTTATGATGATGCTGAAGCGGAACTCTATTACAGGCTCCGGGGCAATGCGGCGTATGCTTATGTCGATATGGGAGCTTTCCCCGGCTTGCTGGGACAATTCACGTTATATCAGACAGGATTCACGGGATTAAGATTCTTACGCAAGAATTATGCGATGGTGCAGTATTATAAAGGAGAAATATTCAAAAAAATTGACACCACCCTGAGATGGACACAGAATATTGATGATGGTTCAGGTCAGTTTCTGGGGCTTATTTCCTATTCACTAGGGAATCATCTTGAATTATTTTCGTCCGGTGTTATCAACACCGGCAAGGAAGAGTCGGAATTCGGCACCTTTCTTGATTATCAGGTCATGCTGGGTTTAAAATATAGCCTGTAGGAAAAGGTTCCAAATCCGACGTTATTTCTGAGACTGGATGATCGTCTCATCGCCAACACGGTAGAATGCGCAATAGAACGTTGCCACCTCATTGTGTAAAACATGGCTGGTGGGCAATATCTTTTTGCCTGAGCAAAACGATAAGAAATCATTATGGCCGCACGCGTATGACTCAATGCTTAAAATCAGTGAACACGAATCCGTAATCCTTTTTTATATGGGAAGATCCCCTCTGGGATTTCTGTTATATCCGGTTTATGCATTTTTAGTCGGTGACACGCTGATTGATACCGGAACGAATCGTGCGGATAAAGATTTTCTTGCCGCCTTGAGAGGCAGAAAAATCGCACAAATTATCAATACCCACCATCACGAGGATCACATCGGTAATAACGGTGATGTTCAGAAATTATTCGATGTCCCGATCTTTGCTCATGAGTCTGCATTACCCTATCTGGAACATCCGCGTCTGATGAATTTGCGTCCCTATCAGCGGATGGTCTGGGATTGGCCGAAGAGTTCCAAGGGAACGGCCATCGATACTCATATCGATGCCGGTCGTTTTCACTTTGACGTCATTCATGCACCGGGACATACCGACGATCATATCTGCTTATATGAACCGGTTAAGCAATGGCTTTTTACGGGCGATCTTTTTTGCGGAACAACGTTTTTATATCTCAGACAGGATGAAAATTATCTGCAGATTCTGGAGACGCTGAAAAAATTATCGCTATTGGAGATCGGCACACTTTTCTGTAATCTCAGGGGTGTTGTCCTGAACGGTAAGGAAGCTCTGCTCAAAAAAATTACCAGAATGGAACAATTGCGTGATGATGTTCTGACACTAAACGAAAAAGGATTGCCGCTTGATCAAATCAGGCAAAAAGTTCTGGGAAATGAAGGGGTAATGGGCTTCGTGACAGGAGGTCATTATTCCAAGCAAAACACCATTGACAGCATTCTATCCGGTATAAGACCGGATCAAGCGAGATAGGCGTGTCTCGTCGTCACGCCTATCTGCTTAAAGTATTTGATCGCTGTTTACTGACGTCTATTTGTAGAGCGCTTCAATCTGGTTCTGTAGCCTTTCCATGACCACTTTACGCTTGAGTTTCATGGTCTGGGTGAGTGTGCCGTTATCCAAACTGAACGGCTCCGGAAGAAGTATGAATTTTTTCGGAATTTCGTAACCGCCAAACTTTCCCGTTAGTTGATTGGTAACAGCTTCAGCAACCATATCGATAATATCCTGTCGCGCAACCAGCTCTTTGATATCCGTTGGCAGTCCCTTTTCTTGGGCATATTGCTTGAGAACATCAAAATCCGGAACAACAATGCAGATATTGTATGGCCGATTCATTCCATAAACTAAAGCCTGCTGGACAAAAGAAGCCAGACAGATATTTTCTTCCAATGCGACGGGGAAACAGAATTTGCCGTTTTCCAGTTTATACTGTTCCTTGATGCGGCCGGTAATAAAGAGATATCCGTCTTGATCGAGCCGTCCGCGGTCTCCGGTGCGGAAACCACCGTCCGGTGTCAATACGGCCTTTGTATCTTCCGGCCGGTTGTGGTATCCTTTCATGACATTGGGTCCATAGACAACAACTTCGCCATCCGTTGCGCCTTCCTCAACCACGGAACTGTCGATAACGATTTTGACTTTGTCAATCGCCTTGCCGACGCTTCCAATCCGGTATGCCTGGGAACCATTCATCGTAGCGCCGGGCGATGTTTCCGTCAAACCGTAACAGTCGTAGATCGGGACGCCGATGTCAAAAAAGAACTTGGAAATTTCTTTGTTCATGGCCGCGCTGCCGGTCATGACGCCAACCAATCGTCCTCCCATGCGTTCTCTGATTTTAGTGAATACAATTTTATCGGCGAATAGCACTTTGATATTCGTGATGAAATCGGATTGGCCTTTCTCCGCCAGTTCACGTTTTTTCTTGGCTGCTTCGACGCCCATCGTGAAGAGGGTTTTCGCTAATCCGCCCTCCTTGTTCATTTTGTTCCATAATCCGTCGTATATCCTGTTGAATACGGTGGGCACGGCAATCAAAAATGTGGGTCTGACCGCAACGATATCATTGATGATGGTTTTTGTGTTTTCGATAAAACCCATCGCGCCACCCAGACGAATAATGGCAAATAGTTCAGCGGTTTGCCCGAAAACGTGCGCCCAGGGCAAAATAGTCAGAGAAACAACTTCTATGGTTTGAAGTTCAGGGTACATCTTGAGGCCGGCATGCGAATTGCTCGTAAAATTCATGTGCATGAGTAAAACACCTTTAGGATTACCGGTTGTTCCCGATGTATAGATGAGCTCGGCAACATCTTCGGGTTGCGGACTCTTCGGAGCAACCGGTTTGGCTGCGCCTCTTTTTTCCAGAGCGGCCATTGAATTTTCTGAATCGGATTCGATAATAAAAATGTGTTTGAGCGTTGGGATATCCTTCGGGAAATCTTTTATCTTTTCATATACTTGCTGATTAGAAACGAAAAGGACTTTTACCTGGCTATCGTTGATGATGTATTTCCATACCTGAACCAGTTCCGCTTCGTACATGGGAACAAACCGGCCAAGGCATCCCCAGGTGGCGAAGCCCGCGACAGGCCATTCCAAGCGGTTATTGGCAATGATGCCAACGGCATCGTCTTTGCCGATTCCCAATTGGGCCAATCCCGCACGCAAGTTATCAATACGATTACCTATTTCTTTATAAGTAACCCATTCGTAAACACCGTTCTTGTTTTTTGTGCCGAAAAGTTTCCTGTCGGCAAACTTGGATACGCTTTCTTCCCACCAATCGACCAGATTGTCGGGCTTTTCCAATGTAAATTTGTGCATAAAAAATACTCCTTGTTTTATATTCACGCGGGAAATGTTATTTCGAGCGAATTTTTCATGAAGATACGCTTCTCTGTATCTGACCGCCAGTCTAAGACATTTCTCAGTAAAATTCAATCAAAACTTGAGGGGGAAATAATCATTATAAATCAATAATCGTTATAAATATTGAATAATAATTGTTATTTCAATTGACGTTTTTTAAAAAAGAAGTATAATAATAACAAAACATACAAACTGTTATTCATTTATGCAATTCCTGCGTCTTCTCGTTTGATGCTCGATGATGTAATGCTGTTTCCAAACGTGCATGATCATTTTGGGTTGATCTTCTTAATGTAAAAAGTTCTTAGTCGTTATTTTATATTTCCGGTTTGATGGACCGGCAGAGGTTATTCTTTTTTTGAAACACTAAAAGGAAAGGAGAAGAATTATGAGCAGCATTTATAAAGTTATTGAAATTATCGGCGGAAGTGAGAAGTCCTGGGAGGAAGCGGCAAAAAAGGCGGTGGAGACAGCGGCAAAGAGTCTGAAAGACATCCGGATTGCGGAAATCAAGGAACTGGACATGAGAATTGAAAATAACAAGGTGGTTGAGTACCGCGTGAAAATGAGAGTATCTTTCAAGTATAAAGCTTCATAATCATTTAACGATCATCAATGAGACCCCACGGAAACTATTGCGGCAGCTTCATCGTTAGGCCCGCCGCAATAGTTTCATGATTGAACAGAATGACGCCCCCTTAATATTTATTGACAGGGGGGATACTTCTTTAATATACACACCACACATAAAATTCTCACCATAAAATGACGAACGGTTATCATTGCGGAATAATGTAATGCGCATTGAAAAAAATGAAGACAAATGCAGTGAATGCATGCTCTGTGTGCGTGAATGTGTCATGGGGGTATGGCGCAATGTCAACGGCAGATCACACGTCGTGGATATCGATTTGTGCAACCGCTGCAGTCACTGTATCGCTATTTGCCCCAACGACGCCATCGTACATGACGGTCTCAAGAAAGAAGAAATAACAACCGTTAAAAATAAAATCCTCGATCCGAATATGTACCGCGATATCATCACCGGCAGAAGAAGTGTCAGGCAATTTAAAAATAAGCCTGTGCCACGGGATATCATAGAACAGATTCTTGATGTCGCCAGATATGCTCCCACCGCAAGCAACTCCCAGGAAGTCGGTTATATTGTGGTGACGGATAAACGTCTGATCGAAGAAACGGCTGAACATATATTCGGACTGGCCAGTCGCCTGTACAATATAACGAAAAAAGGGATCGGGAAACTATTTGTCAATATAACCGGTCTGTCCCGGAACCGCTATATCAAAGCGATGAAATATGCCCAGGAGCAGAATGCTCAGAACGGCAGGGATTTTATTTTGCATGATGCGCCGGTTCTGATTTTAATTCATGGACCTAAACGCAGGCCCTTCGCGTGCGATAACTGCAATATCGCGGCCACGACCATCATCAATTATGCGCATGCCCTGGGTTTGGGAACCTGTTTTATCGGCTTCATGATCAAGGCTTTGCAATACAGCCCTGCCTTGCGGAGAAGGTTCGGCATACCTCGTGACAGAATGGTTTATGCCAGCCTCGTTCTGGGGTATCCGGCGTATGGTTTCCCGAATACGGTATCCAGAAAAAAACCGCAGGTGGATTGGTTACAATAAAAGATAATAGGGCCGGCAATTCAGGTTGCTATTTCTATTGAGAATGTATCAAGCAATTATCGAGAGGGAGAAGCAGTATTGTCGCTCGTTATAAATAAAAGTGCGCAATCCGGTTTTTTTGTGTTTTGCCTGCATGACAATATTCGGTAACGGGTTTCATGAAGGACAATATTGAGACAGGAGGACTAAAGTATCGACAACGTTCTTCCTGATGAGAGCGAGCGCGAATATGAATGATGAAGAAATTCATTTGGTAAACATATTCGCGTCGATGTTAAAAAAAATATATTTAGAATTTTCAAAGCGGTATTTACAAGTGGTGAGAGAGTTATTATGTTTTCATCAGTAGAAAGAGGTTTGTGAGGCAGTAAAATGACATATGTAAAAATTGATTTCGGCAGTAATTTTGAGGACGAATTCCAGAAAGTTGTGGATGAAGTATTTCATCTGGTGCGTCCGGCGTTCAGAAATTACGAATGTATCTGGCGCCCCAACATCGACGTTTATGAATCCGTCGATGAGATCATAGTGCTTGCGGACATGGCAGGTCTGAACAAAGAAGAGCTTCATATTGAAGTTAGCCGCAAGACCATTAAAATTGCCGGCATTCGAAAAGCGATTCAACTGCTGGAAAATGCGCGTTACTGCCAGGCTGAAATTCCTCATGGTTATTTTGAAAGAAATGTGGTCTTGCCGGCGCCGGTTGAAGCGGCCTCAGCAAAAGCGTCCTACGCCGATGGCATTCTGATGGTCAGGATGAATAAACTGCCGTTGATCAAAGCGCATCGTGTAACCATCAGTTCAGCCAAATAACGCGTTTTATTTCCAATGTAAGACCGGAGGTTTCCATGACGGAACAAAACGTTTCGCTAAATAAAAATACTATGAACATACCGGAAGTCATTCCCATCCTTCCTTTGCGCAATGTCATTGTTTTCCCCAAAACCATGATTCCGCTCGAAGTAACCGGCCACGCTTCGTTGCTGGTGGATGAGGCCATGACGGAAGACCGTTTGATCGGTCTGATCATGTCGAAAAAAGAACCGGATCAATCCAACAATTATAAAAAGGAAGATTTGCATGTGGTCGGAACATGTTCCGTCATTATGAAAATGGCCAAAACGGTTGACAATCACACGCAATTGCTTTTGCAGGGCGTCAGTCGTTTTTCGATTGAAGAGATCATTGAAGGCAAACCGTATCAACAGGCGCGGATTAAAATTATTGAAGAAAAGGATGTGAAAGATCTGGAAACGGAGGCGTTGATGTCCAATCTCCTGTCGCTCTTTGACAGGATTCTGAAGCTTTCACCGTTCCTGCCTCCGGAATTCGGTCCCATGGCGAAATCCATCAATGAGGCGGGCATCCTGGCCGATTTGATTGCATCCATTATTAACGTTCCGGTGGAAGAAAAGCAAAAAGTTCTGGATATCGCTGACGTCAAGAAGCGCTTAAAGGAACTGACTCTGATGGTGAATCATCAGATGGAAGTTCTTGAACTGGGGAATAAGATTCAGACGAAAGTCCGTGATGATATCGATAAAAATCAGCGGGAATATTACTTGCGCCAGCAGTTGAAGGCCATCAAACAGGAACTGGGCGAGGGCGATGAAAATACCGTGGAAACCGATGAATATCGGAAAAAAATCGAGGAAAAAAATCTCCCGGACGAAGCGAAAAAGGAAGCATTGAGAGAATTGGAAAGATTATCGCGGATGCACCCGTCTTCGGCGGAATACACGGTTTCGTCCACGTATCTGGATTGGATAACGGCCCTGCCGTGGCATGAATCCACAACGGATAACCTCGATATCATCAAAGCGAGGAAGGTACTGGATGAAGATCATTACGGTCTGGCAAAGCCGAAAAAGCGCATCATTGAATATCTCGCGGTACGCAAGCTTAAACCGGATTCCAAGGGACCGATTCTCTGTTTTGTCGGACCTCCGGGCACCGGCAAGACATCGCTGGGACATTCCATCGCGCGGGCGCTGGGAAGAAAATTTGTGCGCATATCCCTGGGGGGTGTCCGCGACGAAGCGGAGATACGCGGTCATCGCCGCACTTATATCGGCGCCTTGCCCGGACGCATCATTCAGGGGCTCAGGCGTGCGGAGTCGAACAATCCGGTGTTCATGCTGGATGAAATTGATAAGGTGGGCAGTGATTTCCGTGGTGACCCGTCATCGGCGCTGCTGGAAGTATTGGATCCGCAACAGAACAACACGTTTTCCGATCATTATCTGGATGTGGCCTTTGATCTTTCCAGAGTCATGTTTATTACCACGGCCAATATGCTGGACACCATTCCCCCGGCACTGCTGGATAGATTGGAAGTGATTGAACTGACAGGCTACACCCAGGAAGAAAAAATAAAAATTGCCGAAAAATATTTGATTCCCCGCCAATTGATGGAAAACGGATTGACAGAAGCGCAGTTTAAATTAACCTCCAAAGCGCTTAACGCGCTGATTACGGGCTATACACGGGAAGCCGGCGTGCGCAATCTGGAGAGGGAAATCGCCAACGCGTGCCGCGGCGTCGCAGCGCAAATTGCTTCCGGCACTTTAAAAACAAAATCGCTGACGGAGAAAGATATCCCCAGATATCTTGGCCCGGAAAGGATTGTAACGGACATCGACGCGCGCATCACCAAACCGGGCATTGCGATTGGCCTGGCCTGGACCCCTGTCGGTGGTGATCTGCTTTTCATTGAAGCCACGGTCATGAAAGGGAAGAAAGGGCTGAATCTCACCGGTCAACTGGGCGATGTCATGAAGGAATCGGCGGCGGCGGCGCTCAGTTTTATCCGTACCAATGCCAAGGCATTGGGTGTGAAACCGGAATTTTTTGATGAGTCGGATATTCACATACACGTACCGGCGGGAGCGATTCCCAAAGACGGTCCGTCCGCCGGCGTGACCATGCTGACCGCCCTGACGTCTCTGATCACGAATCGCGTGGTTAAAAAAAATCTGGCAATGACCGGAGAGATCACTTTGCGGGGCGCCGTGTTGCCCGTCGGCGGGATCAAGGAAAAAGTTCTTGCCGCGTATCGCGCGGGTATTAAGACCATTCTACTTCCTGAATGGAACCGTAAAGATATTCAGGATATTCCGGCGAATGTGCAAAAAAGTATTTCATTTCATTTTCTTAAAGATATGATGGATGTGGTCAGACTGGCTCTGGAATCTGCCGGAGAACAAAAGAGGAAAAAATTGCCGGTAAAAAAGAGCAGATCTGTCCATGTTCCAAAAAAGAAAAATCAAAAGAAAAAGGCTAAACGATAAACAGTCAAGGAGGATAAACATGGAGGCGCAATATCTGTTGCTTTCTATCGAAGAAAAAGTTGCTACGGTTACCATTCATCGGCCGGATAAGGGCAATTCTCTGGCCCCTCAGGTTTTACAGGAAATTGAAGCCATGTTCACCGATCTTTCTCGCAGGCCTGATGTCCATGTTATTGTTTTCACAGGCGGCGAAAGATATTTTTCCGCCGGGTTTGATCTGACATATATTCGAACACTTCAAAAAGTAAGCAACGAAGATTATACGGCGATGTTTCATCGGGCGTATCGGTCGGTGATGTTTTGTGAACAGCCCGTGATTTGCGCGATAGGGGGACCGGCAATTGCCGGAGGATTTGACCTGACCATGATGTGCGATATCCGCTACGCGTCGGAACGTGCACGGTTCGGACAGCGCGAAATAGTTCTTTCTTTAAATCCCACCATGGATCCTCTATGGCGAATCGTGGGGCTGAGCAATGCCATGGAATCGGCCCTGACGGGTCGTATCTGGGATGCGCAGGAAGCGTTGCGGATGGGTTACATTTCGCGTATCTTCCCGGAAGGAGAACTGCTGAAAGAAGTCGGGGTGATTGCCCGTGAGATGGCCACTTATGACCGCGGGTGCCTCAAGGAAACAAAGCAGTTGACGCATCTCCTTTTGAATTCCAGTCTGGATCAGGCGATGCGCCTGCAGGAATGGCTTTTCCGTTCCTATATCGGTTCTGATGACAATCATCAGCGTATCGATGATCTTCAGAAGAAACTCGCCTCCATGCGCAGAAATAAGTAACGTGAACATGCACTATGCATATCATAGAGTGTTTTGAATGATATATATTAACAGGCATTGAAAACGAATTTCATGACGAGAGCATTTAAATAAAAAATACGATGGAGTCTTCAATGAAAATATTATCGAATCAAAAAGTATTCATCACCGGAGCGGCAAGCGGAATCGGACGTTCCACGGCGATAGCCATGGGGAAATTGGGGTGCCGTTTATTTTTAACCGATATTGATGAAAGTGGTTTGAAAAAAACTGTTGATATCATTTCCAACTCGGGAGGAACCGTCTGCCTGGCGCGTTCATTCGATGTGGGTAACTATGAGGCCATGTCGGCGTTTGCTAAAGACGTTCATGAGGGATATGGTCCTCTGGATATTCTCGTCAATGTTGCG
>ERZ1645192.3255-NODE-3255-length-13328-cov-4.968055_pt1 | contig 13328 bp, 16 predicted proteins | sample MGYA00575354_ERZ1645192 | MGnify/ENA primary metagenome ERZ1645192 (study PRJEB40844, sample SAMN11349763) | freshwater sediment metagenome | isolation source: river sediment | host: Sediment | place: India: Faizupur Khadar , New Delhi | collected 2017-02-21 ... | reverse complement strand
CGTACGGCCTCGCGATACATCCAGACCGGCCTCAAGTCGGGCGCTCTGAGGGAAACACCGGAGGGGATTTGCGCTACTGCTGCGTCCGAGCCGTGTCCGAACTCGGACATGTCCGGACACGCCGAAAAGGACTCTGGTGTAACTCCCTCTTGAATCAGAGGTTGCGGAGGTTCGGACATCCACCCGGACACGCTTTCCAGCCCATATCCAACCCCGTTCGGACATTCGGACACGACCCCTTTAGGGGGAGTGTTCCGATGTCCGGGGTGCCTGCAATTGGCACTCGGGGCATCGGCCCGCGCCTTTGTTCGGTAAGCTGAATCGCCAGAGACGCCCCCGTCGGTCACAGACATTGCCTACTTGGGCAACCGGTTACCTCCCTCGGCCCCGCCGGTTGTGAACGAGGAGCGAAGAACCGTTGCGGGGCCGTCCTTGCCCTCATCCACCGACCGGGCGTTCGATCCAAGCATGATACTTCTCGTAAACGCCTTAGTCCAGTCCCTCCAACTCGACCTTCTCAGAGGCCTCAACAAGCGTTTCCTGCTCAGCCGGCGTCATGCGGTCTGCCGTATCCCCGTGATCGATCCACGCTCTATGTCTTGCGTACAACCTTCAACGCACCGCCCCAGGCGATGACTTGGTCGAGCATGGTGTTGACGGATTTCTCGTGCATGGCCCGCGGTGTGAAGGTGCTGAAATTCTCGAAGTCGGCGAAGAGCGACAGCATCACTTGCGCGCGCACGTCGGCCACCAGCAGCTCTCCCATCACCAACCGCAGTTGCTCCACGGCGCGGGCTCCACCCGCGCTTCCGTAACTCACAAACCCGGCCGCCTTGTTGTTCCATTCCCGGTACAGGTAGTCGATCGCGTTCTTCAGCGCGCCGGATGTGCCATGGTTGTACTCCGGCGTCACGAACACGTAGCCGTCGAAGGCATCGATCTTCGCGGCCCACACCTTCGTGTGCGGCTGGCTGTACTGTCCCATCGACGGGGGAATTACCTCGTCGAGCAGCGGCAGGTTGAAGTCCTTGATGTCCACGAGTTCGAATTCGGCGTCGCTACGCTTCTTCGCGATCTCGTGGACCCATCGGCCGACGGCCTCCCCGTTGCGCCCCGGGCGTGTACTTCCGATGATGACGGCTATCTTGATCATGGCTTATCTTCTCCTGTTGAGGATCGTTTCTGTCACTACGCTCACTTCTTCAGCAACGCTTCACGAATGACCACCGCCTGATTATGCTCCTCGTCTTTCGCGGAATTGAGGAGAATCAGAGGTTTCTTCGTTGCGATGGCCCGCAGGCGGTTCAGATCGTCGCGTCTCGCCCGTGTCGTCGTAAACCCGTTTCAGCACTATGCGCATGCCTGCATTCCTCCCGAGCACCGGCCCGGATACTCGTTGTCACCCATCTCTTTCCCTGAACATCTCGCGAACCGCGTCGATCTGGGCGGGTTCGCCCATCAGGAGCACCCGATCGTTTGACTCCAACGTAACGCTGAAGTCGGGATTGAGCAGGATGTCCGTTCCTCGTTCGATGCTCACTACTGTCGCGCCCGTCGTCGTCCTTAGCTGAATCCCCGGAATGGACTTGCCGATGACGGGAGAGCGAGAGGGAACTACGACCGCATCGACGTCCCGGTCGAGCAGCGCGCCAATGGTTGCGGGCAACGACGGGTGGTGGGCGGTCGGCGCCTCCCGGGCAAACAGATCGCGCACCTCGCCCTGCGCGCGCGCATAGACCCGTACCAGCATGCGCCAACTCAAGCCGGTGACCACCGCCACCGTGGCGACCAGCACGACGAGGGCGCGCGCAGAAGGCAGGAATGCGGAGCTGAGCAGAAACGTCAGCAAGGCCATGCCCGCGACGCCGAGGAACAGCGTCAGGGCTCCGACGAGGGCGCGCAGATGTCGTGCCCAGCCGGTCTGGTTGGAGGGGGGAATCGTCACCTCGGCCAGCAGCATGCCCAGCGCCTGCGTCTTGCGGAAATTGGCCACGTAGAAAGGAAGAGCCAGCAGGACCGTGGCCAGCCAGAGGAACCCGCGCCGGCTGTCCGATCCAAAAGGCAGATCAACCATAACGCCCTCGTGCCGGGCCGCGTATCCGGCCCCCATGAACAACGCCGCGATGAACGCGGTGTTGATGATCACGAGGCGAAGCGAACGCCGCACTGTTTGCGCCAGCGGAGTGTCGGCCGACTCCTCCCGAAGCTGATGGATCCAGTGCGTGTATACCTCCAGCGTCTGCCGGATATTCGCCGGAACCAGCCGACGCGCCAACGCGGCCAGCCGGTCCGCGTGCCGGATCATGTACGGGTTCACGATCACCGAGAGCACGGCCGCGCCCACGGCGACCTGGTAGACGTCGGGCCGCGTGGCCTTCAGGGAGAGCCCGAGCGCAGCGATGATGAAGGCAAACTCGGCGACCTGCCCCATGGCGATGCCAACACGAAAGGAGGTGCCGAGGTCGTTTCCGCTCAGGAAGCTCCCCACGGAGCAGTTGACCCATTTCGCCGCTATGATGACCGCGGCGACGCCGACGATCGGCAGCAGGTACTGGACCATCAGGGCCGGCTGGATCAGCAACCCAATCGCCATGAGAAACACGGCGGTGAACATGTGGCGCAAAGGGGCCACCAGCAGTTCGATGCGGCCGATCAGGCCCGACTCGGCTGTGATGGCGCCGATCAGGAACGCGCCAAGCGCCAGGCTGAGCTCAAGCTGCACGGCAAGGAGGGACACGCCGAACGCGAGCGCGAGTACGACAATGACGAGGAGTTCGTCGTTGCGATATCGGGCCACTCGTGTCAGAAGCCGCGGAACCAGCAGCAGGCCGACGACAAGAACCACGACAAGGAAGACCGCAAGGATGGCCATTCGCGCGGCAACCGGACCGCCCTGCAGACTGCCTGTTGAGGCGACGCCTGTGAGAACGGCTATCAGCGCAATCGCGAGCAAGTCCTCGACGAGGGTTGTTGCGTACACGATGTGGGCAAAGCGCTCCTGCGACTTGTTCAATTCCCGCAGGAGCTTGGCCAGCACCGTGGTGGAGGAGTCGCAAATCACGGCCCCGAGAAACAGACTCTCCAAACCTCCCCAGCCGAACCAACGGCCGACTTCGTAGCCGATATAGAGCATCAGCGTCACGTCGAGAACGGCGGTAATGAAAGCCGTTCGGCCCACTGCGCGGAGACGGCGCAAGTTGAACTCGAGACCGAGCGAGAACATCAGGAAAAGGATGCCCAAATCGGCGAGCGTCTGGATCGTCGCTTCGTTGTGAACGAAAGAGAACGGTGGCGTGTGAGGGCCGATCACGACGCCGGCGAGAATGTAGCCAAGAATCTTGGGCTGGTTGAAAGCGTGGGCCACGAGCGCCGCTACGCCCGCTGCAGTCATGACCACGGCCAGATCATAAAGCAGCGCTGTCTCGTTCATTTGGTTCCATTCCGTTTCCGGGCACGGCCACCGCTTTCGCGACGGCCCATGCCATCCCATTAGCATCCCGGTGTTCGACAATCAAGCCGACCCACAAAGCCACGGCGCGTAGCAAGGCGCGTTCCTCCTTCAGAAACGCCGCAGTACCGGCAGAAGGATCCAGAGGGAGAACGAACACCCGGACTCTTCCTGCGTCCCGTCCCGCCGCAAAGATGGTGCAGGAATCGGTGTGGGCGCTCTCTCGGAACTCGGAGGACCGGAACCGCCGGCCGAAGACGAAGAGTTCCACCCACGTGCGTCCAGGAGCCTGATACCCCGAAGCAATCGTGTCCGCGATGGCTTGGAGCACGGCGTCAAGCGATGCGCGCTGCGCTCGCAGGCAATCCGCGATGGCAAAGAGGCAATCCAGTTCTTTGACGCGCTCACCCAGTTCCCCGGTGCGCCGCCGCAACGCCGTCTCTATCCAGCGCATCTCAGCCATCTGCTCCCGCAGATCGCGGATCTCGTCGTGGGCTTCCTTCAACGCCTGTACGAGTTCGGTCTGTGAAGCCTCCACCGAAGTCATCTGATCTTCATGCATGGCCGTCGGCGTCCTCCGGCCGTTACAGTTGCTGGTGCCCGGCGGCTTCAGGCTGATAGGGTACTGCGGCAATCCGGATTCGTCTCTTCCCGCCCGGCACATCCCACTCGATGCTGTCACCGACGGCATAGCCGAGGATGGCTGTGCCCACAGGCGACAGGATGGAGATGCGCCCGGCCTCGATGCTCGCCTCGTTGGGGAACGCAAGCGTGTATTCCATTTCCACGCCCGTGTCCAGGTCAACCAGCCTGACCCGCGAGTTCATGGTGACCACGGAGGGCGGTATCTCGCTCGAATCCACCGTCCTGCTCCGCTGCAACTCCTCCGCCAGCTTCTCAAGATCGCCCCGGTATCGGAAGTGAAACTCCCTCGCCACCTCCAGCAGTTCCTCAAGGCGTTTCCGATCTTTGGTTGTGATGCGTATTTCCCGTTCGGTCATGTTGATCCTCCTTGCCCCGCGATCAGTCCGCGGCAGCACTTTTTGTTTCTCCGCACATCATCAATATGGACATCGGCCTCTGATTCCCGCACGTCGGCCACAAGCACGTCCCACGGGAAGAATCGCGCACGACGCCTGTTCAGGATGTAGTTTAGCCATCGCATTTTCATGACGCCGCCCTCCGTTCGTCTGTTCTCTGTCCCTCCTGCACGTCCGGCAGTCTCTCTGACGCGGCTTGTTGTGGCACATGAACTTGGCCCTCGCCAGGCTCGCGATGAACCGGAAGATCCAGGTGAAACCGTGTGAATTGGCCGACCTCGCTCTCGACCGATAGACTGCCTTGGTGGCTCGTCGCGATCCTCTGGCAGATCCACAGCCCCAAACCCATGCCCCCGGTCTCCGCTTTGCCGGTAAAGAGCGGCTCGAATATCCGGACCCTGACTTCGGGCGTGATTCCAACGCCGCGATCCTCAACCGTGGTGCGCACCCAAGCCCTTCCGTCACCCGAAACCACCTGCAGGCTGAGAGAGACGATCTTGTTTGAGTCGCGCGACGGATACCGCGCAACAACCGCATCGCACGAGTTTGTCAGCAGATTTATCAGCACCTGTTGAATCTCCTGGCTCCGGCACAAGACCGCAGGCAGGTTCGGCGGAATGCTGACCGCAATCTCCACCTGCCTTCGGCTCAACAGGGGATGAACGAGCGACAAGGTGGCGTTCACGATGTCGATCATGCGCGCGGGATCGTACCTCCTCGGGCCTTCGCGAACGAACCCGAGCATGTTTCGCATCAGGTCGGCAATCCAGGAGGCGTTGCCAAGTATCTCCCTGGCGAACGAATGCACGGGGCTGCTAGCCGGCTCACTCTCGACGATGCTTTGAGCGTAGTTCATGACTGTCGTGAGAGGGTTGTTGACTTCGTGGGCGATGCCGCTGATCAACAGTCCAAGGGTCGCGAGTCTCTGCTGCTGACGCAGCTGGGACTCGAGTTCCTGGCCTTCCAGCCCCGCGCATAGTCCCCTGCAGACGTCATCCATCTCCTGGGCCCTCTCCTGCTTGTTCTCTGTTGCTTTGTCGCTGTGCATGGATGCCTCCTATGCGACGCCCCCGCCAACCCCCACCGCGACCAAGCGGGGTTCGAGCACATCAAGGGCTTCTGAGGGTGTTGCGCACCCCAGCAGTGCTTGTCTGACCTCGTCGCGCACCATGCGCCGGGCTATCCTGGCCACCACCGCGAGGTGCTCGTCGCAGAACCCCTCCGAACTGATCACGAGATAGACGAACTTGGTCCTGCGTCCGTCGTCGCCGCCGAAATCAACACCCTCCGGACAGATGGCCAGGCTGACGGCAACGCCGTGGAAACCCGGCAACCGCACGTGGGGAAACGCCGTCTCGCACCCTACAGCCGTCGATGCGACCCGCTCGCGACGCAGAGCCCGTCGCACAAGGTTCTCCTTGCATGCCCGGGGCGCCTGGTTGTGTCGGACAAGCGCCTCGACCAAGGCGGCGATGGCCGCCTCCTTGCTGGCCGGACGAAGGTCCGGCAGGACCAGGCGGCCCCACAATAAGCCGCGTAGCGTCACGGATTCGGCGCGCTTGGACTTCATCACGATAAACGGCGCTTTCGTCTGGCGCGCCACGAGTGCCGGCATGGATTCACCGATCCGCCCTGCATAGAGCGAACTCGGCGCGCCCATCACCAGCAGGTCTCCCGGTCGCACGCAGGCCGCGATACCCTGGGCGAAATGATCCGAGATCAGCCGACGATCCTCCCCCTTCACGCCCAGAATCCGCGGCGTCCAGTTCTCCATGAGGGCGTCGCCGGTCGGCGGCGAGGACCACAGCACATCAGTATGGTCCTCGGCCCCCACGAGGCGAACGCCGTTGATGGGAACGTTCAACGTCGCGCCGATCTCCCGCGCGATCCACAGCTGCTGCAGCGTGTGCGGACCGCCGGCGGAAGCCACGAGAACACGACGTATCCTGGATCCGGGCGCCTGGCGCACGAACAGGGCGGGCACGTCGAACTCCGCAACGAACTCGAACAGCTCCTTCACGCGGGGCCCCTCTGTCGTCAGCGGAACGATGAGGAAGCCAAGCGATCCGGCTGCAGCGAGCTCGCGCAGTGTCTGGATAGCGTGTCCCGCCGCTTCCGAGTCCTCGCGGACCACGCGCACACGGAAGTTGTGGTGCCCGCCGATGAGATCGGCATACCACTGCACGATTGCCTCATCGCGCTTCTGCGATACCCACGCGACGATCCAGGATTCCTTCAACGAATCCTGCCTCATACCGTGCTCAGTCCTTCGGCGTCTCATCTCTCAAACCTCCTCGTGACGGCCCCATTCATCAGGCGCCCCCGGCCCCGGCCGCTACCAGGGAAACGGCCTTGGGTTGAAAGACCACCGCGTCGACACGCAACCGCCGTTTGCCCTGCGGCACGGGCCACTCGATCTCATCACCCACGCGTGCACCGAGCAGCGCCATCCCGAGCGGCGCCAGAACATTGATGCACCCTTCCTGCGGGTTGGCATCTTCCGGCCAGACAACCGCCAGTTGCATGCGCTCGCGCGTATCCATATCCCGCGCTTTCACCACCGTACCCATGGTCACGACATCCGGCGGCAGTTCCTCGGGGCTCACCAGGCGGGCCCTGGCAAGTTCCGCTGCCAGGCGGGTCAAGGCCGGCCCGTCCAGCAGACCGCTCCGTCTGCCGTTTGCGCGGATCAACTCGTCCAGATCGGCGTGATCCAAAGTCGTCATTACAATGCATTGGCTGTTCATCGTTTGCTTCCTTTCCTTATGCGGAATGGTGGTTTCTCATCATGGCCGGGAATCTGACGCGAGAGCCCGGATTGCGCGAAATGCCTGAACAAGCTCTCGGCAAGATCACCCAGCGGCACGGAGGCGAGCGTTGCCCCTGGGGCGGCGTCCGGTTCGTGGAGCATTTCCAGCAGCTCCTCAACCAGCCTGTCCCTGCCGCGGGGAACCTTGTACAGTTGCACGGCAAGAGCACCCGCCGTTATGCCCACCGCGACCAAGATCAGAACGATGTCCGAGATGTTCATGATGACGCCCTCATTACAGGCTGCCCGCCCCCGGCCAGGGTGCGCAACAGGTCGTTCTTTGTTTCGTACAGCTCTCCCATGTTGTCCTCACGGTCGGAAAAGGAAGTTCCCGAACTGCCACGGATCGCTGTGATCCGGCTGGGCATCCGGGTTCTCGCTGAAATACACCCGATGCCGACGCAGCGGCGTCCAATCGGATGGCTGCGACACCACGCGGCCCAAGTAGGGCCGGGCATGACGCAGGATCTCCTCATGGGGAAGGTCCTCGGGGAAGCACACGCCGCGGCGCGGGTTCCGCAGCGCCCACAGCACCGCCGCCAAAACCCCCGCCGCCACTTGCACGGCCGTGGCGTTCACGTGCGGCACCTTCTTCCGCGCCGCCTCGATGCTCAGGATACTGCCAGTCCACCAAGACTGAAACCGGTGCCCCATGATCAGGGCTCCCACGAGATCCATCCCCTCCGCGATTTCGTCGGTCAGAATGCGTTGCCGGGGATGCAACTCATAGTTTCTGCAGCGAAGTTCGTGCAAGGAGACGATCCCGTCGTTGCACGGCATGTAGGCATAGTGGACCGTAGGCCGATAGAGCACCCGTCCGTCCTGGCGCACCGTCAGCGCGTGCGAAAGCCCGAAGGATTCCCCGTGCGTGACGACCATGCCCACGATTTCCTGGTTAGGTACCCAGGAGCGGACCCACGTATTCAAGCCCATCTGGGACAAAACGATCTGATTGGCCGGCCCCGTCTTCGGCACCGTGCAGAAGGGCGGCAGGCGTTTCTCGTGCGTGCCCCAGCCCAGTTCACTGGGTGAAATGGACTCCTCCCACATGCCTTCAATGCTCCACGTGCCGACGAATTCGTCGGGCCGCTTCGGTCTTCCACCGCGCTGCGTGTCCCACTCGCTGCAGTGAATCACCTTCACGCCCAGTTCGCGGGCCAACTCGGGAAACGACTCTTCCTCCAGGAAACGCTCGATCCGGCGGGCACGCGTGCGCGCCATCCGATTCTCCCGCAGGATCTTCGCCCCGATATCCAGCAAGCCCCGCTTGACGAAATGCGAAACCAGACCTGGATTGGCGCCGTGATCGATCACGGCCGTGGTCGTCTGCGCCCACTTGGCGGCGATCGGCAGCAGTCGCTCGTACCGGGCATAGAGTGACTTATCAAGGGCTGACTTGTGCATGTCCTCCCCGGCCGTATCCCAAGACTCCAGCGAGGCGTTCACATAGAGCACTTCGTTGTTGTGGGCCCACTCCAGGATGTCGAAGCAATCGATGCTCCACGCGAGGTCGATGATCAACCCGCCTCGCCCCACGTACGTCGACAACAGCCGCGGCAGGTTTGTGGGCGTGACCCGCTCGCGAACAAAGCGCAACCCTTTCGCGATCCAGGGACGGAGCGCTTCCTCGCGATCCGCGAAGTCGATAACCGTGATGTTGTGCAGCGGAACGCGCACGTGCTTCAACAGCATCGGTAGAGTGGCCCGCGCCACCACACCGAAGCCCGTGATTACGACCCTTCCATCAAACCTCGTCATAGCTATTTCGCTCCTCTTCTTGCGGGGATTCCCACATGGCAAATCCGGTCGGCGTGGGGCAGCGGCAGAGCTCAACGGCTGTCTTGAACGTCTTATCGTTGTTCTGCCCTGTTCTCTGCCTGTCGCGCCCTCGCCGACCGGACAACTAAGTCACATCAACCTGAGCACGCTGTTCACGGAACCATGACCGTCATGGACGGTGTCCGGGTTGTCGGGATCCGGGAACCAGTCAGTGCCGAACACGAACTTGTATTCGTAACGCCCGGGCCGAAGAGACAAATGCGTTGTATGGATGCCTTTGCTGAACGGTCCCTGCCACAGCCTGTTCTGACGCGAATTCCAGCCGTTGAAGGTGCCGGCCACATAGACGGCCTGGTCGGACGGGGCTCGAACGCGAAAGCAGACTCTCCGGGCATTCTTACGCGACCGCATGTCTTACCTCCTCCGCTTCGCTCACTATGCATTCGCCCACCACAAACGCGTCGAGCCCCGCTCGATCCACAAACAACCCCGCCAGCGAGAGTCCCGCCAGCGTGGGCATTCGGTCCACGTTGAAGGAGGCGCGGCGGCAGTCGCGCTGGCTCCGCAAGACCTTTCTCAGCAGTTCCCCAGAGCGCTTCATCTGTAGCTTCGATCCCACCGCCGCACCTCCGTAACTCAACTCCGTTCGTTCTAGTCGGCGTCTGTATATGCAGGACGCGTGCCAACTCGCACGAAATACGGACGTATTGGCAGCGATATTGTGTAACCTCTTATAGGCGGGCTGGATGCGCTGAAGAAGAAGGATGCGGAGGAAATCGCCAGGAGAAGCACCGAACGTGACGACGATGGGGAGTTTCGCCCCACATGGGGCCGAACGCCCCAGTGCCCGAATCGGTCGGACGATGTCCTAGCGCTTGCGGCCGGGTCGAACCTTGTCCCGCAATGTCTTGCGGTCTATACCCAGGATCTCCGCTGCGCGGCTCTTGTTACCGTGAACGCTCGCCAGAACAGCTTGGACGTAATCGATTTCGACTTCCGCGAGGGTGCGGCCCACGCCGCCGCCAGGGCGTGCGGAGTAGCGCATGAGCGAGGGCAGATCGGGCGTGTCGATCACCTTGGCTTCCGCCATCAGAACCAGCCGCTGGATGACGTTCTCCAACTCCCGGACATTCCCCGGCCAGGGGTACGAGCGGAGCGCTGCCAGAGCGCGATCCGAGAACTGGGGAGCGGGCTTGCCCAATTCCTTGGCAAACCGGTCGGCAAACTTCCGGATCAGCAGGAAAATGTCGTCGCCCCGATCATGTAACGGCGGGAGTTCAATCGGCACGACATGGATTCGATAGTAGAGGTCACGCCGGAACTGGCCGCGGGCAACCATTTCGTCCAGATCCCGATTCGTTGCGGCCAGGACGCGCACGTCCACTTTCTTTGGCTGACGAGAACCGACCATGAACACGGTCTTATCCTGGAGCACCCGGAGCAAGGCCACCTGCATGGGAAGCCCCAACTCCGCGATCTCGTCGAGGAAGATGCTTCCGCCCTCGGCGGCCTGGAAGAAGCCGGTCCGCGATTCATGAGCGCCGGTGAACGCGCCCTTGCGGTACCCGAACAACTCGCTTTCGAGCAGCCCGTCCGGAATGCCGCCGCAGTTGACCGGCACGAACGGCGCGGAACGCCGCGTGCCCTGATAGTGAATGGCCCTTGCGACCAATTCCTTGCCGGTCCCGCTCTCGCCCGAGATCAATACGGTGGCGTTGCTCCCGGCCGCCTTGGAGATCGACCGGTAGACCGCCTTCATCGCGTCGGACTCGCCCAGGAGACCCCATTCCGATGGTGCCAGCCGCTCCTGCGGAAGGCTTCCTTTGCGCCGCAGGCGCAGCCCGTCAAGAGCCCGGCCCACGGCCCCCAGGAGTTCCTCCTCCGTGAACGGCTTGGCCAGATACTCCTGCGCGCCGGTCTGCATGGCCTCGACCGCGCTGGGTATGGACGCGAAGCCGGTGACCATGATCACCGCGACATCGCGGAAGTTGGCACGGATGTGGCGGATCAGATCCATGCCGCTGACTTTCGGCATCCGCAAGTCTGTAATCACCAGATCCACGCGGGCGTTCTCGAGGGCTCGAACGGCCTCCGCGACGCCGGGAGCGCTGATGACCGAATAGCCAGCGGCACCCAAGTGCCGCTGGAGAAGCTCCAGCGTATCCGGAGAGTCGTCCACGACCAGGATGTGTTCCTTCTTTCGCATGCCCATCATCCCTCCGATCCCGCGCTCTTGGTTGCAGGCGGGCGTACCGGGAGACGCACGTGCATGCGGGTTCCCCGACCGACCTTGCTGTCCACGCGGATATTTCCTCCATGTCCCGCGACAATCCCATGCACCACGGACAACCCGAGTCCGGTGCCTTGGTCAACGTCCTTCGTTGTGAAGAAGGGGTCGAATACCCGCGGCAGGATGTCCGGAGGAATGCCCGGTCCCGTGTCGCTCACCGACAGCTCCACCCAACCCCTGCCGTGACTCGTCGACACGGTCAGGTCCCCGCCATCCGTCATGGCCTGCATCGCGTTGACCGCCAGGTTGGTGATCAGTTGCAGGATTTGACGTTCGTCAGCCACGATGGCGGGGAGCTTCGGGTCCAGTTCGTACACGACTCTCAGCCCGGCATCCTCGCATCGCCACGACCAGAGACCCGCACTTTCCTTCACGATCCGGTTCAGGTCCACCGCACTGTATTGGGGCGGGGCCTGCCGCGCGAAGACCATCAGCTTCCGAATGACATCGCGCGCGTGTAGTGCGGCGGCCTTGACCTTGGCAAGATCCGCAAGCGCGGCGCGCGGCATGCGCGGCGTTTTCTCAATCAACTGCGTGAAGCCGAGGATGCTTCCCAGCGGTTCATTGAGTTCATGGGCTACGCCGGAAGCCAGGCGGCCCACGGTGGCCAAGCGGTCTGCGTGCCGCAGTTGTTCCTGGAGCGCCTCGTGCGCCTGCTGGCCTTCCTTCCGTTCGACAATCCGCGCGATCTGCCGCGCTACCTCGTTCAAAAGCCTCTGCTCTTCGTCCAGAAAAGCGTTGCCAGACCGGCGCAGGCGCGCCTGCGGATATCCCACCGCCACCGTCCCCCGGTTCACGCCGCGGACGACGATAGCGGCTTCCTGACGGATGCCCCCCGATAGCCGCCGCCCGCCTCCGTACATCTCGAGACCGTCCAACACGATCCTCGACCGGGCGTGCTCGGGAAGAAGCCAAGCAGCGGGCAGCATGTCCGCTATGCGCTGGAGCACCTCCTGTAACGTGGACGACGTCGCGCTGGCAACCTCCACGATGGCATACAGACACTCGAGCTCCTTGATCCGCTCGTGTGCAGCCGAATCCGTGGTCTGCCTCCTGCTATCGCGCGCGCTCATACATTTGGCTTCATAGCATACAGCACGGGCTTCGGCGAGGGGAAAGGCCGAGAGGTGGGATGATAAGAGCCGCCATCTTGCAATGGACGTCCTGATCTGCCTGATGTACCATGACAGCCAGGAGAACATGGTTGTGACTTGGGACTATCAAGACCTGGTGAAGCTGCTGTTCGCGTTTGTCGCCGGCGGACTTGTGGGGTTCGAGCGCGAGTTCCGGGACAAGGCCGCCGGACTGCGTACGCTCATCCTCATCTGCGTTGGCTCCGCTGTGTTTACCATCCTGGCCGTCAAACTGGACACTGGCAACATCTCCGCCAACGTAATCAACGGTGTTGGTTTCATTGGGGCCGGGGTCATCATGCGCGATTGGGGCCGGGTCACGGGCTTGACCACGGCCTCAACCGTCTGGCTGACGGCGGCTTTGGGCATGACGATCGGTGGCGGGCAGTACGGCCTGGCCGTGGCCGTGTTTGTGGCCGCGACGGTGGTGCTCTGGTTTCTCCCACAGGTCGAAGACTGGATATGCCTCTTCCGGGAAGAGCGCAACTACGAGATCGTTTGTGCAGCGAGCAATGATGCCGAACCGGCTTTGCGCGCCGACTTTCAGAAGAATGGCCTAGCCGTTCGCAGTTTCCAGCAGAGGAAGGTCGGGGACAAACTGCACTTCTTCTGGAGGGCAATCGGCCGACGCCAGGCACACGAACAGGTCATCCGGCATCTTGTGGCCAGCGAGGCTGTGACCGAGTTCCGCGTCTGAGCCGCGAAGACCCGCCTCCGCGCGCCAGCCTGCCGGCTGGCACTGCTCCGGTGGGGCAAGAGCGCTGCTGCGGCGGACCCAGGCCGGGAATCGTGTTTTCCCCCTAGCGGTTCCCCGAACCCCTCCCTTCGC
>ERZ1645192.3254-NODE-3254-length-13328-cov-7.528291_pt1 | contig 13328 bp, 7 predicted proteins | sample MGYA00575354_ERZ1645192 | MGnify/ENA primary metagenome ERZ1645192 (study PRJEB40844, sample SAMN11349763) | freshwater sediment metagenome | isolation source: river sediment | host: Sediment | place: India: Faizupur Khadar , New Delhi | collected 2017-02-21 ... | reverse complement strand
CCGGGAACCGCCGGATGCCCGACCACCCGGGGGCGATCCCGCACCTGACGCTCGGGTACACCGTCTTCAGCCCCGTCTACATCTCGGAGAAGCTGAAGGAGGCGAAGGCGAAGGAGCCGAAAGCCGCGGCCCTTCCGAACGAGCCGGCGCTCGACGTGACGGCCGTCGAGGAGCGGCTGGCGTACGACGCGGCGAAGCTCTGGAAGGGGAGCGTCTTCCCGAGGACGGAAGGGACGAACGGCCTCGTCTCCGGGGCAGCCGCCTACTGGCGGATCCTCAAGGGGCTCCCGAAGGAGCCGGCGAAGGCCTTCGCATCGGTCCGCGACGAGCTCGCCGGGCTGAACGCGCGCGCCGTGTACTTCGCCTCGAAGGAAGGGGACGTCGCGATCCGGGAGGCGACGCGCGAGTACGGTCGCCGCTCGCCGTACCAGATCCCGCGCATCAAGGGGACGTTCGCGCTCCATCAGCTCCGGCTCCTCCTCGGGAACGAGCGGTTCCGGGCGGCGGCGGACGCCGCGTTCACCGCGAACGCGGGGCGCGAGGTGTCGGCGGAGGAGCTCGTCGCGGCGCTCTCGAAGGGGGCCGGGCGCGACGTCGCGCCGTTCCTCGCCCCGTGGATCGAGGAGAAGGGCTTCCCCGACCCGAAGGTCGAGGCGAGGGCGCGAAAGGACGGGAAGGGCTGGCGCGTGACGCTCACGGTGACGCAGGAGGGGCGGCCGTACCACTTCCTCGGGAGCGTCGCGATCGACGCGGGCGACCGTCGCCTCGTGAAGCCCTTCGAGGTGAAGGGAGCGCGCATCGAGGTCGCCTTCACGGTCGACGAGAAGCCGACGCGCCTCGAGTTCGACGCGGGGCGGGACCTCCCGGTCCCGCTCGAGAACCCCTACACGTTCCTCAGCTTCACGGACGAGTTCCGGCACGCGAAGGTCGTCTACGGGACGACCCGCCAGGTCGAGGCGAACCACACGCTCGCCCTCCGCTTCCAGACGCTCCTCGCCGACACCTACAGCGAGGAGCTGCCCCCCGTCGTGAAGGACTCCGAGCTGACCGAGGAAGAGCTCGCCGCGAGCGACCTCTTCGTCCTCGGCGCGCCGTCCGACAACGCTCTCGCCGCGCGCCTCGCCAGGAAGCTCCCCGCGACGTTCGGAGCCGGATGGTTCGCGTACGACGGGAAGACGTACGGCCGCTCCGACGACGGGCTCTATCTCTGCCTCCCGAACCCGTGGAACCCGGAGCGGGTCGTCTGGCTCTTCGCGGGCAACTCCGCCCTCCAGCTCCACCAGATGACGAAGGCGTGGGGCGGGAGCCTCCCGCAGTGGGCCGTCTATCGTTCCGAGGAGGTCAGGGCTCGGGGCTGGGCGTCCGTCGAACGGTTCGTCTTCGAGGACGTCGCGAGATAGGCGTCCTGCGTTCGCGGCGGGCGCCGGCTCGGCCCTGGAGCCCGGGCGCCCGCCTCCTCGCGGCACAGCTCGAAGAGGGACAGCGCGGGGCACGGCGCCCGTGGTGCTCCTCGACGTTCTATGAGTGTCGCGGCAGGCGAAGGAGGCCGCGGCACCCGCGCTCTCCCGGCCGGTTCGCCAGCGACACGACCCCTCCGTGCGCCTCGGCGATCTGGCGGCACAGAGCGAGCCCGATCCCCGTCCCGCCCGCCTTGGTCGTGAAGAACGGCACGAAGAGGTTGGCGTCGTTCGCGAGCCCGGGACCGTCGTCGTCCACTTTCAGCTCCAGGAAGCCGGCTCGCTCGTCCCACCCGATCCGGACGCCGCCGCCGGTCTCGAGGGCGGCGTCGACGGCGTTGCGGACGAGGTTGATGAGGAGCTGGTCCAGCTGGTCGGAATCGGCCTGCAGCGTGAACGCGGGTCCCCCGTCCACGGTGACCGGCAGCCTCGTCTCCAGGCGGGCCACCCTCCGGACCCAATCACCCACGTCGACGCTCTCGAGGCGGGGCTTCGGCAGGCGGGCGAGCGTGGCGTAGGAGCTCATCAGACGATTCAGCGACTCGGCTCGTGCCGCGATGACCTTCAGTCCGGCCCGGGCGTCCGATCGCCAGTCGCTCGGAGGGTCCTCCCGGGCGATCAGCGTGTCGAGGCTTCCCGCGATCGACATGATCGGCGTGAGCGAGTTCCGGAGCTCGTGGCCCAGCACCCGGATGAGCCGCTGCCACGCTGCGACCTCCTCCGCGCGCAGCGCGCGGGAGACGTCGGAGAGCACGAGCAGCTGGTGCTGCCGCCCGCCCTGGCGGAAAGCCCCCCGGCGCAGCTCCCAGCGCTCGGAGGCGGTGCCCAGCGGGACGTTCACGGTGTGGGACGCCTCCCCGTCCATGCAGCCGGCGAGGCCCAGCTCCTCGGCCGTCTTCCCGAGCAGCGACTCCTGCGAGCCGCCGAGCAGCCGTCCGGCGGCGAGGTTCGCCAGCGTCAGCCGCCGGTCGGGATCGAAGGCCAGCACGGCCACGTCGATCCCGGCCATCACTTTTCCGAGCAGGGCCGTCGACTCGACGTCGCCGAAGCGCTCCGCGCGCAGCGTCTGAGCCAGGAGGTTGAGCTCGAGGACCAGCTCGCCGTACGAATCGTCCCGGCTGCCGCCCCGGACCCGGAACGAGTAGTCGCCTTCGCGCATCGCGGCCAGGAGGTTCGACAGCGTGCGCAGCCGGAAGGCCGCGCTCCGCCTCAGGGCCACGGCGCAGGCGATCCAGATTGCGGCGGCCGCCGCGGCGAGGAGGCGGGCGGCCGGCGCCGGCACGGACAGGCCCGAGACCAGCGCCGCGCAGAGGAGGAGCGCGGGCGCGCCTCCGGCGAGCCCGAGGAGGAGCAGGCGGCGCTCGGTCCCCAGCAACCTCACAGTCCGTGCTTCCCGAGGCGCCTGTAGAGCGCGCTGCGGGAAAGCCCGAGCGCGTCCGCCGCCCGGCTGACGTTCCCCTCGTGCCGCTTGAGCGCCTTCCGGATCAGCAGCCGCTCGACGTCCTCGAGGCTCATCTCCTCCACGAGCCGCGCCTCCTTTCCGCCGGCCGGAGCGAGGCCCAGGTCGGCGACCCTCACCAGCGGTCCGGTCGCCATGAGGACGGCGCGCTCGACGACGTGGGCGAGCTCCCGCACGTTGCCGGGCCAGCAGTGGGCCCGCAGCGCCTCGGTGGCGGCCCGGTCCAACCCCGCGATCTCCTTCCGGTAGCGCCGCTGGAAGCGCCCGAGGAAGTGCATCGCCAGGAGTGGGATGTCCTCCGGACGCTCGCGCAGCGGCGGCAGCCGGATCTCCACGGTGTTCAGGCGGAAGAGGAGGTCCTCGCGGAAGGCCCCGGCGGTGACCTCGGCGCCGAGGTGGGCGTTGGTGGCCGAGAGGATGCGGACGTCGACCACCCTCGTCCGCGAGGAGCCCACCGCCTCGAGCTCCCCGGTCTCGAGGACGCGCAGGAGCTTGGCCTGCTGGGCCAGGGGGACGTTGGCGATCTCGTCCAGGAAGAGCGTCCCTCCGTGCGCCATCTCGAACCGGCCGACCCTCGTGCTGCTGGCGTCCGTGAACGCCCCCTTCACGTGGCCGAAGAGCTCGCTCGCGAAGACTCCCTCGGAGAGCCCTCCGACGTTGACCGTCACGAGAGGATGGTCCGACCGGAGCGAGCGGGCGTGGATCGCCCGGGCGACGACCTCTTTGCCGGTGCCGTGCTCGCCGGTGACGAGGACGTTGGCGTCCGACGGGGAGACGCGGTGGATCAGGTCGAGGACGGGACGCATGGAGGGCGAGGAGGCGATGAGGTCGGGTCCCGCGCCCTCGTCGCGCAGGAGGCGGTTCTCCGCCTCCAGGCGCCGGCCGCGCCGCAGCGCCCGGCTCAGCTCGACCTGGGTGCGGAGGATCGTGATCAGACGTTCGTTCGACCAGGGCTTCTCGACGAAGTCGCGGGCCCCGCGCCGCATCGCCTCGACGGCGACCTCGATGCTCCCCCAGGCCGTCATCACGACGACGGGGAGGGTGGCGTCGAGCGCCTGAAGCCGGGCGAGGAGGTCGAGCCCCTCCTCGCCCGAGGTCGTGTCGCGGGCGTAGTTGAGGTCGATCAGGGCGACGTCCAGCTCGCGGGTCTCCGCCGCCGCGAGCGCCGCCGCCGGGGAGGCCGCGGTCTCCACGGCGTAGCCGGCCGGCTTCAGCAGGAGCTGCAGCGACAGCTGGACGTCGGCGTTGTCGTCGGCCACCAGCAGACGGGGGGATGCGCTCGCGTCCACCATCCTCACCGGCCCTCGCGCGGCATGGTAACGCCCCGTCGCCGCCGGCGCCCCGAGGCCATCCCGGGCCTCTACTCGTACCTCAGCGCCCGGATCGGCTGGATCGAGAGGGCCCGGAGCGCCGGTGCGAGGCACGCCGCCGTCGCCACGACGAGGAGGAGCGCTGCCGCGCCCACGAAGCTCGCCGGATCGGTCGGCGCCACCCCGTAGAGAGCGCGCGTCATCAGCCGGGTCGCGGCGAGCGATGCGGCGATCCCGGCGACCAGTCCGACCGCCGTCATCACCAGGCCCTGACGAAGGACCGTCCCGACGACGTGGCCTCGGCTCGCTCCGAGCGCGATGCGGATGCCGATCTCGTGCTCGCGCTGGTGCACCTGACAGGCGAGGACGCCAAAGAGCCCGACGGCGGCCAGCAGAAGGGCCGCCAGCGAGAGGACCGTCACGGTGCCGGTCACTCTCCGCCGCGAAAGCGTCGAGCGCCGGATCTCTTCCTCCAGCGCCGACAGCTCCTCGACCGGGATGTCCCTGCTCCGGCGCCAGACGAGGTCTCGCAGGGCGCCGGAGATCCCCGCCGGGTTCGCGTCCGTCCGGATCGCCACGCTCATCCGGCGGTCCGGAAACTGTCGGTGCGAGAGGTACATCACGGAGTCCGGGCCGTCGTCGAGCCGGTTCAGCCGGGCGTCGGCGACGATCCCGACGATCTCGAACGTCGCCGGGCGGTCCCCCCCCACGTCGACCGCGACGCTCCGCCCGATCGGGTTCTCGCCGGGGAACAGGCCGCGTGCCATCGCCTGGCTTATGACCACGACGGGGGGAGAGCCCGTCCGGTCGGTCGCGCCCAGGTCGCGTCCCGCCACGAGCGGCATCCGCATCGCTCCGAAGTAGCCGGGCAGGACGACGCGGCCGAGGGCTCGCAGGGAGAACGACCGGTCCCCCGGACGTTCCGGACGCCAGACCCGCGTGGACCCGTATGGGTTCACGATCGGAAGCCGTTGCGTCATCCCCGCGGCGACGACGCCCGGGAGGGCCCGTACCTCGTCGAGCACGCCGGAGAAGAACCGGATCGACTCCTCGTTGCTCGCGCTCGCGGGCACGGCCAGGGTCGCGGTCAGGACGTTTCGGGGGTCGAAGCCGAGCCGCTCCCCGGACAGCCTCGCGAAGCTCCGCAGGAGGAGGGAAGAGCCCACCAGGAGGACGAGCGACAGCGCCACCTGGATGGCGACGAGCGTCATCTTCAGGCGGCTGCTCCTCGACGTGACGGACCGGCTCGAGCTCTCGAGCTCCCCGGCCAGCGACCCACGCGTGCTGCGCAGGGCCGGGACGAGAGCGACTGAGGCGCCGGCGAGAAGGGACGCGGCGAACGCGAAGAGGAGGACGCGCGCCTCGAGCCGCAGGGAGACGCCCGAGAGCCCGCTCTTCTCCAGGCCGAGCACGAACGGGAGGGCCCTCTGGAGCAGGAAGGCCACGAGCAGGCCGAGGGCACCCCCCAGGAGCGCGAGCGTCACGCCCTCCGCCAGGAGCTGGCGGACCAGACGGCCACGAGAGGCCCCGAGGGCGGCCCGCGTCGCCAGCTCGCTCCTGCGCGCGAGCCCTCGGGCCAGAAGCAGGTTGGAGACGTTGGCGCAGGCGATCAGCAGCATGAGAACGGCTGCCGTCGCGAGCAGGAGGAGCTGCGGCCTCAGGTTCCCGACGAGGGCCTCGTGGAGGGGCGTCAGGATCACGCCCATGCCCTCGTTGGAGTCGGGGTACAGCCGCTCGAGCCGCGTGGCGATCGCCGCGAGCTCGCCCTGCGCCCGGGTGATCGGGACGCCTCTCCCGAGCCGCCCGACCGCGACCCAGTTGTGGAAGCGGCGCGCCGTCGCGCGCTCCCCGTTCAGCCGCAGGGGAAGCCAGACGTCCGCGTCGACCAGGAACCGGAAGCCCCGTGGCATCACGCCGACCACCGAGACGGGCTGGCCGTTCAGCGTGAGCCTGCTGCCGACCGCCGACGGCGAGGCGCCGAAGCGCCTCTGCCAGAGCGCGTGGCTGATGACGGCCACGGACGGCAGCGGGGTCGGCTCGTTCCCCTCGGTGACGGGCGCCGGCTCTCCTTCCTCCGGGACGAAGGTCCGGCCCAGCCGGGGAGCCACACCCAGCGTGTGGAAGAAGTCGGTGGAGACGTAGGTGGCGCCGAGGGTCTCGGGCGTCTCGCCCCCCGAGGAGGAGACGCGGATCGAGAACTCGAGATGGGCGCCGAGCGATTCGAAGCTGGTGGCCTGGTCGCGGTAGTCGAAGTAGTCGTGGGCCGAGAGCCCGACGGCCCCCCCATGGAAGGTGGAGCGCCCGAGAACGAGCTGGTCCGGCTCCGGGTAGGGCATCCCCGCGAAGAGCACCGCGTTCATCGCGCTGAACACTCCCGTCGTCGCGCCGATCCCCAGGGCCAGGGTCAGGACCACGACCGAGGTGAACCCAGGCGTCCTCGCGACGCCGCGGAGGGCGAATCGCAGGTCGGACCGGATGCCATCCACGGGCCTCCTCCTTTCAGGCCGTCGCGGCCGAGGCCCTCGCGACGCTCTCGTCCACGATCCGGCCGTCGAAGAGGTGGACGGTGCGGTCGGCGTGGTCCGCGTAGCGCGGGTCGTGGGTCACCATGCAGATCGTCGCGCCCCCGGCGTGCAGGTCGCAGAGGAGCTTGATGACGGCGTCGCCGTTGCGCGAGTCGAGGTTCCCGGTCGGCTCGTCGGCGAGGAGGACGAGCGGCCGGCCGACCAGGGCGCGGGCCACGGCGACCCGCTGCTGCTGGCCGCCGGAGAGCTGGGCGGGGTAGTGGCGGAGCCGGTGCTCCATGCCGACCTTCGAGAGGGCCTCGCGCACCTGCTCCCTCCGCTCCGCCGCAGGCATCTCGCGGTAGACGAGGGGCAGCTCGACGTTCTCGAAGACGGTCAGGTCGCCGATCAGGTTGAAGTTCTGGAAGACGAATCCGATGGTGCGGTTCCGCAGCTTCGCGGTCTCCCGGGCCGACAGCGACTCGACCGGCGTCCCCCCGAGCTCGTACCGCCCGGTCGTCGGGCCGTCGAGCAGGCCCATGATCGAGAGGAGCGTCGACTTGCCGCAGCCGGAGGGGCCCGCGATGGAGACGTACTCGCCCCTGCGGATCTCGAGGTGGACGTCGGCGAGCGCGTGGGTCTCGACCTCGTCGGTGACGAAGACCTTGCCGACGCCGGCCATCCGGATGAGCGTGTCCTCCTGGTTCGTCATCGCAGTCCCTCCCGCCTCACTCGAGGCGAATCCGTTCGTTGTCGTCCCAGCGGGACGTGTCCGAGAGGACCACCTCGTCGCCGGGGGCGAGGCCCTCGAGGACCTCGATCGTGCGGACCGACGCGCGGCCGAGCCGGACCTTCACGCGCACGGCGTGTGTGCCGTCCTTCTCGAGGCGGAAGAGGCTCACCGTCGAGCCCTCCTGGCCGGACACGGGTCGCCCCACGTAGACCACGTCGTCGAGGCGCTCGATCTCGATCGTGCCGTCTACGTCGAGGTCGGGCCGCGCGCCGCGCGGGAGCGTCCCCGTGAGGGTCAGGTCGACGGTCACCGTCCCGTCCTTCACCGCGGGGTCGATGCGGGCGACCTTCGCCGCGACCGTGCCGTTCCGGGTGTCCACCTCGGCGGCCTGCCCCGGCTGGAGGTCGCGGGCCTGCGTCGCGGGCACCTGGACGCGGGCCATCAGCCGACCGGGGTCCGCGACGCGTGCGAGCTTGAGGCCGGGCGTGACGACCTGGCCCACCTCGACGGCGATCTCCTGCAGCACGCCCGCGAGCCCCGCCCGGACCGTCAGCGAGTCGCGCAGGCGGCGGCGGAGGGAAGACATCGTCCGGCGCTGGTCCACCTCGAACTGCTTGGCAGCCAGCTGCGCCTCGATTCCCGTCCCGGCGGCGGCGAGGCGCTTCCTGTCCATCTCGGCCCGGACCCGGAGAGCGTCGGCGGCGGCGACGGAGCTCTTCAGCGTGATATCGGGAATGAGCCCCTCTCGCGCCAGCTCCCTGTCGGCCTCGGCGCGGAGACGCCCCTGCTCGTACGCGGCCTCGGCGGACGCGACCCCGGCCTCCTGGTCGAGCGCCTGGCCCCGGAGCTGCACGCGAAGGCTGACGAGCTCGGCCTCGGCGCGGCGCAGCTGCATCTCGGCGTCGACGGCCTCCTGCTCGACGAGGGGGTCCGACAGGACGAGGATCACCGAGTCCGGCTCGACGACGGCGCCCGGCTCGAGGACCCGTCGCTCCACGCGGGCGCTGGTGTCGGCGGGGATCAGGCGGACGACCTCGGGCACGAGCGTCCCCGAGCCGCGGACGCCCCGCACCATCGGGCCGCGCTGGACCTTTCCCGTCCACACCGTGGCCCGCTCGACCGACGGGGCCGCGGGCTTCAGGCGCGAGAGCGCGAAGGCCGCGAGGGCGAGGGCGCCGACCGACACGACCGACCAGAGAAGGCGCCGCCTTCGCTTCTGCTCGGCCACTCCGGTCCGGGGGACGTCCATGAACCGATCCTCCGATCGACCGAAAGGCGAGAACCGTGCCAGCCGGCGGGACGCGTCCGGGAGCCTTTCCTTCGGGATCGCAGCCCCCGCGACACCGCCTCCGGCGGAGCAGAGGTGTCCGTTCGTGGGACGGGACCGTCCGGAACCGCACACCGGCGGCGCTGGCGACGGAAACGGCCCCACGTCCCTTCGCGACGGGGCCGACGGGTGCGCGATGGCACGGCTCCTGCTGCCTCAGGGGGCATGTTCTCGGAGACTCGGCACGTCCTCCGATCCCTCCGCCGGATGCCGGGCTTCACGCTCGTCGTCGTTGCGACGTTCGCCCTGGGCATCGGCGCCACGACGGCTCTCTACAGCGTCGTCCGCCGGGTCCTGCTCCGGCCCCTCCCCCTGCCCGAGTCGGAGCGGCTGGTCACCGTCTGGACCCGGATGCCGGACGCCGGCATCGACCAGCTGCCGGTCGCGCACGCGGAGTATCTCGACTACCGCGCCGAGACGCGGCTTCTGGACGAGGTGGGTGCGTACACCACGCGCCCCGCGACCCTGACCGGCGCCGGCGAGCCGGCGAAGCTCCTGGCGGGGCTCGCCACGGCGTCCCTGTGGACCGTCGTTCGCGTTCGCCCGGCGCTGGGCCGGGGCCTCACGCCCGGCGACGAGGTCAGGGGTGCGGAACCGGTGACGCTCCTCGGACACGGGCTCTGGCAGAGCCGCTTCGGCGCCGACCCCGCCGTGATCGGCCGGACGATCCGGCTCGACGGCAAGCCGCGGCAGGTCGTCGGCGTCCTGCCGCCCGCCTTCGACTTCACCCGGGAAGCGCCGGACCTCTGGGTTCCCCTCGTTCTCGACCCGGCCCGGCGGGACAACCACCACCTCCTTGTGATTGGCCGGATGAAGCCCGGCATCTCGTTCGGGACGCTGCAGCCCGAGATGGACGCGATCGTCGCCCGCTGGTCGAAGCTGTATACGCACGCCCACCCCTTCTTCGCCATACCCATGCGGGAGCTGATCGTCGGAGGGGTCCGCAGGCCGCTGTCGCTCCTCTTCGCCGCGGCGGCGCTCGTCCTTCTCGTCGCCGCGACGAACGTCGCCGGGCTCCTCCTGGCCCGGGGCGAGACGCGGCAGAGGGAGCTCGCCGTGCGGGCGGCGATGGGGGCCGGGCGGCTCTCGCTCGTGCGAAGCCTCCTCGGCGAGAGCGTCGTCCTCTCGCTCGCCGGCGGCCTCCTCGGGCTCCTCGTCGCAAAGGTCGGCCTCACCGCGATCCTCTCGCTGCAGGAGGGGGCGCTGCCCGCGGTCGACGGGATCGGGCTCGACGGCGGCGTGCTCCTCTTCGCCCTCGTGGTGTCGATCCTCGCCGGCGTCCTCGCGGGCCTCGCGCCGGCCCTGCGGGTGTCGCGGCCCGACCTCGCCATCATCCTCAAGGGGAGCGGCGAGCGGACGGCCTCGGCCTCCGGCCGCCAGCGGCTGCGCAGCATCCTCGTCGTCGCCGAGACGGCCCTGGCGGTGGTGCTCGTGGCCGGCTCGGCCCTCCTCGTCCGCGGCCTCTTCGCCCTTTCGCGCGTCGATCCCGGCCTCGACCCCGATCACGTCCTCGCCGCCCAGGTCAGCCTCCCCCCCGCGACCTACGCGAAGGGCCCGGACGTCCTCGCGTTCTACGACCGACTGCTCGAGCGGACCAGCGCCCTGCCCGGGGTCCGGTCGGCGGCCCTCGTGAACTCCCTGCCGATGCGTGACGAGATGCGCCTGATCCTCGCGGGCGGGCCTTGGCAGCCGTCCGGCGCCGAGCCGCTCGGCGCCGTGGTGATGATGGTGACCCCGGCGTACTTCGAGACCCTGGCCAACCCGGTGCTCCGCGGGCGCCCGTTCACCGCGGCGGACCGCTCCGGCGCGGCGCGCGTGGCCGCTCTCAACGAGACGGCCGTCCGGGCTCTCTTCGGCGAGGGGGACCCGCTCGGCAAGCCGCTGTCGATCGTCCAGGCGGAGCCGAAGGAGCCGCCCTTCGAGATCGTCGGGGTCGTCCGGGACGTCCGTTCCTCCGGCCTCGGGACGGAGGCGCAGCCACAGGTCTACCTGCCCCTCTCCCAGGCGGTCACGGACATCCGCGGGATCACGCGGCACGTCAGCGTGGCGTTGAAGACCGACGTCGAGCCGTCGAGCCTCGGCTCCGCGCTCCGCTCCGCGATCTGGGAGCTCGACCCGGACCTCGCCGTCTCGAACGTCGAGACGATGGACCGGATCGTCTCAGCCTCGCTCGGCTCCCAGAGGTTCCAGGCGACCCTTCTCGCCTCGTTCGCGGTCCTCGCGCTCGTCCTCGCCGCGATCGGTCTCTACGGCCTCCTCGCCCACTCGGTCGGCCTCCGCCGGCGGGAGCTCGGGATTCGCCTCGCGATGGGAGCGCGACCGGTCCAGCTCCACGCGCTCGTCTTGTCGAAGGGGCTCGCCCTCACAGGGCTCGGCCTCGTGCTCGGCGCCGTTCTCGCGCTGGGGAGCGGCCGCCTCCTGGAAGGGCTCGTCTTCGGGATCGGTCGCTTCGACCCCGCGAGCCTCCTCGTCACGGCGGTTGTGCTCCAGCTGACCGCGGCCGTTGCCAGCTACGTCCCTGCCCGGCGGGCCTCCGCGGTGAACCCGGCCGTGACGCTGCGGGAGGAGTGACGGGCGGCGATCGGCGCACAGAGGCCCCTGGTCCTGGCTCGCGCGGCGATGCAATGGAGGCGGCGGAGCCCGAAAGCCGGGCGAGACCGTCGGTCCAACGACGGAGACGCGGCGCTCGGCGACCGAACGCCGGGAGGGAACCGATGAGCTTTCGGTACGGTTCGGGTGGAACGCTCCTGCTTCTCGGAGCGCTTCTGGTCCCGGTCCCGACGCGTGCGGCGGAGCCGGACGCCCTGAAGGACCTCGACGCCTTCGTCGAGAATGGGCTCGCGGAGTGGAAGGTCCCGGGACTGTCGATCGCAGTCGTGAAGGACGGCGCGGTGGTGCTCTCCCGCGGGTACGGAGTCCGCGACCTCGCGACGAAGGAGAAGGTCACCCCCGACACGCTCTTCTCCATCGCGTCCGCGACGAAGTCGTTCACCGCGACGGTGGCCGCGATGGCCGTCGAGGAGAAGAAGGTCGAGTGGGACCGGCCCCTGAAGACGTACTTCCCCGACTTCCGCCTGCATGATGCCGCGGCCACCGAGAAGGTCACCCTCCGGGACCTCCTGACCCACCGGAGCGGCATTCCGCGGCAGAAGCTCTTCAGCCTGAACCCGCCCGCCACGCGGCGCGAGGTCCGCGATCGGATGCGGCACTTCGAGCCGACGGCGGACCTCCGCGCGGACTTCCAGTACTGCAACGAGACGTACACCGTCGCGGGGGACATGGTCGCCGAGCGCCTCGGCGCCTCCTGGGAGGAGCTGGTGAAGGTGCGGATCCTCGAGCCGCTCGGGATGGGCACGACGCTCTTCTCGGTCCGCGAGATGCAGAGGGCCCCGAACCACGCCACGCCCTACATCGACTGGGGCGAGGGGCCCGAGGCGATGGCCTTCCACGACGCGGGGATCCTCGGGCCCGCGGGGGAGATCGTCTCGAGCGCCAACGACCTCTCGAAGTGGCTCCTCTTCAACCTCGCGCGCGGGGAGGCCGGCGGGCGAAGGCTCGTCGACGCGGCCCAGCTCGCCCGCATCCAGTCGCCCCAGGTGCCCGTTCCCCGCGGCGCTCGCGAGAAGGAGGTCCTTCTCCAGAGCTACGGGATGGGCTGGTTCCTCGACGCCTGGCGCGGCTTCCTCCACGTCCACCACGGCGGCGTCCTCTACGGCTTCTCGTCGCACGTTTCCTTCCTCCCGACCGAGAACGTCGGGCTCGTCGTCCTCGCGAACCTGAACGGCACCCCGCTCCCGACGATCCTCGAGGGGTTCGTCTACGAGCGCCTCCTCGGCCTCCCGCCCGTCGACTGGAACGGCCGGGCGCGAGCGCGGGAGGCCCGGGTCAAGGAAGCGATGGACAAGGTGCGGGCCGCAGAGGAGAACGACCCGTGCGGCCGGCCCGAGACGAAGGCGGCGCGGCCTCTCGAGGCCTACGTCGGGACCTACAGGAGCGACGGGTACGGGACGATCGTCGTGCGCGCGTCGGAGGGCGCCCTGGAGGCGACGCTCTGGACGGACGCGTGCCCGCTGAAGGCGTGCGGGGGCGACGCCTTCGACCTCTACCACCCGGTCGAGCGCCAGGCGTGGAAGGTCACTTTCCAGGGTGCGCCCGGCGGGCCGGTGGCGTCGTTCTCCGTGGCTCCCGTGCCGGGGTCGAAGGAGATCGCGTTCAGGAGGGAGTGATCCCGCCACCGGAGGGAGGGGGCGCCGGCCGACCGTCCCGTCTTCGGGTACGTGCGGGAGTCGCAGCGTTCCGCCCGTCCTCCTCACGCGAGAGGAGCGCGAGGAGGAGGACGAACGCGCCGAGGACGAGGGCGCCGACGAGAGCGTAGCGCTGGTCGTCCCACGTCAGGAGGAACGGGACCGCACCGGTCGCGGCCGCGAGCAGCGACGTCACGACCCCGACCTCCTTGCGCTCGGCGTGGAGGAGCGCGAGGAGGAGGAGGACGGAGGCGTAGTAGCAGGTCAGGTCGGCGAGGACGAAGACGAGCCCCG
>ERZ1645192.3253-NODE-3253-length-13332-cov-12.412744_pt1 | contig 13332 bp, 13 predicted proteins | sample MGYA00575354_ERZ1645192 | MGnify/ENA primary metagenome ERZ1645192 (study PRJEB40844, sample SAMN11349763) | freshwater sediment metagenome | isolation source: river sediment | host: Sediment | place: India: Faizupur Khadar , New Delhi | collected 2017-02-21 ... | reverse complement strand
TGCGTCAAGACTAATAAGTATATCAAAACCGCCATGCTTGCGCAAGCCTGATTTTCCAATCAGTCCAGTTTCGCAAGGTGTGAGTCTATCAGCTTAACCCCCACTAGTCAAGGGGAAAGACGCGCTTTTTTCGGCAATACTCTTGAATCATTTCAGTTCCAGCCTGAGCGCCACCTGAATCACCAGCTGGGTAAGCACTGCCCAACCAGACCCGAAAAATAACAGCACGAATTGAACCTGGGTGCCATTTGGGATTGGATTGGCGGTGTTTCTGATATGCTTTCCGTGTCGGAAAAGCCCTCACCCCACCCAGGTTTCTTTGATTGCTTTGGAGAATCTTCTTCTATGTCTGTGATCCGCTTCCTGTTTGCCAAAATCCGCCAGTACGACCCAAAAATGCTCTGGATGCTTGTCTTAAACGCTATCACATCGGCACTCTAAACGGGCTGACAAAGCGGATCTGGCGCGGACTCCCACCTCGGAACAGCAAGAAAGCGCCGCGCGGCGCCTGCTCGCGGAAGCCGGCGCAGGGGGCTTCGTGGTGCAGGTTCAGGATGTCTCATTCAGATACCCCACCACCAACGAACTGGTTTTGAATAAGCTTGACCATTCATCCTGGTGAAACTGTCGCTCTTGTCGGGCGTAATGGGGCAGGTAAAAGCACCCTGGTAAAGCTGCTTTGCCGCCTCTACAAGCCCGATAATGGCAGAATTTTGATCAATGGCGTTGATATCTGGGATATTCCCCTAAACCAGTATTACAACCTACTCTCGGTCATCTTTCAGGATTTTCAACTGCTGCCCATTTTGCTTTCAGAGAACATCACCAGTAAAACCCGCTGCAGGGTCAACGCCAGCGACGAAGCCGCGGTCAGAGAAGCATTGGAAAAAAGTGACATGCTCCGCTGGACAGAAGCCCTTCCCCACGGCATCCACACACCCATGACCCGCCTGCTTTCGGAGGACGGAGCGGTGCCGTCAGGCGGTCAGGAGCAGAAGCTGGCTATCGCCCGAGCTGTTTATCATAAAGGCTCTTTCATGATCATGGATGAGCCGACTTCGGCGCTGGACCCCCGCAGCGAGGAACAGGTTTTTAGCCAGATGCGGGAAATTACCCAAAACCATACCGCCATGTTTATCTCGCACCGACTCTCGAGCACGCGCCATGCCGACCGGATATTTGTGCTGGATGAGGGCAAACTGATAGCCGAAGGCAGCCACGAAACGCTGATGGAGCAGGAGGGCTTGTATCGCAGATTGTACCTGGCTCAGGCGGAGCAGTACGCGGCTGATGAGTCTGAAACAAACTAAGCAGCGCGGTGGTTGGGAACGCTCAATTACCATTAACCTGACGCTTTTCCAGGCATTCAGAGGAACTGATCCCAATATCCTGAATCAAAAAGGCTGACAACATTCAATTGTCAGCCTTTTGTTTTATCTTGTTGTACCCTTACTTGATAATCATGGGCAGATAGTTGTATTTCACGACCACAACGTTGTAGGTGACTTTCACCTTCACCGTTTTGGATTGATACCCTCCGCCGTCAGAAACGGTGACAATCGCTTCCTGGTAGCCAGGGGAAAGCTTTTCGGGGTCAATGGAGACCTTAAAACTCACGTTAATCTGTCCACTGGTCGGGGTCAGTGTCACCCAATCCTTATTCGCGCTGGCTGTCCAGGTTTGACCAGCATCTCCCTTTGGCAAAACGCTGGAATAAGGTATGGGATTACCCGGCGTGTAGTTAAAGGTTAGCGTCGTTGGGGTAACCGAAAAGGCTGATAACGTAAAGTTGACGGTTACAAGCACAAGCCGCTCATACAATCCCGCGCTATCCGTGATCAGGATTTTGGCAGTTTGGTTGCCAAGTACGAGTTTCGTTTTGTCGATGGTCACGCTGGTTGAGCCTGGCACTGCACCTGATGTGTTGCTGAGCTGAACGAAGTCGGCGTCCACAGAAGCGGTCCAGCTTTGCCCCGTACCTCCGCTGATATTGATTGTGTTGGCGGGTATGGTGGTGTCACCGGTTTTGACGGTATAGCTCAGGCTGGAAGGGCTGACGTTAAAGACAACCGGGGGCGTCACGTCTCCAGGAACGGCAGCAACCGCCTGAAGCTGGTCATAAACACCGGTATCCTGTGTGCCTGTGGTTTTGTAATCCACCAATACGATGTAGTGGAGTCTTGCGTAATCCACGACGCCGCTCAGGTTGACAGAAATCATGAAGGTTTCCGAGCGACCAGGGCGTAGGTAAGAAATGTCTGCTTTCGCAGATCCACGACCTGCCTGGTTGGTTTTGGAAGAGCGGTATTCTTCATAGATAACCGCCTGAACCGCAGCCTTGTTCTGTACCGAAAGCGTAACGGTGCTCAGGTTAGTGACCGTTGCTTTGATGGTAACGGCGTTCCCTGTCCGTGAATAAGTTGCCGAAATCGCGACACTCGGCGTGCGGGCTTGTGACCGTTCGATCATCCCTTTATAGACCGCATAGGCGGTTGAATCAGCGCCGGTTTCATATTCACGCGCACTGTCCACCATAGCTTCCGGAACGTAAGTGCCGCCGCCGCTCTCCTTCAGGATATCCTTCCGGTTCTGCGGGGTGCCGCTCCACCATTCAATAAACGCCACGGATGTTGAGGGGAATTCTCCAATCAGTTGGTCAACTGCCGTACCGGCAGCCGTACAGTAAGGTCAGGTAGGGCTGGTTACCAGTTCGAACACCGACAATCTTGGGCCCGGAGTCTGGGCGGTAACCTCCGCAGGCTTTAGCGCGCCAAACAATCCTGCCAGAATGGCGAGAATGAGCAGAACAGACATTTTCTTGTTTCGTTTCATGACTCTCCGTTTCGTTGTTTAGGGTCTGGTGATCACAGGCAAGAAAACCCGATTAATTTCTTCGCCTGGGCTTGCCGCATAGATTTCGACAATCACGTTGGTAGTGTAGGTTTCGGAGCTATCCGTTATGGTTACAACCGCGCTATTCCAGCCGGCTTCCAATGCCGTTCCGTCAGTTGTCATCACGATTGCGTCGCCAACGATCCCCGAGGAGGGATTCAAGCTGAGCCAGGTTTGGTTGCTCGAAGCGGTCCAGGCAAGCCCCTGGTTGCCGAGAACCACCGAGGTAAACCCGGGCACGCTCGTTACGCCGTCATCGAGGAAAAATAGATGGTAATCTGGGTGGACGTCCAACGCCTTGGTTGCGATCGCCGCCTGAAGTTGATCGTAATGCTCGCCTGGCGCGGTCTGGTAATCTACCAGCACGATAATCTCGACCTTGCTCCAATCCGTGGGATCCACATCCGGCACCTCAATTTCAAACGTATCGGTTTCGCCAGGTGCCAAGCTGGAAATGGCGGTTTTTGCGGCAGCAATACCAGGTTGGTAGGTGGTGTGGGTTTCATACTTCACGCCATTTTCTTTGACGATTGCGTAAACACCCGCATTATTGCCTGTGGTAAGGGTGACGGCACTGTTATTTTTGACCGTCGCGCTGACTTTAACGCTGGAACCGTCCAACCACCAAAACGCGTTAATTTCCGCGGTCGCTGGTCGAGCCAGAGCGTCGTCAATCATGGCGGTATAGGTTTCGTAAGCTTCCGGCGTGGTTTCCGCGCCGCGGTGGTGAAGCCGGCCGCTATCCACGACAACCCATGTCAGCCCAAGACCTGCTTCGGAGGCTTGAATTACATTCCAGCGTGCCTGGGGAGGGTCAAACAAGGGGGGAGTGTCAATTGAAAAATGGTAGTCAACGACTACAACGGGCTGATTTGAATATTCTTCGGCTAATTGATCGATCACCGGACCGGAGATCGCGCAATGCCATCATGTGGGGCTTCCAACGGTTTCAAAAACTACGAGTTTCTCCTGCGGAGTGGCTTCCTGGCTCTGCGCGGGATGGACAACCCCGGTTAAACCAGCAAGCAGTGAGAGAGCGAGCAAGAGAAGCAACTTATTGCGCAACTGCATAGACAACCTCCTCGATAGAATATTGACGCACCAACTTCAATGCACCGCAAGCATTCTATCACTCATTCCATCAGATGAGGGTTAAATTGCGCCACTTCGCTTGTTAATTACAACAAGCGCAATCAGGGGAGGGGTTTAATGTAACCGTCGAGCAGGTCCTGCTTGATGCGTTCAAAAAGAATCACGCGTCCGTCAGAAAGAATATCGCGGTTGACCTGCTTCAGCTCAATGCCAGTTCTGACTATGCCGACCGATTCGCCCTGCATCAGCTTCTCCAACGCCGGCTGAAGGTCAAGCCCACTGCTAAGCACGCCCAGAAGGCTTTGGGCGCTTTCGAGGTTAGGCTGTCCCTCAACCCCGATCAGGGTGACACTTCTACTGTTCAGATAGGCAATTAACTCAGGCGTGCTAACCTCAGGCTGAACAAAAATGCCGGTTACAGCTTTTGCCAGCAGCACATCCGCGGCTGCCTGCCAATCGGCTGCGTTGGTGGGGTCGGTGATCTCCGCGGTGAACGGATAGTATTCCACCGGCACAAAACGCGCGTTGCATAACCCACAATGAAACCTCGCGCCGGTAACGAACGCGTCGCGGGTGGTCTGCCCTTCAACTGTCCCCGCCTGGCTCAAAACGCCCACCCGGAAGTCTGTGATACCGAGTGCCAGGGTGTACCCTGCCAGAAAGCTCAGCTGATCCCGGCTGGTTTCAGAAGCAACCGCGAGGCTCAGATTTTCGGTTGGCGTAAGCTCCGTGCTATTGGTCACCAGGAACTGCACCTGAGGCAACACCGACGCCAGGGACTGCGCTTCGGTTGGGGAGGCAAGGCTTACCACGAGGCGCACATTTGGGCTTAGCTGCACCGCGCTGAGCGTTGGAGTGACCGCAAAGCTGTATCCGTTGGCGTTCGCGTAGGAGCCTACTTCATTATTCAGCTGAGCAGCGAGAGCCTGGTCGGCACTCTCCGGAGCCCAGAGCAGTATTTCCGCGTCCAGCAGGACAATCGGTGTGGCAGTTGGGCTTTCGGTTGGTTCAACCGTCAGAGTCGTTTCAACAAGCTGCGGTTGGGTCACTTCGGCTGTCGGGGTGGGTGTTGCCCGGTTGTTACAGGCGGAAAGGAAGCCAATCATCAAGCACAGGGTCAGCGGAAGGAGCAATTTCTTTGTAGGCATGTCCCAATTCTACCTTAAGCAGGGCGGAGGGAAAAGCGGCGTCCAACATACCCCCAACCGCCACGCAGACCAGAGCCCCGCCTGGTGAAACCCAGCATCCTGGGCACAGAATTTGCACCTTCAGCTAAAGCGTCACTTTTTACCACGAACAAACGGAAATCAAAATGAGCATACCAACAACCGAAACAAAACCAGATGGGCTCCAATCCCTCCCCCCAAAGCAGAGGCGTTCGCTGCGCAAGGCTATCGGGAATGCCAGCACGCATGAAAAGAACGACCTGCTTCGCGGCATCGCCCGCCATTCTTTGCCTGGGATGCAGTATTACTGGCAGCTTCTGATCTGCTTGTTTCTGTTGGTGATTGGGACCTTGGTTGGCTCTAACCTGGTGTTTCTGGCAGGCATCATCGCCATCCCTCTGGCAAACCCGCTGCTCAGTCTGGTCTATGCCGGCGCGCTGCCCTCAGCAAGGCATTTCGCGCACGCCCTGATTGGAATCATCCTCAGTATCGGGGGCTTCTTCCTGGCTGGGTGGATTGTGCGGGAGGCAGCACCCTTACAGATGGATTACTACTTTTCCGGGATGGGATTGGCGGATGTTTCCGGAACCGGTTTGATTTGGGCTCTGCTGGTTATCACGGCGATATTGACTGCCTACTGGTTCACCTATCACGAAGCCCTTTCAAGGCTGTCTTCCATCCTGCTTGGTTACCTTGTGCTCATGCCATTTTTCGCCGCGGGTCAGGCGGTTTCTGCTGATGCCGCCGCGAGCAACTTACCGTGGGTGATGATCGGTCTGACCAGGCTCAGCCTGGTGCTTTTGGTTATGCTCCTGACCACATGGGTGTTGGGCTTCCCGCCGCGGAAGTCATTCGGGATCGTGATTGCGGCAGTGGTCTTTACCCTGGCTGCCGTCAGTGTTGTGGAGATTGTCAACCTGGAGCAAAACCCGATCCTGGTCGAAACCCCAGAGCCAACCCTCATTGCTCCAACATCCACGCTCAGCTCCCTGAAAGCGACTTCCCCCCTCCCAACGATCACATCCACCGCCTTCCCCAGCCCCACAGCGGAACAAATCTCCACTCCGGAGCCAGGCGCGGTTGTTTCGGACGATGTTTTCGCCCGTGTAACCGCCCCGAACGGGCTGGTCGTGCGGGAAACCCCTTCCACATCAGCCCGGGCTCTAACATATGTGAACTTCGGTGAGACTGTACAGTTGACTGGCAGCAAAGAAACAATCGAGGGAATAGAGTGGGAGCAGGTGGCGGCGCCAAACGGAGTGGTTGGCTGGGTTTCCGCCCGTTTTCTCGAGACGATCAATCCGTAGGTATACTATCTAACAGCAGGAGATTGGCAACCGGCACATGGATGAGCGTGCCATCCTGGCGTTCAACGATCGCGGCTTTTGCCGTGAGACCACTGGCAAAGCGCTCCATCTCTTCGGGCAGCTCCAAAACTTTCGCGGTGTTTCCCAAATATGGTTCACCCAGCAGCCGCACCAGACTTCCCACCCCTAATATTCCTTCTTCCTCAAACAGGTCTGAGCTTTGCCCGCCTTCGCCAGGCATGATCAACTCTGCCGACAAACCCGCGCCGTCCGAAAGCAAAAAGATTTCATGGTCCTGCATCGCAGCCATCAACCCCATGCTCGAAGGATCCGCCTCCTGGTCGCCAAACCCATTCAGGCTCATGACAGCGGTGGAACACCTGAGGGCTTCCCTAACCAGGGACGGAACCAGGGATGGCAAAACAATCCCGGCGGGATTTTTCGCCGTGAGCAGGCGAAATCGTTCCAGGGTTATTACCGCGCCAGAGTAGACGATCTTACCCTCCAGCTCAGGCAGCCGCCCCCTTTGTTGGGGGTCGGTAAAATCAAAATTCAGCAGAGTAAAGCTGCCGCTAGCAGACAGCCCATTGCTCCAAACGCCTTGAACGAGGCTTCCCGTCAGCCCGACCACCGCGCCGAATCCTGGGATGAGCTCCACAACAGTGCCAGAGATTGGTGACCTCACCTGCAGTTTTTGTTCGCCCATTGCCAGCGTCACCCGACCCTCACGCAGCGAGACGATCCTGCCGTCCTGTGAAGCCCTGAAAATTCGCGTGATCATGCCGGTTTTTTGGGCAATCACATCGCCTTTTCTGACCTCTTCCCCATTTAGCCGCTTCAGGCTCTGTTCCAGCCGCCCTGGTTGAATTCGAAGGTGGTTGACAACATCGAAGACCTGAAATTTTTCAGGGATAACAGCTTCCGCCACGACATCCCCCACCTCCACATTTTGCCCGGTACGCACCAAAACGGTGCCTGGCTGCGGGAGGCGAACCTGCCTGAATACTGGCTGACCCGATCGGATAATGACTTTTTTCATGCCTATCCTCCCAGTTCCCAGAGCCAGTCGTGCAGCGTTTTCGCGCGCGAATCCTCCCCCGAGGGTAGGTTCAGAGGTCTGCCGCGCCCGTCCACCACGACTCCAACTTTGGATCTTAAAGCCGTCACCCATCCACCGAGCCCGGGCATGCCCATGCCCACATCACTTTCTTCCTCAGGGGAGAGGTAAAGCTCGGTTTTCTCGTTTCCCTGTGTCTCAATGCGCTTGAGTTCGCCAGTCTGGATCTTATGGTAGAGTCGCGTCATTTTCTCGCCTTCGTTCACTTCAATCTGCAGAGCCAACTGACCCTCAGGGACAGAAGTGTCCACATTGATAACGGTCGCGAGATTGGTGAACACCTCTCCATCCATCACCTGCACGGGTAAAAGCGGCTCAAAGGGCGCGAGACTGCCAAGGGCGGTGAGAAGCTGCTGCTCATCCTGCAGGAACGTCGTGATTCCATGCGGGAGGATGCTATCCAGCGCGATCATCAGCCCCTGGTGCGGCGCAGAGAGCTGCGTGCCGGTTCGTGAGAGGATGATCGGTTCATACGCGTTGCCCAAACCCTGGCTGAGGTTGTAACCAAAATCAGGATCCAACGCTTGCAGGGAGGCAAGCGCTTCGCGGATTCTCTCGCGTTCCCAGGCATGTTCAATGCTCAGGTCTTCCAGTGTGGCGGGAACGTAATCCGGGAATAACCTACGGTTATGGACGTATGTCGCGAAACTCGTTGGGTCGGTAACCAGGTTGGAAAGTCCGCGAGCCGCTTCCAAAGAAGCATCGTTTATCTCAAGCCGGTGGCAGATGCCCATGAGCTTCTGGTCCCTGGCAGCAAGCACGCTGACAGAATCCGCGTCGGAGCGAACCAACAACACGCCTTTGCCATTTCCACCGCTTCGTTCCAGAAACCGCACAATCCTGCCAGCCGAATAATCGCTTGGGATCACGCTGGCGTTGAGATCGCTGAGCAGATCGCCCAGACCGGGGATCTGCTGGATCCGCAGGCGTTCAAACGCCGCAAGCATTGCCTTCCATGCCAGCGATTGGTCTTCCTGACCGGGATTGATCTGGATATTGCTTGAGAAGTGCATGTCGAGCCCGGCTTCGATTTCGCTTTGGGCGTACTTTGCCAGGTCTTGGTTGCCGCAAAAGACGATTTGAGGGCGGATTGCCCTCGGCAAAAGGTGGTAAACCAACCGCAGGTTTTCAATGACTGCCTTAAGCGCATTTTGAGCTCCACCGTTGGCTCCTCCGCCTATGATATAAAGCTCGACATCACTCGTCAGAAGCCTTTCGAGCTGGGTTGTTTCGTTCAGGTTCTCCTGGAGGTTCACTTCAAGCACCACTTCGCAGTTAAACAGGCTGACCAGGCGGCGAAGAGGGGCTATGGAATAGGCTTCGGATAGCCCGATTAATGCTGCCTGGATAGGCTTGCCCGCCGAAAGGCTCAGCCCAACTGCCGCCGGCGCGTCTTCGAGCCTCCGGAAGCTTGTCAGGTGTCCGCGGTCGTCGAGCAGGTTCACCTCACCCTTGCGTTGGATCTGGCTTAGAAGCTGCTGGATGCCGCGTTTAAACTGGCTGCCATCGCCTTCGATTACAGTCGGAACGCTGGCTCTGCCGCGCAGTGCCCAAGCGCCCTTTTGTTGGGTGAACAGCCAGGCTTGCGTCTGGCTTTTTCCGATGTCGAGGCTGAGATAAGTCTTTGGCACGATACCCTCTAAAACCACAGGCTGATAAACCGAATAATCTCAGAGAGGCTGCCAATCAGCGCGATCAGTGCCGTGCTAAACAGCCCCACGAACAGAGCGCCAAATGTAACCCCAATGAAAATCTGACCGACGCTGCCGATGCCTTCCAGGAAGACAGGGCGAACAACCTCGCCCGCTTTGGACTGCCCGCGGTGGTGGAAGACAAACAGCACAGAAACCACCCCCAGGAGGATCATCAAGGCTTCAAGAATTGCCGACCATTGAGGTTGGGTTTCATGCATCAGTTTTCCCGGTTCGAACCGACCGAGAATGCTCAGCAGCTGCGGCGCAAGGGTTCCTCGCGTTACGCCAACGAGAGCCAGTGCCGCCAGAGCTCCCCCTACAAACGCCAATGGGATCGCGCCAGCTTGCGTGCCCCGCCTGAATAACATCAACGCCAACAGAATCGAAAACGCCAGGGGAACCAGCGCGAGCAAAAACGCCGGGTCCGTAATGTCTTTGAGCGGTTCAATCAAGTAAGGCAGGATGACCTTCTGGATGACCACCAGCGCCAGGAAACCCGCGCTTACGCCAATCAGAATGTGCGTGGCAATGCCAAAGAAGAGTCGGTCGTCGAGGATATAGCTAAAAACCATCACCGTAAGGGCAACGCCGAGGATGAGGGTAACCAGGTCGGATGGACTCATTCGGACCGCTCCATTTCCCTGCGAATCGCGTCCGCTTCGACTTTCGAGATTATCCCGAGTAAAAGCATCACAAGCATCAGCAGCAAGCCAACCCGATAGGCGCGGTAGTTAAACGCGTCTTGCGTGCCAAGCGTGCCATCAGCCGTACCGGACGCATAACCGATGAGTTGACCTGAATCAAAGTAAGGTGAAAGCGTTGGGGCTTCCATTTGCGTGGTTACAGCGGCAAACTTTAGCGATCCGACCCAAGGAGCGATCTGTTCCAGCCAGCCGCGGATGTTCTCAGCGGAATCACTCACAAGCAATACCATCTTGAAGGAACGCAGGTTTTCCACCCCTGATGGATCATTGCTGCTGTTGGTTGTTTGAGGGTCGACCGCCTGGGGCAGCAGGCTCAGGTAACTTCCGGGCAGGTATTCCACCCGTGTGCTTTCAGGCAGGGCGGCTTTTTCGAACAGAGACTGCGCCAGGAAAAGACCGGCGGGTTGAATCGCCCGGAAGGAAAGCGCGACGCCTTCGGTTTGTAATTGTGCGAGCACTGGCGCTGCCAACGCTTCGAGTTCGCGGCTGGCTGCAGCCTGGTAATCCAACACCACCAGCACCTTATCGCCATCGGTCAGCGTGCCAATCTGCTCGTTTAGCGCAAGGGCTGGAACGCTTTTTGGGGCATCTTCTGCTAAAGCTGAAGGACCCACCACGATCGACACAACCAGCCCGATGATCAACAGAAGTTCCACCACCAGTCGCCCCACCTTGCTTGAAGGTTTGCGTGTCGGCTGCTTGTCAGCGGTAACACGCCCCTCCTGCTCAACCAAAGCCGCCAGCAAACTGGCGCGGTCCTGCTGGTCGCGCAGGAGCAGCAGGTCTGGCGGCACGGCACTGCTATCGGAGGGCTCTTCCACCTCCTCAGGAGGAAGGGATTCAGCCTCGGCTGGCTCAAGCGTTTCCTCTGTTAGCGGTTCCTCATCAAGCTCCGCTTCAGTTGGTGCTTCCAGAGGAGCAAGGTTTTCCTCGATCGATTCTGCGTCTTCGGTTTCGGGATTCTGCTCCTCTGCCGGGCCGTTTGGATTTTCGATTTCTTTTTCCGCCGGTTGCTCAGGGCTGCCGTCTTGGGTCGGCTCCGAAAATTCGGCTTCATCTTCCGGTATATTGTGGAAGTCCTCTTTGCTTTCGGTAGGCACTTCCTGCCCAAATTCGGTTTGCGCTTCCGCCCAGGGAGTCATCTCAGCCGGCGGATCCAGCTCTTCTGCTGGCGTTGAGCTACCAGCCAGCGGCTCCGTCTCCTGCTCGCCGGCTTCCTGCAAAGCCTGCCTTCGCAGCTCCGCCAAAGCCTCATCCGTCCATTCGCGCGGCAACCCGTCCGAAAACGCGGGCTGGGTTTTAACTTCATGTGTGGCGTCCTCTTCGGGGTTCGGGCGCAAGGCGCGTATCCGCTGGAGCCATTCAGGCACCTGGTCAGGTTCATCGCTTTCGTCGGGAATCTGGCGCGCGCGGGTTCTGTTTTCTTGTTGGCTTTTTTCACGGATGCGGTTAATCCAGGCGTTGAATTCTCCCTCAACCCCTTCTTCTTCGCCGCGAACAGCATCCATTGCGTTGATACCGCTGACGAGGTCGCCAACAGCTCCTTCTTCTTCCCTGGCGCGTTCCCGCACCTTAGCTAACCAGTCCGGCAATTGCTCTGCCGGTATCGGCGGCTCGTCACTAAGCTCATCCGACTGATTTTCCTGGCTCAGCTCTGGCGCAACAGGCGCCCGCAACGCGGGATCATTGCGAATTTCTTCGATGATGTCGGGCAGGGATTCTTCTGTTTCTTCATTCGGCTCTTGCGGCTGCCCAAAAATCGTGAAAAGCGATTCCATTTCCGCTCCGCAATGCACACAGCGCGTTACCATCGGCAGGTTTTCTTTACCACACTTCGGACAGAGGTTTACTTCGGAATGGTCATCAGTCATTGGCAGACCCTTCCATTCCAAACAACACTCTGAATGCCATCATCAACAGCCCGATGCCAATCCCGATCAGCAAACCACGCGCGCCAATCATTGGCAGACCTTCCACGAAGCGGATCGCGTCGTTCAAAAGCGGGATGTCCAGGTCTTGCAGAAAACCCAACCCCAACACCAGGAACACAATCGCGCTAAAGCCAAAAGAAACGGTCAATGCCGACCAGCCCCGCTCGCGGAAAATCTTCATTGCCGCACTCATCATCACCAGGGCTACCAAACCCAAAAGGGCAGTCTCAATCGGGCGAACCACTGCTCCCACCCATTGCAAGAAGACCGGGTCGTCCACCCCAAGGTACAATCCAAACCCAACCGTGGCAAGAAAGCTGACCACGAGCACAAAGCTGAGCAAAAAGCCCTTTTTTCCGGAGGCGATGAACCGCAAATGCGTCAGCACCAGGCTGGCGATTGCCACCAGGAGCGCCACCGACGCCACCACAATCACCCAGTTCAGCAGCACCGACAGGATGCCGCCCTGAGGGATGAGGAACATGCCAATCAGCACAGCCAAACCGCTCGCAACGCCAACAATCAGGGGCAGCAGACACTTCACGGCAGTATGCCTCCCATCTTGAGAATTGCGCCGAGCAGCAGCCCCACGCCAATCACAATGCGCAGCCAATCCTGGGCACTCAAACTCGCCGTAGACGCCTTCCGCTGGTCAAGCCTGCCGGCGGCGTTAAAAACGTCTTCCCCCATTAGGTTGATCGTGTTACCCACAAACCCAGCCGCCTGCCCGCTAATCGAGGCAATCGCGCTGATGGTCGGAATCGAGTTTCGGTCAGCCTGGTCCATTGCCAGCAGCGCCATCGGGCTTGTGAGCCCTGTTAGCAGCAAACCGGCGTTGGAATAGGCGGAAAGTTGATTGACCAAGCTGACGGTGTACGCCAGGGGGCTCGTGCCTCCCAACTGACTGAGGGAGCCACTAAAGAGCTCGCTCGCCAATGCGCCTTGGTAGGCACCGTGCACCACCATGCGGCTCAGACAGGACAAAACACCGTCCCCGCAGTAAGACTGAAGCGGTTGGTCATTAAAAAGCGAACGCTTCAGCAAAGCCCGCTGCACGCCCAAACCGGAAATGCCAGCCAGATTAAAGCCGGATTCAGTAAACGAATTCCCCAAGCCGATGATCAGGCGCCCGCCTTCTTCGGATGAGGCATCAAGTAAGTGACTGACAGCTTCTTTGGAAGGTTCAGGGATGTGCGGAGGGTTGTTTCTTTTGCGGAGGAGCAGATTAATCAGTAGGAACAGGAACCCAAGCGCACCCAGGGCAAGAGCAAGCTGGTCATTGAGACTGAGCGCGGAGAGCATGGCTTAGCCTCAAACCCTTCCCTTAACACAGGTTGTCTTTAATCCACACCAAAGAAAACCAGCCGCTGATTTCATGGATAAAGTATAGCATAATCATGAGCCCATAATTGAAATTTTTAATAGATAG
>ERZ1645192.3251-NODE-3251-length-13336-cov-7.192079_pt1 | contig 13336 bp, 16 predicted proteins | sample MGYA00575354_ERZ1645192 | MGnify/ENA primary metagenome ERZ1645192 (study PRJEB40844, sample SAMN11349763) | freshwater sediment metagenome | isolation source: river sediment | host: Sediment | place: India: Faizupur Khadar , New Delhi | collected 2017-02-21 ... | reverse complement strand
ACTGAATGGTTCGTGCTGGTTCCGAAGAAGAACAGCAAATCGACCATCGCTGCCGGAATCATGATGACGGCGCTGATACTGAATTGGCGCCAGTCGGCGGAATTCAGCATCCTGGCGCCGACTGTCGAGGTGGCGAATAACTCGTTCGGGCCTGCGCGTGATATGTGCTCCGAGCGGGCTGACGACGAACTGGCGGCGCTGATGCATGCGCAGACGCACGTCAAGACGATCACTAACCGGGAAAGCGGCGCCAGCCTGAAGGTGTTGGCGGCCGACTCGAATACCGTTGGCGGAAAGAAGGGTGTCGGAACCCTTGTTGATGAGTTGTGGCTGTTCGGCAAGGTGGCGAACGCCGAGAACATGCTGCGCGAGGCGACGGGTGGGCTGGCGAGCCGGCCCGAGGGCTTCACCATCTTTCTGACCACGCAATCTGACGATCCTCCTGCAGGGGTATTTGCCCAGAAGCTGAAGTACGCGCGGGATGTCAGGGACGGCAAAGTCCATGACCCGCGCTTCGTGCCGATCATCTACGAATTCCCGGAGGCCATGATTCAGGCCGGCGAGCACCGCAAGCCTGAGAACTTCGGGATAGTCAACCCAAATCTGAACTACTCGGTTGATAGGGAATTCCTAGAACGCGAGTTCAAGAAGGCCGAGAACGACGGCGAAGAGTCCATGCGAGGATTCCTCGCCAAGCACCTGAACGTAGAAATCGGCCTGTCGCTGCAATCAGACCGTTGGGCCGGGGCTGACTATTGGGAACAGCAGGCAGACAAGAGCCTGACACTCGACTCGCTGCTGAGCCGCTGTGAAGTTGTCGTCGTCGGCATTGACGGCGGCGGGCTGGATGACTTGCTGGGGCTGTCGGTGATTGGCCGCGAGCGTGGCACGCAACGGTGGCTGCACTGGGCGCATGCCTGGGCGCATTCGATCGTGCTCGAGCGGCGCAAGGACATCGCGCCGCGGTTGCGAGACTTCGAGCGCGATGGGGATCTGACCATCGTTGACATGCCAGGCGAGGATGTTGACCAAGTGGCCGACATCGTTTGCAGGATTCGAGAAAAGCGCCTCTTGCCTGAAACCAATGCCATCGGGGTCGATGCGGCCGGAATCGGTGACGTGGTGGATGAACTCACAACGAAGGCCAGGAACATCAAGATGGAGATGATCGTCGCCATCAGCCAGGGCTGGAAGCTCAACGGGGCCATCAAGACAACCGAACGAAAGTTGGCCGGCAAGGAATTCGTCCACGGCGGCAGTCGGCTGATGAACTGGTGCGCCGGCAATGCCCGCATCGTCCAGAACGGAAACGCCATCTCGATCACGAAGCAGGCGTCAGGGAACGCTAAGATCGATCCGCTGATGTCCACCTTCGACGCCGCATCGCTGATGGCGCTGAACCCGGCGAGCGCGGAGAAGAAGTTCCAAGTGATGTTCGTCTAAGTCTCCTCTGTGATCGCGGTCCACGCGATGCTTTGGCCCGCCTCGCGCGGGCCTTTTCTTTTCGGATGCAGCCATGAATCGAGCCTACTCACTGCTTGAGGTAAAGACGATCACGTCCAACTCGGACGAATGGGTGATCGAAGGCATTGCTTCGACCCCGAACGCCGACCGCATGAGCGACGTGGTCGAGCCCATGGGCGCCGTGTTCAAACTGCCCATGCCCCTGCTGTGGCAGCACAATGCCGACAAGCCCGTGGGCAATGTCCGCTTTGCCAAGCCCACGAAGGACGGAATTCCCTACGTTGCCACGCTGCCTAAGGTCAAGGAAGCCGGAGCGCTGAAGGACCGCATCGATGAAGCGGTGCAGTCGATCAAGTATCGGCTGGTGGCCGCAGTCTCAATTGGCTTTCGGGCGATGGAAGACGGCGTCGAGCGTCTGAAGTCCGGCGGGCTGCGGTTCACCAAGTGGGAGTGGATGGAACTCTCCCTGGTGACGATTCCGGCAAACGCGGACGCAACCATCACCTCAATCAAGTCTTTGGACGCAGCACTGCTAGCCTCGTCAGGCCGCAAGGTGGTGCTGAGTCCACATCCGCCTGACGTTTCAGGCGCCAAGAAGCAACCGGCCAAGGCCGGTTTTTTTACGTCTGAACGGAACCCGAAAGGGACTCAAGTGAAAACGATCCAAGAACTGCGCGAAGCGCGCACCACGAAGGCCGCCCGCATGGGCGAGCTGATGCAACTGAAGAAGGACGGCCAATTCGGCGACGCCGAGCGATCGGAATTCGACACGCTGGACAATGAACTCATCGACATCGATGACGAAATCCGCGAACTTAACTTCCACGCCCGCAACTCGGCCGGCGCCAGCGCCGTGCAGGGGATGACCCAACGCAGCGCCTCGCAGTCGCGTGGCCGCGTGCTGCCGACCAACTTCGGCGCACCGGAAGAGAAGTTCGCCGGCCAGTTCTTCACCCAGAAGGTCATCGCCAAGGCGCTCGCCAACCTGACCCAGAGCAGCCCGTCAGAAATCGCTGCGGCGCGCTACAAGAACAACCCGCTCTTGGTCGATGTCATCAAGGCCGATGTGGCCGGCGGTGGCAGCGGTTCGGGCGAATGGGGTGCGGAACTGGTGAGCGCTGACAACCGCTTTACTGGCGATTTCATCACCTTCCTGTACAGCAAGACGGTGTTCGACAGCCTGCCGCTGCGCTCGGTGCCAGCCAACGTCGCCATCAAGGGCCAGGACGGTGCCGCAACCGCGAACTGGGTCGGCGAATCGAAGGCTATCCCGCTCTCGGCGCAAGACTATTCCACGGTGTCGCTGACGCCGCAGAAGGTCGCCGCGCTGGCTGTGGTGTCGAATGAACTGCTACGTGACTCGTCGCCTTCGGCTGAAATGCTGGTGCGCGACTCGCTGGTGGAGGCGTCTGCTCAAAAGGTGGATACGCACTTCTTCAGCACCACCGCCGCTTCGTCTGGCGTGTACCCGGCAGGCATCCTGAACGGTGTTGTGGTCGGCACTACTGGCGGCGCGACGGAAGCTGAACTGATCGGTGACATCGCCGGCCTGATGCGCAACTTCATCACCGCCAAGTACGACATCAACGGGCTTGTGTGGTGCATGTCGCCGCTGCTGGCGCTGCAGATTTCGCTGATGCGCAACGCCCTCGGGCAGAACGCCTTTGCGACGATGCCGAACACCCTGGAAGGCCGCCCGGTCTACTCGGGTCACAACGTCGGCACTGGCGACCTGATCCTGATGAGCGCGGGTGACATCTGGAAGATCGGCGATGGTGGCGTGCAAGTCTCAATCAGCCGCGAAGCGATGATCGAGCAAGCGGACAACCCCGCTGGCGCGACCGACACCCCGGTGTCGGCAGTGGCGAAGTTCACCTCGATGTTCCAAGAGGACTCGACGGCGATCCGCGTCATCCGCTCGATCAACTGGCAGAAACGCCGCACTGGCGCTGTCCACTACATCGGCAACGCCTCCTACGGCGAACTGCAGTCGGTGTAACCGAAGGGGCCGGCAACGGTTCCTGAACCACGGCAAGGCGGCGGCAGTTTGCCCGCCGGCCTTGCCCCACCATACGAGGACATCACGCATGAAACTCATGGCACGCAAATACCTGCGCTATGCAGGCAAGCCCGTACAGAAGGGCGCAGCGTTCGAGTCCAAGCCTGCGGATGTCAGGTTGCTGAAAGCGCTTGGTTGGGCTGAGACGTATGTCGAGCCGCCCAAACCCAAGCCCGTGCCGGCGGCGTTCAAACCGATCCCGACCATCGCTCCCGATGTGCCGGTGTCGTCTTCCGTTGTGATGGCAGACCATGAGGTGCCATCGACGCCGACGAAGCGCGGCTATCGCCGCCGCGACATGACGGCCGACGAATGAAGCTGTTCGGCCTGGAGATTCGCCGTGCGCCGCAGAAAAAGGCGCAGCCGTCCCTGAACGGCGTCGATGACCGCGGCTGGCATATCGTGCAGGAAAGCTTCGCGGGCGCCTGGCAGCGCGATGTCACCATCGAAAAAGAAGTGGTGATGTCCAACTGGACAGTGTTCGCCTGCATGACGCTGATTGCCGGCGACGTGGGCAAACTGCCGATGCGGTTGATGGAGCAGGTTGACGGCATCTGGCAGGAAACATCGAGCCCCGCGTTTTCCCCAGTGCTGCGCAAGCCCAACGGCTACCAGACGCGGCAGAAGTTCATCGAATCATGGGTGCTGTCCAAGCTGTCGAGCGGGAACACCTACGTCCTGAAAGAGCGCGACGCCCGCAAGGTGGTCACTGCGCTGCATGTGCTCGACCCGACGCGGGTTCGGCCGCTGGTGTCGAAGAGCGGGGACGTTTACTACGAACTGCAGGACGACGAACTGGCGAAGTTGCCGGAAGGTCTGCCAGCCATCCCGGCGTCGGAAATCATCCATGACCGCATGTGGTGCCTGTTCCACCCGCTGGTGGGCTTGTCGCCAATCTTTGCTTGCGGGCTGGCAGCTACGCAAGGTCTGAAGATTCAGGGCAACTCGGCCAAGTTCTTCGAGAACATGAGTCGGCCCAGCGGCATCCTGACAGCGCCGTCAGAAATCAGCGACGAAACCGCTCTTCGGATGAAGACCGAATGGGAGAAGAACTTCGGCGGTGACAAAATCGGCCGCGTGGCCGTGCTTGGTGACGGGCTGAAGTACGAAGCCATGTCTGTCAACCCGGTCGATGCTCAGATGGTCGAGCAGATGAAGTTGTCCGGCGAGATGGTGTGCTCGGTATTCCACGTCCCTGCCTACAAGGTAGGAGTGGGGCCGGTGCCGACCTACCAGAACGCTGAAGTGCTGAACCAGATTTACTACAGCGATGGACTGCAGGTGCAGATCGAAGGCATCGAGGCTTTGCTGGATGAGGGTCTTGGAACCGAGACGGCCGGCTACGCAACCGAATTCGATCTTGACTACCTGTTGCGGATGGACTCGGCAACTCAAATCAAGTCACTGAATGAGGCAGTTGGCGGCGGCTGGATGTCTCCAAACGAAGCGCGGAAGAAGCGCGGCCTTCCCCCTGTCACGGGCGGCGAAACGCCGTACCTGCAACAGCAGAACTACAGCCTTGCTGCGCTCGACAAGCGCGACCGAGGTGGCGATCCTTTCGGAACCGAAAAACAGGAACCGGCCGCGACAACGGATGACCAGATGCGTTCTATTTCCGAGCGGGCAAGGCTGGAAGTCAAGGCAGAGATGGCCGAACAGAAGGCGATTGAAGAGCGCGCCGTACGCGAGTTTGCCGACATGCTGATTCGCAGGCTTGAAGATGAGCCCGCCGCTTGAGCGCAAGGCTCCCCAGGCCGTCTACATCGAAGGGCCTGAAGGCGAACGCGGGCCACGCGGCCCGAAGGGCGACCGTGGCGAAACGGGGCCGAAGGGCGACAAGGGCGACAAGGGCGAGCGCGGCGATCAGGGCAGCCAAGGTGTGCCGGGCCGGGATGCCGCAGCAGCAGTGCCGGCCAGAAGGTGGCACATGGATGTCAAGCGCAACCCAGAGAACCAGCACATCACGCGCGCAGAAGTCACGGCCGACAACGGCATGTTGGTACGCATCGTCCCAACCTATAGAAACGGTCGAATCGCTGAGGCGACTGCCGAAGTCATAGAAGCATGAAACGGAATCACCGATGAGCCTCACTGCGATGGTTGATGAGATTGGCCGCGCCGTGAGCGCGTCTGTGCAGCGAGGGCTTGCGCCTATCTCACGACAGGTCGAAGAGTTGATGGCCTGGCGCAAGGCGGTGGGCGAAATCCGCAACGGCATCGATGGCGTCAAGGGTGACCGTGGCATTGACGGCAAGGATGGCGCCGCAGGGCGAGACGGCAAGGACGGAGCGAACGGCAGAGATGGCAAGGATGGAGTCCAAGGCCCTGCAGGTAAAGACGCCGCCCCCGTGGATGTCGAACAAGTCGTCGCCAAGGTCCGCGCTCTTATCACGGACCCCAAGGACGGCCGGGATGGGCGAGATGGTGCCGACGGGCGCGATGGGGTTGACGGCAAGCCTGGATTGCCTGGCGCGAACGGCAAGGATGCCGACGCCGACGCGATAGTGGCGAAGGTACTTGCTCAGATTCCCGCACCGAAGGACGGAAAGGACGGCGCACAGGGCGTGCCAGGAAACGGCATCAAGCAATTCGAGTACGACGCCAAAGATCACACGCTGGACATCGTCATGGACAGCGGCGAACTGTTCACGCTGCAGCTGCCGGCGCCGGAGCGCGGGGAGAAGGGCGAGCCTGGCCTTGCTGGAAAAGATGGCGCCCCAGGCATCAACGGGAAGGACGGCGCTGACGGTGTTCGCGGCAAGGACGGGGAGCAGGGACTTCGCGGCGAGAAGGGTGACGTAGCAAGCCCGGAAGAAATCGCGGCTGTGGTCACGAAGGCGTGCGAGGCCATGCTGCCGGCGCTTGTGGCAAAGCAGTATGAAACATCGATGCCGGAAATCATCGCCCGCGCGTCGGTGCTGGTGCCGCCGGGCCGCGATGGTCTGCCTGGGCGTGCCGGTACAGCCGGCGAGCCTGGCAAAGACGGCTCAAGCATTCACAGCATCGCCATCGAGCGCAGCGACAAGCGGTCCTACAACCTGATTGTGCGCGACACGGACGGCGGGCGATGGGAACTGCCGATGAAGTTTGACGGCATGGTGATGGACGCTGGGGTCCACCGCCCCGGCGAGGCATACGAGAAGGGCGACGCAGTCACGCATGGCGGCAACTACTGGGTTGCCAATGTGGACACCAAGGCATCGCCCGGCACGTCGCCTGACTGGCGTCTGGTGGTTAGGCGAGGCAAGGACGGGAAGGACGCAGAATGACGCCGAAGATCGTCGTTGACGCCACCACCGAACCGATGACGCTGGCCGAGGCGCGCCTGCAATGTCGAGTTGACCCAATCGATGACCTGGACAGCGACGGCAACGGCACGCATCCAGACGACGACTTGCTAGAGGCGCTGATTAGCGCCGCTCGGCAGTACTGCGAAAACTTTCTCGGCATCTCTCTGTCGCCGAAGATTCTGGAAATCGCGCTGGACGAATTCCCGACAACCGATGACGACTCAATCCAGTTGCCGTGTGGCCCGGTGAACGCCATTGTCAGCGTCACGGTGGGCGATGAAAGCGACTCGTTGATGGACGCCGAAGAGTACCTTTTGGACGACTTTTCGGTTCCCAACAGGCTTCTTCCGGCGACGGTTTGGCCTACGGTTACCGCATCCGTGAATACTATCCGAATCATCTATTCGGTTGGCTATGACGGCCCAGATTCTTCGGACGGTCCTGCAATTCCAAAGACCATCCTTCAGGCAATGAAGCTGCTGGTGGCCGACTGGTACAAGCACCGCGAAGACACGGACACGGCAGCAGAGATGCAGATCCCTAACGGTGCGCTGGCACTGCTTCGCGCGCATCGCGTGCGCCTGGGGATGGCCTGATTGCAGGCCGTGTGCTTGGCGAGCGGGCCAAGCCTGACGCCGGAGGATGTAGAGACTGTCCGCGTGTGGCGGCAAAGCGGCGGCCTGGTGATCGTGTCGAACACGACATTCAGGATGGCTCCGTGGGCCGATGCAGTCTTCGCCATGGATCGCAAGTGGTGGGAGTTCCACTACGAAGAGGTGCGCGAGAAGTTCGCCGGTCGCAGGCTGACCACGGCAGACCTGGGCGGGAAGTGCGAAGTCGAGAAGTTGAAGATTCAGAGCTACCGCAACAGCGGCGCCGGGTGTGTCTCTGTAGCCGTGGCGGAAGGCGCCAAAAGTGTCGTTCTAGTCGGCTATGACTGCGCCAAAGATGACGGCAAGACTCACTGGCACGGTTCGCACCCTGTCGGATTGAGCGACGCCAGAACCATCAATGTCTGGCCGCTGATATTCGACCGGATGGCTAAGGAAATGAAACGCAAGGGTGTGCGGGTTGTGAATGCATCGCGCCGAACTGCGCTGACTTGCTTTGAACGGGTGGAATTGAGTGCCGAACTTCTTTGTCCTTGACGAGCGGCAAATCTGGCACAAGGCCGCTTGCCAGGCTGCACGGAATCACGGCTATAGCGCGCGCCGAATCTTTGCTGGTGTTGAAGTGCAAAGCGAAGGCGTAGGGTTCATCCGGCCGCACGCCGACTGGCGCAAGTTGCCCACGAACAGAATCGACGATGAACTGATGCGCGGCCGGCTGCTGATGATTCAGGACCGCGCGCAGGTCGAGGTTTACGAGGACAAGAGCGAACAGTTCATGCAGTGGGGCGACTGGATGCCCGACACATGGCGATTCGTTTTCGAGTCCGACGCGCAGGCATTCGTCGCGCAGGCTGACTATCCGCTGGTCAGCAAGGCAAACGAAGGCGCCTCATCGGTCAACGTGCGAATCCTGAAAGACAAGGCCGAAGCGCAGCAGCACATCGCGCAGTTGTTCGGCGCCGGCATCGAAGTGAACCACGGCGCCAATTGCCCAAACACAAAGCAGCGGGGCTACGCGCTGTTGCAGCGGTTCATCCCGCACACGACGACATGGCGCGTCAACGCGATAGGCGACGCGCGGGCGGTGTTCAAGCGCTATTGCTACAAGGACCGCCCAGTTGCACAGACTGGCAACGTCGATCCGACCTATGAGATGAGCGACGAGCTGGAATCGTTGCTTGAGTACGCGGATCGCGTGTTCGCGGCCATCGGCAGCAAGTGGTGCGCGCTGGACATCCTGAAGGATGTAGACGGCAGCTGGAAGTTGTTGGAAACCTCGCTGGCGTGGCCGTGGCCCAGCCCTGGCGATTGCGACAACGGAACCATCTTCCGCAGCGGCGGCAAGAAGTGGATTCAGATGTTCGATGTGATGTTCGATGAATTGGAGCGCGGCGCATGGACGGCGAACGAATCGGCTGGCGCCTTGGCATGAGCAGGAACGGCACGCCGACCTGGCGCCGCGCGCTGTGCCAAGTCTTCACCGTCTACGTGGCCTCAAACATGATGGTCTGCGCGCTACTGTTCGCGCCATGGGCGCTGCCGCGCGAAACCGTGTCGGGCCTGCTGGGTCGGTGGAAATGCGGCCATCGCGGCGTCAAGAAGCGGTTTGCCGATAGCGCATCGCGGGTGGTGGACCGCATCTATTTTTGGGAGCCAAACCACTGCATCGAGGTCTATCGGATTGAGGCCGAAGCGCGCAAGTTGCTTTACCCGGATCATCCGGGAGCCGTGCCGTGAGCTTCACCATGTTCCTGATGATCGCGCAGCCGTTGCTGGCGCTTGTTATTCTGTTCCGCGCGAAGTGATTTCAGTCGTCACGTTCAAGTGGCGCCCGACTGGTCGTTACCGAAGTGAGTTTGGCGCAGAGCAAGTCAACATCTTGCGCCGTATGGTCGCTAGGCACTATTCGGATAGTCACCAGTTCATCTGCGTCACTGATGACCCGACAGGGTTGGACCCTGAGGTAAAGGTTGTCCCCTTGTGGGACGACTACGCAGAGATTCCGAACCCGTCATTCACAGGCGGGCCGAGCTGCTATCGAAGGCTGAAGGTTTTCAGCCGAGGCATCGGCGAGGTGCTGGGCGAGCGGTTCGTTTGCCTTGACCTTGACATGCTGATTACCGGCGACCTTCGGCCGCTGCTGAATCGAACCGAAGACTTCATTGCGTGGAAGAACCCGAACCCGCTGTGGCCTTACAACGGGTCCATGTTCATGCTGACCGCTGGCACAAGGCCGGAAGTGTGGGAGTCGTTTGACCCGGAGACATCGCCGGCCATCTCCCATGCCGCGAAGTGCAAGGGCAGCGACCAAGGCTGGATGAGCTACGTGCTTGGCAAGGGCGAGGCGACCTGGGGGCCGGAGGACGGCGTCTGGTCCTATCAGGACGAGATTGTTGGCAGGCGCCGAATTCTTCGCGGGCGGTTCATCAACCCCGGCGTGGGCATGCTGCCGAAAAATGCCAAGGTGATTGTTTTCCACGGTCCTGTTGATCCGTGGTCACGGGCCGCAAGGGTGCTGACCCCTTGGGTGAAGGAGCATTACCGTTGAAGCTGTCTGCCGGATCACTGAACTGCCGCGTGACCATCGAATCGCCGACGATGACCCAGGACGCGGCGGGGCAGGCAATTCCATCGTGGTCAACACTGGCAACCGTGTGGGCCAACATCCGGCACCTGAACGGCGCGGAGAGCATCAAGGCCGACGCGGAATCGTCGCTTGTGAAGGCGTCGATTCGTATCCGCAAAGGCCCGGCGGTTGACGCTTCTTGCCGGGTTGTGCATCACGGCGGCGAGACGTATCGCATCCGAGCCGTGTTGCCCGACGAGACGGAGCGCGACAAGGTGCATCTGGTGAGCGAGGTAGTCCATGGGTAAGGCGCTGACTATCAAGTTCGACCCGTCGCTGCTGAATCAGCAGTTGGACGCTATCGGAGGCGCGGCGCTGTCCGCCGTCCGGCCTGCGGCCCAGGCTGGCGCTCAGGTGCTGTATGACGAAGTGAAGTTGAACGTAGGCCGGATCAAGAAGAAGACCGGCAATCTCGACGCGTCGATCTATCAGGCATTCAGCGCTGACAACTCGCGCGTGTCTGGCGCCAGGTTCGGCAGCAGAGACGCTTACGAAGCCGCGACATATCACATCAGTTGGAACGCCAGAAAAGCGCCGCACGGCCATCTGGTCGAGTATGGACACCTGATGACCCGCAAGGCCTACATCGGCTCGGACGGCAAGTGGTACACGTCGAAAGTGAAGATCGACCCGAAGTTGGTCGGGGCGCGCCCGTTCCTGCGCCCGGCGTTCGACGCTAAGCGAGTCTCAGCACTGCAGGCCGCCGAAGCCCGCTGGATTGCTGAAACGCAGAAAGCGCTATGAGTCTCGAATCCGACATCGTTGCGGCTCTGACATCGCTGGTGTCTGGTCGCGTGTTCCCGGAGTTCGCGCCCTACAGCACAGCAAAGCCGTTCATCACCTACCAGCAGGTTGGCGGGGCGGCTGAGAACTTCCTGGAAGCAACGGTGGTCGGCAAGAAGAACGCGCGCATCCAAATCAACTGCTGGACGACGACGCGACAATCGGCGAACAACCTTGCGCGACAGGTCGAGGGCGCGTTGGTGCCGAGCGCCCTGAAAGCCTACGTGCTTGGCGCGTTCATCGCCGTCTACGAAGAGGACGTTGAGCCGCCGCTGTACGGCACACATCAAGACTTCAGCGTCTGGTATTGACATGAAGCACTGAGTCTCCTGAGCCGCCGCAAGGCGGCTTTTTCATGGCCGCCCTTGGCAACTCGGGCGGCTTTTTTTGTTCCATGGCCTAAAGAGGAATCATCATGGCTGTCTCCCTGCCTAACGGCTCAATCGTCTCTATTGGTTCGGCCGTTGGTTCGGCTCAAGACACAACTATTCTCACCAACGCCAGCCCTTGCGTTGTCACATGCGTGGCGCACGGCTACGCAGATGGCGACATCGTTATCGTTGTCTCGGGTTGGTCGCGTATCAATGGCAAGGCATTCCGGGTTGACAACAAGACCAACGACACTTTCGAGTTGGAAGGTCTGGACACCACCAATACCACGATCTACCCTGCGGGCAGCGGATTGGGTACGGTGCAGGAAGTCACCACGTTCACGCAAGTCTCGCAGGTGCTTTCCACCTCTTCGACTGGCGGCGAACAGCGGTTTCTGACCTATCAATTCCTTGAGGCTGACAACGAGGTTGAGATTCCTACCATCAAGTCGGGCGGCGGCTTCAACTTCGAGATTGGCGATGACCCGTCACTGCCTGGCTTCACGGCCCTTGAAGCAGCGAACGACGACCGCGTTGCGCGTTGTGTCCGCGTGGTGCTGGCGAGCGGCGCCAAGTTGTACTACGTTGGGTATGTGTCCATCAACAAGACGCCAACGCTTGAGGTGAACACGCTGATGCGGATGTCGGGGTCCATCCGCTTCCTGAACGAGCCAGTTCGGTACGCCTCGTAAGACATCGAATAACAACTCAGGAGAATCTAAGTGGCAAAGTTCAAGCTGCAACCCGAGCCCACCTTCAAATCAAAGGTGAAGATCCCTGTACCCGGCGAGTCGAAGGAAGCGGAAGTTGAATTCACGTTCCGCTTCCGCGACACCGACGAGCTGCAAGCGCTGATGCAGCGCGCCATGGAACAGACGACAGTCAAGACGGCGATGGAAATGACGTGCGGGTGGGAACTGACCGATGCGTTCAATGAAGAGAACATGGAGTTGCTTCATAGGACCTACATCGGGGCGCTCAATCGCTTGATCGAATGCTACTGGGAAGAACACACGAAGGCGCTGGAAAAAAACTGAGGGAGGTCGCCCGCGCCCTCTACACGCCTGACCCAACGGAAGAAGAAGCCGCTGGGTTGGGATTGACGGTAGAGGAAGCGAGCGGCCCCCCGGTTGAAATCTGGCCGCCGAACGTGGTGCCGTTCAACGTCTTCAATTCGCTGTGTACGCAGTGGCGCATGGGATCTAGCGGGCCTGTTGGACTGGATTACAACGTGCTGTTCCACAAGCTCGACCGCATGAAGTTGCCTGCGGATGAGTACGAACGCGTCGAACGCGACGTTCGCGTCATGGAAGACGAAGCCCTGACCGTGATCTGGAAGCGACAGCCGTAATATGCTTGCCGCCTTTGACGCTTGGAGGCTCGCATGAAAGTCGCTTTGCCCGTAGGGCGACACCACCCCAAAGAGAAGCCGCGTCAAGCGGCTTTTCCTTTTTGTGAGCACGAACAATGGCCGATCTGAAGACGCAACTTGAGATTGGCGTTGATGCTTCTGGCGTCGAGAGTGGCGTCAACAAGGCCAAGCAATCCATCAGCAGCCTAGGCGGCGCTGCCGAAGCGGCTGGTGCAAAAGGCGCGGCCGGTCTGGAGAAGATGGGCGCGGCCGGCGACCAGACGGCAAAGAAGCTCGACTCTGCCACCAAGAACCTGATCGCCAACGCGCAGCGCAACCTAGCGGCGATTGAGGCTGGAGTCGAAGCCAACGGCCGCATGAGCGGCAAGTTCATCGAATCATTGGCTCGCCAGCGGGGCGCGGACATCAACGTCCTGCGTCCGTACATCCGCGATCTTGACGAGGCTATTGCAAAGCAGCGCGTAGCGCTTGGACAGAATTCGCAGTTGCTGCAGCGCGCCCCGGCGCTGACCACTTCGCTGGGGGCAACGAGCTTCAGCAAGCCGCTGCCGAACGGGCTGACAACATCGCTCGGCGCAACGGCATTCGGCGAAGTCGCTGCCGGTGCAGCGAAGGCGACCAAGGAAGTTGACGCCCTTGGCAAGCGCTTCGACTACACAACGCTATCCGCCAAGCAGACGACAGCCGCACTTCGGCAAGTCCCTGCGCAGTTGACTGACATCATCGTCAGTCTTCAGGGCGGGCAGGCGCCGCTCACGGT
>ERZ1645192.3250-NODE-3250-length-13339-cov-11.470340_pt1 | contig 13339 bp, 13 predicted proteins | sample MGYA00575354_ERZ1645192 | MGnify/ENA primary metagenome ERZ1645192 (study PRJEB40844, sample SAMN11349763) | freshwater sediment metagenome | isolation source: river sediment | host: Sediment | place: India: Faizupur Khadar , New Delhi | collected 2017-02-21 ... | reverse complement strand
TAATTTTTTCCTTCGGGCTCGTGATGCTACATGATTTACACTTCTTGGCATACTTTTTCTTTTTTTGGTGAAGGGCGCCCGTCGCCGGAACTTATGGCCGCATCACCGGGTTATCAACTCTTTTTAATTCTTGGGGTAAGATCTTATTTCATGTTCAACATCAGCTTCACATTGGAGACGTTGGTGCTGTCGATGGTCGTCCAGTACCCGAGATTCCGCTTGCGCTTGGTGCTCTTCTTCGTCAGAATGTGACTCTTGTAAGCATGTTTTCTTTTGATCTTGCCGGTTCCGGTGAGTTTGAATCTCTTCTTGGCACCGGAATTGGTTTTCATTTTTGGCATTTTACTCCTTTTTAAAGTAATTACTTGTACGTGCTATTTCTTTTTCGGTGAAATAAACATGGTCATTCTTTTACCTTCCAGCTTGGGAAGTTGTTCTACCTTCCCGAATTCCTCCAGAAGGGTGGCAAATTTGAGGAGGAGGATTTCTCCCTGCTCCTTGAAGAGGATGGAACGTCCTTTGAAGAAGACGAAAGCTTTGACTTTAGCGCCTTCCTGGAGGAATTTCTCAGCGTGCCGGAGCTTGAAATTGAAATCGTGGTCATCGGTTTGAGGACCGAAACGGATCTCTTTCACCACCACCTGCACGGTTTTGGCCTTTATCTCCTTTTGTTTCTTTTTCTGCTGGTAAAGGAACTTGGAATAATCGATCACGCGGCAGACCGGCGGGTCGGCTTTGGGTGAGATCTCGACAAGGTCCAAATCCATGGAGTCGGCGATCTTCAGGGCATCGCGCAGGGAGTAAACCCCGGGATTCTCCAGGTTATCCCCTACCAGGCGCACTTGTTGTACCCTGATTTTCTCATTGACCCTGTAATTCCCGGTGTCGTTATTGTCCGGTCTGTCGGGTCGCGTCAAAGCTTTCTTGATAGCTATAGGTCAGATCCTCCTTAAATTAGTTATATAATCCGGTTAACTGTCTCTTAATCTCGTCTTTGAGGAAGCCGGCAAAATCCATGATGGTCATGGTTCCTTTGTCCCCCTCGCCCTGACGGCGTACGGCTACACTGCCGGTCTCCTCCTCTTTCTCACCCACAACGAGCAGATAAGGCACCCGTTTCAGTTCATTGTCACGTATCTTCCTGCCAATCTTTTCGTTACGGTCATCCACGACGGCGCGAATATCGGAAAAATTCAGCTCATCTGAAACTTTACGGGCATAATCGTTGAATTTTTCGCTGATGGGAAGCACCACGACCTGTTCCGGGGTCAGCCAAAGAGGGAATTTCCCGGCGGTATGCTCGATCAGAACGGCTACGAACCGCTCCATGGATCCGAAGGGCGCCCGGTGGATCATCACCGGCCGGTGCCGCTTGTCATCGGAGCCGATGTATTCCAGCTGGAACCTCTCCGGAAGATTATAGTCGACCTGGATGGTCCCCAGCTGCCAGTTGCGGCCCAGGGCATCCTTGATCATGAAGTCGAGCTTCGGACCATAAAACGCAGCCTCACCCAGTTCGGTCTTCGTCTTAAGTCCTTTCTCATCACACGCTTCCACGATGGCCCGCTCAGCCTTGTCCCAGTTTTCCGCTGTACCGATATACTTCTCGGGTTTATTGGGATCACGCAGGGAGATCTGGGCGGTATAGTCCTTGAAATCAAGGGCCTTGAAAATAATGAAAACGATGTCGATCACCTTTTTGAACTCCTCTTTGAGCTGATCGGGACGGCAGTAGATATGGGCATCGTCCTGGGTGAACCCCCTGACCCGGGTCAGACCGTGCAACTCTCCGCTCTGTTCGTAGCGGTATACCGTTCCGAATTCGGCCATCCGCACCGGGAGGTCCTTGTAAGACCTGGGTTTGGTCTTATATATTTCACAGTGGTGAGGGCAGTTCATGGGTTTAAGCATGTACTCCTCGCCTTCGGCCGGTGTTTTAATGACCTGGAAGGAGTCTTTGCCGTATTTCTCGTAATGGCCCGACGTCTTGTAAAGGTTCACATCGCCGATATGGGGGGTGATCACCTGGTCATAGCCGAAGTTCTTCTGAATTTTGCGCAAAAAATCCTCCAGAAGACCCCGCAGTTGAGCCCCTTTGGGCAGCCACAGGGGCAATCCCAGGCCTACCGCTTCGGAGAAAGCGAAGAGCTCCATCTCTTTGCCGATCTTGCGGTGATCGCGCTTTTTAGCTTCCTCAATCATCACCAGGTACTCCTCCAGCAGCTTCTGCTTGGGAAAGGTAACCCCATAGACGCGGGTGAGCATCTTGTTTTTTTCGTTGCCCCTCCAATAGGCGCCGGCAATAGCGGTGAGCTTCACTGCTTTGATGAAACTGGTGTCGGGCAGATGGGGCCCGCGGCAGAGATCAGTGAAGTTGCCCTGGCTGTACAGGGTGATGGTGCCATCTTCCAGCTCGCTGATGAGTTCCAGCTTGAGCGGATCCCCCTTTTCAGTGAAAAAATGGAGGGCATCGGCCTTGGAAATCGCCTTGCGCACCACGGGCTGTTTATCCCGGGAGATCTCCATCATCCGTTTTTCGATTTTCTCCAGCTCTTTTTCCGACAACTGCTGACCACCGGGAAGATCAATGTCATAATAAAAACCATGGTCCACGGTGGGGCCGATGCCGAAGAGGGTTCCGGGGTAAAACTCCTCAATGACCTGCGCCATAAGATGAGCCGAAGTATGCCAGAAGGTCTCCTTGCCCTCACGCTCTTCCCACGTGAAAAGCCGCACCGATGCATCACTATCAATCGGACGGTTCAGATCCCAGACCTCCCCGTTCACCCCGGCAGCCAATACCTCCCGGGCCAACCGCCCTGATATGGACCCGGCTATCTCCAGTCCCGTCACCCCGGCATTGTATTCCCTGATACTTCCATCAGGTAAAGTTATCTTAATCATCAGTATACTTCGCTTCAAATTTAAGTCCGCAAAGATAATACTTTCCTATAAAACAATAAGTCCAATCTCACGATTTTAATCGGAGTAATTAGGGGGTTAACAGCGTTTTTCCTATTTTTTAATTTATTTTGCAGGAAGTGGTTCCCGAAGAGCCACGACAACCTTTAAAATCTGATGTCATGAAGATCCAATCCTTTCTCCTCGCCCTGCTGATCCTGCTGATTTCTGCCTCTGGTGCAATAGCCCAGAAGAAGATCACCATGGAAGACCTGTTCAAATCCAGGACTTTCACCCAGAAACAGTTGCCGGGAATGCAGCCGGCGAAGGACGGCAACCACTACACCCTGATGGAAGAAGGCACGAAGATCGTCAAATACAATTACCTGACCGGCCAGAAAGTGGCGACGCTTCTTGATCTTAAGGCCGTGGCTGATGCCCCCCTGAAGGGATTCATGAGTTATGAACTGAGTGAAGATGAAACGAAAATATTGCTGATGACCGAAATGGAGCCTATCTACCGGCACTCCTTCACGGCCAGTTATTATGTGTGGAATTCCGTCACACAGGAGCTTCTTCCCTTATCGGATAAGGGGAAGCAGCAGTTGGCCACGTTTTCGCCCGATGGGGAACGGGTGGCCTTTGTGCGTGACAACAACCTCTTCATCAAGAATCTGAAATTCGGCACGGAGACGCAGGTCACCACCGATGGGGAGAAAAACCGGATCATCAACGGCGCTCCCGACTGGGTGTATGAGGAGGAGTTCGGTTTCAGCAAGGCTTTTGCCTGGTCACCCGACAGCCGTTTTCTGGCCTATATCCGCTTTGATGAGACGGCGGTCAAGGAGTTTACCATGTCTCTTTTCAATGCTGCCGGCAACACCCCCGGAAAGGTGGAGTATCCCCGGCTCGAAACCTTCAAATATCCCCGTGCCGGGGAAAGCAACTCCCAGGTATCGGTGAAAATCTACGACGTGAAGGTGCGGTCTAACATTCTGGCTGCTACGGGCAAAGAGAGCGACATTTATATACCGCGGCTCCGCTGGGTCCCCGACGCTTCCAACCTGGTGGTCATGCGCATGAACCGGCGCCAGAACCAGCTCGACCTTCTGCTGACCAACCCATATACCGGCGATACCCGGCCCCTGTATACCGAGAAAAATGAGAAATATATAGACGAGAGTTTTCTCGACCACTTCACCTTCCTCGACAACGGGCAGTTCGTGGTCATCAGCGAACGCGATGGCTTTGCCCACCTCTACCTCCATGACAAAGAGGGCTTCGAATTGAAACAACTGACCAGCGGAAAGTACGACATCACCGATTTCTACGGTTTTGATCCCGTCCGGAAACTCTTCTATTACCAGGCGGCTGCCGCGTCGCCCCTCCGGCGGGAAGTCTGCTTCGTGAGTGCCGACGGTAAAAAAAGAGGCCAGCTCTCGACCCTGGACGGTACCAACAGGGCCACCTTCAGCAGGAATTTCAACTACTACATCCATTATCATACGAGCAATACCTCCCCGGCCCTGATCACCCTACACGACTGGAAGGGTAAACAGATCAGGGTGTTGGAGAGCAACGAAACCCTGAAATCCAAACTGGCGGAATATGCGATTCCTGCCAGGGAGTTCTTCACCTTCACCACTCCGGAAGGTGTTCAGCTCAACGGCTGGATGATCAAACCCGCGGGATGGGATCCTTCAAAGAAGTATCCTGTAGTGATGACCCAGTACAGTGGTCCCAATTCACAACAGGTCACCGATAGCTGGAGCGTGGGATGGAACGAATACCTGGCCCAGGAGGGTTTTGGTGTGGTTTGCGTGGATCCCCGGGGTACCGGGGCCCGTGGCGAGGAGTTCCGGAAGGTCACCTACATGCAATTGGGCCGGTATGAGTCAGACGACATGGTGGAAGCAGCCCGCTACCTGGCCTCCCTGCCCTGGGTCGACGGCAGCCGCATCGCCATCTGGGGCTGGAGCTATGGCGGCTTTATGACGGCCCTGACCATGGCCAAGGGTGGAACACTCTTCAAGGCCGGCATTGCCGTAGCCCCTGTCACCAACTGGAGGTACTACGATAACATCTACACCGAAAGATACATGCGCAAACCCGAAGAAAACCCACAGGGCTATGACGACAACTCCCCCGTCACCCATGCCGCCAAAATTAAGGGCCGGTTGCTGCTGGTCCATGGCTCTGCCGACGATAATGTGCATGTACAGAATTCCATGTCCTTCGCCGAAGCTCTCGTGCAAGCCGGCGTCCCCTTCGACATGGCCATCTATACCGACCGGAATCATGGCATCAGAGGCGGCAATACCACCATCCACCTCTATTCCAAAATGGAGGAATTCCTCAAACAGCAGCTATTCTGATATTCTGATATTCTGATATTCTGATATTCTGATATTCTGACCTTCCAGACTCCAGATTCCAGATTCAGGATTCCAGACTCCAGATTCCTGACTCCAGATTCCAGATTCCCACATTCAGGATTCCAGACTCAAGATTCCAGACTCAAGATTCAGGATTCCAGATTCAGGATTCAAGACTCAAGACTCCAAAGCGATCTTTGTCATTCAGAACTGGAAATTTATCCCTGAAGGCCTGAAGTTCCTCCAGGCTGAGAGAGAAGGTGTGGACGGACTCCTTATCACCCATGAGGGTAGTATCGCCTTTGGGGGTGATCATCATGGAATCGCCCAGATAGTGGAGCCCCATGCCGTCGGAGCCTACCCTGTTAACAGCCAGGCAGTAGCATTGGTTTTCGATGGCCCGTGCCAGGGGAAGGGCTTTCCACACATGATGGCGGGCCGCAGGCCAGTTGGCCACATAGATCAACAGGTCATAACCGTCGTGGTTGCGGCTCCACACCGGGAAACGGAGGTCATAGCAGATGAGCAGCCTGATGTTCCATCCTTTCCAGGTCACGGTGACCCGTTGTTGGCCCGGGGTGAAATAGAGCGGTTCACCCCCCATGGTAAAGAGATGTCTTTTATCATACCAGAGGGGGCCCTGACCGGGAGCCGCCCACACCAACCGGTTGAAATAGCAGCCATTATCCCTGATGATCAGACTTCCGGCCAGAACGGCCTGGCATTCCTCCGCCTTTTCACGCATCCAGGTCACCGTCGGGCCGTCCATCTCTTCGGCCAGCAAGGCTGAAGACATGGTGAAGCCTGTAGTGAACATCTCGGGAAGCAGGATCACGTCGGTATTCCCCGCCATCTCTATCAACCGGGATATATGCTCCCTGTTGGCGGCCGGGTTCTCCCAGGCCAGCGAAGGCTGCACCACGGTAACCCTGAGTCCCATATCAGTAGTCGGTATTGAATAATTCGGGATACTTGCCTTTCACCCCCAGCTCACGGTAATAATCCTTCATCCGGCGGATGTCTGCATCCGCATCGCCGGTGAGCTCCAGGGTCTGATACCAGCCGATTTCCTTGCGACCCCAGTCGAAGAAACCCAGGTATACTTTAGCCCCCGTAGCCCTGGCAATCGCATGAAAACCAGCCTTCCACCGTTTGGTGCGCTTGCGGGTCCCTTCAGGCGTGATCGCCAGATGAAACTTCTCATGTTTATTGAATTCGTCGATGATCTGTTTGACCACGGAGGCCCCATGGGACCGGTCAACTGGGATGGCCCCTGACTGCCGGAGCAACCACCCCAGAGGCCAGAAAAACATCTCTTTCTTGATCACGGTATGGGCTACACCGCCTACCGAAGTGTAATAGAGCCAGGAAATCACATAATCCCAGATGCTGGTGTGCGGAGCACCAATGATGATCGCCTTAGGATCGGGCATTTCTCCGGCCATGGCTTTCCATCCCCACAATCTCATGATCACTTTACATATATTCTGCCTCATAGCTTAATCTACTAATTGAATTTCTACATTTTGTGTCCCGGCAAACGCTTTCAGCCAGTTCACGGCTTGTTGACCTGCAGCTTCCAAGTCAGCCGATGATCCGAAATCGATGAACACCATCAGGAAACGCCGGGTGGAAGGCGTCACCCGGGTACGCTCCGAATCACTCGTGGGGGATCCGAAGGGCCCGCGCCGATCCCGGAAAACAGGCAATCCTTCGATGTTGAACTCCCCCCTGCCGATCGCCTGATAGGGCTCCCCTGCCCTGCCAATGCCAAACTCCACCTCCCCCCCGAGGGCCGCTGCATCATAACCCCCTATCGAAAAGCCGGAGGTGATGGAGACCAGGTTGAGCAAGTCGACCACATTGCTGATCCGGTAAAGCGCTTCACCCCTGACCACCCGGCGCAGGAGCGCCTCCGCCGACAGCCGGTACCGCGCAGGATCCTTACCCACACGCCGGTAAGCCGCCCGGGAGGCCCTGATGGCCGGCAGGGTGCTGATCTCCTCCGTCTTCAGCGTTCCACGCAACGCCAGACATCGCTCATCCATCAACGCCAACAATCCCTCCGGTGAATCCCCGGTGACCACATCACACTCCAGACACAACAGCCTGATCCCCGGCACCTTGCCCCTGAGCTCCTCCGATATCGATATGGCAGACATCATCCTTCCCCGTTTCTTCTAACAAAAAACAGGCGCGAAGCCTGTTTTTTCTATTCTGTTAATACTCATCCTCATTGAAAAAAAAGTCATCCTTGCTGGGATAATCAGGCCAGATGTCCTCAATACTCTCATACACTTCGCCCTCATCTTCAATCTCCTGAAGATTCTCTATTACTTCCAGAGGAGCCCCCGAACGAATGGCAAAATCAATCAATTCGTCCTTGGTGGCTGGCCAGGGTGCATCCTCCAGTTTAGATGCCAATTCGAGTGTCCAATACATAATCGTTGATTATTAAGGTGTTACAATTGTCCTGTTTGAAAATTTTCGCGAATATAACAAAATTATAATAACGCTGGTTATGTATACCACCTATTATTAAACATTTTCAAACGAATGATTCATTCACCCGAATAATACGATTTCTTGAATTCGATGTATTCCTGAATAATAAACTCTTTTACAGGGGGCCAGAGCAGGACGGCATCGCCCTCGACCTGGAAAACCTTTCCATGGTTCTTGCCGTTGGCTTTATTCATCTGGGCGAAATTGACCGCGAAGTTTTTCACGTCGCCGCAACTGTCGGCAAGCTGGCGCAAGGAGACCTTCTCATCCTTTTCGAACATCTCCATGTAACGGATCAGGATCTTACTGTTGTTTTGTCCGGGTTTCTGAAACCATTTGGGAACACGGCTTTTCACCTTGGTCACTTCCTGTTCTTCCAGGAATTCCTCTCCCCCTTCGGCAACCTTAGGCTCTGGTTCAGGCGCACCGGCATCTTCCGGGGAGGTTATTTCAGCCACAGGAGGGTTGAAGGTCATGGGAACTTGCTGCTCAGTAAGGCTTGTTTTGATTCTTATTCTTTTCCGCGGCGTGGTGCGCAGGCTGGCCTGCGACTCATCAGCCTCCCTGGGTGCGGCAGGACTTTCTTCATAACGCTCCCCTCCGGAATCCCGGACCGGGGTGGCCATCATCGATTCTTCCGCCGCTTTCGCCTTGATGGGACGAGGCTTGGCCTGTTTTGTGCTTGCCGGGGTCTCCCGAAAAGAAGATTCCTCCCTGCGGTTCTCCTCCTCTTCATTCAGATCGGAGGCATATACGGTCAACAACTTGAACGAGCGGAGAAACAGCTCACTGGTGTCAAACTGGTCCTGCGCGCTGTCAAGGGTCTGCATCATCACCTGGTCGCGGAAACTCTCATTCGACAAATATTTGAAGGTGACCTCATCAGAACTGAAATCGTTTTCCAGGATCCGGAAATAATCCTGGAGGACCTCCTCAGTAGCCCCGGTCACCTTGGGTGAACAATACACAAGGACATGCCTGTATCCCGGGAAATAGCAGATCAGGGAAAGGTAAGCCCTGAGCAGGTTCTTGATGACCCGGTTGCGGGTATCGGTGCGGGACCCGAAATTAATACCCAGTTCATGAAACGTGATATTAACCGCATAAATGGTTTTGTCATGGGTATAGCCCATGACGTCCACTTCGGTCTGCGTTACCGTCTGTTCAAAACCGGTTTTAAAAATTTCGGTAAACGCCTTATGGCGTTGAATCCTGTCGAATTCCCTGCGGGCCAGGCCCATTTCCGTCTCCCCGATGGGCCAGTTTCCCGAGGGCTTCCAGTTCTGCTGAACGATGCAACACCCCATGACGTGTCTCAGATAGCTGTTTACCAGTGATTCTCCAATGTCAATCTTCATGTTTTTCACTTTTGGCCGGCCCGCCTCCCCGATAGCAGGAAACGACAACGGCTTGGTTATCTCGGTTTTTTATTTATCTCCTATTTCCGTCCTGAAATCCAGGGAATCTCGGCCACCCCATGATCGGCAGCCAGTTTTCTGGCCAGCACAAACAGGTAATCTGAAAGCCTGTTGATGTAATGGAGGAGGGCTGCATCCACTTCACTGGATTCAGCAAGCCTGACCATATTCCGTTCGGCACGCCGGCAGACCGTCCGGGCAATATGACAATAACTGACCAGGAGTGATCCCCCCGGAAGGATGAAATGGTTCAGGGGAACGAGAGCGGTCTCATAGGCATCGATGGCCTTCTCCAACAGCGTGATCTCTTCCGGAGTCACTACCAGCTGACCGGTAATGGCGGCCCCCTTTTCATCGGAAGCCAGCTTGGAAGCCATAATAAATAGATTGTGCTGCACCCTGATCAGGAGATCCTTCACCTCCTGATCCTCTGACAGGGCACAAACCAGTCCCACCCAGGAATTCAATTCATCTACGGTTCCATAGGCGTCGAGCCTCAGTGCACTCTTCCTGACCCGGCTTCCCCCCACCAGTCCGGTGGTCCCGTCATCACCCGTTTTGGTATAGATCTTAAAATCCATGGTGGTCAGTAAATGGGGTTAGGATTGCGATAGTCGGCTTCTATCTCTCCGTCTTTGAGCCGGATAATGCGATGGGCATGCCGGGCAATATCCTCTTCGTGGGTCACCATCAGCAGCGTGTTTCCTTTTCTGTGAATGTCGGCAAAGAGCTTCATGATCTCCTCAGAAATGCGGGAATCCAGGTTCCCGGTGGGTTCATCGGCAAGAATCAGGGATGGCCGGTTGATCAGGGCACGGGCGATGGCCACCCTTTGCCGCTGGCCCCCCGAGAGTTCGTTGGGCTTATGTTCCACCCTGTCGCCCAGTCCTACATCTTCCAGCATCTTCAGGGCCAGCTCGCGCCTCACCTGTTTCTTCTCCCCCGCATAAATCAACGGAAGCATGACATTCTCCAAAGCGGTATTCCGCGGGAGCAGGTTGAAAACCTGGAAGACAAAACCAATCTCCCGGTTCCGGATTTCCGCCAGCTGGTTATCGCTCATGCTGCTCACCTCCGTGCCGTTGAGGATATAATTCCCCCCCGAAGGCGTGTCCAGACAACCAATGATGTTCATCAGTGTGGACTTTCCGGAACCTGAAGCTCCCATAACGGCCACATACTCCCCTTTTAAAATATCAAGGGTCACCGAACGCAAAGCCCTGACCACCGAGGGCCCGACCTTGTAATTCTTGGTGATCTTATCCAAGTGAATGACTTTCTCCATCTGAAAAAACCTCAATGCTCATATGAGAAACCACTCCCTGACGAAGTAGTTCTGTTTTCTGAATTTCGGGTTAAAAATAACGATTCCCGTATTATTTACTTCAATGGTGATGGTGGTCTTCGTTGACTGGCGCAAGGTATTAAAAAAATCAGTCATTTCCAAATGGCGCAGTTGAAGGAGGATCCAGCAGGCGGGTTCTTTCCCTTCGGGCAGCTCCGGGGGGAAGTGGGCAGGAAGGCTTCCCACGATCATCTCTCGGCAGTCCCGCTCCCCCGCCCCTCCATGAGGATAAGGCTGAGCCTCCCCCGTATCCCCGCCATCCCTGCCGCCGGCGACTGATGGCCCCATCGCATCGATGATCCGACGCAACAGAGGCTCCTCCTCCTGCCAACGGAGGTGGTCAGGCTTAAAAAAAAGGAGCAGTCTGAGGAGCTTCTCCGCATCATTACGCTCCCTTCGCTTCAGGGACCCCAGCCATGCCCGCTGATGCGGGGTCAGAAACTTCTTCCCATAGAGGACCCTGGCCACCAAATGATAAACATAAGGCGAGTGAATTCTGAAACCATATGGATTGGTATGGATGGTGCCCATATTTCTGGTTGGTCCCTTTAATACCATAATTTTCCAATGCCCCTCCGGAATCTCCCCAGGGCCTGGAAGGTCCACCTGCGCCTATCGGCCCTTCCGGTTGCCGTAATTCCCGGCAGTTTTCTATCTTTGTTTGTCATGACCGAATTCCTGGACCAAGATATTCAATTTTTACCGGGCATGGGGCCGGTGAGGGCCGGATTGCTAAAAAAAGAGCTGAATATTCAAACCTTCCGCGACCTGGTTTATTATTTTCCCTACAAATATATCGACCGCACCAAATTTTACAAAATAAGTGAGGTGCATGGCCAGATGCCGCACATCCAGGTCAAGGGAAAGATCACCTCCATGGAGGTCGTGGGCGTCGGGAGCAAGCAGCGGCTGACGGCCCTTTTCAGGGATGAGACCGGGTCTATAGAGCTGATTTGGTTCCAGGGGGTGAAATGGATGAAGGAACACCTGAAACTCAACACCCCGCTGATCGTCTTCGGAAAACCTGCCGAATTCAATGGAACCATCAACGTGGTCCACCCTGAAATCGAAACCGAAGGGGAGATGGCCCTGCAACCCGTGGGGATGTTCCAGTCGCATTACATCACCACCGAGCAGATGAAGAAGAAGTTCCTGACCTCGAAGGCCCTGAACAAGCTCATGCTGCTGCTGGTGGATAAAATGAAAGGCAAAATTCCGGAGACATTGCCTGCACCGCTCATCGGCAAGCTGAAGCTGATGTCGCTGGAAGCCGCCCTGACAACGGTCCACAAACCCGCCAACACCCTGGATCTGAAGAATGCGCGCTTCAGATTGAAATTCGAGGAGCTGTTTTTAATCCAGCTTAAAATCCTGGGACTTAAGCACGCCAGGGAGAGCAAGTTCGTCGGGCATCCTTTCACGCAGGTAGGCTATAATTTCAATACCTTCTATCACCATTATCTTCCCTTTCCGCTGACCGAAGCACAGAAACGGGTGATCAGGGAAATCCGCAGGGATCTCTCCCGTTCCATCCAGATGAACCGGTTGCTTCAGGGTGACGTGGGAAGCGGCAAGACCCTGGTGGCGCTGATGACAGCACTGATTGCCATGGACAACGGTTTTCAGGCCTGCCTGATGGCCCCCACAGAAATCCTGGCCCAACAACATTATGCCACCATCTCCCGGCTGGTGGAGGGGATGCATGTAGAGACCGGACTGCTGACGGGTTCTACGAAGGCATCGGAGCGAACACAGCTGCATGCCAGGCTGAGTGAGGGGAGCCTTCAGCTCCTCATAGGCACCCATGCCCTCATTGAGGATGCGGTGGTGTTCAAACAACTGGGACTGGTGATCATCGATGAGCAGCATCGCTTCGGGGTGGCCCAGCGGGCCAAACTATGGCAGAAAAACGATGTCATTCCACCCCATATTCTGGTGATGACGGCCACGCCTATTCCCAGAACACTAGCCATGACGGTCTATGGCGACCTTGACGTCTCGGTCATCGACGAACTGCCCCCGGGGCGCAAACCCATACAGACCCTCCATTTTTTCGAAAACAAACGGCAGGAAGTATACCAGTTCATCGGCAGAAAGATTGGGGAAGGCCGGCAGGTCTACATGGTCTACCCCCTGATCTCGGAATCGGAAACCCTTGACCTGAAGAACCTGGAGGAGGGATTCCGCCATATCTCTGATGCCTTTCCCGGGTATGAGGTCTGCATGGTCCACGGCAGGATGAAACCGCAGGAGAAAGAGCGGGAGATGGTCCGGTTCAAGGAGGGAAAAACACAGATCATGGTGGCCACGACCGTCATCGAGGTGGGTGTTGACGTTCCCAATGCCTCGGTGATGGTCATCGAGAGTGCCGAGCGGTTTGGGCTGTCGCAGTTGCACCAGTTGCGGGGGCGCGTGGGACGCGGGGCGGAGCAATCCTTTTGTCTGCTGATGTCCTCCTTCAAGCTGACCAATGAAAGCCGCAAACGGCTGGCGACCATGGTCCGCACCAATGACGGCTTTGAAATTGCCGAAATGGACATGCGGCTGAGGGGCCCCGGCGATATGGAAGGCACCCAGCAAAGCGGTATGGGGTTCGACCTGAAAATCGCCAACCTGGCCAAAGACGGCCAGATCCTGGAACTGGCCCGCCAACATGCACGCGACATCCTCGACAGTGACCCCCGGCTCGAAAGCGACGACTACTGCATCCTGCGCAAAACTCTCTCCCAGGGCAAAAAAACCGAATTCGAATGGTCGGTCATCAGTTGACACCTCAAAAAATAACATAATGAAAG
>ERZ1645192.3249-NODE-3249-length-13351-cov-5.812801_pt1 | contig 13351 bp, 8 predicted proteins | sample MGYA00575354_ERZ1645192 | MGnify/ENA primary metagenome ERZ1645192 (study PRJEB40844, sample SAMN11349763) | freshwater sediment metagenome | isolation source: river sediment | host: Sediment | place: India: Faizupur Khadar , New Delhi | collected 2017-02-21 ... | reverse complement strand
CGGTTACATCTGCCATCAATACAAATCAGGGAGGTATCATTTCCGGTATTATTCATACGAATGGTATCATAGGTAGTTAGCCCCGCATAGGTATACGAAACATGTAAAAACACATTGGTATCAACAGGTAAGGATGTCAATGAAATCAGTTTAGCATCTATTTGATAAGGACCTGTATGATATATTGTATCAACTGGACCACTTAATGTAACTTCTATGGCAGCTTCTCCATAAATAGAGGTGCTTAAGGTATCGTCATATTTTGTAGGATCGTTCACTCCGTTAGGATTACTTACCCACACACGAATATAATCCGTTACACATGCTCTTGGCATATAATAACCTACTGTTAATGTATCATTAAAATCTTCCGTCAAATTTCCTGACCACGCTTTCGTTCCTTGATACACGCCATTCAATTCCCAGCTTACATTACATGATGTTAAATTTGCTATACCTTTATTCTTAATGGTAACTTTAACTCCCACACTATCTCCGTTTGGAGTTGCCATAACACTTCCTTGTGGATAATCAATTGAAAGCATAGCTACTGAGTTAGTATCATTGCCTGCCCCTATGATATAAAAACGCGCATTCGGCCTATCATAATTATAAGAACCTGAGTATGTAGGAAAAGTTCCATCTGCATAATCATATACTGCCATAGGATTTGAAGTAGTTGATGAATACCATTCCGCATAAGGAGATGTATACGCACCATCATTATTTTCCCAATATATCATTAAGTTTTTATTGGGCGTTAGTGTAAAAGAATTTGTTAAGGTTATTTCCACCCATCCGGTTGTTGAAGGACTATATGTTCCCGACCATACCAAAGTAGCTCCGTCAGAGGTAGGAGTAACATAGTTTGTTGTCATTATCATATTATCTGTTACTTCTTTAAAATAACAGGTTTGATTTGTTCCACTTACTCCTGTTGTTGCTACTTGCCATGCTAATTTGGTAATCATACCTCCACTAGAAGAAGGATTTAATTCTGAAGCCAAATATAAAATACGCGACCAGCTATAATCATACCATCTATAAAAAGGCACATAATACTGGGTATTAGTTCCTGTTCCTACTATTACATAGCCGGTAGAAGCGCCTCCGGACAATCGATGAATAACAAAATTATCTCCGATTGTTACAAGATTGCCTACTGCATCCATCACACTGATGGAATAACTTACAGCTGTTCCAAAAACATGTTGAGGAATCATTCCTACAAAGGTATCGTTGGAAACATAATTCATTAATATAGTATCATAGGTTGTAATTGAATTATAGGTATAGGCTACATGCATATATACCGGCGTTGGAACAGGAGTTGCAGTTCTGCTGGATATATGAGCTTGTACTTTAAAAGGACCTGTATTATACAATGTGTCCGTTATATTAGATAACAGCCACATATTTAAACCTGTAACGCCAAAAGAAATTTGAGTTACCGTGTCATCATAGGTTGTAGAGTCATATACTCCATTTGGTAAACTTGTCCAAATCACCAAGGTATCGTATTGATTTACGGAAGGAGTATAATATCCGATGGTATCTGTTGCATTGAAATCCCAAGGTAAATAACCTCTCCACGTAAAGGAAGGTTGTAATACGCCGTTTAATGTCCAATTGATTAAACATGAATCCAAATCACCCATTCCTTGATTTTTGATAGTTACAATTACGGGAACTTGGTGTAAGGGAGCTGCTACCACACTGTCTAAAGGTGAATTAACTTCATATAAACCAACTGAGTTTGTGTCATCGGATCCTCCCATGATATAAAACCTAATATCCGGACGGTAATAATATAATGAACCTGCTGATGCCGGAAAACTTCCGTCTTGATATTTATATACAGCTTTGTAAGTAGGCGACGTAGAGGTTGCTCTCCAATAGGTAGAAGTATTATTACCATAGGATCCCTCATTATTCAACCAATATACCATTAAGTTCATACCCGGTGCTAACATAAAGGAATTTGTCAATGGAATATCCGACCATGAGTTTGCGGTTACATTATAAGTGCCACTCCATACTAAGGTTGCACCATTCGTTGTAGGATCTTCCCAGATTGCAGATGCTATTGCATTATCGCTTACTGCTTTAAAATAACATGATTGACTATTAATTGCCCATGTTGAGCTTGGATAGAATGCCATTGTCGTAATCATTCCTCCCGCGGAAGCTGAACTAATTTCACTTGCTAAATATAATTGCCGTGACCATCCGTAATCATAATTATAATACATCGGGCAATAAGATTCGGTTGTACCCCCTGTTCCTATAATTACATGTCCTGTCAATCCTCCCCCTGCTCTTTGTTGTATATAAAAACTGGAATGCAAGCTACCGTTATTACCTACGGTATCATACGCATACACATCATATGTTATGGTTGTACCTGCTACCTTTTGCGGAAGCATGGCACCAAAAATAGTATCTCCATCAATCATTGTCATGGCGATGGTATCATAGGTAGTCGTATATCCCTGACGTTCATAGCGCACTGTTAAATAAATAGGACGTACCATAGGATGTATGGTTTGAGGAGATATTCTTATTTGTATCGGAAAAGGTCCGGTTGTATAGACAGTATCTCCAATGTTTGATAAATCTTGTATTATCGGGGGTTTAATTTGATATTGGGAGCCCATTAACTCAAAATTATCAAGTAACCATCCATAAGCAAACTGTGTTCCTAACACATTGCCTCTTTTAATCACAAATCTAAAACGAACTTGTGCATAAGAAGCTTCATTAGATAAATCAAAGGGTTCTACTTTCCACCATGCATTGGTAGGAGTTGCCAACGAATCGGTCGGCACCCAATCCAAATAACTCTGTTGACTGAATCGAGCATTTTGATATGCTGTAGCACTTGCTCCCTGATACGAGCTGGTAGGCAATTCTACCCAACGTGCTCCGGTGTAATTTTCCTGAATATACACCTTGCAAATATCACTTGTCGAAACTTTACATATATGACTGAAACGAAGAAACACAAATTGATAATTCGTAAAGTCATAATACGGAGATGTTAACACAACAGAATCTCCCGTTGAATTGGGAACATATCCAACCGCTGATGATGGGCTACTTACAAACAAACCGTTGTCAAGACCCCAACCTCCGGATGGTGAAACTGTCCAACCTGCCGGAATCGTGTTAAACTTCACATCTGCCACCATGTTCATTTGTGCATACGCAAAAACAAACATCATAACCATTCCAATTAATAATACAATCTTTTTCATTTTTTTTGATTTTTATTTATATTTTTTTTGCAATTTACTCTATTTTATTTTTTAATTTTTATTCAAATAAAAAATACATTTTAAATAATAAAAAATTTATTATTCAAAATTTATAATTTAAAGATATTTTTGGGGGAAATTGATAAAATTTTATACATAGATTTTTTTTTGTTAAACATTATTTATTTTTATTTATTTATTTTTTTTCTATTTAATTACATAAACACATCTCTTTCATATATTTAACTATCTAATTTTGAAATACTATTAATAATCCAGATTAAATATTTTCATTCTGCAAATATACAAACATTTTTAAATGTTTAATTATTTTTTTATTTTTTTTTTTATTTTTTTTTTCAACAGGACTAATAATATTGTATTACTGTATATTGCAAAATTATATGATTGCAACTTACGAACAATTGATAGTTTATAATCAATAAAATTATATTGTTATTCAATATTCTCCGATTTTTATTACATGAGGTTTGCAAATACTTGATTTCACTTCCTTATTCTTTGAATGACAATGATTTTAAAAATAAACAGACCGATAAGAGCGTGTATATACAATGCAGTTGCGTATATTTCTGAGTAAAACAAAGAATCTGTTGAATGAAATCTGTCACTAATAATAATATGATTTATTCCTCTAGTATATTAATATAATGTATAAACACTTTTCGATATAGTTCACCGCGGTTTTACAGATTTCGTAAACTTTTATTCAATGAAATTATCATATGTTAATATTTTTTCAATAATTTTACCTAAAGCAAGAATTCATATAAAAAAAAAATCTACTTTTGCAGCATAAATTATAAACCTCTTTATAAATTTTATTTTTGTCTATCGTGGCAATCTATTACATGCATTAAAAAAGCATTTTCAATTTACATGTTTAAAAATAAATAATCCGTTTTTATGGCAACCAAGACTCAAACTCTTGATATTGAAAGTTTAAAAGAAAAAACTATTCGACAATTACATTCTATTGCAAAAAAAGAAGGACTTAATGAATATACAGATTTAAGTGCTGAAGATTTAATTGTTCGTATCACAGAAAACCAAACTATGAAAAATAGCACTCAGGAAGTATCCATGGAAGAAGTAAAACAAGAAAAAGTAGAAAAACCCAAGAAATTTCAACTTCTTGATAAAGGGAATAGGAATAAAATAATACAATCGAATAATAATGTAGAGAATAAAGTGGAGAATATATCCCCATCTATTTATAAAAAAACAGAAACTCCAAATCCTACTTTCACACAAGAAGGAGAAGGCTCACAAGAAAAAAAGAAACGCAAAAGATTAAAGATTAAAGCTGTACCTATTATTGAAACCAACCCAAACACAGCAATATCCATAGAGTTGGAGGTTTCACCAACAAATAAACAAGAAAAGCAAATCAACATTATCTCACCATACATTGAAGAAAAGAATCAACTCCCCATTGAGAATAAAACGGAAGAAAAAGTAAGCCCGATTCCACACATAAAAGAAGAACAACAAAATAAATCCAATGTCCCTACTCTACCATTCTACCACATCCCTAAAAATATTGAATTTTTCGGTAATGTAATTGGAGAAGGTGTATTGGAAGTATCCAACGAAGGTTTCGGTTTTCTGCGTTCATCCGATTATAATTATTTGAATTCTCCCGATGATATCTATGTATCACAATCTCAAATTAAATTGTTTGGTTTAAAAACCGGCGATATTGTGCAGGGAATGATTCGTCCACCAAAAGAAGGAGAAAAATTCTTTCCTTTATTAAAAGTTGACCTTATCAACGGCAAAACACCGGAAGCGGTACGAGACAGAATTCCTTTCGACTTTTTAACCCCACTTTTTCCTGATGAAAAAATCAAATTGACGGGACACCCCGGATCAAGTATTTCAACACGTATCATCGATTTGTTTGCACCTATCGGGAAAGGGCAACGCGGATTAATTGTAGCCCAACCCAAAACAGGAAAGACTGTATTATTAAAAGAAATTGCCAATGCCATCGCATATAATCATCCTGAAATATATTTAATCATTTTATTAATAGACGAAAGACCGGAAGAAGTTACCGATATGGAACGTAGTGTAAAAGCGGAAGTAATTTCCTCTACTTTTGATGAACCTGCTGACCGTCATGTTAAAATTGCGAATATTGTATTAGAGAAAGCAAAACGTATGGTGGAATGCGGTCATGATGTTTGTATTTTATTGGATTCTATAACTCGTTTAGCCAGAGCATTTAATACTATCGCTCCAGCATCCGGAAAAGTATTATCCGGTGGTGTGGAAGCCAATGCTTTACAAAAGCCTAAACGATTTTTCGGTGCCGCACGTAAAATTGAAAACGGCGGCTCATTAACCATTATCTCTACTGCCCTTACGGAAACAGGCTCGAAAATGGATGAAGTTATTTTTGAAGAATTTAAAGGTACCGGTAACATGGAATTGCAACTAGACAGAAAACTTTCCAACAAACGCATTTTCCCTGCTATCGATATTGTCGCTTCAAGTACACGTCGTGATGACTTATTGCAAGATAAAGAAGTTCTACAACGAATATGGGTGCTTCGCAACCATTTAGCAGATATGAATACCGTTGAAGCGATGGAATTCCTTAAATCTAAAATTGCCCTTACTCGCTCCAATGAAGAATTCCTGATTTCTATGAACAGTTAACAATAGATTCTTTTCTTTACTTCTATTTTCTGTGCAGACTATATCATTTAACGAATAGTCAAAATTTATTCCTTATTATTTTGTATCTTTGCACACAAATACAAAAAAACATCATGAAAAACGTAATAGCCTTAGTAGGAAGACCAAACACCGGAAAATCTACCCTCTTTAACCGATTAACCCGTTCGAGGCAAGCCATTGTTGATGCCACTTCGGGGGTTACACGTGATAGAAACTACGGGCAATCGGAATGGAATAATTATGAATTCTCAGTGATTGATACCGGAGGCTATGTTGACAATTCGGATGATATTTACGAAAATGAAATCAAAAAACAAGTATGTTTAGCCATAGATGAAGCCGATGTTATTTTGTTTATGGTTGATGGACGTGAAGGCATTACCCCCATGGATGAAGATATATCGGCACTATTACGCACGAGCAATAAACCCTCTTACCTGGTAGTCAACAAAATTGATTCTGCCGCAAATTATACCGACCAAATGGAATTTTATGCCTTAGGTTTTGAAAATCTTTTTGCCATTTCGGCAGCATCGGGAAGTGGCACCGGCGAATTACTCGATGATGTCGTTAAGCACTTTACCGATAAAAAAGAAGAAGAAACCGAAGACCTCCCCAAACTCACGGTCATTGGACGTCCTAATGTAGGGAAATCTTCTATTATCAATGCTTTTCTTGGAAAAGAACGCAATATAGTTACCTCGCTCGCCGGTACAACCCGTGATTCAATCTACTCACGATATAAAGGTTTCGGTTTTGATTTTTATCTGGTTGATACGGCAGGCCTTCGGAAAAAGAAAAATGTAGAAGAGAATCTCGAATTTTATTCTGTGATGCGTACCGTCCGTGCTATAGAAAACAGCGATGTATGTATCGTTATGTGCGACGCCACTCAAGGCTTCGAAGCGCAAGATTTAAACATATTGAGTCTGGCACAAAGAAATAAAAAGGGAATTGTCATAGTAGTAAACAAATGGGATTTGGTAGAAAAAGCTTCCAACACCCATGTTGATTTTGATGCCGCTATTCGACGTAAAATAGCACCTTATAATGATGTCCCTGTTTTATTTACATCCGTAATTAAAAAACAACGCATCTTCAATGTATTAGAATCTGCTATTGAAGTGTATTCCAATATGAAACGGAAAATAAGTACGTCTGAATTAAATAATGTATTGTTAGAAATCATCAAACAAAATCCTCCACCGGTAAACAAAGATAAAGTGGTAAAAATTAAATACATTACGCAACTACCTACCAACTATCCTCAATTCGTGTTTTTCTGTAACTTACCTCAGTATGTACGGGATGATTATAAACGTTATATAGAAAAAAAAATCCGTAGTCTGTGGGATTTTAACGGTGCCCCCGTAGATATTTTCTTTCGTAAAAAATAAAAATTATGAAGCATTTAATATATATAAGTATCTTGCTTTTTATTGTTTTTTCTTCTTGTTCCAACAAAAAACCTATGTACGAACAAACGATACATTTTCCCGACCATCAATGGAATCGTTTCCATATTATAGAATTTATGCCGGAAGTTAAAAAAGTTAAGAAGCCGTATGATATAAAGTTGGTTCTTACATATACAGAAGAATATCCTTACGAAACCATCCCCGTAAATACGGTGTTAACATATCCTAACGGGCAAAAAAACATCTTACGGTATGTTTTTTTAGTGAAAGATAAAAACGGTTTCATAGGCACTGTCGATGGCAACAAACGCAGCATTCAGGCGACTATCCATTCAAACAAACAATTACCGGAACCCGGAATCTACACATTTACCGTTCAGCAGCTCACTCAATATTATGATTTGGAAAACATTGTTTCCGTTCATTGCATTGTTGTTCCGAGCAAGAAAAAATAAAAAAAATGAAAATCATAGCCATCGAGCCTATAGGTATAACACCTGAGAGACTTATTTACATACAAAATCATTACACTGCTCACGGACACACTTTTATTTTTCATCCCGAACGCAACGAAAATCCCGCAGTAATCATTCAACGTATGCAAGATGCCGACATTGCCATAGTTTCTAACATTCCTCTTTCTGAAAGTATTTTATCTCAATGTTCCCATTTAAAATGTATTGCTGTTGCCTTTACCGGCATCGATCATATAGACACAAACTATTGCCAAACACACAATATTCACATTTGCAATGCAGCCGGATATGCTACCCAAGCTGTGAGTGAAATGACCATAGGGCGCATACTTGATGTGTACCGACATTTATCGGAAATGGAAGTACAAACACGAAAATTAAAAGACAGAAACAATTTTTTAGGCAGAGAATTATTCGATAAAACCGTCGGCATTATCGGAACCGGAGCCATTGGAAGACGTACTGCTTTGTTATTGAAAAGTTTCGGCTGTAATGTAATCGCGTGGAATCGTTCGGAACACATTGAAATGACAGAAAACAATATTCTTTACCTACCATTGGATGAACTTCTTCGCCAATCAGATATTGTTTCCTTACATCTACCCCTTACTCCCGAAACCACACATTTTCTTTCAAAAGACAAGCTTGCCTTGATGAAACCACAGGCTATTCTTATCAATACTGCCAGAGGAAAAGTCGTTGATAACGAAGCGCTCGCCGAGGCATTACAAGAACAACGTATCAGCGGAGCCGGCATCGATGTTTATGAAACAGAACCACCCCTTGCTGAAAATCACCCTTTATTAAAAGCCCCTCGCTGCATTTTGAAACCACACATCGCCTATGCTACCCGTGAAGCTTTCGACAAACGCATTGATATTGTCCTTCAAAATATAGATTCATTCTTACACTTAAACTTTTAAAACAATGACTAAAATACGCATTACGAAAATTTTTCACTTCGAAATGGCTCATGCCTTGGTCGATTATAAAGGCTTATGCCAAAATATTCACGGACATTCCTACCAATTGGAAGTACGGGTTAGCGGATACATCAATCAACATCCCGATAAAGCTAAAAAGGGAATGGTTATGGATTTCTCTGATTTAAAAAATATTGTTGATAAACATATCATCCAGCGTTACGACCATGCCCTCATTTTAAACAGTGAAAGCAACACCGAATTAATCAAACAACTCAAACAGAATTATAAGAACATTATTGTTGTTGATTACCAACCTACCAGCGAACAACTACTGGAAGATTTTGCCGACAGGATCAAAAAACACCTCCCACCCTACGCCACCTTACACAGCATTCGCTTATCGGAAACACAAAGCTCTTATGCGGAATGGTATGCGGATGACAACAAGGATAAATGAAATTGTATATATTAATTAATGTATAGAGTCTACACTTTGCTTATCTATACACTAATTTATTAATAAATAAAACATCCCGCTTGCGACTCCGTTTTTGATTGCTTTTCATTCCCGTAACAGTTTGATAACCATGAAAAATAAAATTTTCACCGTACCAATGCTTACATGTAGAAGAATAATTAGCCGTTAGTTTGTCATTGGGTGACAGCAACTCCAACGGTATGCTTTCTGACGATTGGACAATATTATTATTATTCAATATCATTGTATTCACAAAGCCTCCCATGCCATAATACAATAACACATTTTGATTTTCATCAATATAAGCATGTAAAATATTCCGAAGACTTTTCACCAATATATCGGTATATTGAATCTGCGTATTCCACAGCAATTCCCCTTTTGTAGTAAATGCCAACACATAAGCCGTTTGATAACGATAACCTGCAAACACAGTAGTAGGTGCGGAGGAATACCCGTACATGCCTGAACTGGCAGCATATTCCTGACGGTATTCCGGATAAAACACCTCTCCGATAAATACTAACATACTGTCATTGTGCGCAATTTCATCTATAATCAATTGCAAATTCAAAGAAACTCCTTTTTTATTTGCCGGTGTTATTTTATTTTTATCATACTGATTACTTAATAAAACAAAATTAAAATAATGTGGTTCAGAAGGGTTCCCATTCACGATTGGCAACGTAAATATTCCTGTGTTAACCGTTTCTGTATTTTTTATGTTAGAAGCTTCTTTTATATCGACATAAGTGCCGATTAAAATTTGTTTCGAAGAATCAACGACGGCTAATTTACAAAAATTTACGCGATTTTCATCTTTAAAAGGAATGGTAAGTGTTTGTATTCTATAGGCAGTAGTATCCAATTGTGTTAATACAAGCGATGAAATATTCTTATCTTTTATGTATGAAGACGCTATCCATAAAGTATGTGTTATTGTATCTGTTTTAAAAAACTGAAACATACTTGTTTGTGATATTTCTGGAAAAAGTGGTTGGCTGACTAATGTTTTTAAATCCAACACAAATACATCCTCATTACGATTATATAAAGTGGTATAATACGCATAATTACCGAAAAAAAATACATCTATTACTTCTTCCTTATCTCGGATATTAATCGCGTAAACATTGGCTTTTCGCTGCGGCAAAGTATAATGAATAAAATAGGTGTTATAAATAGTAGAACGTCGTGTGTTTTTTTGCAAACAAAGAAACATTTCATTTTTATCACTGTTAAGAACCTCTACACTTAAATCATTTTCAAGCCATAGGTCTGTGTTTGAAACTTTTTGAAGATTGGTATCAAACAAAACAATGCTCCATTTCTTTTGCTTATTTTCGATTACATCGGTTTCATACAGCAGTGCTACTCCATTCTCCTCCATAGGAATAACATAAAAAGGGTATTCAAAGCGCGGCGTTTCTATTTCAAGACGTAAAGGGGGTGAATACGTTTGCGCTCCTGCCACCCAAGGTAAAACACATAAAATCCATAGGAAGAAAAAAATACTACTCTTCATTATCAGTCTATAATTTTTGTTGACAGTAAAATAGCTTCTATCTGACGCAATAAATCTCTTTTATCATCGGTAGGGGCATACAAAAAGCCGTCAACAGTTACGATACGTTTACGCTTTTCGTCTAAAATACTGAAACTAATAAATGGACCTCCCATAAAATCACCTCCTTCTGTTCTCCATAATCCCTGCGTTTTCATAGCATACTGTCCATTAAAATTGAAATATTCAGATACAGGGGGTATGTATTTTTCATCTACCTGAACATACGTACTATCAATAGAACCAAAAACATATTTTTTAGTTACGGCATTGCGATTGGCTATAATATGGGCTTGCTGCAACATTGCAGTATCTGTATACTCTTGAAAATGTATTAATATACTTTGCCCCCAATATTTGGTTTCTTTGCGAAGCCAACAAAATTCTTCGTTTCTCACAGCAAACACAAAACCTTTGGGAATAATCATCGATAACTTGTAATATTGTTGTAACTTCTTATCTATGTTTCTATCTTGTTGAGCTTTTTGAGCTTTTTGGAAACGCCGCATTTCCGATTGCATAAACAATCCCATGATTCGTTGCTTTTTCATACTCAACAGTTGTATGGCTTCCTCTTCACTTTTGACGGAAAATGAAACAATAATCTGCGGACTTGCCCATTTATTTTTCACAATACTTACCCTGGCAACACTATGTTGATCAGAAATATCAATGTATAATATATTTCTTTGTTTCTGATAAATGGCATTGAAATTCTCATGATTCACCTGCGACATGAAAAACATGGGTTCATTTTGCGGTAAAAATTCCAAGGGTGCCATAAAAACAGCTTGCAAACTATCGCCCAATGATCCTTTCCAATACGTATCGGCACATACTACCAACATTTCTCCCGACCTTCCCGATGATGACATCAGTCCTTTACCTTGTGTTCCTGTACCTTCACATCCCGTCATTAGGACAAATCCACTTGTAAGTAATAATGCCAAAACAAAGCCTTGTATGTGTTTCATAGGTTTCATACTTTTTTTAATGTTAATTGTATTCTTAGTATCTGTTTATTATCACATCATATTTTGTGATGCAAAAATACATTTTTTTAATTAGCGAAGCTAAAAAAGCAATAAAGAATATCTTAAAAAACTATATTCATATATGTATTTTTAGTACTTTTGTTAGTGTAATAATCAATTCTTTAAAAATCATAAAACACATCTATACATGGATTTAATGCAACACATAAAAGAGATGGCACAAAAAGCAAACAAATGTATTGTGCTACCCGAAGCAACGGAAGAACGCACCCTGAAAGCCGCAGATATTATTTTAAAAGAGAAATTAGCCCGCCTAATTTTGCTGGGTAACAAAGAATGTATTCTATCAAATGCCAAATTATGGAATCTGACAGAGATTGATAAAGCCGTTATTATCGACCCTGAAAATAACCCCAAGGCAGAAATTTACGCTCAACTCTTATGCGAACTGCGTAAAAGCAAAGGCATGGAAATGGATAAAGCTCTTCAATTGGTGAAAGACCCTTTGTATTTGGGCACTTTACTTATTAAAAACAAAGAAGCCGACGGTGAAGTAGCCGGCGCCATGAATGCTACCGGCGATGTATTACGTCCGGCTTTTCAAATTGTGAAAACATTGCCGGGAGTAAGTGTTGTTTCCGGTGCTTTTATCATGATTATGAAAGATAAACAATGGGGCGACAATGGCATTATGGTCTTTGCCGACTGTGCAGCTCATCCCAATCCGAACGCACAAGAATTAGCTGAAATTGCTGTTGTAACCGCTAAAACAGCTAAGAACGTTGCCGGCATAGAACCGCGCGTAGCCATGCTCAGCTTTTCTACCAAAGGCAGTGCAAAGCACGAAATGGTAGATAAAGTAGTGGAAGCAACAGCCATAGCCAAACAAATGGCTCCCGATTTAGCCATCGATGGGGAACTTCAAGCCGATGCTGCCATTGTTCCCAAAGTGGGTGCCAGCAAAGCACCGGGAAGTGCTATTGCAGGCAAAGCCAATGTATTGGTATTCCCTACCCTCGAAGTAGGAAATATTGCCTATAAATTGGTACAACGCCTGGCAGGCGCCGAAGCCATTGGTCCGGTGATGCAAGGCATGGCAGCCCCTATCAACGACCTCTCTCGCGGTTGCTCTATCGATGATATTGTCAACGTGGTGGCTATTACCGCCAACCAAGCAACGATTTAATACTTTATAGAAAAGAATTAAAGCTCTCAGTCGTCAGTTTTTAAGCACCTTGTATGAAGTTTAATGCTTAATTCATTATATTTAACCGCAGAGAACGCAAAGGGTATAGACATTTCTTTTCTATTTTTCTCTATAAAATAAATACGTGTGAATTGATAAAATACGAATCCCGAAAGGGATTCAATGTGAATAGGGCTGCATGAAATGCAGTCATAGACAATCGCATGTATTATTGCCAACCGCAAAGCGCTTGAATATGGCTTTTTTATTTTAATTTAAGCCCTTCAGGCTTATGTTTTGTTATAGCATATACTAAAAGCAAAATCCCTATGTTTCGGAACG
>ERZ1645192.3248-NODE-3248-length-13352-cov-15.351433_pt1 | contig 13352 bp, 14 predicted proteins | sample MGYA00575354_ERZ1645192 | MGnify/ENA primary metagenome ERZ1645192 (study PRJEB40844, sample SAMN11349763) | freshwater sediment metagenome | isolation source: river sediment | host: Sediment | place: India: Faizupur Khadar , New Delhi | collected 2017-02-21 ... | reverse complement strand
GCAAGGACATCCGCTTCAATCAGCCCGCCACGACGGCAGGCGTCGGCGAGTGGCTCCGCGCGCAGCTTCACATCGTGGCGGCGGGTTTCCGCATGCCCTACGAGCTGCTGACCGGTGACCTCAGTCAGGTCAACTATTCTTCGATTCGGGCGGGGCTCGTGGAATTCCGCCGACTGATCGATGCCGTCCAATGGCAGATCGTCATCCCCGTGCTTTGCCAGCCCATGTGGGTCTGGTTCTGTCAGGCCGCATGGGCAGCCGGGAAGTTGCCTCGGCCGGACATCGCGGTCGAATGGTCTCCGCCACGTTTCGAAGCCGTGGACCCGCTGAAGGACGCGATGGCCGATCTCTTGGCGTTGCGCTCGGGCACCATGTCGCTGGCACAGGCCATCGCCCGCCAGGGTCACAACCCCGATGCCGTGCTCGCCGAGATCGCCGCGATGAACGCCAAAATCGACGCCCTCGGGCTCATTCTCGACAGCGATCCGCGGCGCGTGACGAAGACCGGCGTGATGCAGGCTGACGCCACCGGCCAACCCTACAATCCCGATAACTGAGCTTTTGCCCCATGACCCGAAACATCGACCTGCCACCGCTGACGCGGGCGGCGGACCTGTTGCCTGCGTCGATCGATGCGGCCGAGCGCACCATCGAGGTTGTCTGGTCGACCGGCGCGCGTGTGCGCCGCACTCCCTTCTTCGGCGATCCCTTCGACGAGGAACTGGCGATGGATCCGCGCGCCGTCCGTCTCGATCGGCTGAACGCGGGCGCGCCTCTCCTGAAGGTGCACGACGCCTCCGTGCTCGACAGCGTCATCGGCTCGGTCGTGCCAGGCAGCGCCCGCATCGAGAACGGGCGTGGCATCGCCCGTGTCCGCTTCTCCGACCGGGCCGAGGTCGAGCCACTCTGGAAGGACGTCGAGGCTGGGCACATCCGTGCGGTGTCGATCGGCTACCAGGTCCATCGTTTCGAAGTGTCCAGGCAGGCAGGCGCGCCGGAGCTGTGGCGCGCGGTCGATTGGACGCCCTTCGAGATCTCCGCAGTGCCGATTGGTGCTGATCCGGCAGCGGGCTTCCGCTCCGAGAAATCCTCCGAAAGTTCTTTGCCCCTTCACCCCTGCGTCGTCCACCGCGCCGACGCTCCATCCAAGGAGAAAGCAGCCATGGACGACGCTGTGACCGACAAAACCGAAACGCAGACGCGCCAGGCCGCGCCTGAACCGCAGGATCGCGTGCCGACCGCGCCCGTGATCGATGCGGAGACGATCGCCGTCCGCGCGCGCGACACGGAGCGCGAGCGTGTCGGAACCATCTACGATCTTGCCGGCCGCCTGCACCTCGAGCGCAGCTTCGCCGACGATCTCGTCAAGCGCGGCGTCACGCTCGACGCGGCGCGCAGCGAGATCCTCGACAAGGTCGCCACCGATGCCGAGAAGACGCGGGTTTCGCCTCAGGTCAGCATCCCGCTCGGCGGTCGCGATGAACGCGTCACCCGTCGTGACGCCGTGTCGAATGCCTTGCTGCACCGATATTCGCCCACGCTCTTCCCGCTGAGCGAACCGGCGCGGGAATATCGCGGCATGACGCTGCTTGAACACGCCCGTGAGTTTCTGGGCAGTGCAGGCGTCAATGTCCGCGGCATGCCGCGCGACGAGATCGCCACCCGCGCTCTGCATTCGACATCGGATTTCCCCGAAGTCCTATCGGCCGTCACCAACAAGACGCTGCGACAGGCCTACGAGGCCTATCCGCGAACGTTCATCCCCTTCTGCCGTCAGGTGCTCGCCACCGACTTCAAGGCGATGCAGCGGGTGCAGATCGGCGAAGCTCCTCAACTCCTGAAGGTCGGCGAAGGTGGCGAATTCAAGCGCGGCACGATCGCCGAATCGAAGGAAAGCTACCGCATCGAGACCTATGGGCGTGTGGTGGGCATCACCCGCCAGGTGCTGATCAATGACGATCTCGATGCTTTCACCCGCATCCCGGCCATGTATGGAACGGCCATCGCTACACTCGAAAGCGACGTCGTCTGGGGCATCGTCACCGCCAACGCAAACATGGCGGACGGCGTGCCGCTGTTCCATGCCACCCACAAGAACCTCGCATCTCCCGCCGGCGTGCCCAGCGTGGCGGCCATCGGCGACGGGCGCACCGCCATGGCCAAGCAGACCGGGCTCGACAAGAAGACGGTTCTCAACGTGCGCCCCGCCTATCTGCTGGTGCCCGCCGCCCTCGAACTCGCGGCCGAGCAGATCATCGCGCAGAACCTCGTTCCCGCGAAAACCGGGGATGTGGTGCCGCAATCGATCCGCACGCTGACGCCGATCGCCGAACCGCGCCTCGACGTGGCGAGCGCGACGGCATGGTATCTCGCCGCAAGTCCGGCGCAGATCGACACGATCGAGTTCGCCTATCTCGAAGGCCAGCAGGGAGCCTACATCGAGACCCGCAACGGCTTCGACGTCGACGGCGTCGAGATCAAGTGTCGTCTCGATTTCGGCGCGAAGGCGATCGATTGGCGCGGGCTGTTCCGCAATCCCGGCGCGTGATCTTCGAACCCGTCAGAATCTTCACCAACATCTCGGAGTCAGTTCCATGAAGAATTACGTCCAGCCCGGGCGAACGATCACGCTCGCCGCTCCCTATGCTGTTGCCTCCGGCGACGGCCTTCTCGTCGGCGCGATTTTCGGGATCGCGACGGCTTCCGCAATCCTTGCCGAGCAGGTGGAAGCCTGCCTCGTCGGTGTGTTCGATCTGAAAAAGACCGCGTCGCAGGCGTGGAGCGTCGGCGACAAGATCTATTGGGACAACACCAACAAGGAGGCCACCAAGACGGTCGGAACCAATACGCTGATCGGCGCTGCGGTTGAAGCCGTCGGCAATGGCGCTGGTGAGACGATCGGTCGGGTTCGCCTCAACGGAACCGCATGACGATGTCCGCCTTCGCTTCGGCCATCGATGCGCTCTTCGCCGATCCCAATATCGGCGAGGACGCGCTGTGGAAGGCGGGCGGCGTCGGCGCTGGCGTCGCTGTCCGCATCATCCGCAAGTCGCCCGACCGCATGGCGGAATTCGGGGACAGCCGCGCCGTGTTGCCGACCGTCGGTATCGATATCCGGCGCTCTCAGTCCGCGACAATCACCGAGGGCGATCTGATCCTGATCGGCGCCGAGACTTATCGGATCATCGGCGAACCGATGGGCGATGCGCTTGGGCTTGTATCGGCCTGCGAGGCCGTGAAGGTTTAGGGTTGAGCGACAAGCTGAAACTTGCCCGGGCGGTTCCCACGATTGCTGCACACGAAAACCCTTCCTGTGCTGCAACTCGCGACTACAACTGACCCACGCCTTGGCTGAAGGGAAGATCGAACCGCGGCCTTGAAAGCTTGCCAGGGGAGATCACTTGGTCGTTCGATGAGAAGCGTCGTCAGATGAGTCAGCCGCGTAACACTCAGGCCTCGTTGCGTGAGATTTCGTTCACAGGCTGCGATACTGTCTCCTCGCGGACGATTGAACTCGGCCACATACTTCTTGGCTCTACGCATCATCGTCGTCCTCCTCGATTTCCTCATCGCTTGCATCGGCTTCGTCTTCAGTGGCCTTCACGTACTGATCGCATAGGCGCGTGAACAGATCCGCAGGCGGACGCCTGTATCCACGAACGACATTCGTCTCGACGCATGCAAAAAGGTCATCGAGATCGATGATCACCAGTCCTTTGCGCAGCGCTCGGTCTTGCAGTGCTCGAACTGTCGATGTGTGGAGCCGCTCCACTTTCAGTGCGACTCGCAATTGCTCGCGCGTAATGGCAAACCGCCCACGCGATTTGCCCCGAAACGACGCCTCATAGACGCCCTCCCAAAGGAGTTGCACGACCTCCTTCAGACGATCCGTTGATACTGCGGCCATTGCCCCTCCGATCCTCAGAGCAAGAACTTGCTCTGAGGATCGAATATGTCACTGGTGCACATTGCTGTCAAGCGCCGAAGATCGCGTTTCAGTACCCCTAGATCAAGAATGATAGTTCTGAGATCGAGCCTATGCGCTTCACCCTCCAGCGTCCCGATTTCGGCAAAACGCTTGCTGAAACCGAGAAGGATATCGATCGCGCTGTCACGTGGGGGATGCGCGATGCCGCCGAGGGCCTGAAGCAGGATCTCCGCGAGGATGTGGTCGCAGCCGGGCTCGGTGAACGGCTGTCTCGGACATGGCGGGGAAAGACCTTCCCCGAGGTCGGCGAGAGTGCGGAGGCCGCAGCCTATGTCTGGTCGCGCGCGCCAAAGATTGTCGATGCCTTTGACCGGGGCGTGGTGATCCGCTCGGCGCGCGGGCTGTTCCTGGCGATCCCAACCACAGCCGCCGGCAAGAGCGGACGGAGTGCCGTTGGCCCGCGCGAAAAAATCACGCCGGAAGGCTGGCAGCGGCGAACAGGCCTGAAGCTTCGGTTCGTTTATCGCCGTGGCCGTCCCTCGCTGCTGGTCGCGGATGATGCCCGGATCAACACGCGCGGGCTTGCCGCCCGAAATCGCCGCAAGACCGGACAGGCCAGCGTGATCGTGTTCATTCTGGTTCCGCAGGTCGCCCTGAAAAAGCGGCTCGATGTCGAGAGCGCCGCCAAGCGGCAGGCCGCGCGCGTGCCTTCGCTGATCGCGCGGCACTGGCCGCAATCCTGAAGGCTAGGTCCACCATGGCTTCGAAACGCGAAACCGTCCTTGCAGCGGTGAAGTCGCTTGTCGCCGCTGCCCTGCCGGGCGCGGAAGTGAAGCGCAATCTGGCCAAAGCCGAACGCATTCCGCCCGGCGGGCTGGTCGTGATCCGCGACGGCGATCCGGGCGAACCGGAGGTCAGCCTCTCGCCGCTGACCTACCTCTATTCGCACCGCATCCCGCTTGAGATCGCCGCCTATGAGAGCGCGACGCTCACCCGCGAGCAGGTGGTGGACGCCATGACCGGCGCAATCGGCGCTGCGGTGATTGCGAACCGGACGCTCGGCGGGCTTTGCGACTGGATCGAAGCAGAAGCGCCGGTGACGGACGATATCGAAGCGCTCGGCGCCTTGCCCGGACGCTTCGCCGATCTCGCGATCCTCGCCGTCTACGCGACGACCGATCCGTTGAACTGATCGACGGCCCTTCGACTTCGCTTGGGCCTTTGGAACTGAACCAACAACGACAGGAGTATTCCCATGGCACGCGCACGCGGCGCCAACGCCGTCATGGCTGCGGTGTTTGAAGCCACCTATGGCGTCACGCCCGGCACGGGCTTTCGCAAGCTGCCCTTCGTCTCGGCCAACCTCGGCGAAGAGCAATCCCTGATCGAAAGCGATCTCCTCGGCTATGGCCGCGATCCGCTGACGCCAGCCTATGACGTGGTGTCGAACGAAAGCGACATCGTCGTTCCGATGGATCACCGCAACTTCGGCTTCTGGCTGAAGGCGCTGTTCGGCAATCCGACGACCGCCGCGTCGGTGGCAGCCAAGGGCTCGATCCTGTTCTCCGCCCAGCCCGTGGCGAACGCGACGGTCACGATCGCCGGAACCGCCTTCACTTTCGTCTCCGCCGCGCCGACCGGCAACCAGATCCAGATCGGGGCCAATCTCGGCGCAACGCTGACCAATGCCGTGACCGCCCTCAACGCCAGCGTCGTGCCCGCAGTCGCAGCGGCGACCTATGCCCAGACCGGCGGCAACACGCTGACGATCACGCACGATACGCTCGGTCTTGGCGGCAACAGCTTCACGATCGCCGCGTCCACCACGCCTGCCTCGAATGGCACGGTCTCGGGCGCAACGCTCTCCGGCGGCGCAAACGGCCACACCTTCGTGTCAGGCACGCAAAACCTGCCGTCGATGTCGATCGAGGTCGGGCTTCCCGACGTGCCATTCTTCGGCATGAACTATGGCGCGCGGGCGAACAGCCTGTCCGTGCAGGCGCAGCGTTCCGGGCTGCTGTCCGCGACCGTCAACGTGATCGCCCAGGGCGAGACGACAGCCACGGCGACGGCGGCCGGAACGCCGACCGTGCTCGACGTCGAGCGCTTTAGCCAATTTCAGGGATCGATCACCCGCAACGGCGTGGCGCTCGGCAACATTGTCTCAGCGGAGCTGACATATTCCAACAACCTGGAAAAAATTGAGGTCATCCGCTCCGACGGGCGTATCGGCGATCTCGACCCCGGCATCGTCAAATGCTCCGGCAATCTCAATGCGCGCTTCCAGGATACGAGCCTGCTCGATCAGGCGACGGCCCGCACGCCCTGCGAGATCGCCTTTGGCTGGAGCATCGACGCCAGCCGTTCGCTGCTCTTCACCGCGCATCGCGTCTTCCTGCCGCGCGGCAACCGGCAAATTCAGGGACCGGGCGGCATTCAGATGCCGTTCGCCTGGCAAGCCGCGCTCGATCCCGTGCTGAACAAGACCTGCACCGTCGTTCTGACCAACGACGTGGCGTCCTACTGATCTCCTTCCATACATAATAATAAGGTGTCACGATGCTCAAGCTCGAACCTGTGTCCACTGAGCCCTTCTGGCTCGATGTCCTGCCCGGCGTTCGCATCCAGTTCCGCCCCATCTCGGTCGCCGCCATGCTGATCGCGCGCGGCGCTGCCGGCGAAGCCCTGAAGGCCGGCGGCGAACAAGCGACGATCGAGGCCGGCGCCGCCTTCATCCGCGCGCTCGCCCAGACCGGCATTGTCGCCTGGGAGGGGATCGGCGACGCCAAGGGCAAGCCGATTGATCCCGACCAGCAGACCATCGAGCAATTGCTCGAACTCTGGCCCGCTTTCGACGCCATTGACCGGCTTTATGTCGGCCCCGCGCTGACGAGGCTTGACGAAAAAAACGTCTGATCGCCCTCAGCCATTGGCACTTCGAAGGCGGCGAAGGCTATTGCGCCGCCTGTCCGAACCGGTGCGAGGGCTGTCCTTATGATGAGCACGAGCCCGAGACCTCGGAAGGGTTGCTGGCGTGGGCGGTGATCCAACGCTCGGCCGGGCAGGTTCGGGCGGTGATGGGCGGCGTCTATGCGCTCGATTTCGGGGCGATCCTGATGCTCGCCCACGCCATGGGCGCGCTGAACCCGCTTCTCGTCGATGTCCTGCCCGAGATCGAACCCATCGTCGTCAACGCCTATCGCCGGAACGCTGATCCATCATGAGCGCCACGAATGTCTCCATCCGCCTCGGCGTTGAGGGCAAGGCGGAGATCAAGCGCGCCTTCGAGGAGGTCGGGCAATCCGGACAGGCGGCCTTCGGCTCGGTCGAGAAAGCGATGGACCGATCCGGCGCCGCAACCGACCGCGAGGTCGCGCGGCTCAAGCGGCTGGCCGAAGCGGCGCGGATGGCGGGCGAAGCCGACGCCTCACAGAGGCGGTTCAACAATGTTCTGAACGTTGACCGCCCGATCCCTAAATCCGCCCGCGACTCAGCGAGCATCTTCGAGGAAGCGGCGCGGGAAGCCGAGAGCTTCGCGGCGCGGGCGAATGCGCTGCGCGCCGCGATTGATCCCCTTGGCGCGGCGCAGGCGCATCTCAACGCGGAACTCGCCGAATACGCCACGCTCGCCCAACGCGGCGCGATCACCTCCGCCGAACATGCCGCCGCGCAGGCGCTGGCGAGGCAGCGCTTCGATCAGACCTCGCAGGCGATCAGGGGTGTGGGCGGCGCGACCGGCCTCACCCGCTTCCAGCTTCAGACGTTGCAATACACGTTCAACGACGTGATCGCGTCGATGTCGACCGGCATGTCGCCGATGACCATCCTCATGCAGCAGGGCGGTCAGGTGACCCAGGCCTTTGGCGGCTTGCGCGGAACATTGGCCGCCTTCGGCTCGGCGCTCGGCGTTGTCGGCGGGATCGTCGCCGGCGTCGCTGTCGCCGCGGCCGGCCTCACCGTGGCGTGGATGGCGAACGACGCCTCCACCCGCGCCGTCACCACCGCTCTCATGGGCGCTGGCCGCGCCTCGGGCGCGACCGCCGCCGAGCTTGATCGGATCGCCCATAGCGCCGCCGAAACCGGAAAGGTCTCGGTCACCGCGGCGCGCGAAATGGAAGTCGCGTTCCTGCGCACCGGCAAGATCGGCGCGGAGGAAATGGGACGCGCGATCGGCGTCGCCCGCAACTTCGCGGTCACGATGGGCGTCGAGACCAAGGCCGGGGCCGAGCAGCTTGCAACCGCCCTGGCCGATCCGGCGCGCGGCGCGGATGAGCTCAATTCCCGGCTTGCGTTTCTCGACGACCGCACGCGCCAGTATGTCCGCACGCTCGCCGACCAGAACGATCGCACCGGGGCGCAGCGGGTTCTGCTGGACGCGCTCGTGCCGGCGCTCGCCGACGCCGAACAGGCGACCAATGCCTTCGGCCGCGCCTGGAACTACGTGGCCCGGCAGGCCTCGGACGCCTTCGACGCCGTTGGCAAAGCTGTGGACCGCGTCGTCGATGGCCGCAGCCAGTCCGAGGAGCTCGATCTCCTGAAATGGCAGCGGGATCGTCTGCGCGAGAACATCGGCGGCAATGTCGTGCCGCTGATGCTGCCGCAGGTCGAGCGCCGGATCGCCGAGATCGAGGCCCAGCTTGCCAATCAGCAGCAGCGCGCCGCGCGGCTCGCGACGGATGCGCGCGCGAACGAACTGTCGGTGCGGGCCGGCGAGACCGCCCGTGACATCATCCCCGGCGCGCGCGATCTCGAACGCCTGCGCCGCGAACAGGCGACCTTGCGCGCGGCGCTCGATGATCCGCTGGCGCGCTCAAAGTTTGCCAATGTCGGCGAGGTCGAGGCCGCCTATCGGCGGGTCACGGGTGAACTCGCGCGCTTCCGGCCCGCCGTCGACGCGGCGACGCAGGCCGTCGTCACGCAGTCCTCGGTCACCGAGGTGTCGATCCGCTCGACGCTGGCGCTGGCGAACGCCTATCTGGAAAGCGCCTCTGCGGCCGAGCGCGCCGAAGCCCGCAAGACCGGCCTGATTGACCAAGCCCGGGAGGGCATCGACGCCGAGGCCCGCGCGCGGCAGGCGCTGCGGGAGCGGATCGCCGAGCAGGCTGCTCAGGCCGGCAAACAGGTCGCCGATCTAACGGTCGAAGCCTCCGCCCAGAGGCGCGTCAACGACGCGGTGGCGGCAGGTTCGCTCGCCTCCGCCAAGGCCCAACAGGTGATGCAGGTCGAGCAGGCGCTGCGCCCGCTGTTGACCGCGCAGGCGCTGGCCGAAGGCGAAGCCAAGGAAACCCTCACCCGCATCATCGAGCGGATGCGCGGAGCCTATGGACAGCTCTTCGTCGAACAGGAACGCGCGCAGACCCTCGCCGCCAACGAGGATCGCCAACGCGAGATCGAACTGCTGACCCGGCAGGTCACGTTGATCAACGCCACTGTCGCGGCGCGCGGCGATGCGCTGGCCGTCCTGCGCGCCGAACAGGAGCTTCGCCGCCGCGGCGTCGATCTCGCGAGCGAGGAAGCCCGCGCCTACATCGACTCGGCCCGCCAGATCGAAGGCCTGAACCGGACGCTGCGCGGCCAGGAACAGCTGCGCGATCAGCGCGACGAGATCACGCTGCTGGAACGGCAGGTCGCACTTGTCGGCGCGTCCGTCGCCAAGCGCGCGGAAGAACTCGCAACCCTTCGCGCCATCCAGCAATTGCGCCAGCGCGGGATCGATGCGGCAAGCCCGGAAGGGCAATCCGCCATAGGCAACGCCCGGCGGATCGACGAGCTGAACCGGCAACTCGCAGGCCGCGAGGCGGTCGAGAACCAGAAGGACGAGATCACGCTTCTGCAACGCCAGATCGGGCTGATAGGTCAGAGCGCCTCCGAGCGTTCGGTCATCATCGCCCAGTTGCGCGCCGAGCAGGGCTTGCGATCGCGCGGGATCGATCTTGCGAGCGAGGAAGGCCGCGCCATCGTCGAGAATGCCGGCAAGATCGAACGCCTGACGCAGGAGCTTCAGCGGCAGGACGCGGCTTATCGCGCCATCGAAACCGCCGTCGGCTCCGCGCTCGATCGCTTCGCCGATGTGCTCGCACAGGGCAAACTCGACTGGAAATCATGGGCCGATGCGGGACGCCTCGCGCTTCAGGATCTGAACCGCGAGATGATCAAGCTCGCTCTGCTCAATCCCCTGAAGAACCTGCTCTTCGGCTCGAACCTGCCGACCTTCGGTCAAGGCAGCGGCCTCCTCGGAAGCATCTTCTCGCGGCTGTTCCATGATGGCGGGCTGGTCGGCGCGGGCGGCGTCGGCCGCACGGTTCCGGTCCACATCTTTGCGGGTGCGCCGCGCTTCCATGACGGCGCCTATCTCAAGCCCGACGAGGTGCCGGCGATCCTGCAACGCGGCGAGCGCGTGCTGAACCGCAAGGAGGCGCGCGCCTATGAACGCGGCGATCCGCGATCCAGCGGCGCGGTCGTCAACGTGACGATCCAGACGCCGAACCCGACCGCCTTCGACGCCAGCCGCACCCAGATCGCGGCGGGCCTTGCCCGCGCCGTTCGCTCCGGCATGCGAGGGATGTGATGCCGCAACCGTTTCTCGATATCGCCTTCCCCGGCTCGGTCGGGCGCGGCGCGACCGGTGGGCCAGGCTTTTCAACCCAGATCGTCACGCTCGCCTCGGGCGCCGAGCAGCGCAACGTCAACTGGTCGAACAGCCGTGGTCGCTGGAACATCTCGACCGGTATCCGCAGCCGCGCGGACATGGCGGCGGTGATCGCGCATTTCCACGTCGTGAAAGGCCGGGCCTATTCGTTCCGCTTCAAGGACTGGAACGATTTCGACGCCGCCGATCAGGCGATGGTGCAGATCACTCCGACCGTCTGGCAGATCGTCAAGCGCTACAACCGCTCAGGCTATGAGCACGTCCGCACGATCACCAAGCCGGTTGCCGGATCGGTTACTGTCAAGATTGCCGGAAGCCCGGTTACGCCTGCCGCAATCGATACGCTCACGGGCCGGATCACCTTCGCCTCCGCGCCGGGATCAGCACCGACCGCCTCGTTCCAGTTCGATGTTCCCGTCCGCTTCGACACGGACAGCCTGCCGGTTCAGGCGAACGCCTGGGACTTGCAGATCGTCAACAACATCGACCTCGTGGAAGTCCTCGAATGAAAACTCTCCCTCCCGCGCTCGCAACCCACGTTGCGGGCGGGCTCACGACGCTGTGCCGCTGCTGGCGTGTGGATCGCCGCGACGGCGTGGTGATGGGCTTTACCGATTTCGACCGCGATCTTGTATTCGATACCGTGACCTATAAGGCGGCGTCGGGGTTCACCGCGACCGCGATTGAGGGCCAGCTTGGGCTGGCCGTCTCGAACCTCGATGTGCAGGGCGCGCTGTCGTCCGATGCGCTCACCGAGGACGATCTCCACGGCGGGCGCTATGACGATGCCGCCGTCACGATCTATCTGGTGAACTGGTCGGATGTGGCGCAGCGCGTGGTGCTGCGCGCTGGGAATTTGGGTCAGGTCTCGCGCGGCAAGCTTGCCTTCTCTGCCGAACTGCGCGGCCTTGCCGCCAGGCTCGATCAACCGGCAGGCCGCATCTTCCAGCGCTCCTGCGCCTGGGATTTGGGCGATGCCCGCTGCGGGATCGATCTCAACGCGGCCGGGCGCAACGGCACCGGGGCGGTGACGCAGGTTCTGGATAGCTTCGAATTCCTCGCCTCCGGCCTTTCCGGCGTCGCGTCAGGCGTGCTCACACGCGGCAAACTGGTCTGGACCTCCGGCGTGAACAACGGCCTCGCAGTCGAGATCAAGGCACACTCTTCCAGCGCTGGCGTCTCACGGATCGCCATTGCCCTGCCGATGGGCGCGCCGGTGGGGGTCGGCGACACGTTTAGCGCCACGGCGGGCTGTGACCGCACGTTTGCCACCTGCCGGGATCGCTTCGCCAACACGGTCAACTTCGGCGGCTTCCCGCACATGCCGGGCACCGACTTCGCGATGTCCTATCCGAACCAGGGAGCCGGAAACGACGGCGGCAAGATCACATGACAATCCGCGACCAGATCATCGCCGAAGCGCGCTTGTGGATCGGCACGCCCTATCACCATCAGGCGGCGCTCAAGGGCGTCGGCTGCGATTGCCTCGGCCTCGTGCGCGGCGTCTGGCGTGTGGTCTATGGCGCCGATCCCGAACACCCGCCTGCCTATTCGCGCGATTGGGCCGAGACGCTGCGCGAAGAAACGCTCGCGGATGCCGCCAGCCGTCACATGATCCCGCTGGCGCTGGATGCGTTCGAGCCCGGCGATCTTCTGCTCTTCGCCATCAACGACAACGCGCCCGCCAAGCATTGCGCGATCCTCGTCGCGCCTGATCGCATGATCCACGCCATCGAATCCCATCCGGTGGCGGAGGTTTCGCTGGTGCCGTGGTGGCGCAACCGCCTTCGCTTCGTCTTCCGCTTTCCCATGCTCAACCAAGTCGGGTAACGTTCGAAAATCCAAAACATCGAGCACTTTGGGAGCCGCGATGAATAGTATTGACGAAAATCTCTTTGTCGAATGTTTGAGGGCAGGGGTTGAACGCACAAAGGGGCTCTTGGCTCGCCTAACAGAATACCATGGCGGACCTGTACAAACCGAATACCTGTTGACCGCCGATATCGCCCGAGAATTCATTGAACGGGATTACGAAGTTGCCGTCGAATGTCTAAACCGGTCTCTCGTCAATGGACTTACAGCGACAAATGCGAGGGAAGCGCGCAAATGGCTGAAATCCAAACGGACCGATGTTGCATTAATCTACACGGGCTTGATCCCTATTGGTATCATAGAGTTAAAAATTGGGGTTTCATCGCTCCGGAAAATTCAGGATGACATTAGCAAGATTAAGACAACAATCTCGCTACTGAAACCGCAATTTGCTCACCGCACCATCGGCGCTGTTGTCTTTCAAGTGCACGTTGGCGGTGGTCGCCGAAGAACGTATGCACATGAATTTGAGAAGGCTGTCTTCGCTGTCGAGAAGCGGATCAGAGATTCACTGACGACCTATGCAAGCAACAACAAGGATTTTTCATTGAAGATGTTGCCACTGCAGGGGCCCGGCGACGGAATTGTTGAGAGAGCGCTCGAACCGGATGGCGACAGCTTGGCATGGGGCGAAGATGGCCACGCCACTCGCTACCATGCAATCATCATCAGGAAACCGGGATCGCCAACGGTGATCACAAGTTTTGCCGACCTGAAAGCTCAAGCAGTTAAATCCTAAAATCTGAGGCGCTGTTGAATACATAGACCACGCGTCATCCAACATTCGTCACCTCTGAAAGCTCTCAATCAGCCATGGCCGTTCTTCTCCTCACCGCCGCAGCCTCTGCGTGCGGATTCCGATTTAATCCGGCCACCTATTCCGACGCGAAGCCGGCCGGGATT
>ERZ1645192.3247-NODE-3247-length-13357-cov-8.993309_pt1 | contig 13357 bp, 10 predicted proteins | sample MGYA00575354_ERZ1645192 | MGnify/ENA primary metagenome ERZ1645192 (study PRJEB40844, sample SAMN11349763) | freshwater sediment metagenome | isolation source: river sediment | host: Sediment | place: India: Faizupur Khadar , New Delhi | collected 2017-02-21 ... | reverse complement strand
ACGCCGACTGGACCGACCCGCGGGTGTGGGCCGATGCCCATCCCGGTCTCGGCGTTTCGGTGGCGGAGGACTTCTTGCGCCAGGAATGTGCCCGCGCATTGCAGACGCCGGGCTTCATCCGCAGTTTCCGTCGCCTCTATCTCAACATCTGGAGTGAGAAGTCCTCGATCTGGCTCGACGTCAAGCAATGGGATGCTTGCGGCGATGCCCCGGTCGCGCTCCAAGCACTCGCGGGGCGGGAATGCTATGCCGGACTCGACTTGAGCTCGACGGCCGACCTGACGGCGCTCGTCCTCGTGTTTCCGGACGCGGACGGCGGCTGTACCGTGCTGCCCTACGCATTCTGTCCGGAAACGACGCTGGTCGAGCGCACGCGCAAGGAGAATGCCGCGTACATGGAATGGCACGAGAAAGGCTACGTGATCGCCACACCGGGCAACGTTGTCGACTACAACGCGATTCTCGCGAAGATCCGCGAGCTTGCGGAGACCTATCACCTGGTGGAGATCGCGTACGACCGCTGGAACGCCTCGATGCTGATCAACGAGCTGACCACCGACGGCTTCACATGCGTTCCGGTGCCGCAAACGCCGACCATGATGAACGCGCCGATGCGCGAACTCGAGCGCCTTGCCGCCGAGGGGACCTTACGCCATGGCGGCCACCCGGTGCTGCGCTGGTGTGCCAGCAACACGGCGGTCGAGATGAGTGCCAACGGCGACATCAAGCCGGCCCGCAGCAAGAGCCCCGACAAGATCGATCTCATGGTCGCCTTGCTGATGGCGTTGTCGCGGCATTTGTTGCGGACCGCCTGGGGGCCGACACCATTCGCGCCATTGCCCCGTTGACGCCGGGGGTGCGGCACCATAAAAGACCGCCGGGCCACGATCCCCCACCGGATCGCGACCCATCTGCAAGGATGGGAGCTGATGATGTCGACACCTCTGCGGCCGGACGTCCGCCCGGCCAACCCCTGCTTTTCTTCTGGACCCTGCGCCAAACGCCCCGGCTGGAGCGCGGGTGCGCTCGCCGACGCCTGTCTTGGCCGCTCGCACCGCTCGAAGGCGGGCAAGGCCAAGCTGAAGGCGGTCATCGACCGTTCGCGTGCGCTCTTGGGCCTGCCTGCCGATTTCCGCCTGGCGATCGTGCCGGCCTCGGATACGGGCGCGGTCGAGATGGCGCTGTGGTCGCTGCTGGGCGCCCGCGGCGTCGATGTGCTGGCGTGGGAGAGCTTCGGCAAGGAATGGCTGTCGGATGTCACGAAACAGCTGAAGCTCAAGGACGTGCGCACCATCCAAGCCGACTACGGCCGGCTGCCGGATCTCTCGGCCGTCACCGGCGACAACGACATCATCTTCACCTGGAACGGCACCACCTCGGGCGTCGCGGTGCCGAACGCCGACTGGATCCCTGCGGACCGCAAAGGCCTCAGCATTTGCGATGCGACTTCGGCGGTGTTCGCCTGGGAGATGCCGTGGGACAAGCTCGATGTCGTCACGTATTCCTGGCAGAAGGTGCTGGGCGGCGAGGCGCAGCACGGCATGCTCGCCTTGAGCCCGCGTGCGGTGGCAAGGCTGGAGAGCTACACGCCGCCCTGGCCGCTGCCGAAGCTCTTCCGGATGACGAAGAACGGCAAGCTGATCCAGGGTCTGTTTGCGGGCGAGACGATCAACACCCCCTCGATGCTGGCCGTTGAGGATGCGCTCGATGCGCTCGTGTGGGCGGAATCGGTCGGCGGCGCGGCCGGATTGATCGAGCGCTGCCATGCCAATGCGGCAGCGCTTGAGGCGTGGGTCGATGCGAGCCCGTGGATCGGCTTCCTCGCCGAGGAGGCTGCGACCCGCTCGCGCACGTCCGTCTGCCTGAAAGTGGTCGATCCCGCGTTCACCGCGCTGCCGGCTGACGCCCAAGCCGCGGCGGCGAAGCGGCTCGCTTCCCTGCTGGAGAGCGAAAAGGTCGCCTACGACATCGGCAGCTATCGCGATGCACCGCCCGGACTGCGCATCTGGGCCGGCGCCACTGTCGAAACGGCCGACCTGAAGGCGCTCTTCCCCTGGCTCGACTGGGCCTATGCCGTCGTCAAGAGTGAAATTTCAGCGTCCTGAAAAGGGGTCCCTTCCGTGCCCAAGGTTCTTATCGCCGACGACATGAGCCCGCAGGCGGCGGAGATTTTCCGCGCTCGCGGCGTCGATGTCGACGTCAAGACCGATCTCAGCCCGGCCGCGCTCAAGGCCTGCATTGGCGGCTACGACGGGCTCACCGTTCGCTCCGCGACCAAGGTTACGGCGGACATCATCGCCGCCGCCGATCGGCTGCGGGTGATCGGCCGCGCCGGCATCGGTGTTGACAACGTCGATGTGCAGGCGGCTACCGCGCGTGGCATCGTTGTCATGAACACGCCGTTCGGCAACTCGATCACGACCGCCGAACACGCGATCGCGATGATGTTTGCACTCGCCCGCCAGATCCCGCAGGCGAACGCGTCAACCCATGCCGGCAAGTGGGAAAAGTCGAAGTTCCTGGGCGTCGAGCTGGCCGGCAAGACGCTCGGCATCATCGGCTGCGGCAACATCGGCAGCATTGTTGCCGACCGGGCGCAGGGGCTCAAGATGCGCGTCGTTGCCCATGACCCGTATCTGACGCCGGCCCGGGCGGAGGCGCTGGGGGTCGAGAAGGTCGATCTCGATCAGTTGTTCCAGCGCGCCGATATCATCAGCTTGCATGCGCCGGCGACCGATGCCACCCGCGGCATCATCAACGCCGAGACGATCGCGAAGATGAAGCCGGGGGTACGGATCGTCAATTGCGCCCGCGGCGCGCTGGTCAACGAGGCCGATTTGAAGGCCGGGCTCGAGTCCGGCCACGTGGCCGGTGCAGCCCTTGACGTCTTCGCCCAGGAGCCGGCCAAGCAGAACATCCTGTTCGGGATGCAAGATGTCGTCGTGACGCCGCATCTTGGCGCGTCGACGGTCGAGGCGCAGGAGAAGGTGGCGCTGCAAGTCGCCGAGCAGATGGCCGATTTCCTGCTGAAGGGCAGCGTCGTCAACGCGCTGAACATGCCCTCGGTCAGCGCCGAGGAGATGCCGCGGCTGCGCCCGTACATGGGCTTGGCGCGGCAGCTCGGGACCCTTGCGGGGCAGCTGATCGAGAGCGCGGTCCGCTCCGTCACCATCGAGTACGAGGGCCACGCTGCCGCCTTGAACGTGAAGCCGTTGACCGCGCTCATCCTCGAAGGGTTGCTGGCGCCGCTGATGGTCTCCGTCAACATGGTGAACGCACCCAGCCTTGCGCTCGCGCGCGGGATCGCGGTCAGCGAGGTCAAGCGCGAGCAGGCAGGCTCCCTGCAGACACGCGTCAGCCTGACGGTCGTGACGGAAGTCCAAAGCAGAACCCTGCGCGGTACGCTCGTCAACGGCGATCAACCGCGCATCGTCGAGATCAAGGGGATCCCGATGGACGCGCAGCTGCGCCCCGCCATGCTGTTCGTCACCAACAACGACCGGCCGGGCTTGATCGGCGGGCTCGGCACTGTCTTGGGCAATGCGGGCATCAACATCGCGACCTTCCACCTGGGCCGCGACCGCCCGGGCGGCAACGCGATTGCGTTGCTGGAGGTCGACGAGCCGCCGTCAGAGGCGGTGCTCGACCAGATCCGCGCCCTGCCGAACGTGGTGCGGGTCAAGTCGCTGCGGTTTAACGCCGGCTTCTGCTGAGGCCTTCGGGTGCGGGTGCCGGGTTAAGTGGCGTAGGGATTGCGCGGCTGGCGCACGACGAAGCGGAGCGGCACGCCGCCGAGGCCGAACCGGTCGCGCAGGCCGTTGGCAAGAAAGCGGAGATAGCTGTCGGGCAGCGGCGCGATGCGGTTCGCGAACACGGCGAACGTCGGCGGACGCGTCGAAACCTGGGCGATGTAGCGCAGCTTGAACGGCCGGCCACCGACCATCGGCGGCGCCTGCTTCTCGCTCATCTCCTTGAGCCAGCGATTGAGCGGGCCGGTGCCGACGTGCAAGTTCCAGCTCTCGTAGGCGGCGAGTACGCCTGCCATCACGCCGCCGACGCCTTGGCCGGTCAACGCCGAGGAGTAAACCGGCTTAAGGCCGCGCAGCTGTGCGAGCGAGGTTTGGATCCGGCGGGCGAGATCGGCGGCGCTCGCCCGGCGATCGTGGATCAGGTCGGCCTTGTTGACGACGAGGAGCGGCGCGCGGCCCTCCTCGCTCACCCAGCGGGCGATCGTCAAATCCTGCTTCTCAAGCCCGATGCTGCCGTCGATCACGATGGCGCAGACGTGCGCAAAGCGGATCGCGCGCCGCGTGTCGGCGGCGGCCAGCGCCTCCAGCCGGTCCTCGACCTTGGCTTGCCGGCGCAGGCCGGCCGTGTCGATCAGGCGGATGGCGCGGCCGGCGTAGCTCCAGGCGATCGGCACTGCATCGCGGGTGATGCCGGCTTCCGGGCCGGTGATCATCCGTTCCTCGCCCACGAGCGCGTTGACAAGGCTCGACTTGCCGACGTTCGGACGGCCGATGATGGCAAGCTGGATCGGTTTCGGACCCGAGTCCGCCCCGGACTCGTCGTCTGCGCTCGGGTCGGCGGTCTGGCGGATTTGCGCGGCCGCAGCGTCCTTCAGGGCTTCGAGGAGGAGATGCAAGCCCTCGCCGTGCGCGGCGGATAACGGTATCGGCTCTCCCAGGCCGAGGCCGTAGGCCTCCAGGAGCCCAGCCTCGCCGGCGCCGCTATCGTACTTGTTGGCGGCCAGGACCACCGGCAGACCGGCGCGGCGGAGAATGCCGGCCAAGTCGTGATCAAGCGGACTGATGCCGGCCCTGGCGTCGATCAGCATCAGGACTACTTTCGCTGTCGCTACGGCGCGCTCGGTCTGGGCCTGGATCCGGCCGGCAAGCGTGTCGGCGGCGGCGCCCTCAAAGCCGGCGGTATCGATGGCGGTGAACGCGAGATCGCCCAACTGCACCGCGGCCTCGCGGCGGTCGCGGGTGACGCCCGGCGAATCGTCGACGATCGCGAGCGCGCGGCCGGCCAGGCGATTGAACAACGTCGACTTGCCGACGTTGGGACGGCCGACGATGACCACCGGCAGGGACATGGGCTGATCCGGCGGTTGTCCCGGCGCCGCTATTGGTACGCCGTCAGTTTGCCGTCGTCACTGACGACGAAGAGACGGCCGTCGGCGATCACGGGGCTATGGCCGGCGCCGGCCGAAAGCTTGAGGCTGCCGACCTCGCGGCCGTCGCTGGGTGAGAGCAGCAGCGCCCTGCCGCTGGAGCCGATCACGACCAGGCGGTTGCTGGCCAGCACCGGACCGGTCCAGACGATCGGATCCTTCTGCTCCTTCTCGTTGGCGTAGACGGGCAGCTTGGCGACCCAGCGGATCGTCCCTTTGTCGCGCGTCAGGCACACCAGTTCCTGCTGGCTCGTCACCAGAAAGGCATAGTCGCCCGCAAGCCAGGCGCCATGGGGGGAGCCGATATCCCGCTCCCACAGCCGGTCGCCGGTGGCGGCGTTCATCGCCACCAGGACGCCGCCGTAACTGGCGGCGATCACTTGGCCGCGATCGACGGCGGGGCGACCGCGGATGTGCGAAACCGAGGCCAACTCGTCGGTTCTGCGACCGGGGGCCAGGGATTCCGACCACATGACGCGGCCGGTGGTTGCGCGAAGCGCGACCAGGTCGCCGGAAGAGAAGGGGGCGATGATGCTGTCCTCGGTCATGGCCGCGCTCGCGGTTCCGAGCAGCCCCGCGGCCTCGGACAACGCCTGGTGCGGCGGCCACAGGTCGCGGCCATCGGCGGCGTTCATACCGTAAAGGACGTTGTTGACGGTAATGGCGACCAGCCGGCCGCGCCCGACCGAAGGCGCGCCATGGATCGGCGCGCTTACGCTTCGGCTCCAGATCTCCTTGCCGGATGCAGCGTTCAGCGCGAACACCTTGGCGAAGCCGGTGGTCGCGAAGAGAGAGCCGCTCGCGTAGGCAAGGCCGCCCGAGAGCGCTTCATCATCCTGCTTGCGGGCCAGGTCGACGTCCCACATCGTCTTGCCCGAGCTGGCATCGAACGCGCGGACCCGTTGTTCGGAGTCCATCGTGAACACGCGGCCATCGGCGACGACCGGTGCCGGCAGCCGCGGCCGATTGGTCGCGACACCTTCGCCGATGCTGACGGACCAAATCGGCTGCAGGGCGCTTCCCAGCCGCAGATGGGGCAGCAGCCGATCGTCCGCGCCACCGTCCTGCGGCCAGGCCGGGTTGTTCTCCGGCGGCGGCAGCACAATCGGCTCCAGCGATCCCTGCAGGTCCGGCCGCAGGGCGGTCTGATGCGCGAGCACCGAGACGCGGGTGCCCGGCAGGGCCTCTTCCTTCTTTTTCCCGAACCAGCTCTCGCAGCCGCCGACAAAACCCAGTGCCGCGACGGCGACGATCAATCGAAGGTATCGCATCATCGATCTTCCATGCCCGACTGCGTGAGCACCTGGCCGGCCCGCGCCCGCGCTTCCGAAGGGGCCATGGGATCGTTCCGCAGAGCTTCGAGGATCTCCCGGGCCTTGGCGCGGTCGCCGCGTTCGAGTGCAACGGCCGCCAAGACTTCTTGCGCGGTGGCGCGCCAGGGCTGGTCGGCGGCGGTGAGCGGCGCCAGTTCGGCGCTCACCGTTTCGAGCGCGGCCAGATTGGCTTGCGGCTGCTCCAGCACGAGGATCGCCCGAAACAGTGTGCCGAGGGAGCCATAGAGAGGGTCGCCCGTGCTTGCTGCCAGCTTCTGGTACGCGTCGAGCGCACCGGCACGATCCCCGGCGCGCGCCATCGCATCCGCTGCCCGCAGCCGCGCCAGGACGGCAATATCGCTCGGCCCGTCTTCGGCCACGGCGGTGAATGCCTGAGCCGCAGCCGAAGGATCCGTGGCCGCCAATCGTGCCGCTTCGGCCAGACGGCGGCTTGCGTCGGCGTGGGTGCTGCGCTGATAGCTGCGCCAGCCCTCGGTGCCGGCAACGGCCAGCACGAGGATGATGATCAACCCAACGAGCAGCGAGCCGTACTGCTTCCACAGCCGGGCGAGGCGATCGCGCCGCAGGTCCTCGTCAACTTCGCGGATGAGGGTATCGGAGAGCGAGTTCATGCCGGGTCTCGTTGTTCGGGCGCGCCGTGGGGGGAGTCCGAGGCGAACAGGTTGAATATCACGTGTTAACTGCTCGCAACAGAGCGAGCATCGCCGCCGGCCAGGCGCTGAGCGCGGCTTCCAGGCGGGCGAAGGACGCATCGTCGCCGGGGAGGCCGAACCGCAGCCAGTGCGGCTGATCGGTAAACGGACGCACCAGGATCCCGGTTCGCGCCAAGTGTTCGAACAGGGCGGCCGCGTCCGCATCGGCGACGAGGCGAAAGAGATCGGTGCCACCGATCACCGCCAGCCCTGCGGCAGCGAGCAGCCGATCGAGCCGACGGGCTACGCTCGCGAGGGTGTCGCGCGCCGTTGCGATCCAGCGGCTGTCGGCAAGTGCCTCGATGCCGATCGCGAGCGCGGGCCCGCTGACGGCCCAAGGTCCCTGCGCTTCCGCAAGCCGTCCGATGAGCGCCGGCTCAGCGATGACGAAGCCGAGGCGAAGCCCGGCAAGCCCGAAGAACTTGCCTACCGAACGGAGCACGATGAGCGGGGCGCGCTCGCAGCGGCCGGCGACGCTCACCTCCGGCATCCCGTCGGCGAACGCCTCGTCAACAACGACGCAACGGTGTTCCGCCAGCGCCAAGAGTTGCGCTGGCGTCAGCACCCGGCCGTCCGGATTGTTGGGGTTGACGATCACGACCGTACGACAAACTGCCGGAACATCCTCGGCCCGCGCGACGAGGTGTACACGGTGACCGGCGGCAATCCAGGCGCGCGCATGCTCGGCATAGGTCGGGGCCAGGATCGCGGTGTCTTGGGCCGGGCCGAGAATGCGCGGCAGCCACTGGATGGCGGCTTGCGTCCCCGCGACCGGCAGCACGCATGCCGGCCCCGGCGCGCAATAATAGGCGGCAGCCACGGTCTGCAGGCGCGTGACCGCGGCCGCATCGGGCAGGCTGTGCCACGTTTGCGCCGGCAGCGGCGGCACGGGGAAGGAAAGGGGCGAGATGCCCGTTGACAGATCGAGCCAGTCCGAAGCCGGTATGCCGAAGCTGTGGGCTGCAGCCGCAATGGCTCCGCCGTGCAGCCGCCAGGGATCCGCGGCCATCACGCCCGTCCGGGGAGGCCGCCAGCGACACACACCGGCTTGGCAAGGGCGGCGGCGCTCACGGTGCCGGCGGAGCGCCGGCAGCCACCTCGTGGCGCAGAAAGCGGCGGTGCAGGCGGATGCTGAAGGGAAGCGAGCCAAGATAGGCGATCTGCGTCAGCGCCAGCGTGATCCAGGGCGAGCTGACGAGGACGGCGACGTAAAGCGCGACCCCCAGCATGGTCGGCAGAATGACGGCGGGGGTGAGGCGGATCTTCTTGAACGAAAACGTCCGCACGCGGCTAACCTGCAGCAGCGCGCCAACGGTGATGAAGGTGCCGACCAGCACCGGGTTTCGCAACAGGTCGCTTTCGAAGTGAAACCATAAGACCATGGGCAACAGAACGGTGCCGGCGCCAGCCGGTGCGGGTACGCCGACAAAGAAGTTCTGGCTCCAGGGCGGCTCTTCGCCGCCGATATCGGAATTGAAGCGCGCCAACCGAAGCGCTGAACTGGTGCACAGCAGCATGACCAGGAACCAGCCGAAGCGACCGCTGTCGGCCCAGGCCCAGAGGTAGAGCGTGATCGCGGGAGCGACGCCGAAGCACAAAAAGTCCGAGAGCGAGTCCAGCTCGGCGCCGAACTTGCTGGTCCCCTTCAGCATGCGCGCGATCCGGCCGTCCAGCGCGTCGAAAACGCCTGCGGCAACGATCGCCAGCACCGCGTGTTCCCAGCGCTCCTGCAAGGCAAAACGCAAGGCGTTGAGGCCGGCCGAAAGGGCCAGCAGCGTGAGGATGCTGGGAATCATCCGGTTGATGTGCAGGACCTTGAGCGGCTGGCGGCGGGGGATCTGCATCGCTGGGCCTCTACCGGCACTCGGCCGCGCGCGGCCCCTCGGTGGCGGCAGCGTCGGCCAGCACCGTCTCGCCGGCGATGCAGCGTTGGCCGACTGCGACCAATGGCGCAACGGGGACGGGGAGGTAGACATCGACACGGCTGCCGAAGCGAATCATGCCGATTCGCTGGCCGGTCCGCACCGCGTCGCCGTCGATCACCCAGGCACAGATGCGGCGCGCAATCAAACCCGCGATCTGGACGACGACGAGGGCCGTGCCGTCGTTGGTAGCGATCAGGAACGAGCGGCGCTCGTTGTCGTCGCTGGACTTGTCGGTCGCGGCGCTGACGAAGCGGCCCGGCCGGTAGGCGGTGCGCGCGATGCGGCCATCGACCGGGGCGCGGTTGATGTGGACGTCGAAGATGCTCATGAAGATCGATACCCGCGTGAAGGACCCTCCTTCGACGGCGAGTTCAGGGGGCGGCGTCGCCGGCCCGACGGCGGCAACCAGGCCGTCGGCGGGACTGACGATGAGGCCCTGCCGCGTGGGCGTCATGCGCGGCGGATCGCGGAAAAAGTACGCGCACCAAGCCGTGATGATCAGGCCGCAGAGGCCCGCTGCCGGCGACAAAACGGCGAGCCCGGCCGCGCCGGCCGCGGCGACGGCGACGAATCGCCACCCTTCGCGATGGATCGGCACCAGGAACGCGCGCAGGATGGACATGGGCTCAGGCCGCTCGATCGGTCCCTGACGAGCGTCCGGCTATCTTCGTCACGGGCGGGGGCCGCGGTTCATCGCCGGCGGGCGGTTGGCCCGCGGCGGTAATGCCAGACTGACGCCGGCGGCAGGTTGGAGACGATCCACCGTGCGCGGCGGCCGCTGATACCGAGCCGCTGGCAGATCTCACGCGGGACCGGCGACGCCGGTCCGTACGTAAATTGCACGAAATCGCCGCTATCGCCCATGATCTCGAAGGCGGCGCTCAGGATCCGCTGGCAGTCGTCCCGCTTGAGGCACAGAAGCGGCAGGCCGGAGACGACAGCCTTGACCGGCTCGGTGATGCCGTGCTGGGTCAACAGCGCCTTGAGATCACGCGCGTCGGCACACAGGAGGCGAACATCCGGCAGGCGGGCCGCGATCACGTCGCACAAGGCCGGCTCGCACTCGACGACAATGAGCGAGCTGACCGGCACGCCCGCATCGAGCAGCGCTTCCGTCACCTTGCCCGTGCCGCCGCCCAGTTCGACAACGATGCCGGGTGCTCGGACATCGATACAGGAAGCGACCGCCGCCGCCAGCCCGCGGCTGCTCGGCAGGACGGCGCCAAGCTGGCCCGGCCGCCGCAACCAGATCTTGAAGAAGGCAGCGTCGGCGTTGTCAGTGCTGCGGTGGGAGGCGTGTCGGAGTTTTTGTGAGTTCATCGGCGGCCGAAGTGTCCCGTTCGGATTATTGGAGCGCTGTCGAGCAACTAGGGGTTGAGCCAGGGGTGAACCTGGCACTTCGGGCGCAACTCACCTCCCGCCGCCGAAGTCCGGGCAACCTAGCACACGGCTCGGACAATGACGAGACCCTCGCCGATGACCCCTTTTCCTTGCACGGATCCCGCAGGAGCGGCTTGACGGGCGCTGTGAACCAAACTAGAACAATCCTAGACGTTTTTCTTTTGTTCCAGATGTTGGGGTCGCCGCGCGGCCGGCCTGCAGCATCTGGGCGACCGGTCGTGACGGGAAAGAGTTGTTGGATGCCTCGCGCGTTCGGCGAGGAAACAGAGGGGACCCAATGCTTACGCGCAAACAGTACGAACTCCTGATCTTCATCAACAAGTATTTGAATGAACAGGGAGTTTCGCCGAGTTTCGATGAGATGAAGGATGCCCTGGGCCTGCGCTCGAAATCGGGCATCCACCGGCTGATGATGGGGCTTGAGGAGCGCGGGTTCATTCGCCGGCTGCCGCATCGCGCGCGCGCGCTTGAGGTGCTGCGGCTGCCCGATAATGTCGCCGCGAAGCCGCGCCCGCAAAGCCGGCGCGAGGCCCCGTTTGCGCCGAACGTGATCAAAGGTGATTTCAAGCCGGAGGTCCGGGCGCCGGCAGCACCGCCGCCGGCGGCGGCCGGCGCCGTCAGCCTGCCCTGCTACGGCCGAATCGCCGCCGGAACGCCGATTGCCGCGCTCGCCGATCACAGCCGCTTTTTCGAGGTGCCGACCGGCCTCTTGAGCCCCGGCGAACACTACACGCTTGAGGTCGAGGGCGATTCGATGATCGAGGCCGGCATCTTCGACGGCGACACGGTGATCATCCAGCGGACGGAGAACGCCGAGAACGGCTCTATCGTTGTCGCCCTGGTCGATAACGAGGAGGTGACGCTCAAGCGGATCCGCCGCCGCGGCCAATCGATTGCGCTGGAGCCGGCCAACCCCGCCTATGAAACCCGCATCTGCGGGCCCGACCAGGTGCGCGTGCAAGGCCGGCTGGTGGGCCTGATCCGCCGCTATTGAGCATCCGCTGGCGGCCGTCGGGGAGGGGGACGGCCTCAATCGGCGGGAACGGTGTTCGCGGCGGCCGCTTTCGGGCGCATGACCCAAGGCCGGTGGCCGCGCCGGACATTCGCCGCCTCGACGCGCACCCGATGCGGCTCCAGCCACAGCGCGTGGGTGCCGTCACGCCACAGCTGGATGCGGTCGATCACCACCCGCGCAGCCGGGCAGGACCCGCGAACGGGCACAAGGCTGATGACGACATCGCTCGATCGGCAGTCCTCATCGAGCGCATCCGCGGTTTGTGCCAGGGCGACCCGGTAGCCCTTGGCCTGGTAAAGGCAGCCCAGCGGGTCGCACGCGAGGCTGCCATCGGCACTTACGCCACGGCGCGGCCAGTTGCCGTCGGCCTCCTCCGCACCGGTCAAGCGCAGCCAGGCGTCTCGTGCCAGCGGTGCTGCCGTGTGCGAGGAGACGATCATTTCGCCTTGCCGGTCGCGCACAGCGAACAGCTTGCCACCGCCCTCGACGAGGACATCGGGCGCGCTGGCGGTGAACATCAGGGCGATGCCGATCCCCAGCGGCAGCACGCCCGCCCAGCACCAGCGCCGCCGCCACAGGCAGAGCCAGAGGCCACCGGCGGTGAACGCCAGCAGGGAGACGAGCGGCATCGAGGGCAGCGTGCTGACGGCGCCCGGCCAAGCGGCGACGGTCTCGGCGATGGTGACGATGCCGGCGGTCCCGTGCGCCATCGCTGTGAAGGCGAAGCCATCGAGGCCGAACGGCAGGAGGCACACGGCGATGACGGCCCACGGCATGATCCACATGCCCGTGAGCGGCACAGCGGCGAGGTTCGCCGCCAGCCCGTACCAGGCGATCCGGTTGAAATGAAACGCCGACAAAGGCGTCGTCGCGGCGCTGGCAACGAGCGTTGTCAGCGCGATGCCAGCGAGATAGAGGAGCACGCGGCGCACCGGCGTGCGATCGATGCCGATCACCAGGCGGTGCAGCGAAACACGCTCGTAAGCGGCGACGAGCGCAATCACGGCGGCGAACGACATCTGGAAGCTGGCGCCCAGCAGCGCCTCCGGCTGCACCAGCAAGATCACCGCGGCAGCCCAGGCGACCAGCCGCATCGAGATGCCACGGCGGTCGAGGACGACCGCCAGCATTACGATTGCCAGCATCAAGAACGCCCGCTGACACGGCACGGGTGCGCCGGCCAACACCGTGTAGCCGCCGGCAAAGGCCACCGCGAGCACGGCGGCCCACTTCTTGATCGGATAGCGGAGGCTGATGGCCGGGACGAGCGAAAGGCCGGCGCGAACGACGGTGAGCACGAAGGCAGCGACCAGGCCCACGTGCAAGCCAGAGATCGAGAGCAGGTGGGCGAGGCCGGAATCGCGGATGGCGGTCAGTGTCTCGGCGGGAATGGCGGCCGTCTCGCCGATCAGAAGCGCCAGAATGATGGCGCCGGGGGCGCCGCTGGTATGCTCTTGCACCCGCATGCCCAGCGCATGGCGCAGCCGCTCGACCCAGAGCGCCGCAGCGCCAGCGGCGTTCGCGTCGGTGTCGGTGAGGATCTCCGCCCGGCCGAGACCGTAGCCGACGGCGCCCAAGCCGGCGAAATAGGCATGGCGCTGGAAATCGAAGGCGCCCGGCGCCGACGGCCCCTGCGGCGGCGCCAGAACGGCGCGCAACCGGATGCGGTCGCCGGGTCGGAGCGGATCCTGATTCCCGCGGAGGCGGATCCGCACCTGTTGCGGGCGGTTTTCCTCGTTCAGGGCCGGACTCGCCACTTCGTCGAGGCGCAGGCGGATGCCGTCGGGAAGGGACTCGGCCTCGACGATGCGCGC
>ERZ1645192.3246-NODE-3246-length-13360-cov-5.469297_pt1 | contig 13360 bp, 9 predicted proteins | sample MGYA00575354_ERZ1645192 | MGnify/ENA primary metagenome ERZ1645192 (study PRJEB40844, sample SAMN11349763) | freshwater sediment metagenome | isolation source: river sediment | host: Sediment | place: India: Faizupur Khadar , New Delhi | collected 2017-02-21 ... | reverse complement strand
CACGGGTATTAAACCCTCCGCTTCGCGGGATTGTTCAACTTACCAATTCCGCTGCGCTACGCTTTCGGAATTGGAGTTTCAGCAATAAATCGTTTTTTTGTGTTTTCTTTATTATAATTATAGTTAAATAAAATCAACCTATTAAATCCTAATTTATACTTTTTCGATTGTGATTTATACAGACTGTATAAATCGGTTCAGAAAGGAATAATGCAGGGGATGTTAAAATAGTTGATTATTTAAAGAACCATATTATTTTTCAAATTCAACTAAAATATAAATAAAACTCTTGACATTTATTGATTAATTTATTATTGGTTGAGCCACCCAGCCAATAATGCTGAAAGGGAAGATGTCAATGATAGCGAAAAAAATTACAGCCAGACCGCTCGCCCGTTCACGACTTCATGAAGAGATTGTCACGATCATACAGAAACAGATTATGTCCGGGAAAATTGTTCCCGGTTCCAAACTTTCTACAGAAAGAGAACTGGCGGAAAATTTTAACGTCAATCGCGCGACTGTTCGCGAAGCGCTGCGCAAGCTCGAAAATCTTGATCTGGTGGAAATCCGTCATGGCGACGGTCTGTATGCCAAAGATTATCTGGATAGCGGCAATCTGGATTTAATCAAAGCCGCTTTTAATGCGAACGGGAGCGAGGAGATATTGCTGAATATTCTGGAAGCACGCCGCTACATTGTGCCGCAGATAGCTTATGTTGCGGCGCAAAGGCGAACCAACACGGATCTGGATGAATTAAAGCGTCTTGTCTTTGAGGCTGATTTCAGTATGCTGGAGAAAGACATTAAAGTGCATCAAGCAATTGCCCGCGCCACTCACAACCTGCTTTGCACCATTGGTCTTAATTTTTTCAATCAGATATTCCGTGATTACGGTCATCTTTATTTTGACGATGATCGCAACGTTGAACGTTCCCGCAAATTTCATGAGGACATATACGAGGCCATCAAAAATCAAAAGCCGGAAGATGCCTATAAAATAATGAAGGATGTAATGATTTACGCGGAGGAAGCCGTCAAGGCCAATCTGGAAGGAAAAAATCTCAAAAAGGAGTAATGGATATGGAGAGATTTATCGAGAATTACAAAGATGAAAAATTCGATGTGATTGTCATCGGCGGCGGCATCAGCGGCGCGTCGGTGGCCTATGAAGCAGCCACACGGGGATTGAAAGTGGCTCTGCTGGAAAAAAATGATTTTTCGTGGGCCACGTCGGCGGCGACGTCCAAGATGATTCACGGCGGCTTGCGATATCTGGTCAACGGTGAAATCGGGCTGGTGCGTGAATCGCTTCGTGAACGAAGAGTTCTGGAAAACATCGCTCCGAATTTTGTTTATCCGTGGCCGATGATGATGACGCATTACACCAAGCCGCTGAAAAATAACAAGTGGGTCGTTAAAATCGGCATGCTGGTCTATGATATGCTTTCCTATGACAAAAACTTTACCTGGGATTCCTGTAAAAAGATTCCCGTGCACAAAACCATTTCGAAAGAAGACGTCCTCAACCAGGAACCGCACGTGCGCGCGAAAGGCCTGACCGGCGCGTCTGTTTTCTGCGACTGCGTCAGCATCTTCCCCGAACGATTTACGCTGGCTTTTGTCAAATCCGCTGTCGCCTATGGCGCCAAAGCCTCCAACTACGCGAAGGTGGAAGGTTTCATCATGGACAAGGGAACCCATGTTACCGGCGTGAACGTCAAGGATTTGCTCACAGGAAAGACACATGCGGTAGCCGGAAAAGTTATCGTCAATTGCGGCGGACCGTGGGCGGATCTCGTCCTGGGACTGGCCAAGACCGATAGCAAAGGAAGCGCAACTCTGCGCCGGTCGGAAGGCATTCACATTATTACCAAAAAGAAACTGCTTTCCGGAAACTACACGGTCGGCTCTATGACGCCGGAGGGACGGCATTTCTTTCTGATTCCCTGGCGCAATCACACCCTCATCGGCACGACGGATAAACCCTTCAACGGCAATCCGGACGATTACCGCGTGACCAAGGAAAGCATCATGGAATTGATTGCCGACGTCAACAGTTCCTTCGGCGACGGCAAGCTGACTTACGCCGATGTCCAGCATACCTACGGCGGCCTGCGTCCTCTAATCGAAAAGGAGACAAAGGAAACCTATTCCTCGTCGCGAAAATATGAAATCTACGACAACAAGGAAGAAGGACTCGACGGATTGATCACGGTCGAGGGCGGCAAATATACGACCAGCCGCCAGTTGGCGGAGACTTGTCTTAACATCGTTGCCGCGAAAATGGGCCGGGATCTCGGTAAGAGCACGACGAAGAAACATTACCTCGCGGGATGTGAGATAAAAGATTTATGTGGTTTCTTGGATGACCTTCAGAAAAAGAAAAATGGTTTCAGCAGCGCGACGCTTGATTATTTGGGACGAAATTACGGCACGGAATGTGAAGCCGTTCTTAAATTAGCAAAAGAAGATAAAGCTCTATCGGAAACTATCAACGAGGATGGAGAATTGCTGGCTCAGGTGGTTTATGCCGTGCGTAACGAAATGGCGCGAACATTATCCGATATCGTCATGCGTCGCACCGGTATCGGCACACTCGGCAATCCGGGCGAGAATGTATTGCGCAAGGTCGCTCAACTTGCCGCCAAAGAATTGCAATGGGATCAGGCAAGGGTGGAAAAGGAAATTTCAGACACGGTTAATCTGCTTAAGATTCCTGTGTAGAGCAAGTCCTCCTTTATAAAAGGAGGGAATAAAAAGAGTAATTGCAATACCGATGATAGAGGAATGGCAATCTAAAAGGAGGAAATACCGATGACATCAAAAAGAATCAGGCCGGATTGGACGGAAAAAGCACCGGTGCCCGGAACCTATCGATCCGTGACTAAATACGGAGATCCGAATCATTTCAAGCATCCCAGCGATGCCTGGGTGGAAATGATGCGGCAGGAGTTTCACATGAGTGACGCTGATTTTGCGGTCAAACAAAATGAGGGGAATGATAAAATCGTTCTCAATCGTCCACCGGCGCTTAAATCCGATCAAATCGAAAAACTTGCGGCTATCGTTGGGAAAGCAAATGTGGCGATGGATGATTACAGCCGCGTCAGATACGCTTACGGCAAGACCACGGAAGAAATGCTGGAACTGCGTCAGGGCATGATTCGGGAAGTGGCGGATGTGGTGGTTCATCCTCGTGACAAACAGGACGTGCAGAAAATCGTCGAATATTGCAATCGGGAGCGCATTCCTGTCACGGTTTTCAGCGCCGGTTCTTCGGTCAATTTCGGCTGCCGTCCCGCCAAGGGCGGTGTTTCTCTGGTCATCAGTACGCATATGAACAAACTTCTGGAAGTCAATGAACTCAATCAGACCGCGCGTGTTCAGCCGGGCATGTATGGTCCCGCTTATGAAGCCGCACTGAACAAAGCGCCTGAAAATTTCGGTACCAAATTGCGTTATACCTGCGGACACTTTCCGCAATCCTTCGAATATTCCACTGTGGGAGGATGGATTGTGACGTTGGGTTCCGGCCAGGCTTCGACGTATTACGGTGACGCTTACGACATCGTGTTCAGTCAGGAATACGTGACGCCGGTGGGAACTTTTAAAACACTGGATTTTCCAGCGACTGCGACCGGTCCCAAGATTAGCGATATCATGAAGGGGTCCGAAGGGACGTTCGGAATTCTCGTCGAAGTTACCATGAAAATTTTCCGCTATATGCCGGAAAACCGCGCACGTTTCAGCTTTATGTTTCCCACATGGGAAGCCGCGGTGAACGCCAGCCGCGAAATCATGCAGTCCGAATTCGGGAAACCCGCGATATTCCGTATTTCCGATCCGGAAGAGACCGACAGGGGGTTGAAACTCTACGGCGTACCGGATATTGCCAATAAGTTTTTTGCACTGCGTGGTTTTAAACCCATGCAGCGATGTTTATGTATGGGTAATGTTGAAGGCGATGCGGATTATACGCGACTTGTTGCCGGTAAAATTAAAACCGTCGCCCGCAGGTATGGAGCCATGTCTCTGGGTAGTTATCCTCCCCGCAAATGGGAGCATACCCGCTATACCGAACCCTACATGCGTGAGGATCTGGAAGATTATGGTATCTTGGTAGATACGCTGGAGGCCGCTGTAACGTGGGATAATATCCACCGCCTGCATCAGGGTGTGCGCGCGTATATCAAAAGCCGTCCGGATACGATGTGCATGACACATGCCTCGCACTTTTATCCTCAGGGAACCAATCTGTATTTCATTTTCATTGTCAAAATGAACGATGCCGAAGAATTCCGGAAACTTCACCGTGGTATTATCGACAGCATCCAGAAACACGGCGGATCGCTCAGCCATCATCATGGCGTCGGGCGGATGATCGGTCCCTGGATGGAAACGCATCTGGGCAAGGAACAAATGGATGTTTTGCGTGTCTTGAAGAAGCATTTTGATCCGAACGGTATCATGAATCCGGGAGGTCAACTGGGGCTGGATTAAATATCTGTCTGAAGAAGAGTGGAGACGTTTGCATAATGATCGAACTGTCATTTCGACCCAAGGCTATAGTCCAGCTATGCTGGGGAGAAATCTTATAAAACAATAATATTGGAGAAAGATTTCTCGTCGCCCCGATACATCGGGACTCCTCGAAATGACATGAAGGGAATTATAAACGCTCTCACATTACAAAACGATTTTAAGATTACGACAGGGAGAAAGGCATGGATACTGATCATTCAGGGGAGAGGGGAAAAGCTCAGGTTGTTCTTGCTGATACCAGACCGGGCATTTCGGGAGCGGTTCATAAAATCTTTGATCACTTCGGTGGAGGATCCGGGATGCTGCGGTCCAGCCGTGACGTTTATATAAAAGTCAACGCTGTCGGCCTGGAACCTTATGTTTATACCGATCCGGAAGTCTTGCGCGAAACCATCCTGTATTTTAAAAAGTGTGGCGCTCGCACAATATATGTCATTGAGAATTGCACTCAGGCAAACTTTACACGTTTGGTATTTAAAGCCATTGGATATTTAAACGTATGCCGGGAAACGGGGGCCGTTCCCATTTATCTTGACGAGACGGCGTCTGTTCCGATTTTTTTGGAAGGACTGGAGGAATTCATAGATATTTCTCAATTTGCCTTTGAGCGGCTGATCGAAAAGCGTGCGGAAAATTTTTACCTTTCTCTCCCCAAGCTGAAGACTCACTCAATGTCCCAGGTCACGTTGTCCATTAAAAATCAGTTCGGCCTTGTTCATCAGAACAGCCGCATTGCTGATCACAACTATCGCCTGCATCAGAAATTTGCAGACATATACCGCGTTCTGCGCCCGGATTTTGCTCTGATAGACGGCTTGATTGCGACCACTCACGGCCATTATCCATCGAGCTACAATATTCCCAAGTGTGTGGTGCCCATGGATGTGCTGATTGGCGGTCCGGATCCATTGGCTACGGATGTTGTAAGTGCGGCTCTGATGGGTTTTTCATTGCAGGATGTTAAACATCTGGAGCGTTCCGCTGCGACGGGTATCGGACAAGGGGATATTAACAAGATCGATATTGTCAACCAAGAACTTTTTGATTCTCGTAAAAAGAAACTGACTTGCGAGCTGCTGGATGATTATCCGCCGGATATTACTTTTCTCAGAGGAAGGGAGCGCTGCTGCAAGGAAGGCTGCCGGCGGAATACAGAGACTTGCGTGGAAATGATCTACCGCGATCATGAAGGTAAGGGCGGTTTTACGATTCTCATGGGTAAGGGCATCGATAAAAAGAATATCGATAAGATTGCCGGCCGGGTACACATTGCCGGAAGTTGTGCCATCCAGGATCATGGTGTTTCGCTGCAAATACGATTGGGCAAAAAAAATGTTACCATGAGTCCCGGATGTAATAACCTGGCCCTGACGGTCTATGGTCTGTGTAAACAAATGAAGGTCAATCAGGTCAGTTTGTCGGGAGTAGGCCTCATTCAGTCCGCAGCGCCGTTTATCATGGCCAAGCTTAAGGGGTCGCAGGCCAATATCGTGCCTCTGATATAAATTGTTTAGAGATAATGAAAAATTCCTGAAAATAAAAAATTAAGCGAGGTGCATATGTCACAGGGGAAAAATAGCTCAAAAGAATTGATTCTTTCCGTGGATGCAGGCACTCAGTCGATAAGAGCCTCTCTTGTCGATACAGAGGGAAACATACTGCATATCGTGAAGACTCCCATCCAACCCTATTTTTCGGAACATCCCGGCTGGGCGGAACAGCAGCCCGATTACTACTGGGAAGTCTTTTGCAAAACAACCAGCCAGCTTCTGCAAAAACAGGAGAATCTGAAACCATATATAAAAGGTGTAACGCTTACGACACAGCGGGCCACGATGATTAATGTGGATAAGGATGGCAACGCCCTGCGTCCGGCGATTATCTGGCTGGATCAGAGAAAAGCAGATTCAAAACAAATCATGCCCGGTTCCCTTCGTCCTGTTTTGAAAACAATAGGACTGTTGCATACATTGGAAGGTGTCATACAAGAATGCGAGGCGAACTGGATCTGTCAGCAGCAGCCGGACATTTGGGAAAAGACATATAAATATCTGGTGCTGTCCGGATTTTTCACCCACCGCCTTACCGGTGAGTTTGTGGATTCCATAGGAAATAATATCGGATACCTGCCCTTCAATAACAAGACGTATCAATGGGCGGGAAAACACGATTTTAAATGGTGGATTTTTAAAGTAGAGAAGGAAAAACTTCCCGATTTGGTCAAACCTTCCGAAATTCTTGGTCAGATTTCGAAGAAGGCGTCCGCCGAGACCGGGATACCGCAAGGTTTGCCGGTCTTCGCGGCCGGATCGGACAAGGGCTGCGAAATTCTCGGGTCCGGTTGTCTGACACCGGAAACGGGATGTCTGAGTTTCGGAACCATTGCTACCTTTGATGTGGCTACGCCAAAATATGTGGAACTGCAACCGATGATCCCGCCGTATCCTGCTTCCGTGCCGGATGCCTATTATACGGAAGTTTCCATTTTCCGCGGGTTCTGGATGGTCAGCTGGTTCAAGGAGGAATTTGGCCTTCAGGAATGCATGCTGGCAGAAAAAAATAATGAGCCACCGGAAAAGTTTTTTGATTCCTTGATTCAAAATGTGCCGGCCGGTTCCATGGGGTTGATGCTTCAGCCTTACTGGACGCCGGGCAGGGATCTTGATGCATACGCGAAAGGATCGATTATCGGTTTCGGCGATGTCCATAGTCGCGCGCATCTTTACAGGGCGCTTTTGGAGGGACTGGTCTATGGTCTGAGAGAAGGAGGAGAACTTACACAACGCAAAACGAAAATACCGGTGAACCGGCTCAAGGTATCCGGTGGTGGTTCGCAGAGCGACGCCGCCATGCAGATTACGGCGGATGTTTTTGGAATGGCGGCGGAACGTCCGCATACCTTTGAAACGTCTGCGCTCGGTGCAGCCATCGATGCGGCGGTCGGACTGAAACTGTATCCGAATTTTCCATCGGCGGTCAAAGCGATGACCAGAACGGGTAGGGTTTTTGAGCCGATTAAAGAGAACCACAATCTTTATGACAATCTCTATAGAAGAGTTTACCTTAAGATGTATGACCGGCTCAGACCATTGTTCAAGGACATAAGAGATATTACAGGTTATCCCTCTGAAAAATAAAGCTATTCAAGAGGGGGAATAATGATTTTTAACTTCAATCAATACAAAGGAGATATGAGCCATGAAGAAAACATCGATGATTATTTTTGTGGTTGTTGTATCACTGCTTTGGATATCAAATTCCTGGGCAGAGTTGAAAGAAGGATTATGGGAGATCACAACTCAGGTGGAAATCAAGGGTATGCCGCAAACCATGCCGCCGACCACTTTTCGTCAATGCATAACCAAGAGCGACCCTGTGCCTCAAAATAAGGATAGAAATTATGATTGTAAAATCATAAGCCAGAAAGTCAGTGGCGACACAGTAAGTTATACCGTTGAATGCAAAGGCAAGGAAGGAACGACCCAGGTATCCGGATCCACAACGTATACCGATAATAGTATGAATGGCTCGTCAACCACCGTTGTAAAAATGAAGGGACAGCCGGAAATGCAGATGGTGAGCAAGATCAAGGGAAAGCACATAGGTGCCTGTCCGAAATAAAAAATTATCAATACATGGCATCATCATAGTTTTTCTATACGTCGGGAGTTCCGATCAGCTCGGTATTTTTTTCTTTAATTATATAAGGAGAATAGAATAGACGGCAAGTAAGAACAACCCCATGATAATTGCATCTATTCCCATGAGTGGAATTAGAATCAGACTTCCTGCAAGAGAACCGATGCAACCGCCGATGAGATCCGCAGCGTAAAGAGGGGAAATCACTTTTTTCTGGTCATCAATTTCATGAAGACTGGTGTAAGCAAATATGCCGGCGGTAAAGAAACCCGTTGATGCCAGAAGCAATGAAACTCCGGTCAACCCAGCAGAAGCGCTTTGTGTCATTTCCATGGCCGTGAAACCGCATACAAGGCAGAATCCGGCAAGCAGACCTGTTGCATACCACCGGGCGAACTGGGGATTCATGATCGTCCGGGTCATGGCTTGCTTTATGATGATGGCACCCAGAGCCAAACCCGCCATGAAACTCATCAGAAGCAATCCGATATCCTGATAAAGCACGCCGTGTTTGACCTGATAGTAAAGGATGAGAATGGTTTCCAGAACCATTCCTATAAATCCTGCCGCGGCAACCAACATCGCCCGGCGTATGACCGGACGAAAGCGACTTAATAAAAAGAGAAGAGGCAATCCGATCCATAGCATCAATGACGTCGGCGGTTTAAAAAATATTTTGTCCGTGATCGAAGACATATCAACGTGGACAATGTTTGGGAAGAACTTTGACAGCCAAATCATGAAGGCATATTGATAACACACAGGTCTGATATCGGTATTGGGCGGCAATTTTTCTTTCCCGAGCAAATCGTGGATTTCCAAGAATCTGTCATTGGTGAAAAGATATTTGATGTAATTGGGTGAAATGAGTTTCGTCACGATGTTCATGTCCTGTAACCGGCGCGACATGATTTCTGGGGAGTGAGGCAGCGGCATATGGGAAGCGGTTACAATATTGGTTGTTCCCGGAAGAAAAAGAACATGGGGGAAAACGGCTTTCAGAGCGTTGTAAATACTGGCATTGCGTCTGATCAGTGGCGCAGTCCAAAGATTTTCAGCCGTGCGGAGCCGGAATCCCAGAATACCTCCCGGATTCAACTTTCCCGAAATTTGTTCGAAGAATTCGCGTGTATAAAAGCGGTTGGCCTGTCCCGAGTCCGGCTCCGGCATGCCGACAAGGATTACATCATAGGTGCCGCTGTTTTTTAAATAGTGTCGCGGATCCGCCAGGATCACCTGTGTGTTTTGCGCATGGAGTGATCTACCGACGTCGGCGGAGAGATGTCGTTGAACCATGTTGAGCATCACGGGGTTGAGCTCCACATAGTCTATTTTCCGCGGACGATACTTTGCGATTTCCGTCATGAGTCCTTCCATGCCGCCGCCCAGAATCAGAACGGTTTGAGGGTTTGGATGCTGGAGAGCCGTCAAATGGCAGAAGTATTCGGCATCGGTTCCCTCCGTTTCAAAAGCCAGCGCATCATTTTCAAAGACAGAAATCTGGTTGTAACGTTTTGTCACGGTGACTCTGCCATAGGGCGAATCGCTGCTTTCCAAAAGATCTGGATGATTCCATGATGTCATGCGCTGATCCAAGATGGATGATTTCCAAAAGAGGATCGTAAAGATACAAAGCAGAAATAATCCCGCGCTGTATCGCACGGCTATTTTTGATTTCGTTAACAGGAATAAGGGGATGATGGCCGCCATAAGCGCGCACAGAAGTGCCGCAGAAAAATTACTTATTCCCCATGTGATCAAAAGCGTGGAAAACAGTCCACCCATCAATCCACCGGCGCTTTCAATAGCATATGCCGAAGCCAGCGTTTTCTTATCTGTAACGTAGGCCTTGGCGGCCCACTGGAATAATAGACCGGATATGAAGCCGGCGGGGAAAAGGGTAATGATGGCAACAGCAAATTGCTTAAAAAAATTCAGATAGGCGCCCGGTATCCCGCCGAAAACAAGACGGCTGGAGCGGATGAATACGATATCCAGAGGAAGGCACATGCTGAAAAGAATAAACAGTATCGCAATCTGATTCTGTGACGGAGACATCATCCGGCGTATGATAAGCGCACCAGTCGCTGTCCAGAATAACCATATGCCCAGCGCCAGAAGGTAGATGAGTTCAACGCCATAGAAGGCAACATTCAATTCCCTGAGCAGAACAACCTGTCCCATAATTGAAATAATCCCGATGGCGATAAGAGGCATGGTCATGAGGTTTTTATTTGAACTCGGATTCGCTGAATACGACAGCCTGAAAGGTTGAAAATTGGGCACCTTTCTTCCAGCATCCCGTTTCGAGTCCTGCTTTACGGCAAAGATTGTCCAGCATTTCTTCACGGCTCCAATGTTGCTCCGTGGCCACTTGAGGAAGGAAAACAGCGCGACTGTCTTCTTTGCTCAGCAACACACCATCCCTTCCGACAACAATAGCAGTTGGCCCTGACACCTTTTTCATGGGGGTCAGGACGGATATTTCTATTTCGATGTCTTTCAGTTCGTCTGCCGCCACCGGATTGAACCGCCTGTCATTCAGCGCCGCCTGAATGGCCATGGTGCCCACTGTTTTACCCAGAGGTTCATCGCCAGCCATATTACCGATACAGCCGCGAAGTTCCCCTTTTTTCTTAAGTGTAACAAACGCACCCCGCGGTTGCTGAAGATTTTGCGGCAAGTTTCTTGCTAACGGAGTTGTATCCGTTGAATAAATTCTTGAAAGCGTTTCCCGCGCAAAGGCAAGCAATGCTTTTTTATCTGATGTTGTGAAAATAAATGACGGCGGAGGATTTGCCGTTTTAGGTGATAAAAGAATGTCCTTGCCCTCTTTTGACGCTGTCAAGACGACAGCGCCATAGCCCACCACCTTTGATCGTTCGCCAACGGATGTATCTCCGGAATTGGCATAGCTGACAACCACACCGCGGATGGCGCCCAGGGATTTGGCTGCCGCCATGGCCGCCATTATCGGGGACTCACCGCAAGCGCTCGTTGAGAGATTGGCGATGTTCCCGTTCTTATGCGAGAGCAAGGTTTTGCGAAGAACAGCGGGGTCAAGTCCCGCTATCGCCTTGAGCGTTTCTTTGTCCACCATATTGGCATCTTCATAAGACGGATAGTGGGAAAGATCGGAACTTGCAACAATCAACGCCTTTTTGTTTTTCAAAATATTTGCCAGGGATTGGCCGAATCTGACGCGCGTCTGGTCATCCTGAGAACCGACAACGATGGGGACAATTTTTGCTTTGGGAAAGACAATCTGAACAAAAGGCACGATGACTTCAATGGAGTGTTCGTCTTCATGAGCTGATTTATCCAAAACACAATCGGTGGGATTGGATGTCCTGATCGCGGAGATAATCTCCTTATCCACCGGAGCGGTTCCCAGCGGTGTACGGAATCCGTCTCCCGGATAAAGAGAAATTTTCTGAAAATTATTCCCGGTATGGTTGGTGCCCAAAATAACAATAACATCATAGGGCTGATTCTTGACTTGCCGGAAGGCGTCGGCGCAAATCTGTCCGGAATAAATATAACCGGCGTGCGGAACGATCAGGGCAATAGGTTTCTTGATATCGGCAGACGGAGCATCCTGAAGGTATTTTTCAATGCCAAGCCTGAGTCGGGTGGCCGAGTCGGAATAGAATTTTCCCGCCATGACCGGTTCACGAACATCGGTATCCGGCGGTTTATTGGCCTGGCAGGCGGCGGCAAAACAAAAAAGGATAAAAAGCAGTGTTAAACTTGATCGTAATATTTTCATTTTTTATGACCTCTCTTTTATGCCCAGACCCCGGCAATCTTCCGTTTACAGAATTTGCAACGTCCGTCTTTGATGTTCAGCGTGTTTATAAAAAACCCCTGTCTTTCGATAACGATTTTTTTGCAGCCCGGACAATAGGTGTTATTTCCGGGATGGCCCGGAAGATTACCGATATACGGATAATGAATGCCTTTGCTCAGCGCCATGTCACGGGCGCGTTCCAGCGTAGCGACCGGTGTCGGCGAAAGATTCAGCATTTGGTAATCCGGATGAAAGCGGCTGAAATGAAGAGGAACGTCTGGCCCGACTTCCCCTAAAATCCATTCGATCAGGCCCTGAAGCATTTTATCGGAATCATTCAAGGTCGGCACAACCAGATTGACAATTTCCAGATGGACACCGCTCTTGGCGATTTGTTTAATGCTGCGCAAAACGGGTTGCAGCTTCGCACCGCATGCGGATCGATAGAACTCTTCGCTATAGCCCTTCAAATCAACCTTAATGGCATTAAGCACTCCGCACATTTCCGTAAGGGGGGCCTCATTCATGAATCCACAACTGACCAGCACACAACGGATACCCAGCTTTTTCGCTTCTCTGGAAATGTCGGTAAGGTATTCCGTAAAAACAGTCGGTTCATTGTAAGTAAAGGCAATGACAGGCGCCTTGTCCTTATAGGCTGACATGACGATGTTGGAAGGCGATGTCCATGCCACTTTATGATCTTCAGGCGATGACTGGGAAATGCCCCAGTTTTGACAGAACTTACATTTAAGCACGCATCCGGCAGTGGCCAATGAAAAAGCGGCAGAACCCGGCAGGTAATGGTAAAAAGGCTTTTTCTCGATCGGATCGACATGAATGGTTACAGGACGTCCGTAAACCAGGCTCTTCAATTCTCCGTGAATATTTACGCGCGTCCGGCATCGTCCACGCTGCTCATTGGAAATGGCGCAGCCGTTTGCGCAAAGGAGGCATTTAATAACCATGTTACCAGTGTCTTTTCCGGTTAATGGCGTCCAGTAACGCGCCCGGGGAGCCGTTCTGATTAATTCGTCCAGGTAGGTTTCTCCGAAAGCCAGGCCGGAACCGTCTCCCGCTAATAATTTCTGCCATGACGGTTCGAGAAGAATCGTTCCGGCAGCTCCGAACAGGGGGGCTAATTTTGCCAAGGTGACGATAAAATCACGTCTGGAAATCATGACATCCTCGAAATTTTGATTGTCCTGGTCCAGGATTGTGCTGCATTTAAGTGTTTCAATTATAGGAGAAACGGATAGCGTAAGTCAATGGAAAAGGGCATAATCATCCACGGCAAGCGCGGAAAAAATGTTTGACATGCAGGAATGTTTCCCTTATAAATTAATATGAAGTGTCTGGATAATGTCTATCAGTTGAACAATATCA
>ERZ1645192.3245-NODE-3245-length-13360-cov-8.204585_pt1 | contig 13360 bp, 10 predicted proteins | sample MGYA00575354_ERZ1645192 | MGnify/ENA primary metagenome ERZ1645192 (study PRJEB40844, sample SAMN11349763) | freshwater sediment metagenome | isolation source: river sediment | host: Sediment | place: India: Faizupur Khadar , New Delhi | collected 2017-02-21 ... | reverse complement strand
CCGCGGGGCCAGCCCGTGCGCGACGGCGGTGGGCTGCCCGGTCTGGCGGGTGCGACGGAAGTCGGTGGTGTAGATCGCGTCGGGCGCGCGGTCGGCGAACACCCCGGCGAGGGCGACCGCACGCGCGTGGCCCGCGGGCGCGAGGTCGGGATCGCGGCTGGCGTCGACCTTTTCGGCATGGCGGACGACCACGAAGCTGGCCACCGCCGTGTCCGGTGCGGGCGTGCTGGCGCACCCGGCGAGCAGGGAACAGGCGAGCAGGAGGGCGAGGCGCATGTGGCGCAGCATAGCGCTCAGCCCGGTTGCAGCGCGGTGAGCAACCCGCGCGCGGCCTGGAAGCGGGTGGCGGCGTCCGCCAGGTCGAGGGTGATGCGCAGCTTGTCGGGGCCGTCCATCCGGTAGTGCTGCGGCTGGCCCTGGATCAGCCGGATCACCGCCATCGGGTCGACGTTGGGCTTCTCCACGAACTGCAGCCGGCCGCCGCCGGCGCCGAGGTCGAGCTTGCGCAGGCCGAGCGCGGTCGCCTGCAGCTTGAGTTCGGCAGTGGCGAACAGGTGCCTGGCGGCGTCGGGCAGCAGACCGAAGCGATCGATCATCTCCACCTGAAGCTCGCGCAGGGCATCGGCATCGCGGGCGGCGCTGATGCGCTTGTAAAGGGTCAGGCGCGCGTGCGGGTCGGGCAGGTAGTCGTCGGGGATCAGCGCCGGCACGTGCAGGTCGACGTCGGCGCCGTGGCGGTCGTCGCCGTCGACGTCGGGCAGCTTGCCCTGCTTGATGCTGCGCACCGCGCGTTCCAGCAGCTCGGTGTACAGGCTGAAGCCGACTTCGGCCATCTGCCCGCTCTGGTCCTCGCCCAGCAGTTCGCCGGCGCCGCGGATCTCGAGGTCGTGGGTGGCGAGGGTGAAGCCGGCGCCGAGCTCGTCCATCGCGCTGATCGCGTCCAGCCGCTTGCGCGCGTCGGCGGTGATGCTGCGGCCATCGGGCACCAGCAGGTAGGCGTAGGCGCGGTGGTGGCTGCGCCCGACCCGGCCGCGCAGCTGGTGCAGCTGGGCCAGGCCGAACTTGTCGGCGCGGTGGATGATGATGGTGTTGGCGTTGGGGATGTCGATGCCGGATTCGATGATCGTGGTCGACAGCAGCACGTTGAAGCGCTGCTTGTGGAAGTCGAGCATCACCCGCTCCAGCTCGCGCTCCGGCATCTGCCCGTGGGCGATGCCGATGCGCGCGTCGGGCACCAGCGCCTGCAACTGGTCGTGCATGCGGCCGATGCTCTCGACGTCGTTGTGCAGGAAGTACACCTGGCCGCCGCGGCTGAGCTCGCGCTGGAAGGCCTCGCGCAGGAGGGCGTCGTCCCAGGCGTGGACGAAGGTCTGCACGGCGAGGCGGTTGGCCGGCGGGGTGGCGATGATCGAGAGGTCGCGCAGGCCGGTCATCGCCATGTTGAGCGTGCGCGGGATCGGCGTGGCGGTCAGGGTCAGCAGGTGCACGTTGGCGCGAAGCTTCTTCAGCGCTTCCTTCTGGCGCACGCCGAAGCGCTGTTCCTCGTCGACGATCACCAGGCCGAGGTCGGCGAACGCCACGTCCGGCTGCAGCAGGCGATGGGTGCCGACGATCACGTCGAGCTTGCCCTCGGCGAGTTTCCGCAGCTCGGCCTCGATCTCCTTCTTCGACTTGAAGCGCGACAGCACCTCGACCTTGAGCGGCCAGTCGGCGAAGCGGTCGCGGAAATTGCGGTAGTGCTGCTCGGCGAGCAGGGTGGTCGGCACCAGCACCGCGACCTGCTTGCCGGCACTGGCGGCGGCGAACGCGGCGCGCACCGCGACTTCGGTCTTGCCGAAGCCGACGTCGCCGCAGACCACGCGGTCCATCGGCTGGCTGCTGGCGAGGTCGCGCAGCACCGCTTCGATGGCGGCGTGCTGGTCGGGGGTTTCCTCGAACGGGAAGGTGGCGGCGAAGGGCTCGTACATCGCGCGGTCGACGTCGATCGCCAGGCCTTGGCGGGCGTGGCGCCTGGCCTGGATCTCCAGCAGTTCGGCGGCGACGTCGCGGACCTTGTCGGCGGCCTTCTTCTTCGCCTTGGCCCATTGCTCGCCGCCGAGGCTGTGCAGCGGGGCGGTCTCCGGGCTGGCGCCGGAGTAGCGGCTGATGCGGTCGAGCTGGGCGACCGGCACGTACAGGCGGTCGCCCTTGGCGTATTCGATGTCGAGGAACTCGCCGGGCATGCCGCCGATGTCCATCGCGACCAGCCCGCGGTAACGGCCGACGCCGTGGTCCTCGTGGACGATCGGGGCGCCGAGCGAGAGTTCGCCGAGGTCGCGGATGATCGCGTCGGGTTCGCGGCCGGCGCGCTTGCGGCGGCGCGGCTGGGCGGCGCGTTCGGGGAACAGCTGGCGCTCGGTGAGCACCGCCAGCGCCGGTGCGTCGAGGGCGAAGCCGTCGTCGAAGGCGGCGACGGCGATGGCCAGCGACGCATGGCGACCCGGGGATGCGGCCGCAGTCGCTCCCCGATACTCGCTTGGTGCGTCCGCATCCCCCGGCCCGCCTGCGAGGAAGTGCGCGAAGTCGGGCAGGACCTGCGGCTGCAGGCCGGCCGCCTGCAGCACGTCGAGCAGGGCTTCGCGGCGGCCGGGGGAGTCGGCGGCGACCAGCACCCGGCCCGGGTAGGCGGCGAGGAAATCGCGCAGGGCCTGCGCCGGGGCGTGGTCGCGGGCGGCCAGCGGGAGGGTCGGCGCGGGCTGCAAGGGCAGTGCATGCGCCTCGGCGTGGCGCGGGTGCGCCGGGCCGCAGACGTCGATGCGTTCGCCGCGGTTGAGCAGCGCGCGCAGCGCGTCCGGCGGCAGCCAGACTTCGGCGGGAGGCAGCAGCGGGCGCTCGAGGTCGTGGCGCAATTGCTCGTAGCGCTGGCCGATCTGCGTCCAGGCCTGGTCGGCCGCTTCGGATGCGCCGTCGCCGACCACCGGCAGCACGCCGGCGGGGAGGTAGTCGAACAGGGTCGCGGTGTCGGCGTGGAACAGCGGCAGGTAGTACTCGATCCCGGCCGGTGCCAGTCCGGCCTTCAGGTCCTGCACCAGCGCGCTGCGCCGGGTGTCGATGTCGAAGCGCTCGCGCAGCGCGTCGAGGGCGCGACGAAGCGGCGCGTCGTCCATCGGAACTTCGCGGCCGGGCAGCAGCTCGATCCGCGCGATCCGCTCCAGCGAGCGCTGCGACTCGGGGTCGAACACGCGGATCGATTCGATGTCGTCGTCGAGCAGCTCGATCCGGTAGGGCGCCTCGCTGCCCATCGGGTAGACGTCGAGCAGGCCGCCGCGCACCGCGAAGTCGCCGGGATCGAACACCTGCGGCACGTGGCGGTAGCCGGCGGCTTCCAGCCGGCGCTTTTTGGCGTCGAGGTCGAGGCGCTGGCCGGCGGCGAGGTCGAAGCGGTTGCCGAGCACGTGCGCGGGCGGCGCCAAGCGCTGCATCAGGGTGGCCGCGGGCACCACCACGATCCCGCGGGCCAGCGACGGCAGGCGGGCGAGGGTGGCCAGGCGCTGGCTGGTGATGTCGGGATGCGGGCTGAAGCGGTCGTAGGGCAGGGTTTCCCAGTCCGGGAAGCCGAGCACCGGCAGCGCGGCGTCGCCGCCGGCCAGCACCCGCAGGTCGGATTCCAGCTGGTGCGCGGCGTGGTTGTCGCGGGCGACCAGCAGGACCGGGCCGGCGTGCTGGCGCGCGGCGGCGAGCACCGCCACCGCCAGCGCGGTGGACGACGCCGGGGCGCGCCACCAGGCGCGGGACTGGCCGCTGCGCGGCAGGGGAACGGGGAAGGCGAGCGGGTGCGAGGGGGACGGCATCAACAGGCAACCGGCGCCGGGCGCGGGGCGCCAGCGCGTGCGGGGTCGTGGAAGTGGGGGTGGATTCTACCCGGCGGCCAGCGGCAACCGGGCCGGCGCGCGCGGCTTGGGCGGCGGCAGGTCCAGCACCATCCGCACCAGGCCGGGGGTGTCGGCGTGCTCGCGGCGGAAGTCCAGCGAGGCCGCCAGCGCCTGCATCGGCAGGTTGCTGTCCAGCACGTCGCCGTAGATCCGGCGCAGCTTGCGGCCCTTGGCCCAGCGCACCAGGCGGCGCATCAGGTGGCGGCCCAGGCCCATGCCGGCGACGTAATGGCTGACCAGGATCGCGAATTCGGCGTTCTCGCCGTCGTCGTCGACGGCCAGGCGGGCCACCGCCCCGACCAGGGCCTCGCCCGGCGGCAGCGGTTCGGCGGCGACCAGGGCGAACTCGCGGCGCGGGTTGGGCCGGGTCAGGCGCTCGGCGAGGTCCGCGCTGAGCTCCTTCACCGGGTGCAGGAAGCGCTGGCGGACTTCGTCCGGCTGCAGCAGCGGGAAGCTGGCGCGCAGCGGACCGGCGTCTTCCGGGCGGATCGGGCGGACCAGGATCTCGCGTCCGTTGCGGAGGCGGATCTCCTCGTGCCAGGGCGGCAGGCGGTTGCGGGCTGTCATCCCGGCATCATGGCCGCTGGGGGGTTAAGAAAATGAATGCAGGATGATCGGGCTCAGTGGCCGCCGCCCCCGCGCAGGCGCTTGAACAGCCCAAGCGCGGCCACGATCAGCCCGCCGGCGACGATGCCCACGCCGGCGTTGAACAGGTTCTCCCACAGCCAGCCCGGCGGCAGGGCCTTGGCGGCTTCGGCCCAGTGGTGCAGGACCGGGATGCCGTGGACCAGGATCCCGCCGCCCACCAGGAACATGGCCGCGGTGCCGGCGATCGACAGGAACTTCATCAGCTTCGGGGCGAAGGCGAGGATGCCCCGGCCCAGCGCGGCCCGCGCGCCGCCGCGGCGCGACAGGTGCAGGCCGACGTCGTCCAGCTTCACGATCGCGCCGACCAGGCCGTATACGCCCACGGTCATGATCAGGGCGATCGCCACCAGCACCGCCAGCTGCTTGGTGAACGGCTGGGTGGCGACGGTGCCGAGCGAGATCACGATGATCTCGGCGGAGAGGATGAAGTCGGTGCGCACCGCGCCTTTGATCTTGTCCTTCTCGAACGCGACCATGTCGACCTGCGCGTCGGCCACCGCATGCACCAGGGCGTCGTGGTGGGCCTGGTCCTCGGCCTTGTGCAGGAACTTGTGGACCAGTTTCTCCACGCCCTCGAAGCACAGGAAGGCGCCGCCGATCATCAGTAGCGGGGTGATCAGCGGGACGTGGATGCCGCGCCCCTTCAGCCAGGCCTCGAGCGCGGCGATCGCCAGCGCCGCGGGGACCAGGATGGCCTTGTTGACCAGCGAGCCCTTGGCCACCGCCCAGACCACCGGCAGTTCGCGGTCGGCGTTGATGCCGCTGACCTGCTGCGCGTTCAGGGCGAGGTCGTCGCCCAGCACCCCGGCGGTCTTCTTGGTGGCGACCTTGGTCATCACCGAGACGTCGTCGAGCAGGGTCGCGATGTCGTCGAACAGGGCGAAGAAGCTGGAGGGCATGGCGATCAGGCGATGGCGGCGGCCGGGAATCTTCGCATACGGCCGTTTTCCTCAGGGCGGCGTCCGCAGCCACGCGAGCCGGGTGGACGCCCCGGCCTCGCCCAGCGCCGCGCGGATGGCCTCCAGTGCCGGCGCCAGCGTGCGGTCGAACTGCCACGGCGGGTTGAGCAGCAGCATGCCGCTGCCGTTCATGCGCAGCGGCGAGTCGTCCGGGCGCACCAGCAGTTCCGCCTGCAGGATGGACTTCGCGTCCAGCGCGGCGAAGCGCCGCTGGATCGCCGCGAGCGCGCGGCGCTGCTTGATCGGGTACCACAGCGCGACCATGCCCTGCGGCCAGCGCGCCAGGGCCTCGCGCAGCGCGGCCAGGGCGATGTCGAATTCGTCCAGTTGCGCCTCGTAGGGCGGGTCGACCAGCACCAGCCCGCGGCCGAAGCGGGTCTCGCCCTGCCGAGGCGGCAGCAGCGCCTTCAGCGCGGCGTAGCCGTCGCGCTGGTGCACCGCGACGCGGGGATCACTGGCGAACTGCTCGCGCAGCACGTGCGCTTCCTCGGGGTGCAGCTCGCAGGCGGAGATCCGGTCCTGCGCGCGCAGCGCATGGGCCAGCAGCCAGGGCGAGCCCGGGTAGGCATGCGCGCCGTGGCGCTGCCGGCAGGCGCGCACCGCGGCGAGGTAGCGCTGCACCAGCGGGTCGTGCGGGGCTTCCGCCTGCAGCCGGGCGATCCCGTCCAGCGCCTCGCCGGTCTTGCCGGCGGCCTCGCCATCGAGCCGGTACAGGCCGCGCCCGGCGTGGGTGTCCAGGGCGAAGCAGGCGCCGGGCTTGGCGACGAGGGCATCGCACAACGCCAGCAGGACGATGTGCTTGAGCACGTCGGCATGGTTGCCGGCATGGAAGGCGTGGCGGTAGTTCATCCGCGGATTGTGGCATCCGCGGCCGACTTCACGCCCGCCACGCAAACGCCCCGGCCCGGGCAGGTAGCATGCGGGCATGCCCGGCACCATCCTCCTCGCCGAAGACGAGCACGCGATCGCCGAGACCGTGCTGTATGCGCTGCGCGCCGACGGTTTCGCGGCCGAGCACGTGCTGCTGGGCGGCGAGGTGCTGCCGCGGCTGCGGCGCGGCGGCATCGACCTGGTGGTGCTCGACGTCGGCCTGCCCGACCGCAGCGGCTTCGACGTCTGCCGCGAGCTGCGCGCGGAGAGCGCGGTGCCGGTGCTGTTCCTGACCGCGCGCGACGGCGAGGCCGACCGCGTGCTGGGCCTGGAGCTGGGTGGCGACGACTACATGGCCAAGCCGTTCTCGCCGCGCGAGCTGGTGGCGCGGGTCCGCGCGCGCTTGCGCCGGCATGCGGCCGGCGACGCCGGCTGGCGGCGGCTGGGCCGCTTCGAGCTGGATGCCGGCGGCCACCGCGTGCGCTTCGACGGCGTCGCGCTGGAACTGACCCGCTACGAATTCGGCCTCCTGGAAGCGCTGCTCGCGCGGCCCGGCGCGGTGCTGGAGCGCGCCCGGCTGATGGACCGGGTGTGGACCGATGCGCTGGAATCCGGCGAGCGCACCGTCGATACCCACGTGAAGACCATCCGCGCCAAGCTGCGCGCGATCGCCCCGGCCGCGGACCCGATCCGCACGGTGCGGGGGATCGGCTACGCGATCCACGTCGATGGCTGAGTGCGCGTGAAGATCGGGCTGCGGGTCCTGCTGGGCTACTTCCTGATCGTGGCGCTGGCCGCGCTGCTGGTCGGGCGGGTGTTCCTGGAGCAGGTGAAGCCGGGCGTGCGGCAGGCGATGGAAGGCACCCTGATCGACACCGCCAACACCCTGGCCGAACTGGCCACGGACGATTTGCTGGCCGGGCGCATCGCCGACGGCGCGTTCGCGCGGCGGGTGCGCGCGGTGCAGCAGCGCCATGTCGGTGCCGAGGTCTGGGGCCTGGCCAAGGACCGCAGCGGGTTCCGGGTGACGGTGACCGACGCGCGCGGGATCGTGGTGTTCGATTCCGAAGGCCGCGACCTGGGGCGCGACAATGCGCGCTGGAACGATGTCTATCGCACGCTGCGCGGCCAGTACGGGGCGCGCTCCACCCGCGACGACCCCGCCGACGAGGCGAGCACGGTGATGCACGTCGCCGCGCCGATCCACGCCCCCGACGGGCGCATCGCCGGCGTGCTCACGGTGGCCAAGCCGAACCGCGCGATGGCGCCTTTCATCGCGCGCAGCCAGCAGATCGTGATGCGCTGGGGGCTGGTGCTGATGGGCAGCGCATTGCTGGTCGGGCTGGCGGCGGCGTGGTGGCTGTCGCGCCAGCTCGGCGCGTTGCGCGCCTATGCCGATGCGGTGACCGCGGGCGAACGCGCGACCCCGCCGGCCGCCGCCGGCGAGTTCGGCGACCTGGGCCGCGCGCTGCACGAGATGCGCACGCGGCTGGAGGGCAAGCAGTACGTCGAGCAGTACGTGCATGCCCTGACCCACGAGTTGAAGAGCCCGCTGGCCGCGATCCGCGGGGCCGCCGAGCTGCTGGAGGCGCCGTTGCCGGAGGCCGACCGCGCGCGCTTCGTCGCCAGCATCGCCGCGCAGGGCGAGCGCATGGCGCAGATGGTCGACAAGCTGCTGGCGCTGGCCGCGGTCGAGCATCGGCAGCATCTCGAGGCATGCGAACGCGTGGATTTGTATGCGCTGGCGGGGGAGGTGGCGGCGCAATGCGATGCCGGCGATGTCCGCATCATCGTCAACGGATCCGCGAGCGTGGTGGAAGGCGATGCGTTCCTCCTGCGACAAGCCATCGCCAACCTGGTGGAGAACGCGGTTTCGTTCTCGCCTGCCGGAGGCAAGGTCGACGTGGATGTCTCGCGCGACCAGGGAATGTGCGTCGTCCGCGTGATCGACAGCGGTCCGGGGGTTCCCGACTATGCGCTGCCGCGCGTGTTCGAACGGTTCTATTCGCTGCCGCGCCCGCAAGGCGGCAGCCGCAGCAGCGGGCTGGGCCTGCCGTTCGTCTCGCAAGTGGCCGAGCTGCATCGTGGCAGCGTGACGCTCGCGAACTTTCCGCCGCGAGGGGCGATCGCCACGCTGTCGTTGCCGCAGGCCTGACTTCACCCACGCTTCATCGCCAGCACCGCGACCGCTCACGGGCCCGCGCGAGCATTCACGCTCCACGGGACGGGAGAGGCGTGATGCGCTTGGGTTTGAAGATCGCGATGGTGATCGTGCTGGTGCTGGCGATCCTGATTCCGCTGGCGATGATCCGCGGCACCATCGCCGAACGATCGCAATACCGCCAGCAGGCGGTCGACGAGGTGACCCGCAGTTACGCCGGTGGGCAGGGCATCGCCGGGCCGGTGCTGGTGGTGCCGTATCGGGAGCAGGTGCAGGTCGAGGAACGCGACGCCAACGGCGTGCTCCGCAAGGAACTGCGCGAGGTCGATCGCGAATGGGTGTTCTTGCCGAAGACGCTGCGCGTGCACGGACGCGTGCAGCCCTCGATCCGCAAGCGCGGGCTGCACCAGGTGCGGGTCTACGAATGGCAGGGCAGCCTCGATGCCGGCTTCGACGTGCGCCTGCCGGACGCCGATCCGGCGCGCCCGCGCACGCTCGGGACGCCGTGGCTGAACATCGGCATCGCCGACGTGCGCGGGCTGGTGGGCGCGCCGACGCTGCGCGTGGCCGGGATCGCCACGCCGATCCTGCAGGGCCAGAAGGGCCGCGGCGGCGGTGGCGTGCACGCGGCGCTGCCCGCGGCACTCGTCGCCGGCGGGCGCATCGCGTTCCCCGTGCAATTCGGATTCGCACTGCGCGGCACCGAAGCGCTGGCGATGGTGCCGCTGGCCGACGCCAACCGCATCGTGCTCGACTCGCCCTGGCCGCACCCGCAATTCAATGGCGACTTCCTGCCGCGCACGCATCGCGTGGATGGCACCGGCTTCCATGCCGAATGGGACGTGTCCTCGCTGGCCAGCAACGCGCAGGCGCAGTACCGCGAAGGCGGCGATGCGGCGATGGGCAAGCCCAGGCCCGCGCCGGGGCGCGACGGCATCGTGGCGGCGGTGGCGGCGCCGGCCGGCATCGACCAGGTCGGGCTGTCGCTGGTCGAGCCGGTGAACCTGTATTCCAAGGTCGATCGCGCCAGCAAGTACGGCCTGTTGTTCGTGCTGCTGACCTTCGTCGCCTTCTTCATGTTCGAAACGATCAAGCAGCTGCCGATCCACCCGATCCAGTACGCGCTGGTCGGCCTGGCGCTGGCGATCTTCTTCCTGCTGCTGCTGAGCCTGTCCGAGCATGTCGCGTTCGGCCTGGCCTACCTGGCGGCGGCGCTGGCCTGCCTCGGCCTGATCGGGTACTACGTCGGCCACGTGCTGCGCAGCCGCGTCCGCGGGTTGGGGTTCGCGGCGATGCTCGGCCTGCTGTACGCGGCGCTCTACGGCTTGCTGATGTCCGAGGACAACGCGCTGGTGCTGGGCGCGGGCCTGCTGTTCGTGGTGCTGGCGGCGATCATGGTCGCCACCCGCAAGGTGGACTGGTACCAGGTGGGTGCGCGGATCGGCACCGCGCCCACGCCGATGCCGCCCTGAGCTGCCGATAGAATCGCCGCATGCACGCTGCGATCTCCCTCGAATCCCTGTCGGGTGCGGCCCTGCGGCCGCACCTCGACGCATTGGCGGCCCTGCGCATCGCGGTGTTCCGCGACTGGCCCTACCTGTACGACGGCGACGTGGCCTACGAACGCGAGTACCTCGAGGCCTACGCGCGCTCGCCGCGCAGCGTGGTCGTGCTGGCCCGCGACGGCGAAGCGGTGGTCGGCGCCAGCACCGGCCTGCCGCTCGCCGAGGATGGCGCCGAGTTCCAGGCGCCCTGGCGCGCACGCGGCATCGACCCCGCCACGGTGTTCTATTGCGGCGAATCGGTCCTGCTGCCGGCGTACCGCGGGCGCGGCATCGGCCATGCCTTCTTCGATGCGCGCGAGGCGCATGCGCGCGCGCTGGGCGGGTTCGCGTGGTGCGCGTTCGCCGCGGTGGATCGCGACGACGGCGATCCGCGGCGGCCGCCCGGGCATCGCGGCAACGAGGCGTTCTGGGGCAAGCGCGGTTACGTGCGCCAGCCGGGGATGACGATGCAATTGCACTGGAACGAAGTCGGCGTCGGCGACGTCGTCCACCCGCTGACCTTCTGGATGCGACCGCTGGAGGCCGTCGCATGAAGGTGGCCGCCTGCAAGTACCTGGTGGGCGAGCCGCGCGACTTCGACGCGTTCGCGGAGAAGCAGGCGGCGCTGCTGGGCGAGGCGAAGGCGGGCGGCGCGCAGGTCGCGGTGCTGCCGGAGTACCTCGCGCTGGAGCTGGCGGCGATGTTCGATGCAGGCACCCGCGCCGACCTGCACGCGTCGCTGGCGGCGCTGCAGCCCTTGCGCGCGGCATGGCTGGCGCTGTACGCGCGGCTGGCGCGCGACCTCGGGCTGTGGATCAACGCCGGCAGCTTCCTGCTGGCGCAGGACAACGGCCGCTATCGCAACCGCAGCGACCTGTTCGCGCCGGATGGCGGCCATACCTGGCAGGACAAGCTGCAGCTGACCGGCTTCGAGCGGCAGGCGCGAGTGATCGCGCCGGGCGAGGCCTTGAAGGTGTTCGAGGTCTGCGGCGCGCGGGCCGGGATCGCGGTCTGCTACGACAGCGAATTCCCGCTGCCGGTGCGCGCGCAGCGCGAGGCCGGCGCCCGCCTGCTGCTGGTCCCGAGCTGCACCGATACCGAGGCCGGGGCGACCCGCGTGCGCGTGGGTTGCCTGGCGCGCGCGCTGGAGAACCGGATGTTCGTGGCGCAGGCGGTCACCGCCGGCGAGGCGCCGTGGAGCCCGGCGCTCGACGTCAACACCGGCGAGGCCGCGTTGCTGGCGCCGATGGACGTCGGCCTGCCGGCGGACGGGGTGCTGGCGCAGACCCGCGGCGATGCCGCCTGGGCGATCGCCGAGCTCGACGTCGCCGCCCTGGAGGCGAGCGCGGCGCGTGCGCAGGTCGCCAACGACCGCGACTGGCCGGGCCAGGCGATGCCCGCCCTGCAACGCGCGCGGCTGGAACGTGTCGACGGTCACGCCGGGGCCGCGGAACCGCGGGGGGCATGACCGATGGCCTAGGCCGCGCACCGCCCGCGCCGCCTAGACTCCAAGGTTCAACCACGTCCGGGGAAGACGATGAAGCGAATGTTGTGCACGGCGGCCTTGCTGGTGGCCGGGATCGGGAGCGTGCCGCCGGGGTTCGCGCAGGAGCGCGTCGACCTCGACATGACCGCGCGCATCCGCCAGGAGGCGTTCTACCGCTCGCAGGTGATGGCGACGCTGAACCACCTGACGGACGTGATCGGCCCGCGCCTGACCAATTCGCCGTCGATGGCGGAGGCGAACCGCTGGACCCGCTCGAAGTTCACCGAGTGGGGCCTGTCGAACGTGCACGACGAGGCGGTCGAGGACTTCGGCCGCGGCTGGGCCTTCACCGACGCCAGCGTCGAGATGCTCAGCCCGCGGGTGATGCCGCTGCACGCGCTGCCGAAGGCCTGGACCCCTGGCACCGCCGGCAACGTCGAGGGCGAGGCGATCTACGCCAAGCTCTCGAACAAGGCCGATCTCGAGAAGTGGAAGGGCAAGCTGCGCGGCAAGGTGCTGTTCACCGACGAGTTGCGCGCCTACAAGCCGAACGAGAAGTCCGACTTCCAGCGCCACGACCATGACAGCCTGGAAGAACTGATGTCCTCGCCGATGCCGACCGAGCGCCGCGGCGACGCCGCGATGCTGGCGCAGTTCCGCGAGCGCCAGGAGTTCGCGCCGCTGCTCAACCAGTTCCTGGTCGACGAGGGCGTGGTCGCGACGATGTCGATCAGCAGCTGGAACGACGGCATCGTGCGGGTGATGGGCGGCGGTTCGCGCAAGGCCGGCGAGTCGACCGGCGTGCCCGCGCTGGTGATGATGGCCGAGCACTACAACACGGTGATGCGCGCGCTGGAGCGCAAGGAGCCGGTGCGGCTGCGGCTGAAGGTCGATGCGCGCTTCACCGACGACGCCAACATGCCGGGCTACAACACCATCGCGGAGATCCCGGGCACGGGCCCGCAGAAGGACGAAGTGGTGATGCTGGGCGCGCACATGGACTCCTGGCACACCGGGTCCGGCGCGAACGACAACGGCGCCGGCGTGGCGGTGATGATGGAGGCGATGCGCATCCTGAAGGCGGTCGGCGCCAAGCCCAACCGCACCATCCGGGTCGCGCTGTGGACCGGCGAGGAGCAGGGGCTGATCGGCTCGCAGGCCTACGTCGCCAAGCACTTCGCGCATTACCCGGAACCCACCGACCCCGAGCAGAAGGCCTTGCCGGCGGCGTTCCGCACCAACAAGGGCAAGCTGGTGCGCACCCCGGACTACGGCAGGATCTCGGCTTACTTCAACCTCGACAACGGCAGCGGCAAGATCCGCGGCATCTACGCGCAGGAAAACCTGGCGGCCGGCCCCATCTTCGAGGAATGGCTGAAGCCCTGGCATGACGTCGGCGCGACCACGGTGACCCAGCGCAATACCGGCAGCACCGACCACATCAGCTTCGACCGCGTCGGCATCCCGGGCTTCCAGTTCGTGCAGGACCAGCTGGATTACTTCAGCCACGTCCACCACACGCACCTGGACGTGCAGGACCACGCAGTGGCGGACGACCTCAAGCAGGCCTCGGCGATCGTCGCCTCGTTCGTCTACAACACCGCGCAGCGCCCGGGCAAGCTGCCGCGCAAGATGCTGGTCGAGGACTGATCCGCGACGCGATGCGATCCACGGAGGGCCGGCCATGCCGGCCCTTCTTCGTTGCGGCACCGCGCGCCATGCCGGCCTGCCCGGGGCAGGGGTCGCCGCGCAGGCTTCGCATCCGGCTTCGATGCGCGGGC
>ERZ1645192.3244-NODE-3244-length-13369-cov-10.146838_pt1 | contig 13369 bp, 10 predicted proteins | sample MGYA00575354_ERZ1645192 | MGnify/ENA primary metagenome ERZ1645192 (study PRJEB40844, sample SAMN11349763) | freshwater sediment metagenome | isolation source: river sediment | host: Sediment | place: India: Faizupur Khadar , New Delhi | collected 2017-02-21 ... | reverse complement strand
TTTTTATGTCAAACAGAAAAATATTTGGAATTATCTTAATAGTTCTTGGAACTATATTTTTATTAAACATTCTAGGTATCTTTACCTTTAATATCTTTGCAATCAAGGGTTGGTGGACTTTATTCTTGATTATTCCTGCAGTAATTTCCATGTCAAGACAAGGAATTACTACCGGAAATGTCATTTTACTGGTTTTGGGAGTAGTCTTGTTTTTAAGGGAAAGAGACTTTGATTTCAACGGCTATTTATTGCCAGCTGCCTTGATTGTCTTGGGTATCAGTTTATTCTTGAAAAAATGAGTTGCCTATTTTGTGATTTGAAAGAAGAAACAGAGCTAATTATATATGAAAATGATGAAGTTTATTGTATTTATGATAATTATCCTGTAACTCAAGGTCACATATTGATCATCAGCAAAAAACATAGAGTCGATTATTTTGCTTTGGATAAGAAAGAATTGAATGCCATAGATGAAGCCATCAGGGCTTGTAAAAGTAAGTTAGACGTTTTATTTCGTCCATCCGGTTACAACATTGGCGTCAATAACGGCTGTAGTGCAGGGCAAACAATCATGCATCTACACGTACACCTTATACCGCGTTATGATGATTTATCATTTGACCCTAAAGGTGGAGTAAGAGGAGTAATACCGGAGAAACAAAAATATTAGTTTCTCCGGTTTTCATTTTGTCGTTTTAATTTATCCAAAATATAGTATAATATTGGTAGAGTATCGGGAGGCTTTTATGAAAAGAAAAACCAAAATAGTATGTACAATTGGACCGGCCATCGATTCGCCGGAAATGATTAAAAAAATCATCAATGCCGGTATGAATGTGGCGAGACTTAATTTCTCTCACGGCAATCCTACTGAACATAAGGCAAGAATTGATATGATTAGATCCATTGCCAAAGAATTACATCGTTTTATTGCGATTATGGCAGATACCAAGGGACCTGAAATCAGGACCGGCATGTTCAAGGATAACCAGGCCCAGTTTAAAACCGGAGACCAGGTGAAAATTTTGAAAGAAGAGATTCTGGGAACCAAGGAAGCTTTTCACATCTCTTGTCCTGAGCTGTTCACGGATATTTCCGTGGGCGATTTCTTGTTGATAGACGATGGGAAAATGCGTTTGACGGTAGTGGAAAAATGTGTCGATGAATTCACATGCGTCGTCAATAATTCCGGTGTAATCAAGAGTAGGAAGGGCGTCAATGTACCTAACGTTAAACTATCCATGCCTTTTATCTCTGCAAAAGATGATGAAGACATCAGATTTGCTTGTCGCAACAAAGTTGACTTAATTGCTCTTTCCTTTGTCAGAAGAAAAGAAGATGTATTGCAGGTAAGAGAAATTTTGAAACAAGAAAATTGTGAAACTATAGAACTGATCTCCAAAATTGAAAATCAAGAAGGCGTCGATAACTTGAGTCAAATTCTTGAAGTTTCCGATGGTATCATGGTTGCCAGAGGTGATTTGGGGGTTGAGGTATCGACACAACTAGTGCCAATCTACCAGAAAAAAATCATTCAAAAAGCCAATGAAGTTGGTAAACCTGTCATTACAGCCACGCATATGCTGGAATCGATGATGTCATCACCACGTCCGACAAGAGCGGAAGCCAGTGATGTCGCTAACGCCATCTTGGACGGATCCGATGCAATTATGCTTTCTGGCGAAACTGCCGCAGGCGAATACCCGATTGAATCTGTTCTGATGATGGACACTATTGCCAAGACAGTTGAAGATATCATTCCTTATGAGGAAAGATTGCAAAAAGCCATCAAATCTTCTCATCAAACTACCAATGATGCGATTGGTATCGCTGTTGCCCAAACAGTATTGACCTTACCAAAAGCTGAAGTCATCATCGCTTTTACCGAAACTGGTGGGACAGCGAAAAGAATGTGCAAATTCCGACCAGGAGTACCGATTATTGCTGTTACTGATAGTGTCGAAACCTGTCAAAAACTTGCTTATTATTGGGGGGTATTCGCTACAATTGGCGAAAACATCACTGATTTGAGATATCATGACCAAGTCGCCATTGAAGTTGCCAAAGACTTCGGTTTCAAAAAGGGAGCTACTATGGTAATCACTTCAGGTTGGGGTCAAAAACATGGATATACCAATACGATGAGGATTGTTGATATCGAGTAAAAAATAAAGAGCTAAAAATTTTAGCTCTTTTTTGTTACATCAAATGGATATAGCGATTGACTTCCCATTCAGTGACAGTTTTTTTGAATTCATCCCATTCCTTATTTTTGTATTCGATGAATTTTGAAAAGATATGGTCACCTAAAGCTTCCTTAATCAAATTATCTTCTTTCAATAAATCAACAGCTTCTTTTAAATTGTCCGGTAAGTTTTTGACACCAAGATTTGCTCTTTGTTCATCGGTTAGTTCGAATAGATTTTCATTGATTGGTTCGATGAGTGGCAGATTGTTTTCGATGGCATCAAGACCAGCAGCCAAAATAACTGCAATAGCTAAATAAGGATTGGCAGTGGTGTCGACTGAACGAATCTCGGTTCTTGTAGTTTTTCCTCTGGTTGCAGGGATTCTGATCATGACCGAACGGTTGTGTTCTGACCAACTTACATAACATGGCGCTTCATATCCGGGAACCAATCGTTTATAGGAGTTGACAGTAGGGTTGGTGATAGCGCAGAAATTACGGGAATGAGTTAAAATTCCGGTAATCCATTGTCTGGCCACTAGTGAAAGACCAATCGGATCGTTTTCATCGTAAAAAGCATTGTTGCCATTCATGTCAGCCAACGAGCAGTTGGTATGCATACCGCTTCCATTGATTGATGCAATCGGCTTTGGCATGAAAGTGGCGTGGAGGTTATGTCTTCGGGCAATATTCTTGACGACGAGTTTGAAGGTTTGTACTTTATCACAAGCTTCTATGATATTGGAGAATTGGAAGTTGATTTCATTTTGACTCGGAGCGACTTCATGATGAGAAGCTTCAACAGTAAAACCGATTTTTTCAAGTTCTAAGACAATGTCTCTTCGGCAATCGCTCGCTCCATCTATAGGTGATAAATCAAAATAACCGCCTTGATCTGTCATCTTCAAGGTTATTTTTCCGTTTTCATCAAGTTTGAAGAGGAAAAACTCTGGCTCAAAGCCGATATTGAGAGTTGAAAAACCGAGATTGTTCATTTTCTTGATCATCTTTTTAAGGTTTGAGCGGGGATCGGCGGCTGATGGCTTACCATCAGGAGTATAAACATCGCAGATTAATCTAGCTACTTTACCATAACGAGATTCTTCCCAGCTATGTATCAACCAAGTATCCAAATCTGGCCTTAAGTACATATCGGCTTCCATGATTCTCACGAAACCTTCGATTGAAGAACCGTCGAACATGACTTTACCATCAAGCGCTCTTTCTAATTGACCGACAGGGATTTCCACACTTTTGATAGTACCGATGATATCGGTAAACATCAGGCGGACATAGCGGACATTTTCCGCTTTGGCGTTTTCAAGAATTTGATTTCTGGTATATTTTTTCATTTTTTCACCTTAAATTACCCAGCTAAGGGTGTATTCCAATAATATTTTTGTATTATACAAATAAAAAGCAAATAAATCAATAAATTATGACTTATTTGCTTAATATAAACGGTTTCATTTGCGGTTTTATTTTTCAAGCTTCAATTTTTTGTTGAGATTGTCAATAAAGCGGGTAATAAGAGTTACGATTTTTGAGTTTCTTAATAGCCAATAAGCGGCTTCGGCGAGAATTATTCCCGCTATCAAATCAATAATGTAATGTTGTTTCAATGTTTGAGTGGCGATGATAATCGCAATTGACAAAACCCAAATGACGATTTTTGTCCAAAGAGGTATTTTTTTATCCATTCTCAAAGAAATTACACATAACCAGCTCATTAAAGTGTGCATTGAAGGTAAAGCATTTCTCGGTCCCGCTGCCTGATAAATCATCATCACCAAGGATTCGGTGAAATTGAGATCAGTTCTCGGGGTCAAATAATCATTATTCAAGAATAATCCGGAAGTTGTTCGCCAATTAGTAACGTCAGATTGCCAGAAGAAATACCAGATTCCGCAGATAGTGAAAGTTATCAGGGCCATTGTCAATATCTTGTACATATTCTCTCTTGATCTTGTGGCGATATAAACAAAAACACCAGCCCAAAATGGATAAGCTATGACGTAAGGATAAATATGCCAAGCGACGAAAGGTACTTGCTGATTGATTTTAAGAAAAATATAAGAATAATCAACGCCAACGTTTCCCGTTGCTTCAGCATATATTTGATTGCCGAAATAGGTGATAAACAAAAAGATAATTAAAAGTAAAAAGGGGATGATGATATAGTTGTATTTTTTTATGCCCATAAAGTTGTGCCCTTTCATATAATCTACTTAAAAATATACCATAAAATCGCACAAAAGACCATATTTAAAATATATGAATATTTTGTGATGATGAATATGTTGTTATTAAAACAAAATTGTGATAAAATCAAAAGTAATTTTATGAGGGGGTTTACCTATGTTCGGATTACGCAGTGATGGTAAAAAAATTAAAAATATCGATCCTTTAATGAGAATAGTTCCACATATCATGTTTTATCGCAATGACGCTCAAGTAATGCAGTTACAGGAAATTGATTGCGAAGCTATGGATAATTATATTCTTGATAAAAGAAAAACCGAGGGGTTAAGGTTGACATACATGGATATCGTCATGGCTTCATTTGTGAGAGTTGTCTCCTTAAGACCGAAACTAAATCGGTTTGTTGTCAACGGAAGAATTTTTAAAAGAAACAATATTCAAATCTCTTTGGCGGTAAAGAAGAAATTGGTTGATACAGCTGATGAAACAACGATAAAAATCACTTTTGATGGAACGGAATCAATTAAGGAAGTTATGGAAAAAGTTCATAACACCCTCAACGAAAATACGGGCGATATCACTAATGATACCGATAGGATTGCTAAATTCCTGACAAAAGCTCCAAACTTTTTCATTAAGGTCATGGTAAGATTTTTGATGTGGATGGATAAGCATGGAATGTTACCGAAATCGATTATCGAAGCCAGCCCTTTCCATACTTCAATCTTTTTGATAAACTTGAAATCTATCAAAATGGAAACCGTATATCATCATATCTATAATTTTGGTACCACCGGGTTGTTTGTATCCATGGGCAAAGAAACTTTGGAACCAAAAGTCATAAACCAGGCAACAAAGGAAATCGGTGTCAAAAAGATTATGAAAATGGGAATCGTTGTCGATGAAAGAATTACTGATGGATTATATAATAGTTTGTCTTTGAGAGAATTCAAGAAGATTATGGAAAACCCTTATATTCTCGATCAAAAAAATGATAACGTCGTTTTAGACGATTAATCAGAAGGTAAATGTAAAAGTCAGTTAGTGACAGAAAAGAGGAATGACATGACAGATTTGATTTTAGCTATTTTAGGAATAATCGTCGGACTGATATTTTTTATGATCGGTGTGAGATTGGCCTTTTCACCTAAAAAATTCATAATTGGCATGATGAGCTATAAATACAAGGGCAAAAGAAATCCCGAACCACAGAAAAACGCAGTGATATTGACTGTTGTCATGGGAGCTTTATTAATGCTCGGAGGTTTGTATTATATGGTGATTGGTGTAGTCGCCATATATGCCTTGAGATAATTATTTTCGCTTAAAAAAAATATTTTATTGTATAATCAATATTTATTTGATAAAATAATATTGGCGAAAAAGTGCGTTTTATCGCTTTAATTGCTAGTTTAGGTGGTGACATTATGAACTTATTACGAATAAATAACCTAAATAAGACATTTGGCGGTAATGTGCTTTTTGACAATGTTTCTTTAGAAATAAACAAGCAAGAAAAGGTGGCCCTTATTGGACGCAATGGCGTTGGTAAAACCACTTTGGTCAAGATGATATTAAATGAAATTACCCCAGATTCTGGGGAAATTTTTATTTTTAGGCAGGCTCGTATCGGCTATTTGTCGCAAAAAATCATTGAATCCGAGAACAATACTTTGATAGATGAATGTTTAAACGTCTTTTCTGATCTTGTCAGAATTGAAAAAGAGTTGATGACATTATCAGAAGTTCTATCGAACGATAGTTCGGATTTGGCCTTAAAAAGATACAGCGACAAAGAACACGAATTTTTAGTTAAAGGCGGTTATGATTACCTGACCAAGATTGAGATGTTATTGACGAGATTTGGGTTTTCCAAGAATGAGTATAACCGCGCAATCGAGAGTTTTTCCGGTGGAGAGAAAACAAGGATTGCTTTCGCTAAACTCTTGATGATCAATCCTGATTTGTTAATACTCGATGAACCGACAAACCATATGGACATCGAAATCATCGAATGGTTGGAGGATTATCTCAGAGCTTATAATGGTGCAGTTTTGGTTATAACCCATGACAAGTATTTCATTAATCGAGTTGTGAATAAAATCTATGAAATCGATAATCAAAGCATCGAAACATATTATGGAAATTACGATGAATATGAAATTGAAAAAGTCAGTCGTTATGAGTTGTTGCTGAAAAAATATGAAAGACAAAGGAAAGAGATTGCTCATTTGCAAAGCTTTGTAGATAGATTCAGATATAAAGCCACAAAAGCAAAAAGCGCTCAAGACAGGATAAAAAAAATCAATAGAATTAAAGTCATTGATGTACCGGGTCAGACTCATAGTCATATAAACCTGAAATTCACAAGCAAAAGACCAACTAACAGTCATATACTAGAAGCAGTAAATTTGACTATAGGCTACGACAAACCATTGATTGAGAATATCAATTTCCAGATGCGAGGTTTTGAAAAGGTTGGTATTATTGGTAATAATGGTACTGGAAAAACAACTTTAATTAAAACCTTGATGGGAGAAATTGAACCATTGAAAGGCAAGTACGTTTTCCATAAACAAATGAAATTTGGGTATTTTGATCAAAACTTGCAGAATTTCAATCCTGATTTGACTTTGATTGAGACTCTCCATTCAATTTATCCAAATAAGACTTTGTATGAAGTGAGAAGCGATTTGGCTAAAGTACAATTTGTCAAAGAAGATGTATTTAAGCAGGTAAGGGTGCTATCCGGTGGAGAGTTGGTTAAACTACAAATCTTATTGTTAATGCTAGAAAAACCTGATTTATTGATCCTTGATGAACCGACAAATCATTTGGATATTGAATCCAAAAATTTGATTGAAGATATTTTTGAAGAGTATGAAGGACCGATGATTTTCATTTCGCATGACCGATATTTCATCAACAAGGTAGCAACTAAAATAATTAAATTGGATAAAGAAGCACATGTTTTTGAAGGAAATTATGAAGAATTCGTTGCGAGTATAAAACCGGAAATCAAAGAAGCAAAATCTGATCGGCTAAAGGCTTCGCAACCAAATTATCAAAAACAGAAATCCTCAATTTTGAAAGATATCGAAGTTTTGGAAAAAGAGCTTAAGGAATTGCACAATTCTTTGTTTTTGGAGAAGATTTACAGTGATAAGGAATTATATTTAGAAACTGAAGCCGCAATCAAGAAAAAAGAGAGTGAACTGGAGAATTTATATATAAAATTAGAAGAAATAGATATTTTAGCAGCTTAATTGTGCTAAAATACCTGTAGGAATCGAGGATGATTAAAATGATTGACAAAATTAAAAACATAATCAGACAAGAACTTGAAGTTAACCTGAGCAGTCATTATGGCGAAAGTATAAATGTGGTGGTTGAAGAACCAAAATCAAGTAATTTGGGGGATATTTCAATACCGGTTTTTTCAATTGTCAAAACCGTAAGAAAGCCATTGAATGAAGTGGCTGATACGGTAGTTGAAAAAATCCAGGAGCTTGAAGTCAGAGAACTATTTAAAGAAATTAATAGAGTAGGTGGCTTCATTAACCTAACGCTTAATCGTTTGGCTTTTTCCAAAAAGGTTATCGACAATTATTTTGTGAATGGTCTTTCCGTTGAACAAGTCGGTAAAGAAAAAACCATCGTCATTGATTATTCATCACCTAATATTGCCAAACCATTTTCGGTTGGACATTTGCGTTCGACCATCATCGGCCATTCCATTGGCAATATCCTGGAGAAATTAGGATATCAAGTCGTAAGAATAAATCATTTAGGCGACTTTGGCACTCAGTTCGGCAAGATTATCTATGCTTATTTAAACTTTGGCGACAAGCAAAAGGTCGAGGAAAATCCGATTGAAGAATTAGTTAAACTTTATGTTGAATTCCATGAACTTGCAAAAGAAAATCCAATACTTGAAGATAAAGCTAGAGAAATTTTCAAGGAACTGGAACAGGGAAATCCTGAATATCAAAAACTTTGGGAGCATTTCCGAGAAGTTTCATTGGCGGAGTACATGAAAGTATATGAGATGCTCAATGTCCATTTTGATTCTTATAATGGTGAAGCGTTTTATAACGATAAAATGCAGGCAGTCGTCGATGAATTAAAAGTCAAGGGTCTTCTCAAGAAAGATGAAGGAGCGATGATTGTTGATTTGGGAAATGACATGCCTCCTGCCTTGATTCAAAAGAGCGATGGATCTACTCTATATATCACAAGGGATTTGGCTGCGCTTTTCTATCGCAAAAATACTTATCATTTTGATGAAGTTTTATATGTCGTGGGCAATGAGCAAAAATTGCATTTTGAACAACTAAAAGCAGTTGTAAGAAAGATGGGTTATGGTTTCTATCAAGACATCCATCACATCAATTTTGGTTTGGTTCTGCAAGACGGCAAGAAAATGTCAACCAGAAAAGGCAAGATTGTAAAATTGGAAGATGTGCTTGTTGAAGCGAGCAATCTTTCCTTGGATTATATCAATGAAAAAAATCCTTGTTTGGTCAATAAAGAGGAAATTGCCAGGAAAATTGGAGTTTCTGCGATTATCTTCAACGACCTCAAGAATTATAGAACCAATGATGTGGAATTTGACTTACAGGAAATGGTCAATTTTGTCGGACAGACGGGACCGTATCTCCAGTATACTTCTGTAAGAATTTCATCCGTTTTGGAAGAAAACAATTTTTCTAATTCTGAGTTGATGTATGATTTGTTGGTACAGGATCATAGTTTTGATTTAATCAAGACTATTGCCCAGTATGAAGAAATATTGAATAAGGCCAAGGAAGAATACTCGCCTTCCGTATTGGCTAAATATTTGTTGAATTTAGCGAGTTATTTTAATAGTTTTTATGCTAAAGAAAAGATTATGGTTGATGATTTAAAAGAAAGAAATACCAAGTTGTGTTTGATTTCCATCATCAGAAACATTCTTGATGAAGGCATGAATTTATTGGGTATGCAAGTGATTAGGAAAATGTAACACTTGCTTTTTGGAGGGATTTACTTTGGACGATATTAAAAAAATAGATAAGCCAAAGCGGAATATATTTAAAAACCTGATTTTAATGTACAGGTGGTTGGGAAAGAATTCTCTGCTTTTGATTCCCGCTTTGGCATCATTGTTCTTAGTTTCATATTTAAGAACTTTAACACCACTTTTCGGGCAACATATCATTGACTCGATATTAAGTGATGAAGCGTCGAAACTGCCTAGTTTCTTGGCAGATTTGATTCAGGCTGACACTTTGGTGAAGCAATTGTTATTGGCAGCTTTATTATTGTTGTTGATCTCGTTTATCAGAGCTCTATTCATCTTTGTTGAAAGAGCTATTACCGGGGTGTTTGCTGAAAGAACAGCTTATAGCATAAGAAACAAGTTATATGTAAAATTACGCGATGCGGACTATTATTTTCAATCCCACCTGGAAACTGGAGATATCATCCAGAGGTGTACAACGGATGTGGAAATGTATAAACGTTTCGTTTCGGAACAAAGCATCGAAGTTGCGAGACTCGTTCTTTTGGTCGGTCTTTCAATTTACCAGATGTCAAAACTAAATGTCACCATCATGTGGGTCTCATTGATAATCGCACCAATTCTTTTGGTCAGTGCGGCTTTATATTTCAATAAGGTCGAGAAAATGTTCACGGAAATCGAAAAGAATGAAGCAACCATGACCACTCACGTTCAAGAAAACGTCAGTGGCGCGAGAGTCGTCAAGGCTTTTGCGAATGAAGCTTACGAAGTGGAAAAATTCAGAAAGTTGAACCGGACATATACGGATTCCGATTTAAGATTGGTCAAGAAAATGGCATTTTTCTGGAGTTCCACAGATTTCTTGAGTTTTATTCAATTTTTTATTATTGCAATCATTGGAATAATTTATGCATCAAAAGGTATCATCAGCCTTGGTATTTATACTGCATTCTTAGCTTATGCCGGTAATATCATATGGCCGATGCGACAATTGGGCAGGTTAGTGGGCGACTTTTCGAAAACCGTAGTCTCAGTTTCAAGACTGGATCACATCATGTCTAATCCTGGAGAATATGTTGATGAAACCGATAAAATAACACCTGAGATAAAAGGTGAGGTTGAATTCAAGAATGTATCATTCAAGTTTGCCGATTCCAAGGAAGACCAAATCATTGATGTCAGCTTTAAGGCAAAACAAGGTGAAACCATAGCGATTATCGGTAAGACCGGTTCGGGAAAGAGTACTTTGATGAACCTCTTAATCCGCTTACTGGATTATCAAAAGGGACAAATATTGGTTGATGGCATCGAAATCAAGGATATCGAAAAGCATCATTTGCGCCGGAATGTCGGTGTAATCTTGCAAGAACCATTCTTGTTCTCGAAATCAGTTGAGGAAAATATCAAAATTTCCGATATGGCTGTCGACAATAACAAGGTATCATCGGTAGCCAAGATTGCCCAAGTCCACAACGACATCATGAACTTTGAGAAGGGTTATCAAACCTTGGTTGGTGAAAGAGGCGTAACTTTATCGGGCGGACAAAAACAAAGAGTTGCGATAGCTCGTATGCTATTGAAGCCAAAACCGATTTTGGTTTTTGACGATTCTTTATCCGCAGTCGATACGGAAACTGACGTTCAAATCAGAAAAGCATTACAAAAAGAGTGGAAAAGTTCCACGGTCTTTATCATTACTCATCGCATCACCACGGCTGCGGAAGCAGACCGAATCTTGGTGATTGCCGATGGACAGATAAAAGAAAGCGGAAGACACGATGAATTGATAAACCGTGAAGGTTTATATAAAAATATTTGGAAAATACAATCACAGATTAATTTCCAATTAGAAGAGGATGGTGAGGAAAATGAGTGATTACCTTCAAGATGAAGAGAACTTCACGTCCCAAAAGTTTGATTGGTTAGTATGGAAGAAAATCTTGGCTTTCATGAAGCCATTAAAGAAATACGCTATTATGGGGTTATTGGCCGTCATTATCTTGGCTGTCACTGATATCATTTACCCTTATATTTCTGCTTTTGCGATTGATGATATCATCACGCCGAATATTGATAACGGTACTCAAGATTTATCAAAATTACCGATATTGATTACTTATTTCATCATTTTTATGATAGTTCAGGCAGCGATGGTATATTTGTTTATCATTTTTGCCGGTAAGGTACAAAATGAACTGGCTTTCAACATCAGGGAAAAAGCCTTCAATCATTTGCAGGAACTGCCTTTCTCCTACTACGACAGAACTAGAGTCGGTTGGATTATGGCGAGAATGACTTCGGATTCAAGGAACCTCAGTGAAGTATTGTCATGGGGATTGATTGACTTGGTTTGGGGTGTTTTCTTGATGATTTTCTTGACAATTTTCATGTTCATCATCAAGTGGCAACTGGCTTTGGTAATCCTGGCTGTCGTACCGCTTTTGATGGGAGTTGCCATCTTTTTCAGAAAATATATTCTGAAGGCATACCGTTCAATCCGAAAAGTCAATTCGAAAATTACCGGGGCTTTCAATGAAGACATTACCGGTGCAGTAACCACTAAAACTTTGGTTTTGGAAGAACAAAACTATCATGAATTCGATAAACTGACCATAGACATGCGTCAACAATCAATAAGAGCTCATCTGTTACAAGGAGTTTTCTTTCCGACAATGTTGTTCATCATCTTCATCGGAATGGCGATGGTTTACAATGTTGGTGGCAACATGGTGATAAATGATGCCATCTCTGTCGGTACCTTATATTTGTTTACCAACTATGTCTGGCAATTCTTTGATCCTGTCAATAATATTGCGAACTTCTATGCTCGTTTTCAGCAAGCTCAAGCTTCGGCTGAAAGAATTGTTTCTTTGATTGAAACTGTTCCTGATATCGTTGATAAGGATGAAGTCATTGCTAAGTATGGCACGATCTTTGATTATAAAACCGAGAATTTTGAAACGCTTGTTGGCGATGTCGAATTCAAGAATGTTTCCTTCAAATATAATGTCGGTGAACAAGTTTTAAGTGATTTCAACCTCAAAGTCAGAGCCGGTCAATCCGTGGCTTTAGTTGGTCACACCGGTGCTGGAAAAACAACAATCGTCAATTTGATCTCAAGGTTTTATGAACCAACATCCGGAGAAATCCTGATTGATGGCATTGATTACCGTGAAAGATCGATTGGTTGGTTACATTCAAATCTTGGTTATGTCTTGCAGACACCGCATTTGTTCAGCGGTTCAGTGATGGAAAACATTCGTTATGGCAATTTAAAGGCATCGGATGAAGAAGTTATCGAAGCAGCCAAAGCTGTGGAAGCTCATGGATTTATCGTCAAGTTTGAAAAAGGCTATGATACTGAGTGTGGTGAAGGCGGCTCAAGGTTGTCGGTTGGACAGAAACAATTGGTTTCCTTCGCCAGAGCCATCTTGGCTGATCCAAAGATCTTAATCCTGGATGAAGCCACTTCAAGTGTTGATACGGAAACGGAACAACTGATTCAAAACGCCATAAACAAGCTGCTCAAGGGCAGAACTTCGTTTATCGTTGCTCACAGACTATCGACTATCGTTCATAGCGATTTGATTTTAGTTCTCGATGACGGGAAAATCATCGAGTCAGGCAGTCATAAGGAACTGATAAAAAAAGAGGGCGCATATTACAAATTATATACTAACCAATATTCTGAAGAGATGTTGGAGTTATCCAAACGTTAAAAACCTGCAAAATTTGCAGGTTTTTTCTTTTCTGATGATATAATAAAAATGAGGTGAAGCAACTTATGAAAATCAAGGCATTCATTGATTCCCATCTCCACTTGATGGGAATGGGTTATTACGAAGAAATTTTAAATTTGAATGATGCAAAATCGCTTGCGGAAATTATTGATTTGGCAAAAAAATCGGAAAACGAGGTTATCATCGGCAGAGGTTTTAATCAGGATAATCTCTTTGAAAAAAGAATGCCTGAAGCAC
>ERZ1645192.3243-NODE-3243-length-13371-cov-7.973265_pt1 | contig 13371 bp, 8 predicted proteins | sample MGYA00575354_ERZ1645192 | MGnify/ENA primary metagenome ERZ1645192 (study PRJEB40844, sample SAMN11349763) | freshwater sediment metagenome | isolation source: river sediment | host: Sediment | place: India: Faizupur Khadar , New Delhi | collected 2017-02-21 ... | reverse complement strand
TATAGAGATGCTCAGGCGACCAGATGCCCTCATGGCCGCCGGGAAACTGAGGAGGCGTTGCCACCTCGATGGTCGGCAGCGAGGCAGAAGAGAGGGCCGCCCTCTTCTGCTTTGTCCACTCCACTGATGTACTATAGGTATGCGTATCGCTCATACTTGGTTTCTCCTTGCACCATAAGGTATCCAAAACCGAGAGCACAGGCCACTACAGCGTTGCCGGGACCTCAGGCCAAATCTTCACACCCTTCTGCAAAAGCCACGTATGCTCTTCTCGATAATAGCGGGTGGTGGGAAGCCACTTGTCATTCGGCAGGTGGGGGATCAACCAGATGTAGTACATCGCGTACCCAGCTGCAGCAACCTGCGAGTGGGTGGTGTTGGGGAAAATCAAGGAGGAGTCGCCGTCATGGACGACGAACGCATCCTCATTGAGCACCGAGACCCCGAATCCCTGGGCGGGGAAGAAGCGGTAGTGGTAGATCTCCGGATGGGGATGGTCGTGCGGCGGATAGCTCGACCAACGGCCGGGGTGGTTGATGACCTCTCCCATAACCATATTCGAGTAGGGATCGCTCTCCCCGTCGAAGACGGTTCGCACCGTACGATTGCTTGCCTCGTTGAGCACGCCGGCACCGAAAATCTCGGTCTTCACCTCGCCCTTTGCATAGAAGCGAACCGGGAAAACCTGGTTGTTGACACACCGCTCAACGGCCAGCTCACTATCCTCAATCGCCTGTACCTTGACAGGTATGTGCCTGGGGGCATGCAGGACCACCGGAGGTTCATCGATGCAGCTCGCACGTTTGCCTACCGCTTCCTTTCCTTCCCAAGAGAAGCGAACCTCCCCCTTGATCAACATCCATGCCCGCTCCAAGTCCAAGGAGCAGGTTACCGATTCTCCCTTGCCCAGCTTGAGGATGCCGAAATCCAAAAGCATGGGACCGTCAAGCGTCGTAATAGGAGTATATCCAGCCTCAAACGGCTGTTGTTTGCGAATAATCATGGAAAAGCCTCCCTTTCACTGTCCAGCATACGAAACATACCCGGCTTTCGCAACCAAAGGATGCACATTCGCTTGGTAAACACGGTGAGGCAAGCGTATACTGGGTGCAATGAAGCGAAAGAAACCTCCTAAGCCTGGGCGCATGAAGCCATTGGTCCTTGTGGTGCTGTTGTTGCTCATTCTTGTTCTCTTGAGCCTTCCCTTTGCGTTGTGGTTGCTGACGCCAAGACCGAACCTTGCAATCACCGTCTATGACAAGAGTGTCGCAACCGCCAAAGCCGAGCAGCATCAAAACTTGGGATGGTTTCTCAGCCACAATAAATTCCCCACCGAAGAGGGAAAACCCTTCAGGACACAATCCACCTATCTAGGCTACCATCCGAGAGAAGATAACCCAATCCGGGACCTTTCGACCTTGGATGAGAAGACCGACCTGCTCTACATTGCCGACACCTACGGGGTGTACAAGAGCGGTGAAGGCTTCTCCCGCACGCTGGCCGAAGGAGAAAGCAACCTCATCTGGGGAGGAAGCAGTGCTTCGGATGTGCAGGCGATCAAAGCATTCCTCAATCGTGAAGCCAGCAGCACCGTCGTCGCCGAGTACAACACCTTCGCAACCCCAACCCCCTCGTATGTACAGGCACAGCTGTATGAGGTACTGGGCACACGCTGGACCGGCTGGACCGGCATGTACGTCAATGACCTTTCCAAGCAGGGCGAAACACCCTCCTGGATTCTCGACCTCTACAGCACACATTGGAATTACACGGGAAGCGGCGTCCTCCTGTACAACACCGACGATGAGATTGTAGTACTGAGAAGCGGCATCGAGCTTGGACCCGGGCAGATGACCTTCTCATACACCGAACTGGGAACCGACATCCTCGCACTCTCCGGTTCTACGGCTTACCGCCTTCTCTTCGACATCACCGAGCCGCTTGCGGGCACCGAGGTGCTTGCAACCTACACCCTCGATGTCAGTGAGGAGGGAAAGCAGCTGCTTGAGCGCTTCGGCCTGAGCTCCACCTTCCCTGCAGTCCAGCTCAAGCAAACCGCAAACCATCGTTCCTATTATCTGGGAGGCAACTGGGCATACAGCAAACACTCATTGAGTTTATTCAGGCTCAAGGGCTTGTCATCGTTGCTTGAAGCTGTAGCCACCGGGGAGAGGGTATTCTCCTGGAAGTTCTACATGCCCATGCTCACCTCCATATTCAAGGAAGCCCTGCAACGGAAGACAGAGGTCATCGCACCCCTTGCACGTGAAGTTGCAACCACCGGCCAGATCAGGATGATCAGCCGGACCAACGGCCGAAACCTTGAACTCTACCGAGAAGGGAACTGGGAGCCCTACTTCGTCTACGGCATGAACCTTGGCACCGCCATGCCCGGACGCTGGTTCACCGAGTTCCCCCAGGACAAGAGCCTGTACTACCACTGGCTTGAGCAGATGGGCGAGCTGGGTGTAAACACCATCCGCATCTACACCCTGCTCGATCCCCAGTTCTACCAAGCCTTCAGCCTCTACAACCGAATGCATCAGGATAGGCCTATCTATCTGTTGCAGGAGATCTGGCCGGAGGAAGAGCCGCCGGGGCACGACTACCTCGAACCCGCTTATCAGAAAGCGTTCGAACAGGAAATCATCAACGTCGTCGATGCGATTCATGGAAAGGCGGACATCCCCGAGCGCAAGGGAAGGGCCTACGGCGTCTATGAAACCGACGTCTCTTCCTATGTGCTTGGATACCTCGTCGGACGAGAGCTGGAACCTCACGAGGTGGAGCAGACCGACATCAACCACAGCGGCTACCGCTTTGCAGGCCGGTACATCAGTACGACAGAAAAGGCCACTCCCACCGAAAGTTGGCTCGCCCAAAGCTGCGACTACCTGCTCTCCTACGAAGAGGCAACCTATGGTTGGCAGCACCCCGTCTCGATTGTCAACTGGCCTACGCTGGACTACCTCGTCCATGAGTCGGAGCGCGATGAGAACGGAGAGAAAATCAGAGAGTACAACGATCGCACCACGGTGAACATCAACCACCTGTTGGTCGGAAAGGACAACCAAGCCGGGCTCTTCGGTTCCTATCACATCTACCCCAACTATCCCGATTTCATGAACAACGAACCCTCCTTCAATGACTATGAGGATGAACAAGGACGGCTTCGCTACGGCGGCTATCTGAAGGCTTTCATGGAAGGCCATCAGAAATACCCGGCTGTGGTTGCAGAATTCGGCATCGCCACCGGCATGGGCAACGCCCACTACAGCCCCGACGGCTACCACCATGGAGGCTTGACCGAGGAAGAGCAGGCTCGGGCGATCATCCGCATGTTTGAGGCCATGCAGCGGGAAGGGTACAGCGGCGGCATCATCTTCGAATGGATGGACGAGTGGGCCAAGAAGACATGGACCACCGAACCCTACATGGTCCCCTATGACCGCCAGATACTGTGGCACAACGCCATCGATCCCGAGCAGAATTACGGCATCCTTGCCTATGAGGCGGTCAAACCCAGCCGAAGCGGAGCCACCTCGGTCGGAAAGGCCTTGGTGCGACAGATGGATGTGCGCTCCGATGCCTCATTCTTGCATATCGACATCACCCTTGATCGTCCCCTGGATCTTGGAAGAGAGCAGCTGCTGATCGGCATCGATACGCTGTATCGCGACCGGGGGGAAATAAGGTACACCCCCGAGCTCGACCACACCGCTCCTTCGGGGATGGAGTATGTGGTGGTGCTCGACTCCTTTGAAGCGTCCCGCCTGCTCGCCCTCAAGGAGGCGAACTACACCGCCTACCGGTTCAGCACCTCCCCGATCTTGAAGAGCGACGGTCTTTTTGAACCAATGCTCAAACTGATAAACAAAGAGCGCAAACTACTGGACGGGACGGTGATCCGTCCCAGGTACGAAGATGCAAGCATCTTGAGATTCGGTAGCTTGGAAGGAAATACCAACCACTGGAAGATGGAAGGGGATACACTTTCCGTACGCATCCCTTGGACTCGCATCAATGTCAGCGATGTATCGTCTGCCCAAGTGCTTGACGATGAGAGAACCTACTACAGCGCCCCGCTTCGGGACCACATAGCTACCACGACCACCGACGGCTTGGTGGTCAGTGTTGTGGTTGTCGATACCGTCGGGCAAACTGTAATTGACGCCCCAAAGGCGGCGACCCTTGTGCTGCCGGGATGGAACCAACCGGTCTACCAGCAGAGAATGAAGGCAAGCTATGACTTGCTCAAGGCATATTTTGCCAAGGAGAGAGCAGATGATTGACCTTACCAAACCCGTCGAGGTTGCCCAAGGCTTGTGGTGGGTGGGCTCAGAAACCACTCATCAGCATTTGCAGTGCAATCCCTATCTGTTCATCAAGGATGGCCTTGGCATACTTTTCGACCCGGGGTCTGTACTTGATGCCCAGGTCGTTCTGGAGAAAACCAAGAGCCTGCTCCCACTCTCCAACCTGAAAGCCATCGTCTGCAGTCATCAGGACCCCGACTTGTGTTCAGCCATCCCATTCTTTGAGAACGCAGGCTTCAAAGGGGAGATATGCTGTCATGAGCGGGCGGCTCTGCTCATCCAGTACTACGGCATTCGAAGTCCTTTCTATCTAGTGAATCATCACACATATTCCTACAGCCTGAATGCCAAAACCTCAATCGGCTTCATCTTCGGCCCCTACCTGCACTTCCCAGGCTCCATCATGAGCTATCTGCCCGAACAGCAGGCTCTGATCAGCGGTGATCTCTTTGGCTCCATCACATCCGATTGGCACCTCTATGCCGATGAGAACTACCTCGATGGCATGAAGGCCTTCCATGAAGTCTACATGCCCAGCCATGATATTCTTGCATCTGCCATGGAAAGCCTGGAAAGCTACCCCATCCGCTTGATCTGTCCGCAGCACGGATCGGTCATCGACAAGAATGTCGAACAGCATATTGAAACCCTCAAAACCATGCAGTGCGGTCTGTTCCTTCAACCCAAGCAACTCAATCTTCCTTTGGAAGGAGGAGTCCGGTCTTTGCTCGACCAAGTGGTCCTGCGCTTGGTCACCATCTACGGTGAGCAGGAAATCCGGAAAACCTTTGAAAACTCACCGTTCACCCTGAACATCAAAAAGCGGAAGATCGCCAAGACTACAGTCCCCGAGGAACGGATGTGGGAGGATTTTTACTCCTTTCTGGAACAAAAACGAGGAGTGGAATACCTGTCCTCCATCTCCTCATTGGTGGAACTGTTGGGAAAACAGTACGACCTTGTCATACCGACTGCGTTCGCCACCCTCATCGCCAATTCCGAACGCACAATCAAGGAGAAGGATGCCGAGCTCAAGGATTTGGAGAAGAAGCTCAAGGGCCTGGAAGAGAGCATGTACCGCGATCCGGTGACTGCTCTCTACAACAAGGAGTTCCATCAGGCATTCCTGCTCAAGGAGCTTGAGGGCGGCGGCTCGGTCGTCTCGCTGGTGTTGGGCATTGACAACCTGGAACGTATCAACCTCGACTATGGCAGCAGCGAAGGCGACCGGACTATGAGGATTCTCTCTGACTTGTTGCTGCAGAGCGTCGAGCCGAATGTGCAGGTTTGCCGCATCACCGGAGGGATGTTCGCACTCCTGTGCACATCCCTGACAAAAGAGCAGGCCATTGAGCGCGCTGCGAAACTGGGCACCCTGATTGCAGAGGAAGACCGTTTCATCGTTCCCATCACCGTCTCGATGGGAATCGTTCACTCTGATGAGATCGACGAGCGCAAGAAAGATGATGCAGCACTGATGGCGGCTGAAATCAACAACACGGCCGCCTTCCGCCTGCGGCTTGCACGAAAGAAGGGAGCGGGTAGCATCGTATACACATCGACTAGCGAAGCAGGCAGCCGTTCTGCTTTCACCATCCTCCTTGTAGATGTTCCATCCTTCTCCCGGGACCTTTTGAAGCAGACCATGGAGAAGGAGCGCTATCGTGTCCTGGTCGCAGACAACGGCCTGGAAGCGAAAAAACTCGTGCTTGCAGGAGGGGTGGACCTGGTTTTGTGCGAGCTGCTCATTCCCAAGCTCAGCGGTCTGTCACTGCGCAAGGAGCTTTTGCGCAACCCTGCTACTGCAGGCATTCCCTTCATACTCATGTCGGCGAACAAGCAGGAGCAAACGGTCAGAAGGGCTTTCGACTTGGGTATCCAGCACTTCCTTGCCCGTCCGTTGGCCTTGTATGAGTTGGCAGGCCTGGTCAACTTCATTGCAGAGAAGGAGGCCTGAGATGTCCGGCAATATCGCAATCTTGATGACAGGTGCTGTATTGGCTCTCAACCTGCTTGTCCTGCTGGGTATCGTAAGCCTGCGTCTGGTACGATCAAGCAGGAAACGCAGGCTCGACAAAGCTAAAGCCCTCTTTCTCTCCCAACTGAAGGCAGAAAGGCCCGACTTCTCCTGTTTCAAAGCAAACACCCTGCTCAAGCTCTACGGCAGGCTCAGCGACAGCATCCAGCTGGAGAGTGCCGTCCATGAGCAGATTCTCAGCTATCTTTCAGACTCGAAGGTTGTCAAAACACTGGCCAAACGATTGCATTCCCCGTTCTTCGTCAGGCGGATTGAGTCAGCCGTTCAGCTCAAGCCGATGCTCGCCCTTCCCTCCTACCGAAATTTGTTCCTTCATGTGCTGGCTGAAGAAAAGAACCAAGTCGTTGTGCTCTACCTGTTCCAAGCCCTTGCCTGGGTGAAAGAGAAGCGCGCCATCATTCCCATGCTCAGACGCCTGCGTCGAGCGACGCCCTGGATGGCAGGCCGGTATCGCTCCCTCTTGATCAGCTACGAATTTCTGCTGCTCCCCTATCTGAAAAAGCGGCTTGCCGTCGACCGCAGCTACCTCGGGCTCCTCATCTGTGAATACGCTGCACAATTTCCCACCGACGAGCTCAAGCACTACCTCATCCGCCAGGCACAGGGGAAGAACATCCTGGTCCGAAAAAGCGCCCTCTATGCTTTGTGCCTGCATTTCCCCCAAGAGCTGCTCAAGAGCGCCTTTCTGGAAAGCCCCTTCCAATCTACAATGGGCTATGTAATACGAGCATATGCTCGCATCGGGGACAAGCGGTACATCCCTTCCCTTCTGGCATACAGCAAATATTCCAGTACACGCGACCAGTTGGTCCAGAGCCTTTCGGAGATGGCCTACAAGGACCCGACCCTGCTCAAGGACTTTCTCTCGCGTTTTGAAACAACACGCAACAAGAGTGAGACAGCAGTGCTGGCCAAGGTGTTGGACAACCGCCTCACCTATCTGCTTACCGCCTATCAAGGTGATTTGGACGAGCAGTTGACCAACCTGGTTTCCAGCTTGGTACAGCAGCAGCTGGTCAGCGGTTTGGTGCAGTTTCTCAACACCAACAGCAACATCCACAAGCAGCAGCAGCTGGTCGCCCTTGTCAGGAACCTTGCCAAGCACAGCAAGCAACTCAAGCTACTGTTCTTTGCCTATCTGCACCCCGCTGTCTATCAGACGCTGAACATCTCCAAGCCGGAGACGGCAAAGCCTGCTGTGCAAGCCCATCAGGAGAAACCCCAGCGGTTGACCCTGATCCTTTTGCTCATTCTCACCCTTTTGATCTTCCCCTTGATCATCGTCCTCTCCGAGCTGCCCAACCTCATTGACCTGACATTCAAAGAGTTTTTGTCCTTGTATGTGGTTCGCTTCAATTACTTCTTGGTCTACTATTCGATTACGATCAATGCCATCTACCTGGTGATGCTGCTCATCTCCTTCAGAGCGGCGGGAGTGCAGAACCGCCTCTGGCGGGCGAAGGACAAGCGCATGCTTTTCACCAAAGGTTTGCTTCCCTCGGTCTCCATCATCGCCCCGGCCTACAACGAGGCCGCCAACATCATCGAGAGCACCAACAGCCTGCTCAATCAACAGTATCCCGACTTTGAGCTCATCGTCGTCAACGATGGCTCGAAGGACACGACGCTCCAGACTTTGATCACTTACTTCAATCTGGAGAAGCGTGACCAGTTGGTTCCCAAACGACTGAGGACCCGCTCTCTGAGGGGCATCTACAAGAACAAGGACATCCCCAACCTGGTCGTGGTGGACAAGGTCAACGGCGGCAAGGCCGATTCATTGAACTTGGGACTCAATGCAGCGACCAAGCAGTTCTTCTGCGGCATCGACGCCGATTCACTCTTGGAGCCTGATGCCCTGCTCAGGGCGGTTTCGGTGATGCTCGACCACTGTACCGAAAGCATTGCCAGCGGAGGTAACATCTGCCCGGTCAACGGTTGTGATGTGGAACTGGGCAGTCTGGACTCAATCGGCCTGCCTACAAAATTCCTCCCAAGGCTCCAGAGCCTTGAGTACATCCGCTCCTTCATGACCGGTCGGGTCGGCTGGGCACGACTGAATGTGTTGTTGATCATCAGTGGAGCCTTCGGGATTTTCCATCGGGACCGGACGATTGCCACCGGAGGCTACCTCACCAAGAGCGGCAAGTTTCACAAGGATACGGTAGGCGAGGACATGGAGTTGGTTGTTCGGCTTTCACGTTACATGCGCGAGCGCAAGCTGCCTTATCGGGTGCAATATGCAAGCAACGCAAACTGCTGGACCGAGGTACCCGAGAAATGGAAGGTGCTCCACCGTCAACGAGACCGCTGGCACCGGGGCTTGATCGACATCCTGCTTTTCCACAGCACCATGATCGCCAATCCTCGGTATGGGCGACTGGGCATGGTGGGTATGCTCTACTACTTTCTCTTTGAGCTGCTCGGGCCGTTTGTGGAAGCGCAAGGCCTCTTGTTTGTGTTCATCGGCGCCCTGATGGGCCTGATCAATCTCCCCATAGCCCTAGCCCTGTTCACTTCGACCATCCTCTTAGGGATGTTGGTCTCCTTGTCAGCCCTGCTTATCAGCGAATACGACCGTCCGCTTTACTCCAATAAGGACATGCTGCGTTTGGTGTGGATGGCAATCGTTGAGAACTTCGGGGTGCGTCAGGTCATCAGCTTGTGGCGGGTAAGCGCATACTTCAGTGCAATGCGCAAGAACCGTGGATGGGGAACCCAGGTGAGAACCGGCTTTAAAGGGGCTCAAAAGAAAACGCAGTAATGACCATGTGGGCGGGTCTTAGGGGTGCATTGCCCTGGTAGAGCCAGAAGTTGATGCGAAACCGAACCCGTCCCGGTGTAGGCGCGGCTGGATACGTCCAACGCGCTATGCGCATCGCGTCACTTTCTTGTAAGTCGGGATCCACATTTCCATGGTAGGAGGAGAACGCAACTCCTTCCTTGGTCCAGACGATGCGGTGGGTGGTTGCGGTGCCGTTCAGTTCAGGCTTGAAAACAAAAATCCTGGAGGAATCGGTATAGGGTTGGACTACATACTGAAACTTGGTGCCATCACGCTGACCCCAGGCGGCAAACTCAATGTCTATCTCCCGGTTGTACTCCTGCGGTGAGGTATCCCAGGTAAAGAAGCCTGCAACCACATTCGGATCGTACTGCTCGATGTCGGTCTCAACGGTGAAGGTATAGGTGCCGTAGCCTACCCGTTCGCGGGTGAATATCTCGGTAGCCCACCAGCGGCCCTGCTGCTCAGCAATGGTCAGGTGCAGGCCCCACTCGTCGACCCAGACCGCGTCCTCGGTTCCCCGAAAGTAGTTCGGTCCGGGAGCAGTAGGAGTCAGGCTGGATTTCAACCTCCAGTGCAGGTTCCCGAACTCCAGCTCCCTCGGACCGGTCTTCAATATGGGAGCATCCTGTGCATACAGGGTGCAGGAAAGCAAACTTACCAACGCCAATGCAAGCAATGTAGCTTTCATACCTACCTCCCGGTCAAGGCGAGCACCTTCTGTACAAAGACATCGGTGCTGTAATTCTCAACATTCATTGCGCCGATGGACCAAGCGTGTATGCTCTTTGTCGGTACCACCTCGGCGATGCTGGTCCTGATGGCCTGATAGCCTGCATTACGGGCCTCATTGATGATTTTACTCTCCCCCGCACCATTTCCGAACGGAAGGGCAAGGACTGTCACCGGCTCGCCGGTTTGCTCTTCGATGATCTGCTTGGAGGCCTGAAGCTCATGGCGGATCTCCTCGACAGAGAGCTCTGCCATCATTCGATGCGTCAGTGAGTGAGATTCAAAGAAGAAAAGCTTCCTGCCGGAACTGGTTCGGTAATCACTCATCTCCCGAATCTGGTCCCAGCTCATATAGCCGACTTCCCCGATGAAGTTGGGAACCAGGAAGATGGTCGCCTCTAGCTCATACTGGCGAAAGAGCGGGTAGACGATGGCATAGATGGAGAGATCACCGTCATCGAAGGTAATGATCACTTGGTCGGTTTTTGCCAAAGACGTACCATTCAGAATCGCCCTGAAATTGGTGATGGTGAAATTCCGTTTGAGAAAAGCCAGGTCGTGCTCGAAATTGTACAGGTCACGGTTATAGACATTGCCCGTACGCCCGAAGACGATATTGTGATAAAGAACCACCAAAAGCTTGGGATCCTTTCTCGGGGGTACTTGGCTCGGCGTGTCAAAGCCCACAAGGGTTTGGACGGGTAGCAAACCCTGATCACGGGTGCTCCAGTACCTCACCGCAGGAGCCTCATCATTCCGAATAAGAGGAGCACTTTGTTGTTCGGGAATCACCTCGGCAGAGAGGCCGAACATGAGCGAAACAAGTAGGATAATCAGGATGGAGTGTTTCATACAGCGAAGGCCCTCAAACCGGCAAAGAAGGCGAATTGGACGACGACGATCAGGGTGGGAACCCTGTTGACGGCAGCCAGCTTTTGCTTGGCAAACATAAAAGCAAAGACAAAGGCGATGCAAAACCATGCAAGGTAGTTCTGAAGCGGAATGTCTCCACCTGCCCAACTCCAGTAGTCGAAGGCGATGGCCACCGGCTCCATTACATAGTCGAAGAGTACGGTCAAAGAAGCTGTTGCCAAGGCAGCCAGCCAGGGATTTGCAATCTTTGTGCTTGTTACCTGTACAATGCCCAAAATAATAAGCGTCCAGTTGACGCCGATCAGAAGCGGTACGCCCAGCAATTTCAGCCCAAGCGTCGGTCCGTAGGTATACGCACCAAAGACCAAGGAGGTGGCAACCCCGATTATTTCCAGTACCAGAGTGAGCAGGAAGGTGAGCACCGCCCAAAAGAGCAGGCGGGAATTGCGGGCTTTCACTTCAAAGAAGAATCCCAAAATTGAGGTGGCTGAAATGGTATAGGGGGTGAAGGCCAGCATCATCGGCAGTGTTGCATCAAGTGTGTGCAACACCAGGCCGATGGCATAAATCGGTATCAGCAAAAGGAGAATCAGGCGTTCTATCTTTTCAAGATTCTGCATGGCAGGGCGACTCCTAGAGTGTGGGCTATACCCTTTCTCAGTATCCTCGACTTCGGCGGCTTGACCCGCTTCTCATAGACGATGAAAGGATCCTTGGCTATCTGCTGTGCGGTCCAGCAGTACATGTCCGCAGCGGTCATAATCGGGATGCGATACCGTCTTGGAATATAACCATACCCCTTTTCCGCCTCTTTCTGCCAGAGCTGGTACCGTTTGACCTCTTCACGGATGAAAGCCTTGAACTGCAGGGGATGCTTCTGAGTATATGCACTGTCCAAGGAGGAAAGAGAGCTCTTGCCGAGTGGCAGGTAGCGCCTTCCAATTTCTAGGTCTTCCTGAATGTCACGGATGAAATTGATGTACTGCATCGCCCGTCCAAGCATCGCAGCATAGCCGGAGGCTTTCTCACTCAGGTCCATGATCCTTGCCATATAGAGACCGATGACCTCGGCCGAACCATAGATGTAGGTGAGCACCTCGTCGAGGGTTTCACAGGTGGAGCTTGAAAGGTCGTGCTCCATGGAGTCCAGAAACGCCTCGGTCCAGGCAGGATTGAAGTGCTTGCGCCTGTGCAGTTCCAGAAAAGCATCGATGATTACATCGCCACTCGCTTTACCCGACGTAAGCGCCTCTGTGTAGGTTCTACGGAAGGCGTGAAAAGCCGCTGGATCGACCGGCTGGTCGTCCACCAGGTTGTCAGCCACCCTGACAAACCCATACAATGCATAGACATCCCTGCGAACAGCAGGGGGAAAGAAATGGGAACTGAAGTAATAGGTCTTGCTCCCGTTTCTGAAAATTTGTTCATGTTTCTCAGCGACCATACGTTTCTTGGATTTCCTTGGCTATCAATTCGCTTGCAATGAGTACCATCGGGACACCTACGCCCGGATGGGTATACTGGCCTGTGTAGTACAGATTCGGCACCTTCTTGGCTTGGTGTCTGGGGCGGAACACTGCTGTTTGGAAGAGTGTATGACTCAGACCCAGGGCCGTGCCCTTGTAGGCATGGTAATCCTGGATGAAATCCCGATGGGTGTACAACCGCTTTACCAGGACATCCTTGCCCAGATCCTCACCGGTGACCTTTTTTACATGCTCGACCATCATTGCAAAATACGCCTCCCGCTGCTCGTCGGTATCGGCAAGGTCGGGGGCAACCGGGACGAGCAAAAAGACATTCTCACAGCCTTGGGGCGCAGAGCTTGGATCGGTCTTGGTTATGCAGCTAAGGTAAAAACAGGGATCTTGGTCCGGCCATGCGGGCTGCTTGAAAATGTCATCGAAATGGCCGTTCCAATCCTTTGCGAAGTAGAGATTGTGATGCTCAAGACCCTTGAGTTCGCGTCCGATTCCAAGGTAGGCGATGAACATGGAGGGAGCGACGACGCGCTTTTTCCAGTAGGAGTCCGAGTAGGTTCGCTCCTCTTTCTTGATCAAAGCCGTCTCGGTATGGTGATAGTCGGCTGAGCTGACGACTACATCGGCTGCAAAGTAGCCGTTGGTCGTCTCAACCCCGACAGCCTTTCCATCCTTGGTGACTATGCTGGTGACCTCGGTGTCGGTGAGTAGATGTACTCCAAGCTCTTGGCAAAGGTTGACAAACCCTTCGGCAGCCCCGGCCATGCCTTTTTTGGGGAAGAATACGCCCAACTTGAGGTCGACATGGCTCATGATGGAATAGAGGGCTGGAGCCTGGGCGGGATTGGTGCCCAAAAACACCATGGCATACTCGAGGATCTGCTTGGCCCTGCGGTCCTGGACATAGCCTGAAACGAAGGAGTCGAGCTTGCCGAGTACGCCAAGCTTCAGGCCTTCGGTCATCAGGCGCCTGTTGAAGAACTGGCCGATATGCTTGTAGTCCCGGTACAAGAAATCCTCCATGGCAACATCATACTTGTATGTCGATTGCTCCATGTAGGCTTTCAGGGCCTGGCCTCCGCCTTTTTCAAAGGTTTCAAAAAGTTCGGCATTCTTGTCAAAATCCGCGGTGAGTTCAACCTCCTG
>ERZ1645192.3241-NODE-3241-length-13372-cov-6.046182_pt1 | contig 13372 bp, 12 predicted proteins | sample MGYA00575354_ERZ1645192 | MGnify/ENA primary metagenome ERZ1645192 (study PRJEB40844, sample SAMN11349763) | freshwater sediment metagenome | isolation source: river sediment | host: Sediment | place: India: Faizupur Khadar , New Delhi | collected 2017-02-21 ... | reverse complement strand
AGCGGTTCATGAAGACGTCGGAAATTCGCCTGATCGCGCCGCCCTAACCGTCCGACAGTCGGCGCGGCGGGTCGATCTCCCCGTTCGCGATGCGTGGCGATTGCATTTCCTTAGGTTGTTGCTCCTTGCCCGGCTTGTTGCTCCGCGCTAGACTCCGCCCGCTATGAAACTTCTCCACATGGCGGGTCTTCTGCTGTGCGCGTTGCTCGTCGGCTGCGGCGGATCCGGTTCGGATCCGAACGGGCTTTCGTGGTCGGACCTGCTCGGGAACCTGACCAATTCTGAAACGATCGCGCGCCTCGATTCGCCGGCCGCGTCGGTCATCACATCGTTCGATCCGACCGGCGGCAACGACGACTTCAACCACTTCCTGCGGAAAGGCCCGGCAGGCTGGGTCGTGCTGGCGGACCTGGAGGGGCCGGGCTACGTGTCCCGCTTCTGGACCACGGGCGCGCGCGACGGAAAACACCGCGTCCGCTTCTACTTCGACGGCGAGCGCGAGCCGCGGTTGGACCTGACGCTGGACGAACTGACCGGCGGCCGCGATCCGTTTCGTCCGCCGCTGGCGGCTTTCGAGAACTACGGCTGGTTCATCTTCATCCCGATGCCGTACGCAAAGCGGCTCGTGATCATGCTGCAGGAAGGCACGCGGTCCGAGGGGTCCGGCTCTCGCCTGTTCTATCAGGTCAATTACTGCAACCTGCCGAAAGGCACACGCGTGAAGTCGTTCACGGGCGAAGTGACTCCGGCTGAGGCGGACAAACTCGCGGGGGTGGTCGAGAACTGGAAGAAAGGCGGAATGGCCATGCCACCCGCGGGCTGCGTGTCCTCGTCTGAAACGATCACGCTGGCGCCGGGGGCGCAACAGGCGCTCAACGACGTGGCAGGGCCGGCCATCCTGCGCGAACTGACCGTGACGCCCGACTTTGCGAAACTGCCGACGGCGGTCGATCGCGAGGGAATCCTGCGCGATGTGATCCTGCGCATCACGTGGGACGGCGCCTCGTCGCCGAGCGTGGCCGTTCCGCTCGGCGATTTCTTCGGGAGCTTCTGGCGGCGCACGCGGTACGAATCCATGTACTTCGGCCTGACGAACAACACGTTCGTGTGCCGGTTCCCGATGCCCTTCGAGAAGTCCGCTCGGATCAGTTTCGAGAACCAGGGGCGGCAGCCGGTGGACCTCGCGGTGAATGTGTCGCGCCAGGCGTTGCCGGCATGGGACGCAAACTGGGCGTACTTCCATTCCAGTTGGTCGCGATCGACCGCACAGGATGTCGGCAAGCCGCACGCGATCCTTCGGACGACGGGGAAGGGGCGTTACGTCGGCTGCATCCTGAGCGTGGTCAGTCTCGACCGGAGCTGGTGGATTCTGGAAGGCGACGAGTTGATGTACCGTGACGGCGAGACGACCCCGGGCTGGCACGGCACGGGGCTCGAGGATTATTTCAACGGCGCGTGGTACTACCAGAACGTCATCGCCCGGCCTCTGTACGGGCTGACCATGAAGACGTTCTTCCGGATCATCCAGTATCGGCTCCACCTGCTCGATCCGGTGGCCTACAACACGTCCTTCAACATGGTGTTCGAGCGCGGGCCGGACCACGCCAGCCACGGGTTCATGGAGAGCGTGGCGTACTACTACCAGGACAAGCCGGGCGCCGCGATGTACACGCTGGGTTCGGCGGCGGACCGGGAACCGCCGCGCGATCCTCTGGCCGAGGCGACGATCATGACCGAGCTGGCCAACCACGAGCGGTTCGGCGATTACCAGGGCGCGCGGGACTACATCGACCTGTTTCTGGAAACGCACAAGGAATTCCCCTTTGCGCCGGTCCTGCGGCTCCGGCAGATCGCCTACGACGAGCGGATGAACGGGTTCGACGCCACGCGCGCCGCGTACGAGCGGTTCATGGCCACGGAGACCAACGCCGCCGCGCTGGAGCAGGCAAAGATGCTGATGTGGTTCCACGAAAGCCCGTCCAACGCGCTGTTCAGCCTGTACAGCAACATGCGCTCGCGCGCCTTCCTCGACGGCCGGGAGCTGTGCGGTGTCGAGAAACCGGACCGGATGGCCGTCGTGGGCCTGACCGTCGGCCCCGGCAAGCACGGCATCGCCTTGCAGGCCGGGTGGCAATCGTATCCGAGCTGGGTCCAGGGCTCGCTGCGCACGCACGGCGGCGGCGTGAACTCCGATCCCGCGTGGAAGTACGCGTTCAATCCGGAGGGCCCCTGGAGCTCGGCGGACTACGACGACTCCGCGTGGCCGCCGATGGGAAAACTGGGGACGAAGGGTCCGCCGGAGGAGCCGTACATCTGGGTGGAGCCGAACGCCTTTGTGGATATGCACTCGAAGGCCTCCGGCCTGCGTCCGTTCGATGAGGACTGGCCGAACCGTCAGAGTTTTATTGTGTACAGAAAGACGTTTGAAGTGAGCCCGTGATCTGCGTAGACGCGATTTTGAAATCGCGTTGGCTTGGGCGTGCGCGGTTGATACGTCTCCGTGATGCCGATAGGGTTGATTTTTGGAATGTCCGATGTTAGGGAGAACACATGTTTAAGAGACTTTCTTTTCTACTGTTGACGGTTGCGTTTGTGGCCGCGCTGGCCGTGTCGCAAACAGGCTGTTCCGGCGGGACCGCGAGCCAGGACAGCCGGGACGAGCGCGATCCGTACCTGAAGCGGGCCCTGGTGCGGAAGAACATGGACGACATCGACGGGGCGATTGACCTGCTCAACAAGGCGCTGTCCCGCAAGCCGGAACTCGCGCGGGCGCACCTGGAGCTGGGCCTGCTGTACGACACGCACAAGCAGGACTACATCCGGGCAATCTACCACTACCAGCGTTACCTGGAACTGCGGCCGGACGCGGAAAAGAGAAGGCTGATCGAGGACCTCGTCCGCCAGGCCCGGCTTTCCTTCGCGGCCTCCCTGCCGGACCAGCCGCCCGGAGCGATCGAGCAGATCGCGATGCTGAAGAGGGAAATCAGCGCGCTGAAAGGACAACTGGCCGTGTCGCAGGGCACGGGGGGAACCGCCGCCGCGAATACGGCGTCCGCCGCTTCCACGAATGTCCCGGTGCTCGTTCCTCCGAAACCGGCGCCGGCGCAGGCCGCCGTCCAGACGTACGTGGTGCAGTCAAGAGACACCTTGTCGAGCATTGCGGCGAAGATGTATAACGACCCCGGAAAGTGGAAAACGATTTTCGACGCGAACCGGAACACGCTGACGAGCCCGCAGAGCGTGCGGCCGGGGCAGACATTGATCATTCCCCGGTGACGCGGAAGCGCGGCCGGAACACGACGCGAGAACGAGAAGAGACATCACACCGGAGGGAGCGAACCCATGGCCAACACGGATTTTTTTGACGACGATCTGGTCAAGCAGCGTGACGCGGCAAAGCGCATCAAGCTGGGGCCGGGCGATGAGCCGGTCGGGACCCTCGGCAGTATGCCGTCTTCCGACGAGGTGCCGGTCCGCCCGGTGTCGGACTTCAATCTCACCCGCATGGCGAAGCACAAGCAGGACATGGACGAGCAGGTCGTGACCGCCATGCAGGAACTCGAGCGCCTGCGCGCCCGGCAGGAAAACCTCGAAAAGGAAAAGCGCGAGCTGGAGGAGATTCGGCGGAAGCAGGAGGAGTACGAGCGCGGCAAACGGGAGATGGTCGAGAGGTTCAACCAGAGCCTCCTGACCCTCGAGAAGGACGAGTTGCAGGCCACGCGCCTCGCGGAACTTCTCGGCGCCACGCGCGCGCGTTTCAAGACGCTGCTGGCGGACGTCCAGTCGCTGAACGACGAGCTTTGGAGCGAAGACCAGTTCCGGGATGAACTGAACAAGGCAATCACCGTGATCGAAGACGCGCGCATGGAGTACAACAAATCCATGTCGCGGATCGACACGCTGACCGGTCCGGCGAAGCCGGGCGGTGTTCCGCACCAGCCGGTTATCTTCGAGGAGGGCCGGTTCGGTTCCGAACAACCCGACAAGTCGTTCGGTCACTGGGTCAAGGTCGGTTTCGCGGTCAGTCTGCCGCTGATCGTGGTGATCGTCGTTGTTACGGTGGTCATACTGATCCTTCGTTCGAGCGGGTTGATGTAGCCCTGGAGTTCCCGAGCAGGTTCTGAAAGGCGCAAGACAGCTACTATGCGATCCCTGACAGGAAAGAAATCCGCGCTGGAACGCCGTCTCAAGGACCTGAAAAAGGAGTCGGAGCTTGTCCGGGACGACATCAAGGCGCTGGCGAAGGCCATCAAGAATCCCGACGACGTCAACATGCCCCGGCTGAAGTCCTTGAAACGGGAGGAACGGCGTGTGCCCCCGCCGATGCGGAAGGATCCCGTCGCCTCCACGCGGGAGCCGCCAAGGACCGAGATGCCGTCCGATCCCCGTTCCGCGAGCCCGCACGGGGAATTGTTCGAGTGGGCGCCTCGCGCGGAGCAGATGGAACGTCAGTCGCTGGGCCAGCCTCCCAAGGTCTTCGGCCAGTCGTTGCCGGAGTCTGCCCCCGGTCCGAAAAACAGGGCCGTGACGCAGGACCAGCGGTTTGCCAACTACTTCTCCAGCGGCGGGTTTCTGGGCGGTCGTCCGATGAAGCAGGAGAAGAGCGTTCAGCGCAACAAGGCCGTCTTCATGCTGGTGGTCGTGATCATCGTCGCGTTCAGTGTTTTTCGCCTGGTCTTCAAATGAGCAAGCCGCGTTCCTCTGAAAACCGGATGTCTCACCTGTGCATGGACAGTTCGTGGGGGAGCATCCGCATCGATGCCCGGGAGGGGAAGATCACGGCATGCAGGCTTCCTTCGTTGTCCGCGGAACCGCGCAGACCGTTCCGGTGGATGGGCTCGCGAATCGAAGCCGTGCATACGGCCGATGAACGGATACTCCGGAAGGCGGAACGGTTTGTGAAGGACATGCTGGGCGGAAGGAAGTGCGAGCCTCCGTCGTTCGCATGGCCGGAGGCGACGCCGTTCACGCTGCGAGTGTGGCGGGCCCTGGAGGCGATCCCGAGGGGAGCGACCCAGGAGTACGGAGCGGTGGCGAAGAAGATCGGGCGGCCGGGCGGGTCCCGCGCGGTCGGCCGTGCGTGCGGCGCGAATCCATTACCCCTTTTTATTCCCTGCCACCGGGTCCTGCCGAAAGACGGGACGCTCGGCGGCTTCACCGGAGGGCTCCCCTGGAAAAGGCTTTTGCTCGAACGCGAGGGGGCCAGGTAGGGCGAGGTCGCTGTGGCGAAGCGGGGAGTACAGAAGAAGAATGGAGCAGAAGATAACGAAGGAAGCGAAGCAGGGGAAACGAAAGAGTTTAACCGCGGATGAGACGGATGGGCGCGGACAAAAAACATCCGTTAAATCAGTGTTCATCCGTGTCCATCCTCGGTTTCCTTTTGTTGTCCCCATCCGCGTACTTTGCGGTGAAGAATTTCTTTTCTTGAACGAGAGGCCACAACTTGAAAATTGCAGTAGCGTGCGGCGGAACCGGGGGCCACATCTTCCCCGGATTGGCGACGGCAGACATCCTGAGACAGCGCGGCCACGATATTACTCTGTGGCTGGCAGGGAAGGACGTTGAGACGCCCGCGGTAAAGGATTGGGCCGGACCGGTGGTGACGGTGCAGGCCGAGGGTCTTCCCTCCGGCTTTTCCCTTCGCGCGGTGCGCGCGGCCTGGCGGCTTCTCCGTGCCGCGCGGGCCTGCCGGCGGATCATGCGGCCGAACCGCCCGGATGTCCTGCTCGCGATGGGCAGCTATGCGTCAGTCGGGCCCGTGTGCGCGGCCCTTTCCCTTGGAATTCCCGTCGTGCTCCACGAGGCCAACGTCTTGCCGGGGCGGACGATTTCCCTTTTCTCCCGGTGGGCGACGGCCGTGGCGGGGAGCTTCGAGGAGACGCGTTTCTACCTTCGCCGCAAGGACATCGTCGTGACGGGCATGCCGATCCGGAAGGAACTCGAGAAGGCCGCCAGGACCATTCCGCCGCACGAGACGGGCCGGGACATCTTCACCCTCCTCGTGATGGGCGGAAGCCGCGGCGCTCACAGGCTGAACGACCTTGTGTCCGCCGCGGTCATCCAGATCCACAAGGGCGGGCACCGCATCCGCGTGATTCATCTCACCGGCGTTGCCGATGAGGCGACGATCCGCAAGGCGTACCAGGATGCGGGGGTGAATGCCGTGGTTTCCGCTTTCGAGCAGGACATGGCCCCCATCTACGCGGCGGCGGATATCGCCATCTGCCGCTCAGGCGCTTCGACGTGCGCGGAACTGCTGGACTTTGCCGTGCCGGCCCTGCAGGTGCCGTACCCGGAGGCCACCAAGGACCACCAGATGGTCAATGCGCGGGCGATGGAGAAAGCGGGAGCGGTCGACGTGGTTCCCGAGCGGGACCTGAGCCTGCCGTGGCTGACGGATTACATCGTGGGCTGCATGCAGACGCCGGGCCGGCTGGCCCGGATGAGCGCCGCGTCGCGGTCGCGCGCGATGCAAAGTGCCGCCGAATCCCTGGCTTCGCTGGTCATCCAGGTCGGAAACGGAGAGTATGGCCGCACTGTGTGAGCTTGAATCCGGCCGCAAACAGGTCGCCGAAATCCGCCGGCTTCTGGCCGGCCGGCCGGGGCACGTTCATCTCGTCGGTGTTGCCGGCATCGGCATGGCCGGCATCGCCGTGCACCTTGCCGCCCGCGGCTTCCGCGTCACCGGCTGCGACCTCGCCCCGAACCGCGTGAGCGAGGCGCTCGCGTCCGGCGGCGTGAACGTTTTCTGCGGACACAGCCCATCGCATCTTGCACCCGATATCGGCTGGCTTGTGAAGAGCACGGCGGTTCCAGACGACAGCGGCGAAATCCTCGCGGCGAAAAAGGCGGGCATTCCCGTTTACCCGCGGGGCGCGGTGCTTCCGGCCCTGCTGGAGGGACGGACCTCCGTGGCGGTCACGGGGACGCACGGCAAGACGACGACTTCCGCGATGATCGCGCATGTGCTTGCGAAGAGCGGTCTGGAGCCGGGGTTCTGCATCGGCGGCGAAGTCACCTCCCTCGGCGGCGTCGCCGCGGCTGGCGCGGGCAGGGCGCTTGTTGTGGAGGCCGACGAAAGCGACGGGACGGTGATCCTGTACGAGCCGGATGTCGGTGTGATTACGAATATCGAATACGATCACATGGAGCATTTCCGCGACGAAGAAACGTTGGTCGGCTGCTTCCAGATGTTTGCCGATGGCGCCCGGCGACGGATCGTTTACTGTGCGGACGATGCACGCGCGGCGGCGGTGTGCGGGAAGAACCCGAAGGGCTTTTCGTACGGGCTGTCCGCGCAGGCGGATCTTCGCGGGACGAAGATCGAAGAGACGTCTTCGCGGGTTAGTGCGCAAGTGTTCTTGAAGGGCGTAGAACTCGGCACACTCTCCTTGCCCGTGCCGGGCCGCCACAACCTGCTCAACGCATTGGGCGCGTGCGCCGCCGCGATGGAGCTTGGGTTGTCCTTCGGCCAGGTTTGCGCGGGTCTTGCAACCTTCACGCACGTGCGGCGTCGTTTCGAGAAGGTGGTCGATCGCAAGGACCTGCTGGTGATATCCGACTACGCGCATCATCCGACGGAAATCCAGGCGCTCGTCAGGACGGCCTTGCAGTGCGGAGGGAGACGGTTGATCGGGGTTTTCCAGCCGCACCGCTACACCCGGACGCTCGCCCTCGGGAAGGCTTTCCCGCCCGCGTTCGCGGGCTTGGACGAACTGGTTCTTGTCCCCGTCTATGAAGCGTCCGAGTCGCCTCTTGAGGGCGGGACATCGGAGGATCTCTTCAGGCTTTTTCAGTCTTTCGGGCAGGTGCCGACCCGCTATATTTCATCCCTCGACGACGCGTGGCGATACGTGAAGACAAAGGTCGGGGAGGGCGACGTGCTGCTCGTGATCGGCGCGGGCGACGTGGAGAAGATCGCGGGCTGGGCGCGTGACGAATACGCGACAAGGAAAAACGGAAACACATGACACAAAGACGTTTCAGGAAAGTTGGCGTTTTAATGGGCGGGCCGTCGTCGGAGCGGGAAGTCTCCCTGAACTCGGGCCGGGCCGTGGCGGAGGCTCTTCGGAGCGTGGGCTACGACGTTGCCGAGATCGATCTCAAGGGGCGCGAACTGGAACTGCCGGACGGGATCGAGGCGGTGTTTGTCGCGTTGCACGGCGAATTTGGAGAGGACGGGCAGATACAGGAAATCCTGCGGACGCGCGGGATCCCGTACACGGGTTCCGGGCCGGAGGCCAGCCGGCGGTCGTTCGACAAGCTCTTGAGCAAGAAGACCTTTGTGGAGAAAGGCATTCCCACGCCCAAGTACGAGATTCTCAGGAAAGGACAGGGCAGGTCCCTGCCTCTCCCCGTGGTTGTGAAACCGATCCGGCAGGGCTCCAGCATTGGCGTTCATATTGTTTCCGATGAAGCGGATTGGCCCGCCGCCCTGGAGGAGGCGTTGACGCATGACGGCGAGGTGCTGGTCGAGGCGTTCATCGCGGGGCGTGAACTGACGGTCGGAGTGGTGGGTGGGGAGGTTCTGCCCGTGCTTGAAATCAAGGCGCCGGACGGGTTTTACAATTACACGGCGAAGTACACGAAGGGGTTGACGCAGTACATCGTGCCCGCTGACATTTCCGTCGAATGCGCCGCGGAGTGCCGGCGGCTGGCGCTGCTGACCTTCCAGGCTCTGGACTGCAAGGACATGGGCCGCGTGGATTTCCGGCTGGCGCCGGGCGGCGACCTGTTTGTGCTCGAGTTGAACAACATCCCCGGCTTTACGGGGACGAGTCTTCTGCCCAAGGCGGCGCGCGCCATGGGGATCGAGTTTCCGGAGCTTTGTGATCGAATTATCCGCATGGCGTGTGTACATTGAACGCGGAGTGATTGACTCATGTGGTATCGCGACGACGACAAGTACTCAAACCGAAGACTGTTCGGCAGCCGCCGGGAGAACCGGCGCAATTCCATCCTGCTGGTCAGCGCTCGACTGAGCGATCAGCGCAGGGAGCGCGCGCACCGCGTCGGGGCGATCCTCCTGGTGACGGTCGTCATCGCGGGAACCATCTGGATGACGTTGCTGGGGACGAAACTCATCGGCCAGTCCCTCTTCTCCCAGAATCAGCGCTTCACCATCCGGAATCTCGATATCCGTTCAAACGGCAAGCTCCAGTCCGAGCACATCCGCGAGTACGCGCATATTGACGAGGGGATGAACCTGTTTGCGATCGATCTTGGCCAGGTGCGCGACGACCTGATGAGCGTGCCGATCGTCAGTGCCGTCAGCGTGCGGCGCAGGCTCCCCGACACTCTCGAGGTCACGGTTTCGGAGCGCATCCCCGCGGCGCGCCTGGGCGAGGAAAGCACCGGCTATCCGCTGGCCGTGGACCAGGCCGGCTTCGTGCTCGGCCCCACGTCGGTGTCCCAACAGCTCCCGTCGATCACCGGCCTGCAGGAGAAAGGTCTGAGGCCGGGCGCCCGGGTGGGCGATCCCGGAGTGCAGAACGCCCTGCATGTCCTGGATGTCTGCGACTCGCCCTCCTTCAGCCGGTTTTTGAGGATCAAGAACGTGGACGTCAGCAATCCGGAGTATCTCGAGGTGTATCTGCAGAGGGGAGAGCGTATCCTGCTGTCGCGCGAGAACGTGGATGTGAAGCTGGCGAAACTTTGTGAAATCATGAAACATACAGCCGACATGGGTCAGGCGATTGCCGCCATTGACATGACCGTGGACAAGAACTTCCCGGTGCAGTACCAGTGACGGATTTCCCTCTGGTTGGGTTATGAATCTTCCGCTGATTGTTGCCTTGGAAATTGGAACGACCGTGGTTCGCGCCGTGATCGGTGAATCGCGGGCCGACGGCCACCTCATGATCACGGGCCTGGGGGAGTGTCCCTCCCGCGGCGTGCGCAAGGGCGAGATTGTCGATTTCGACAACGCCGTGGCGTGTGTCCGCGAAGCGCTCCGGCTCGCGGAGGAAAACGGCCGGGTCATCATCAACCAGGTTCATCTCGTGGTCTCCGGAGGCCACATCACGAGCCTGGTAAATCGCGGCAGCGTGCCGATCATGAACTCCCGAAAGGAGATCACGGAGTCGGATATCGATCACGTGATGGAGACCGCTCGCGCGGTCAGCCTGCCGACGGACCGCCAGGTCCTGCACACGATCTGCCAGTACTTCCACGTGGATGACCAGGAAGGCGTGATCGATCCCGAAGGCATGGAGGGGTCCAAGCTGTCCGCGGACATGCTGATCATCCACGGACTGCTCATGCGCCTGCGGAATGTCGTCAAGGTCGTCCGGAGCGTGCAGGTGGATGTGGAGGATGTGGCGTTCGGAGGGCTTTGCGCGGCCCTGGCGGTGCTGACGGCCGAGGACAAGGAGGCCGGCAGCGTGGTCATCGACCTGGGAGGCGGCACGACGGATTACGTCGTGTACGCGCACAGCGCGATTGCCGCGGCGGGGTCTTTCGGGGTTGGCGGCGATCATATCACCAACGATATCGCGCGCGGTTTGCGAATTCCCATTGCCGAAGCCGAGCGGCTGAAAGAGGAGCATGGGAGCGCGATGGTTGAAATGGCCGCCCGATCGCAGAAAGTCGCCCTGCCGGCCGAATCGGGCCTGGCGGAGCGTGCCGTGAAGGTGTCCGACCTTCATACCATCACCCACTTGCGAATGGAAGAGACCCTGAACCTGGTCAAGACGGAGCTGCTGGAGAAGAACCTTCTTCACTCGCTCGGCGGGGGCGTGGTTCTTGCGGGCGGTTGCGCGCACATGAAGAACATCGTCAAGCTCGCGGAGAAGGTGTTCGGTCTGCCTTGCCGTGTCGGCAAGCCCCGCGGAGTGGCGGGGTTGGCCGTCGTCACGGAAGGGCCGGAATATGCGGCCATCGTGGGCATGGCCCGGTATGGCCTCAAGTCGATGGAGCAGAAGGAGCGGGAAAGAAAATCCATCCTGGGCATCCTCAAGGATATTTTCAGGAAGTAGATATGCTTGAATCAGCAGACAACGTGGCGGTGGGCGGCGTGACGAAAGGAAGCCGGATGGTGATTGTCGGGCTCGGCGGCGGCGGCTGCAATGCCGTGGCCCGGATGCACGCCGGGTGGTCCGATGGTCCCGTGGTCGCTGCGGTCAACACGGACAGCCAGGCGCTCTCCGCCTGTCGCGTGCCGGTCCGGGTTCAGATCGGGAAGGGCATCACGCAGGGACTTGGGGCGGGGGGCGATCCGGCGGTGGGCAAACTTGCCGCCGAGGATGACGGCGACTCGCTGAGGGAACTGGTTTCGCAGGCGGACATTGTCGTGATTGTGGCCGCGCTGGGCGGCGGAACGGGAACCGGGGCCGCGCCGATCATGGCCCGCATCGCGCGCGAGCAGGGCGCCATGACCCTGTGTTTTGCCACGACCCCTTTCGATTTCGAAGGAGAGTTGAAAACGCGGCATGCCGAAGAGGGACTGCGCGCCTTGCGGATGCAAGCTGATGTGGTCATTACCCTGCCGAACCAGCGCTTGCTGGAACTGGTGGAGACCCAGACCGGCCTGGTGGACGCGTTCGGCAAGGCGGATGTCATGCTGGGCGTGGGCGTTCGATCGCTGTGGAAACTGCTGTCCAAGGCCGGAATCATCAACCTGGATTTTGCCGATTTGCGCCACCTCGTGGAACACAGCGGAGGCGTGTGCTCCTTCGGTTACGGCGAGGGAACGGGTACGGCCAAAGCGTCGGTGGCTGTCTCGGAACTGATGAAGAGCCCTCTGCTGGACCGCGGCCGCATCCTCTCGCAGGCGGGGGCGCTGATGGTCAGCATCAACGGAGGTCCGGACCTGACGCTGGTCGACGTGCAGAAAATCATGTCCCAGCTCACTGCGGTCGCCCGACCCGGTGTGAAACTGTTCATGGGGGCGACGGTGGACGAGGCCTGGCAGAGCCGGCTCACGCTGACGGTGCTTGCCGCGGAAAGTTGGACCGGAGAAGGCGATCTGCCCGCGCCGGCGGCGGGATTCCCGGAAAAAGCGGTTGAAGGTTCGGCCCCGGAGGCGCGGACGGGAAGCAAGGCCCCGGTGTCCGCGGGTGCCCGCGCGATTCAGCCCACGTTGAATTTCGACACGGGCGACAAGGGCCGTTTCAAGAACACGGAACCGACCCTGTATGCCGGCGAGGATTTGGATATTCCAACCTTCGTCCGCCGCGGCATCAAGCTGTCGTTCGAAAAGTGACGCCGGCGTCCGCTACGGCCTGCTGCTGCGCCTCAGGAAGTAGTTCGTTCTCTTCTCGATCCCGATCGTGGTTTCGGGCCCGTGTCCCGGAAAGACCGTGGTCTCGTCGGGCAGGTCCCTGAGTTTTTTCAGCGACTCGGTCAGCGCGCGGGCGCTGCCGCCCGGCAGATCGGTCCGGCCGACCGACGACTGGAAAAGCGTGTCGCCCGTGAACACGGCGTGAACGTCCGGAAAATAGAAGCAGACACAGCCGGGGCTGTGGCCGGGTGTGGAGATCACCCTGTAGAGCAATTCTCCATCTTTCCATTCCTGCCCGTCCGTCAGAACCCGGGAAATCTCCGGCGGCGATTTCAGCGGAGGGTAGTGAGGGGGAAGCTGGTTGACAGGCGAGAACGCCCAGGGCGCATCCTCACGGCTGATGGCCACCGGGGCGGGATGGGTGGAGTGCAGGGCGGGCAACGCGCCGATGTGATCCGCATGGCCGTGCGTGATGAGGAAAGCGACAACCTTCAGACGGTTGGCCTGGATGACCTTCTCGATGCGTTCCGGATTCGCGCCCGGATCGATGACGAGGGCGTTGAACCGCCCGTCCCAGATCACATGGCAGTTCTCGTCGTAGGCGCCGACCGTCACGGTTTCAATGTTCATGTTACCCGCAATTTCTGCCATGATGTTCGCGCCGTCAAGGCTTCATCATGAAATGGCTTGTCACAAGTGCGGCCGGCGGGAATCCGGAGAACTACCTCACCTGGCTATCGGGCGCGGGCATAGAGAGCGCGTTGATCCTTTCTTCCGATCCCGCGCCGGGTAATCTTTTCGCGTTTGACGCCTTGATGCTGACGGGTGGGGGGGATGTTGATCCCGCGCGATACGGCGCAGTTCGCGCTCCCGAAACGCAAGGGGTCGACCCCGCGCGCGACGAAATGGAGTGCCGGCTCATTCGTCGGTTCATGGACGGAGGGAAGGCGGTCTTCGGGGTTTGCCGCGGGATCCAGATCCTGAATGTCGCGCTCGGCGGGCGGCTGATCCAGCACGTGCCGTCGGTCGTGGGCGCCGCCGAATCTCACGAACGCTCCAGCGGAAAGGACGCCATTCATTCGGTTGCCCTCGTCGGCGGCACGGGATTGGCGGACGCTTTCGACCCGGTCATTGACGTCAACAGCGCGCATC
>ERZ1645192.3239-NODE-3239-length-13382-cov-12.626247_pt1 | contig 13382 bp, 9 predicted proteins | sample MGYA00575354_ERZ1645192 | MGnify/ENA primary metagenome ERZ1645192 (study PRJEB40844, sample SAMN11349763) | freshwater sediment metagenome | isolation source: river sediment | host: Sediment | place: India: Faizupur Khadar , New Delhi | collected 2017-02-21 ... | reverse complement strand
TTTTCCACAACCGGGGCTGTCACCGTCAATTGAGCCACCACTGTTTGATAGTATTCCTGAGTTGCCTGAGCTTGCAGTGTTTGCATCGCCTGTTCGACTGGATCGCCAGTGGGGGAGACGGTTCCGGGCATGACGCATGCCGCCAGGATAGCCAGAGAAGCCAACACAGTTAAGCTGGGAAAAATCCAACTTGATTTATCAGTCATTCTGTTTTTCATTTTCTCACTCCTTAATAACCATTACTTCCTGTGTTTATAGACGCGCGTCAGCTCAGAAAAGTTCCACTAAAAATCACAACCGCCCAAAAGGGCGGTTGTGTCTGTATTAGTTCTTCGAGACGACCAGCTCTATTCCCAAGCCCCACTGCTGGTTAGGTCCGTAACCGACGCGTGCTCCGTCCGGAGCCGCAATCATCCAGTAGCTGTAATAGGTGCCCTCAGTTTGAGGAGCGGTCATATTATCAATCGTGATTTCGATGATATCGCCCGGCACCACTTCCCTTGTGATATCGCCGCGTTTGTTGCTGCCAAAGGCTTCGCCACCCACAAACACAACGTCATAATCCCTGGACCAGGTGCAGGTGCCGGTGTTTTTGACAGTCCAGGTCTTGGAGAACTTGGTTCCGGGTTTGACGATAGTGCCAGGAGGATAGTTGACATCACCCAGGAAATCAAACTGGAAGCATTTCTTGCCCGCTTCTGCTGTTGGCGCGGTTGTTGGCTGGGCTGTTGCTTCGTTAGGGTTGGGGGTTGTTGCCGCGGTTGGCACAACCACAACCTGGGTCGGGCAGACCGGGCAGGCTGGCTGCGGGGTCCAGGTGGGCTGGTTGCTCAGCTCTGTAACAAGAGCGACCAGGGTTTCGACTGAATTTTGGGTTGCTTTGGCTTGCTGGGTCGACGCCACTTGTTGGGCAATTTCAGCTTCCGAGGGTGTGGGGGGAAGCGAAGGAGCACAAGCCGCCAACACGAGGCTCAGGCTCAGAAGCGCCAGAATTATCCATTTCGTTTTTTTCATTTTTCTCACTTTAATCTCCGTCGATTATTTAACAGCCGAAAATAAAGCCGTTGAATCGGTATCTCATTTGCGATTCTATCATTAATCCAGGATTTGGTTTTAGCTCACAAGTACAAAAGAGAGCCGTTCATTGAACGGCTCTCCCGGATGAACTCCCTTACTTATTGGAAAGGATCGCCAGACCAGGCAGTTCGATGCCTTCGAGCATTTCCAAAGACGCGCCGCCGCCGGTTGAGATGTGGGTGATTTTGTCACTCAACCCGGACTGGTTGATGGCAGAGACGGAATCGCCGCCGCCGATGATGCTGACCGCGCCGCTCTCAGCCACCTTATGGGCAACCGCAAAGGTGCCCGCGGCGAAGCGTGGGAACTCGAACACACCCATTGGACCATTCCAGACGATTGTTCCGGCTTTGGCGATTTCTGCGCCGAAAGCTTCCACTGTCTTCGGGCCGATATCCAGGACCCTCCAGCCAGCGGGCACGTCGCCCACGGGCAGGGTTTCCATCTTTGCTTCCGCGTCAAAAGCATCGCCGAGTACCATATCCACCGGTAAAACCAATTTTCCTTCGGATTTCTCTAACAGGGCTTTGGCGGTGTCGATCACTTCCGCTTCCACGAGGGAGTCTGCCATTTCGTAGCCAAGCGCCTTAAGGAAAGTGTTCGCCATGCCGCCGCCAATCAGGATTTTATCGGCTTTCTTGAGCAGGTTCTCGATCACACCGATTTTGTCCGAAACCTTTGCGCCGCCAAGAATAGCGACGAAGGGGCGTTTGGGGTCGGCAATCGCGTCGCCGAGGTATTTGATTTCTTTTTCCATCAGGAAACCAGCCGCCGAAGGCAGCAGCTCCGCCACGCCGTAGGTCGAGGCGTGAGCGCGATGCGCGGAACCAAAAGCGTCGTTCACGTACAGGTCCGCCAGGGATGCCAGATCAGCCGACATCTTCGGGTCGTTCTTTTCTTCTTCCGCATAGAAACGGGTGTTTTCGAGCACCAGAACCTCGCCCGGTTTCAAAGCCGCGGCAGCCGCTTTGGCGATCTCACCGCGGCAATCCTCAGCAAATTTCACCGGCGCGGAAATAAGGGCGGCAAGGTGTTCCGCCACAGGGCGCATGGAATATTCCAGGTTGGGTTGACCCTTCGGGCGTCCAAGGTGGGACATCAAAACTACAGCCGCTCCGTGCTCAAGCAGGTAATTAATGGTGGGCAGCGCCGAGGTGATGCGCGTATCGTCCTTGATCTTGCCTTCTTTAATCGGTACGTTGAAATCCACCCGTACCAAAACCTTTTTCCCTGCCACATCCAGATCAGTAACCATTTTCTTGTCAGACATTTTTTCTCCTTCTATGAAAAATGCGCCTCACTGTCTCGTTGAAACAATGCTGCGCATTCATTCGATCAAAAGCCCTTAGGTTTAGAGTTTCTCGGCAATCATCTTGCCCAGGTCAACAGCGCGGCAGCTATAGCCCCATTCGTTGTCGTACCAGGTTACAACCTTCACGAGGTTGCCATTCATGACCATGTTCTTCTCGAGGTCAACAATGGATGAACGATCGTCACCCTTGAAGTCGCTCGAAACCAATGGCTGATTGTAAGCGCCGGTGGTCACACCGAGGATGCCTTTGAGGGCGCCCTGTGAGGCTTCCGTGAAAGCGGCGTTCAGCTCTTCCTTGGTGGTTGGTTTTTCAACCAAGGCAACAAAGTCCACGATGGAGACCGTGGGGGTCGGAACGCGCAAAGCGTAGCCGTCAAATTTGCCCTTGAGCTCGGGGATAACCAGAGCCACAGCCTTCGCGGCGCCTGTGCTGGTGGGGATGATATTCAGACCAGCAGCGCGGGAGCGGCGCATTTCTTTCTTGTGACCCTGGTCAAGAATGACCTGGTCGTTGGTGTAGGAGTGGATAGTGGTCATCACGCCGCTGATAATGCCAAACCGATCGTTCACGATTTTGGCAGCAGGCGCGAGGCAGTTGGTGGTGCAGGAAGCATTGGAGATGATGTGGTGAATCGCGTTATCGTATTTTTCTTCGTTCACACCCAAAACAACCGTCAGATCTTCGCCCTTGGCTGGCGCGGAGATGATAACCTTCTTGGCGCCGCCGCGTACGATATGGGCATCCGCGCCGATTTTTCCGGCAGCAGGATCGCTCTTAGCGTTGGTGAAAATGCCGGTGCACTCAAAAACGATATCCACACCGAGGTCTTTCCAGGGCAGATTGCCCGGGTCTTTTTCCGCAAAGACTTTGATTTCTTTGCCTTCAATTACCAGATTGCCGACCTCATTAACAACAACATCGCCTTTGAAGATGCCGTAGTTGGAATCGTACTTAAACAGATGTGCGTTGGTCTGCGGATCAAAGAGATCGTTAATCGCCACAATATCCAGTGTGTCCGAAGCATCTTCAAAGATGCGTTTTAGCACCTGCCGTCCGATACGGCCAAAACCATTAATCGCTACTTTAGTTTTCATTTATCCTCCAATTGAATAAACTTAGTTTAAATCAGACTGGCAAAACTACCAGAGTGTGTATTGTTTACGGCAAAATTATATCCGATTGTAAGCGGTCAAGTATTAACTTTTCGTTAAGTGCACAAGTGTTCAGGCAGCTTGCGCCCAAAAAAGCCTACCACCAGAGACATTTCCTTCCCCCATTATCTCAAAGAACTTGCTCTAATTCAAAGGACCTGTACGTTCTTCAAACAGATTCATGATGGCGCGAGCCAGCTTGCGCGAGCTGTGGCGCCACGGATAGAGGTCGTCCACCAGGTCCGCTTCGTAGACGCGGTAGTTCTCGCGCATTTCATCATCAAGCAGAACCCACTGCGCCTTACCGCCCAGATCGCCCTGGTAATTTCGGTTGCAGATCGCCAGGTTGAAGAGGTGCTTGCAGATATGACGATCGATCTCGCGGGCATGGTCGGACGCGTTAAAGCCGTCCGTTTCGCCCCGTTCGGTGGCGATGTTGCATATATAGAACGTTTCCGCCCGGCTGGCGAGGATGGCATCTGAAAGCCCCTTCACCATCAGGTTGGGCAGCAAGCTGGTATAGAGGCTGCCTGGACCGATCAGGATTAAGTCCGCGTCCAGGATGGCGGATGTGGTCGGGGGGTATGCAGGTGAGTCGGCAGGATCCAGCCAGACCTTTAAAATCCTGCCTGGATACGCGGTCAGCTCGGCTTCTCCGTGCACTTCGACAACTTCTTGTGTGGTATCGTCCTGCACCTCTCCCACAAGCTCCACATTACTGAGGGTAGAGGGGAGCACCTGCCCATAAATTGCCAAAACCCTGCCGGATTCCGCCACCGCTTCTTCAAAACTTCCGGTGATCTCGCTCAGGGCGGTGATAAAAAGGTTGCCGAGCGAATGCCCCTCCAAACCAGCTCCGGCGGTGAAGCGGTATTGAAAGACCTGGGAAAGCAGCGCTTCGTCACTGCTGAGAGCCGCCAGACAGTTGCGAATATCCCCGGGCGGCAAAACGCCCAGGTCGCGCCGCAGCTCCCCGGAGGATCCTCCATTATCCGCAACGGTGACAATTGCGGTGATGTTGTGCGTATACTCCTTAAGACCGCGCAGCAAGGCTGCCAACCCGTGCCCGCCTCCGATGACCACAACCTTGACGCCTTTTTCACGTTGACGGTAGTTTTTGAGTGTGTCCCAAACTGGTTTGCCGTTTTTCTCGAACGGACGCAGCAAGGAACGGTTTGCTCCCCAGATCCCGATCAGAATCATCGCCAATCCCAACCCGCCGAAAAGCAGGAACCGGATGGGGCGATCAAGAAAGCGCAGCGAAAGAACCGCCAAAAACGGAACGAGAGCATCGTTCGTGGTTGTGCGGTAGTAATCCAGGATCAACACGGCTGCCCCAAGACCCAAAAGCATGGAACCGATGATGGTCAGAACCAGCCAGCGTTTATAGCCCATGCCGGGCGAAAGCCACTTAAATTCCTGCTGGATGCGTTTGGTAAATTTAGTAAACCAGTTATCTTTTTTGGCAGGGTTGCTCATTATTTTGATAATAGCAGGGTTTTCCGCCAGCGTCAACGATTCAACAACCTCTTCCAGGTTTGTTGGAACGCCAGGGCATAAATGGATCGTTTCTTTTTTCCAGGCGGTGGATAGAACAGCTCAGGTGGCTGTATCAACTTGCGTGCCTCGTATCTTTAGCGGACTTTCAAAGTCAATGGTAAAATCAACTATCTACATTAATTATATTGATTGCCGTATTTAAGGAGCGACCATGCCAGACCAAAAACCCCTTATCGTCATGCGCTCGGGTCCTATCCCCGGATCAAGTTTTTATCTTGAAAAACCTGAGGTCACCCTTGGGCGTGACCTCTCCAACGACATCCCGGTTCCAGACCAGGAAATCTCGCGCCGGCACGCTCGCTTTGTCACCCGTCCCGACGGTGTGTACATCGAGGACCTCGGTTCTACCAATGGCACCTTCATCAACGGAGTGCGCATTAGCTCACCCCAGCGGCTCAATAGCGGCGATCTGATCACCCTGGCAGAAACAACCGTAATGAGTTTCGAGTTCCCTGACCAGGCGAAAGCCCCAACATACAGCGCCTATCCCACGCCAGAGCCCATTCCCCAGCCATCCCCAGCCGCCTATCAGGCAGCCAACCAACCCACCCCAAAACCGATCCCCCAGCAGACCCTCGCGCCGGCTCCTACCCCAGAGATCAAACAGCGCGCGCCCTGGTATTCCAACTTTTTCATCCTGCTTTTGATCGCGATTATCATCATCATGCTGATCATCATTTTCATGCCGAGCAGTTGGTGGTGCTTCTTCTCAGCCAACCGTATTCCTGGTTGTCCGATCAATTAACCCACTGTGTTTTTCTATCGCCCGGGCAAAAATCCCGGGCTTTTTCATTAAAATCCGCATTTTTTGCGATAAACACCTCTTTCAGGGTTTCTTACTCCATTAAGCGTACTCCCGAAAAATGGCGTGTTTTTCCGCTTTCCTGCTATTCACAACATAATGAGGTATAATAAAAAGGTTATGCTAATCCTCTAATTTAGCGACAACGAGAGAAAATGAATGACTGAAAACCCTGAAATTCCCGTAGAAGAACCCATCAAAGCCACCTCTGGCACGCTTCAGTCTGTTGGTATCGACACGCAAATGCGCACGGCTTACCTCGACTACGCCATGAGCGTAATCGTCGCCCGTGCCATCCCGGATGTGCGCGACGGCCTCAAACCGGTCCATCGGCGCATCCTCTATGCCATGCAAGACATGGGCATTCGCGCCAATACACCCTACAAAAAATCCGCCCGTATCGTCGGCGAGGTCCTCGGCAAGTACCACCCCCACGGCGACTCCGCGGTCTACGATTCTATGGCTCGCATGGCGCAGGATTTCTCCATGCGCTACCCCCTCGTGGACGGTCAGGGAAACTTTGGCTCGATCGACGGCGACTCCCCGGCAGCCATGCGCTACACCGAAGCCCGCCTGACAAAAATCGCTGATGAAATTTTGGCTGACCTGGACAAAGATACCGTAGACTTCCTCGACAACTTCGACGGCTCACTGAAAGAGCCCGAGGTCCTGCCCGCCCGCATCCCAAATTTGCTCATGAACGGTTCCAATGGCATCGCCGTTGGTATGGCAACCAACATCCCGCCGCACAACCTGCGCGAACTGGTTGCCGCCCTCAACCTGCTGATTGACCGCTTTGACGAGCTGGATGAAGTCAGCGTGGAGGACTTGATGCAGGTCATCCCCGGACCAGACTTCCCAACCGGCGGCATCATCGTCGGCAGCGAGGGCATCCGCCAGGCGTACAGCACTGGCCGCGGTCATCTGACCATGCGCGGCGCCGCCACGATCGAGGAGATCCGCGATGGTCGTTTCGCGATTATCATCCACGAGATTCCCTACCAGCTCAACAAAACCAGCCTGATTGAGCGGATTGCCGCCCTTCATCGCGAAGGACGCCTCGATTCCGTCTCGGACATGCGCGACGAATCCGACAGGAACGGCATGCGCATCGTGATCGAGCTAAAACGCGGCACGCAGCCTAAGCGCGTCCTCAACCAGATTTATAAATACACCCCGCTTCAGTCGACCTTCGGGGTGCAGCTGCTTGCCCTGGTTGATTCAGAGCCTCGGATGCTCACGCTCAAACGCGCCCTAACGCACTATCTTGAACACCGCCAGGTCGTCATCACCCGCCGCACGCTCTTCGAACTCGACAAAGCCAAAAAACGCGCGCATGTTTTGGACGGTCTGCTGATCGCAATTGCTAACCTCGATGCGGTGATCAAGACCATCCGTGAATCGAAGGATGCCGAAGTTGCCAAGACGAACCTGATCACCCGCTTCAATCTCACCGACATCCAGGCGCAAGCCATTCTGGACATGCAATTGCGCCGCCTTGCCGCGCTTGAGCGCCAGAAGATCGAAGATGAATACAAAGCCTTGCTGATCACCATCGCTGAGCTTGAGGATATCCTTGCCAATCCGCATAAAGTGCTCGAGATGATCCGCACCGACCTCAACGAAGTTGCCGAAAAGTACGGCAACGATCGCCGCACGCACATTGTCCCTGACCTTGAAATGGACCTATCGGACGAGTCTCTCGTGCAGGATGAGCCTGTGTTCGTCTCGATTACGAACCGCGGCTACATAAAGCGCGTTTCCGACCAGGCTTACCATTCTCAGGGCAGAGGCGGCCGCGGTGTTATTGGTCAAAGCATGCGCGGCGAAGATGCCGTCACCTTCTTTGTGCGAGCCAACACCCTCGGCACCATGCTATTCTTTACCAATAAGGGCAAGGTTTATTCCGAACGGGTGTTTGAGCTTCCGGAAGAAGCTCGTCAGGGGCGGGGCATCCCGCTTGTGAACATACTCAACCTCGAACCGGACGAAACCGTCACAGCCCTGCTGCCGGTTGAAGATTTCAAAGACGCCAAGTTCTGTGCCCTCGCAACGCGGCGCGGTCGAATTAAACGCGTGCCCATGTCGGACTTTGCCAGCGTGCGCCCTTCCGGTTTGATTGCCATCCGCCTGAACGATGATGACGAGCTTGGTTGGGTGCGCACTACCGGTGGGCAGGATGACCTGGTTTTGGTCACCCGCAAGGGGAAAGCCCTGCGCTTCCACGAAAGGGAAGTCCGCCCAACCGGACGCACCACCATGGGCGTGACCGGCATCAGCCTGCGCGGTGATGATCATGTGGCGGCTTTGGAAGTTGCCGAACCCGAAGGTTACCTGTTTGTGCTGACCGAAAAAGGTCAGGGAAAACGCACCCCGCTGGAAGAATATATGCCCAAAACACGCGGCACGCTCGGCGTTACCACCATCAACAAAGATGTGCGGGAAGCCATTGGCGATGTTGTCGAGGCACGCGTCGTGCTCGACGGCGAAGAAGTCACCATGATTTCGCGCGGCGGGATTGTGCTGCGCACCAAGGTGGACGAGATATCCGTACAAGGCCGCTCCACTCAGGGCGTAAAGGTAATGGTTTTGGGCGAGGGCGATAGCATTGCCGCGATTGCCCGTATCTCCCGCGAGGAAGTCGATCTTTCCGAAAAGAACCATGCCGCATCGGTTGCCGCCGGCGAAGCCGCGCCTCGCCGATCCAGGCGTAAAGCTGACGCGAAAGACGCGGAAGTGGAAATTGAAACAGAGTTGGATATCGTTGAAGAAGAAATGGACTATTCAGCCGATGAGGACGACGAAGGAAGCACCTCGGCTGACTGAAAACGAATGATCTGACCCGCGGCATCCTCAACCATGAGTGTGCCGTCCGAATGAACCCCCACAAGGCGAAACGATCCAGTTTCGCCTTTATGATTCCTGATATCGCGAAGCTCTCCCCTGAACGCCAGGCGGCTGTTCCATGCCTCCATAAACGCGCCTCCGGGCAGCGACTTGCGTAGTTTCCGCATCGCGTCAAGTACCACAAGGAGGAAGGCTTCGCCTTCCAACGCAATGCCAGTTTCGCTTAAAATGTCACCGGCTGGATAATTCATCATTGCGGACGTCCCAAACGCGCCTGGGAGCAGGTTCACGCCAACCCCAACAACTACCGCGTTTTCTTTGCCCGGCTGCAGATCGGTTTCCGCCAACACGCCGCAGATTTTTCTGCCGTGGAGAAGCACATCGTTGGGCCATTTGATTTTGGCTTCATGCCCGGTTTTCTCCCGCACAGCCTCTGCCACCGCCAGCCCACCAAGCGCGGTAAAGCGCCCCAAAACACCCAACTCTTCCTCGTTTGGTTTGAATAAGACGGAAAACGTCAGCGAGCTGCCGGGTTGGCTTTCCCAGGCGCGGTTTTTTTGACCCCGCCCGCGGGTTTGCCGTTCCGCCCACACCACCAATCCATCCCCGGCACCATGCCGGGCTGCCTCCAACGCGATGTCATTGGTGGAGGTGACCTCTTCGTACCGCCTGAGCTGGAATTTCATAGCATGAGCTGGCTTTGGGTTTTTATCGGCAGGGTAAAGCAGATCCTCGCCCCTTGATGATATGTTTCATCCACCCAGATTCTTCCGCTATGCGCATTAACAATCGACTGGCACAAGTACAGACCCAGCCCAGTTCCTTTTATCGTCCGAACCACCCCATCCGAGCGGTAGAAGCGTTCGAACACATGCGGAATGTCAATTGGGTCAAAGCCTTTCCCCTGATCCGTGATGCAGACCTGGACCGCCTCGTCAATCTTTCTCCCCTCGATGGTGATCGTGCCGCCTTCGGAATATTTGATGGCGTTCGTCAGCAAGTTGGAAACCAACTGGCTCAGGCGAGTCTCATCCGCGAAAATAACTGGGAAATCTTCTGAAACATGCGCCACGATCTTGTGTGTTTGGCTTTGCGAAGCGAATTTCTTTACCAGATCGTTAATCAGCGCCGCCAGGTCCACTTCCGATTTTTTAAGCGTGATTCCGCCGGATTGCAGTTTCGTCGCATCCAGAAGATCCTCGACCATCGCCGTCAGATGGTCGGCTTCCTCCTCGATCACCTGCAGGCTTTCGGACACCATTTCCTTATCCCAAACCACGTCCTCACGCCTTAGCGTGTTGGCGTAGCCCTTAATCAGGGCAATTGGGGTTTTTAGTTCGTGGCTCATAACCGATATGAAGTTGGTCTTAAGTTCCTCCGCCTCTCTGAAGCGGGTGATGTCGCGCACGGTAGCGATGATATTCAACAGCTCTCCGTCTTCCGAGAACAACGGCGCGTAGGTGATCTCCACAGGGATAGGGTCCAACGGGCTGAATCGCAGCATATCCCCTTCCAGAAAGAAGTCCCTTACCTCTGTCCATTGCGTGTTTGTCTTTAGCGCTTCATCTATCGCTAATCCTTTGGGGTGTCCCGCCCAACGCACCACTTGATCGAACGGTTTGTCTACCAAATCTTCCGTCGGCGCGTTGATCAGCCGTTCAAAAGAATGGTTAATCAGCCGTACCGTCAAATCCGGGTTCAGGATGATGATTCCGTCGGCGACAGAGCTCAAAAGCGCCGTAATGCGCAGGTTTTGCAAACTTACCTGCGTGTAGAGCTGCGCGTTGCGCACGGCAATTGCCGCCTGGTTGGCAAAGCTGGTCAGGATGGAGTAATCGTTCGGGGAAAAGGTGGTGCGGTAATTGCGGAAGACGAAAATCTGCCCAATCCTGCTTCGCTGGACGGTCATGTCGATGCCGACACCCGTAATCATGCCCATGCTGATATCGCTCAACATACGGTTGATCTCTGGAATGCGTGCTTCGGCGCCTTCTTCGCTTCCGCTGAAGCTGACCAACCAGTTTTCAAGGTAAGTTAGCAGCGCATGCGGAATGCCTTGGTTGGTGGCAATATGCCAACCACCGGAATCTCCAACCAGAGCGATAAATCCGGCATGTCCGCCCAGCATTTCAATCGAAATGCGCAGGATGCGGCTCAGCAGGGTGTTGAGGTTCAGCTCCTCGGTGAGTGCTCGAGAGATTTCGAGCAGGTATTCCCTCTGGCGTACTCGGTGGTCAGGTAACATAGGCTAATTGTATCCCAGCTCAACTTTTCATTAGGTCGGGGTGTAAGCCAAACCAGCCCAATCTGGCTTCGCTTTAAATGACCGAATGGTTCAATTTATCCAGCAAGGAATTGTTGGTCATATCCATCTGCAGGGGTGTCACGGAGATGTAACCCTGTTTGATTGCCCAGTAATCCGTGCCCTCATCCATCAAACCAGAAGGCGCCTCGCCGCCGATCCAATAGTAGGGTTTACCCCTCGGGTCAAAGCGTTTATCCAAAGTGTCCTGGTAGAGCCGAACGCCCTGCCTGGTGAATCGCACGCCTTCGTAGTGCCCGTCTTCGCTATAGGGCAGGTTGATACTCCAAATCGATTGACCTGAATAGATCAAGCCGCCGGTCACCAAATTTCCGATCACCTGGACCGCGGCTTTCGCCGCGGTATCAAAATCGAGCTCTCCCTCATGGTATTCCGGCGCGTCCAGCGAGACCGCGATGCCAGGCTTGCCGTTGATGGAGGCTTCCATCGCCGCGGTTACAGTGCCGGAGTAGGTCACATCCAGCCCCACATTGGCGTTCGGATTTATTCCGGAAACCACCACGTCGATCGGCTTTTCAACCGCTCCCATGATCGCAAGCGCCACGCAGTCGGACGGCGCGCCGTCCGACGTGAGAGCCGTGCTTCCGTCAGCCAGTTTCACCTCACGCACCCGCAGCGGACGAGACATGGTCTTTACGTGCCCGCAAGCTGACCAGTTGTGGTCCGGAGCCAGCACGCTCACTTCGTAGCCGGGAATTTCGCGCAGAGCCAGGGCAAATGCCAGCAAACCCGGCGCGTTTACACCATCGTCATTTGTCAGTAAAAAATGAGTCATCCCTAACCTCTTAATGTCGTTTTCGACGCTTCTTGCCGGAAGATGTTTCAGCCGCCGGCTTACGTTCTGGCGCGGTTGCCGACTTGACCGGCGCGGGTGTCGCGATGGCATTTTGCGCTTCCGCGGCTTTGGTGGGGCGGTAGCGGAACATGCGGCTGATCACCGTCTGGCGCACCTCCGAGAGCATCTCGGTGAAGAGCGTGCTTGCCTGGCTTTTGTAGCGAATCAGCGGATCGCGTTGGGCATACGATTCCATACTGATCGAAACCCGCAGCGCTTCCATACGCGTCAGGTAATCAACCCAGGTTTCAGTAATGGTGCCAAGAAGAAGGTCGCGGTAGATGCGGTTTTGGGCTTTATCCCCCAACACGTCCTCAATGTTGTCGTTTAATTCTTCCGGGATATCTTCAATAGTCAGGCTTGAGATTTCCGCGAAACGCTGTTCGCCAAGCCTGACGCCCAGCGCGTCTTTCGTGGCTTTGGGCAGGTCTGCCAGTTTGAATTTATTATCTCCCAAATGCTGCAATTCGAACTTACCAAAGATATCCGCCAGCACCTCTTCCGCGCCGCGTAAATGCGCCAGGATATCCTGCGTCACCTTTTCAGCCGGTTGTTTCAGCAATTTTTCAGCCATCGAGAAGATGTAGGTCAAGCGAAGTTGCGTCTGGAAGGTCTTCCGGTGCGAGCGGGCGTCAAACGCAATCCGTTTGCCCTCGGTTGTCAGCCGCACCAGCCCCGCGCGCGCGGTTTCATCGTGCACCGCGTTTTGCAGCAGCTCAGGGTTGGCTTCAAGGTCGCGCCGCACTTCCCCTTCAGCCCCAAAGAGTCTCTCCACCCGCTTTTCGAGCGAGTTAGTGACCTCAGTGTCAATCGTCTTGACCACTTCACCCCAGGGCAGCTGCGCCAGCTCAGCTGGCTTCATCGCCCAGTTGTCGCCGAAGCGCTTTTCGAGTGTCAGCAGAGTCCTCCGGACCGTTGTCAAGGTTACGGCGGTGCGCAAGGCATCCCTGAGCGGTGTTTTCATGCTCATGGGGTCTTCCATGAAGCTGCGCTGTTGGGCTGGCGCCATCCTCACAGGCGATTGAACGATCGCCCCAATCTCAGCCGCAAGGTCGTGCTGTTCAGCTGGGTCAAAGCTTTCCAGGTAGGCGTCCAGCACATCCGAACGTTCCGCGATCTGAGCTCTCATGCTCTGTTCGCTTCGTTCAAAGAGCAGCGCCGCGCTTTCGCGGATGTGTTCGTTTTCCACGAGCACGGCTTCTTTTGCCATCCCAACGAGTTTTTCCACCAGGTCTTCTTCGTCAGAAGGCGTGCCCAGATTTTCGAGCACCATTTTCAGGGAATAACTCGGATAACTGCCAAAATCTGTCTGTATGGCTGGCTGAGTATCTTCGAGGTAGCCCAGAAGCTTCCAGGGACCCTCTTTATCCTCGAGACCGGCGCGAATTCTCGCGCTGAGCTCGGTATCCAGCATCTCATTGACATCTTCATGAAGGTCATCTTTGGTAAAAATTTTGTCCCGCTGGCTGTAAAT
>ERZ1645192.3237-NODE-3237-length-13389-cov-8.776286_pt1 | contig 13389 bp, 14 predicted proteins | sample MGYA00575354_ERZ1645192 | MGnify/ENA primary metagenome ERZ1645192 (study PRJEB40844, sample SAMN11349763) | freshwater sediment metagenome | isolation source: river sediment | host: Sediment | place: India: Faizupur Khadar , New Delhi | collected 2017-02-21 ... | reverse complement strand
CGCCGCTGACCTGGTAGGCGAAGGTCGGCATGCCGAACGCCTCCTTCACCCGGCGGACGACGTCCAGATAAGGCAGACCAGGCTTGACCATCACCATGTCGGCCCCTTCGGCGATGTCGAGCGCCACCTCGCGCAGGGCTTCGAGGCCGTTGGCGGGGTCCATCTGGTAGCTCTTCTTGTCGCCGGTCAGGCAGCCGCCGGAGCCGACCGCATCGCGAAACGGCCCGTAGAAGGCGGACGCGTACTTGGCCGCATACGAGAGGATCAGCACGCGCTCGAAGCCTTGCGCATCGAGGGCGTCGCGGATGGCGCCGATGCGGCCGTCCATCATGTCCGACGGCGCCACGATGTCGCAGCCGGCGCGGGCCTGAACGATCGCCTGCTGGCAGAGGATGGACACCGTCGCATCGTTGGCGACCTCGCCCTCGCAGACGATGCCGTCGTGGCCCAGGCTGTTGAAGGGATCGAGCGCCACATCGCAGATGACGCCCATCGCCGGATGCGCGGCCTTGATCGCGCGCACCGCCCGGCAGACGAGGTTATCCGGATTGACCGCTTCGCGCGCATCGGGCGTTTTCAGCGCCGCCTCGACGAAGGGAAAGACGGCGACCGCGTCAATGCCGAGCCCGGCCGCCTCGCCGACAGCTTCAATCAGCAGATCGCACGAGAGCCGCTCGACGCCCGGCATGGAAAGCACCTGCTCGCGGCGGTTCGTCCCCTCGACAACGAACACCGGCCAGATGAGGTCGTCCACGGAGAGGCTCGACTCGGCAACGAGGCGGCGGATCCACGGGCTTTGCCGGTTCCTGCGCATGCGGATGCGCGGGTAGCCGCCAAGGGCTGGGGCCTGTTGGCGCGCGATCGCCATCACGCCTGCTCGATCGCCTGCGTGAGATCGGCGAGGATGTCGTCGCTATGCTCGATGCCGATCGAGAGGCGGACGTAGCCCTCCGAGACGCCGGTCGCGATGCGGTCCTCCTCCGAGAGCTGCGAATGGGTGGTCGTCGCCGGATGGATCGCGAGTGTCCGGGCATCGCCGATGTTGGCGACGTGATAGACCAACTGGAGCGCGTCGATGAACCGGCGCCCGGCCTCCCGGCCGCCCTTCAGCTCGAAGCCGACGAGCGCGCCGTAGCCGCCGCTGAGGTAGGTATCCGCCCGCCTGCGCATCTCGCCCGCCTGCAGGCCGGGGTAGATGACGCCCGCGACCTTGGGATGGCCGGACAGGAACGCCGCGACCTTGGCCGCGTTGTCGCAGTGCGCGCGCATGCGCAGCGCCAGCGTCTCCAGGCCTTGGATGAACATGAAGGCGTTGAAGGGACTCATCGCCGCGCCGACGTCCCGCAGCAAGATCACGCGTGCGCGCAAGATGTAGGCGATCGGACCCAAGGGCTTGACCGCTTCGGTCCAGACGGCGCCGTGATAGCTGGGGTCCGGCTGGGTCAGGAGCGGGAAGCGCTCGGGATGCGCTTCCCAATCGAAATTGCCGCCGTCGATGATCAGGCCGCCGATCGAGGTGCCGTGGCCGCCGATGTACTTGGTCGTCGAGTACATGACGATCGCGGCACCGTGGTCAAGCGGCCGGCAGAGGAGCGGTGCGGCCGTATTATCGACGATCAGCGGCACGCCCAGCGAGCGGCCGATCTCGGCGACCTCACGGATCGGGAAGACGTTGAGCTTTGGGTTGGGCAGCGTCTCCGCATAATAGCAGCGGGTGCGCGCATCGGTGGCGCGGGCGAAGGCTTGCGGATCGGCCGGGTCGACGAACCGGACCTCGACCCCCATGCCTTTCAGCGTGTTGGCGAACAGGTTCCAGGTGCCGCCGTAGAGGTCGGTCGAACTGACGAAATTATCGCCGCTCTGACACAGGTTCAGGATGGCGAAGGTGGACGCCGCCTGACCGGAACCGACCGCAAGGCCGGCGACGCCGCCCTCGATCGCGGCAAAGCGCCGCTCAAGAACGTCGCAGGTGGGGTTCATGATGCGGCTGTAGATGTTGCCCAGTTCCTTGAGCGCGAACAGGTTCTCGGCGTGCTGGGTGCCGCGGAACTGATACGACGTCGTCTGATAGATCGGGACCGCAACCGCGCCCGTTGCCTCGTCCTGGCGATAGGCAGCGTGCAGGACCATGGTTTCCGGGTGCATCCGAGGTGTCGTCACCGTTTCCCTCCAATCATTCTGCGTGGCGAGGCGTGCCGCTCGCGGGCGCGGAGGATACAATTTTTTCCCCCCTGGACCATCCCTTTTGCCGCTTTCCTTTGCCACAATACCGCGCCGGTTCACCAAGCGTTCATGGCATTGTGCTTGCATCGTTTCGCGGCATGCGGCAGGCACGATTCGAGGTCCCATCCGATGGCAACGCGAAGCGAGGAGAAGGGCGCCGTGGCGCCGGACGATGCGCTGTTCGAGTTCCGCCGCATCGGTCCCTCGGTGCGGGTGGCGGCGATCGATCCCAAAACCAATACGGAGGTGGTGATCGTCGGTGCGGCGGTCGCCGGCGATGCCGCGCTCATGCGTCTGGCGCTGCGCAAGCTCAACACCGTGCTGGCAGGTCGCGGCGGCCGTTAAGCCCATGGCCGCGCTGGCCGCAGCCCGGCGCTCCAGCAGGGCGGTTTTTTGTTGACACGGCAGGCGGCAACGACAACACGATTGGCGCCGCAAGCGGCAGAACAAGCGGCATCCGAGAAACGGCGGGGCAGGCAGCGTTGACGACACGGGGCGGCAGAAGCGGTGCTGCGGCAGGGCGATGCCGGGGCGCCGGATGTGCGAGCGGTGCGGCCGGAGCGGGGCGTGCCGGCACGGCTGAAACGAATTAGCGGGTCCTTGTGGAGTATTTCCTTCAACAACTTATCAACGGCCTGACGCTGGGTGCCATCTATGGGCTGATCGCGATCGGCTATACGATGGTTTACGGCATCATCGGCATGATCAACTTCGCTCATGGCGAAGTGTACATGATCGGGGCCTTCATCTCGCTGATCACCTTTCTCGTGCTGGGAATGGTCGGGGTGGGCTGGCTGCCTCTGGCGCTCCTCATCGTTCTCGCCTCGGCGATGTTCTTTACGGCCGTTTACGGCTGGGTGCTCGAGCGCGTGGCCTACCGTCCGTTGCGGCAATCGCCACGGCTGGCGGCGCTCATTTCCGCCATCGGCATGTCGATCTTCCTGCAGAACTACGTCCAGGTCGCGCAAGGGGCGCGCGTCAAGCCGCTGCCGCCGCTGATCGGCGGCGGGGTCAATCTGATGGAGCGCGAAGGCTTCGTCGTCCAGCTCAGCTACCTGCAGATCATCATTATCGTGCTGACGATCGCGCTGATGGTGACATTCTCGCTGTTGATCAACCACACTCGGCTCGGGCGGGCGCAGCGGGCCTGCCAGGAGGACCTGAAGATGGCGGCGCTGGTCGGCATCAACGTCGACCGGACGATCTCGATGACATTCGTGATCGGCGCCGCCCTGGCCGCTGTCGCGGGGATGCTGGTGACCCTCTACTACGGCGTGATCGACTTCTTCATCGGTTTCCTCGCCGGCATCAAGGCGTTCACGGCTGCCGTTCTGGGCGGCATCGGCTCGTTGCCGGGTGCCATGCTGGGCGGTGTCCTGATCGGCCTCATCGAAGTCTTCTGGTCGGCCTATTTCACGATCGAATACAAGGATGTGGCGGCGTTTTCGATCCTCGTGCTGGTCTTGATCTTCCGGCCTACCGGACTGCTCGGCCGGCCCGAGGTCGAGAAGGTGTGAGAGCCGTGGCGGCGGAGCGCGCCGGATCGTCTTCCTGGCTTTGGGGCGGTCTCAAGGAGGCCGCGCTGCAAGCCTTGGTGGCGCTCATCCTGGCGGTCCCGCTGATCGGCCTGAAGACGGTGCAGGAGCCGGGCGGCCTCGGCCTGCAGACACGGTGGGACGCGGTGGCGATCGCGGTTGCCGGCGTTTTCGCGGGCCGGCTGCTGCTGGTTATCGTGAGGCGCTGGTGGCCGCAGCGCCCGCGCGGCGCGCAGTCGCCGGCAGGGGCAGCCCGCATCCGCGGCTTTGTCCGCCTCCTCGGCCCGGTCGCGATCGCCTTCGCGCTGCTCCTGCCGTTCCTGCCGTTCGCCGACCGCTATGTCCTCGACGTTTCGATCCTCGTTCTCACCTACGTCATGCTCGGCTGGGGCCTCAACATCGTGGTCGGCCTGGCGGGGCTGCTGGATCTCGGCTACGTCGCTTTCTACGCCGTCGGAGCCTACAGCTATGCGTTGTTCGCCTCCAACTTCGGCTTGAGCTTCTGGGCGTGCCTGCCGATCGCGGGCGCGCTCGCGGCGACCTTCGGCATCCTGTTGGGCTTCCCGGTTTTGCGGCTGCGCGGCGATTACCTGGCCATCGTCACGCTCGGCTTCGGCGAGATGATCCGCGTGATCCTGATCAACTGGTCGTCGCTGACGAACGGGCCGCGCGGCATTTCCGGCATCCCGCGCCCCGATTTTTTCGGTGTGCCCTTCAACCCCAGCCCGGCACCGGATGCGAGCGCGTTCCACACCCTGTTCGGCATCGCCTATTCGCCGATCCAGCGCGTGATCTTCCTCTATTACCTGATCCTGGCGCTGGCGCTCTTGACCAACTTCTTCACCATGCGCATCCGCAAGCTGCCGGTCGGCCGTGCCTGGGAGGCGCTGCGCGAGGACGAGATCGCCTGCCGCTCGCTCGGTATCAATCCGACCAACACCAAGCTGACGGCGTTTGCGATCGGCGCCATGTTCGCGGGCTTTGCCGGCTCCTTCTTCGCCACCCGGCAGGGCTTCATCAGTCCGGAGAGTTTTACCTTCCTTGAATCGGCGATCATCCTCGCGATTGTCGTGCTGGGCGGCATGGGCAGCCAAGTCGGCATCGTCATCGCTGCGCTCGTGCTTATCGGCGGTCCAGAGCTTGTGCGCGAGCTGGAGGATTACCGGATGCTGGCCTTTGGCGGCTTGATGGTGCTGATCATGGTTTGGCGGCCGCGCGGACTGCTCGCCTTCCGCGAGCCGACCATCAGGCTTTCCACTTTCGATCGGGCAGCGCGCGCCCGGGGGGAGGCTTCGGGAACGGTGCCGGTGCCGTGATGCCGCCTGCCGCCGCCGCCGCCGCCGCCGCTGAAGCAGGAGGACAGCCTCCGGCATTGCTGACCGTCGAGCACCTGACAATGCGTTTCGGCGGCCTCGTCGCCGTCGATGACGTGTCCTTTGCGGCTCCGGATGCCGGCATCACGGCGATCATCGGACCGAACGGGGCGGGCAAGACGACCGTCTTCAACTGCCTGACCGGCTTCTACAAACCGAGCGTCGGCCGGTTGACGCTCAGCCATCCCCGGCGCGGGCCGCTCTATCTTGAGCGGATGGAGGGCTTTCGGATCCCGCAGGTGGCGGGCGTGGCGCGGACATTCCAGAACGTGCGGCTGTTCGCGGGGATGTCAGTTCTGGAGAACCTGATCGTAGCCCAGCACAACGAGTTGATGCGCGCCTCGGTCTTTTCGCTGGCCGGCCTGCTCGGCCTCGGCCGTTACCGCCGGGCTGAAGCGAAAGCCGTGGAGCGGGCGCGCTACTGGCTTGATCGGGTCGGCCTGACTGCGCGTGCCGACTGGGATGCCGGTAACCTCCCCTACGGCGAACAGCGCCGGCTGGAGATTGCGCGTGCGATGTGCAGCCGCCCGGTGCTGTTGTGCCTTGACGAACCGGCGGCCGGTCTCAATCCACGGGAGAGCAGCGATCTCAACCGGCTCTTGATCGGCATTCGCGACGACCACCGGATTGGCATCCTGCTGATCGAGCACGATATGAGCGTCGTCATGGGGATTTCGGACAAGATCGTCGTGCTGGACCATGGCCGCCTGATCGCGGAAGGCGAACCGCGCCAGGTTCGCGCCGACCCGGCCGTCATCCGCGCCTATCTCGGCGAGGATGAGGACGAAGATCTGCCGCCCGAGGTGGCGCGCGATCTCGCCCGCGACGCAGGGAGCGCCTGACGATGCTGCGGGTGGAGGGACTGCACACCTTCTATGGCAGCATCGAGGCCTTGCGCGGTGTCGACCTCGAGGTCTCGAGCGGCGAGATCGTCGCCTTGATCGGCGCCAACGGCGCCGGCAAGTCGACGCTGTTGATGACCATCTGCGGCCAGCCGCACGCCGCGCGCGGGCGCGTCCTGTTCGGCGAGGACGATATCACGCAGTGGCAGACGCATGAGATCATCGCCGCCGGCATCGCCCAGGCCCCGGAGGGGCGGCGCATCTTTGCCCGCATGTCGGTGCTGGAGAACCTGTTGATGGGCGCTACCAGGGCCGATCCGCAGCACTTCGACAGCGATCTCACCCGTGTCTTTACCTTGTTCCCGATCCTCAAGGAGCGGCGCGACCAGCGCGGCGGAACGCTCTCCGGCGGCGAGCAGCAGATGCTGGCAATCGCCCGCGCGCTCATGAGCCGGCCGCGGCTGTTGCTGCTGGATGAGCCGTCGCTGGGCCTGGCGCCGATGGTGGTCAAGCAGATCTTTCGCGTGATTCAGGAGATCAACGAGCAGCAGCGGGTTACCGTCTTTCTCGTCGAACAGAACGCCTTCCACGCGCTTCGGCTTGCGCACCGCGGTTACGTTCTCGTCAACGGGCGGGTGACGATGACCGGCACGGGCCGCGAACTCCTGGCCAACCCGGACATCCGCGCCGCCTATCTCGAGGGCGGGCACTGAAGGAGGGTCTGGTCGTGTCTCAGCTGATCGGCTGCTCGCCGTGGGCGTATCTGGCAATCACGATCGTCCTTCTGGGCTTCGCTGCGTACATGACCGGCCAGGCGCTGGCGGCAACCTGGCGGCCGGTGTGGCAGCTTTTCGTCTACGCCGCGCTCTTGGGCTTGGCGTCGCGTTTTCTCATCTATGCGCTGGCCGATGGTCCTTTGTTGCTCTGGACTGGCTATCTGATTGACGTCGGCGTGCTCCTTTCCATCGTTGCGTTCGCGTACCGCCTCACCCGCGCTCGGACCATGGTGCGCCAGTACCCCTGGCTGTACGAGCGCGCAGGCCCACTCGGTTGGCGCGCGCGGCACTGACGATCCTGCCGCGGCCGTCGTCGCCGGGCGGCCGCGACGGTTGCGGACCGGCACGCGGCAGGTTATTGACCGAAGATGAATTTGTTTTCCCTGGCGGAAGGAGAGGACGCTGATGAGGAAACTGTGTTCGGTTCTGCTGGCGGCAGCCGGCATCATGATGGTGGCTGCCCAGGACGGTCGCGCCGATACCGTGATCGCCACCGTCGGTCCGATGACGGGTTCGGATGCCGCATTCGGGGCCCAGATGCGGGCCGGTTTCGAGCAGGCCGTAGCGGATCTCAACGCTGCCGGCGGCGTTCTGGGGCAGAAGCTGGTGGGTGAGGTCGGCGACGATGCCTGCGACTCCAAGCAGGCGGTGGCGGTCGCCAACCAGATGGCGGGCAAGGGCGTGAAGCTGATTGCCGGGCATTTCTGCTCGGGCTCGTCGATCCCGGCGTCGGATGTCTACTTCGAAGAGAAGATCATCCAGATTTCGCCAGCCTCAACCAACCCGAAACTGACGGAGCAGGGGAAGAGCAACGTCTTCCGGACCTGCGGTCGGGACGATCAGCAAGGCGCTGTCGCTGGCGATTTCATAGCCAAGCATTACAAGGGCAAGAATATTGCTGTAGTTCATGACAAAACCCAGTACGGACAGGGGCTTGCTGAAGAAACGAAAAAGCAATTAAACAAGCTTGGCGTTCAAGAAGTCCTCTTCGAATCGATTAACCGCGGCGAGAAGGACTTTACAGCGCTTGTCAGCAAGCTGAAGGCTGCCAATGTAGACCTTCTGTACTTCGGCGGTTACTACGTCGAGGGTGGCCTGATCGTTCGCCAGATGCGGGATCAGGGTATGTCCACCATCCTGATGTCCGGCGACGCGCTCGTCACCGACGAGTATTGGGGCATTACGGGCAAGCTCGGCGAAGGCACGCTGATGACCTTCAGCCCGGATCCGCGCAAGAATCCGGTTGCGCTGCCGGTGGTGGAAAAGTTCCGCGCCAAGGGCATCGAGCCTGAAGGCTACACCCTTTACACCTACGGCGCGGTTCAGGCGTGGGCCCAGGCCGCCGAGCAAGCGAAATCGCTGGAATCCGATAAGGTGGTTGCCGCCTTGCGCTCCGGAACCTTCGATACCGTGCTCGGCAAGATCGGCTTCGACGCGAAGGGCGACGTCACTGCGCCTGGGTATGTTGTCTACGTCTGGAAGGACGGCAAGTACGACTACGTCGCCACCAAGTAGCAAGGAAGGCGCTTTCGGCGCCTTGTGGCGCGGATGATCCGTGCCGAACGATAAAAACCCGGCGGGATAGCCTCCTGCCGGGTTCTTTCGTTCTCGGATGAAGCGGCCGCACGGCTGGCGGCCGAAGCGCGCGCGATCGGCGCTAACCAGCCTTGCGGCCGAGGCCGATCTTCTTGGCGAAATCAGAGCGCTGCCGGGCGTAGTTGGGGGCCACCATCGGGTAGTCTGGCGGCAGGTTCCACTTCGCGCGGTACTCCTCGGGCGACATGTTGTAGGTCGTCCGCAGGTGGCGCTTCAGCATCTTCAGCTTTTTGCCGTCTTCGAGACAAACGATGTATTCGGGCGTCACCGACTTGCGCACGTTGACCGCAGGCTTCGGTGCCTCGACCGGGACCTCTTCTGGCGGAACATCCAGAGTCAATAGCGAATTATAAACGCTGTTGATGATATCGGGAAGTTGCCCAGTCGAAACCTGATTGTTGCCGACATAAGCGGCAACGACGTCCACGGCCATCCTGAGCACATCATCGCGGGATACTTTTTCGTTCGCTCTCTCGGTCATTGAGTTTTCGTCCGCAAATACGTTGAATGCAAAGCGCGGATCTTAAACACCCGGCTGTAGCGCCATGTCAATGGAAAAAAAATACAAACAGCGGTCTTCCTTTGAGTGTGCCTTGAGCGCATCAACAGAAGACTTATGCCCTTGCGAGCCTCATCAGCCGAGAGTGATCGAGGCACAGTTATTGGAAGTGAACGCGGGAAACCGCCTCGGTGAGCTAATCCCGCATGGCAGGGGCTGCCGGCAAGCCGCCTCGCAAATCCGTGATCGCGATTGCCCTGGCGGATCGGCAAACGGTTCCTTCGCCCGACTTTTTGTGCCGCTCTGGCCAAGGATGGCGAGATGTGGTACATCGCGCGCAGGCAGACCGGCGAGCGCCCCGCAGGCCGGCAAGTGCTCTAGCGCCGACTGACGGCGGGCGCGCCAGGATCAGCCAACACGAGGCCCAGCGCGGGTGACCATGACACACGAGCCGATTGCTCTCGCCAGCGATCATGCCGGTTATGAGCTGAAAATGCTGCTCAAGCGCGAGCTTGAAGCGAACAGCCGGCCCGTGGTCGATCTCGGCGCCAACGGCACCGATCCGGTTGACTATCCCGACATCGGTTATGCGTTGGCCAATGCGCTGCGCGAGGGACGGGCCCGGCGAGGCGTTCTGATCTGCGGCAGTGGGATCGGCGTCAGCATCGCCGCCAACCGTTTTGCCGAGATCCGCGCCGCGCTGGTGCACGACGCGCTGGGAGCGCGTCTCGCGCGGCAGCACAACGACGCCAACGTCATCTGCTTCGGCGGTCGTATGATCGGCGCCGAGGTCGCGCGGGACTGTCTGCGCGTTTTCCTGGAGACGGAGTTTGAGGGCGGCCGTCACCGCCAGCGGGTCGACAAACTCGCCAACCCGAAGTGAAGACTGCGATTCCACTAGCAAGAGAGCAAGTTGCCCATGTCCCGTGCCCTTTCGACCGCGCCCGTGCCGAACGCCTACCGCTTCTTTGAGTCCCCGCTTGCCGAGACGGATCCGGCGATCGCAGCGGCTATGCGCGGCGAGCTGAAGCGCGAGCAGGAGCACATCGAGCTGATCGCGTCGGAAAACTACGTCTCGCGCGCCGTCCTCGAAGCGCAGGGCTCGGTGATGACGAACAAGTATGCAGAGGGTTATCCGGGCCGGCGCTATTACGGCGGCTGCGAGCATGTCGATGTCGCGGAGCGGCTGGCCATCGAACGGGCCTGCGCCCTGTTCGACTGCAGCTTTGCGAACGTCCAGCCGCACTCCGGTGCGCAGGCCAACGGCGCGGTCTTCCTCGCACTCCTGAAGCCGGGTGAGACGTTGATGGGTATGTCGCTGGCGGCAGGCGGCCATCTGACCCACGGCGCGGCGCCGGCGCAAAGCGGCAAGTGGTTTCGTGCCGTTCAGTACGGGGTGCGGCGCCAGGACGGCATCATCGATTACGAGGAAGTCGAGCGGCTGGCGCGCGAGCACATGCCGAAGCTGATCATCGCCGGCGGCTCTGCCTACTCGCGGATCATCGATTTTGCCGCCTTCCGCCGTATCGCCGACGCCGTTGGCGCATGCCTGATGGTGGACATGGCGCATTTTTCGGGCCTCGTCGCTGCCGGCGTGCACCCGAGCCCGTTTCCGCATGCGCATATCGTTACTACCACGACGCACAAGACGCTGCGTGGACCGCGTGGCGGCATGATCCTCAGTCAGGACGAGGATCTCGGCAAGAAAATCAATTCAGGCGTCTTTCCGGGGCTGCAAGGCGGGCCATTGATGCACGTCATCGCCGCCAAGGCGGTGGCCTTCGGCGAGGCGTTGCGGCCCGCGTTTCGCGACTATGCCGCCGCCATTGTCGATAACGCCAAGGCGTTGGCAGCGACGCTGCAAGGACGCGGGTTCGACATCGTTTCCGGCGGGACCGATACGCATCTGATGCTGGTCGATTTGCGCTCCCAGGGTCTGACCGGCAAGGCGGCGGAGGAGAGTCTGGGCCGCGCCTATCTGACCTGCAACAAGAACGGCATTCCCTTCGACAGCGAGAAGCCGACGATCACGTCCGGCATTCGCCTCGGCACACCGGCCGGAACGACGCGGGGCTTTGGCACGGCGGAATTCCGTCGCGTCGGCGAATTGATTGCGGACGTTCTAACGATTTTGGCGAAACGGCCCGATGACATCGGCCAAGCCGAGAATGCGGCGCGCGCGGAAGTGCTCGATCTGTGCCGGCGGTTTCCGATCTATCCGAGTTGATGGGCCAAGGTGCTGGGCCGGGCTGACGGGGAGAACTCGGGCCAAGCGGCAATTCTGAACAAGCGGCGAGGACAAAAACGCGATGCGCTGCCCCTTCTGCGGTCACGACGACACCCAGGTCAAGGACTCCCGGCCGACCGAGGACCACGCGGCAATTCGCCGCCGTCGCTACTGTCCCGCCTGCGGCGCGCGCTGGACGACCTTCGAGCGGGTGTACCTGCGCGAGTTGACGGTTGTGAAGAAGAACGGCGATAAGGCGCCGTTCGATCGCGAAAAGCTCTCGCGCTCGCTCAAGATCGCGCTGCGCAAGCGGCCGGTGGACGACGAGCGGATCGAGCGCATCGTCAACAGCATCCAGCGCCGGCTGGAAACGCTGGGCGAGGCGGAAATTCCGTCCAAGGTCATCGGCGAAATGGCAATGGAACAGCTGGCACAGTTGGACCAGGTCGCCTACGTACGGTTTGCTTCCGTGTACCGCAATTTCCGCGAAGCCAAGGACTTCGAGCAGTTTGTGGAAAGCCTCGGTGACCGAGGCTCCGCATCCTGAAGCGGCACCGCGCGCCGCTGCGGCCGGTCCGGGAGACGCCTGCGATCTGAGCTTCATGGCCCTGGCGCTGCGGCTGGCGCGGCGCGCGCTCGGCTCCGCTTGGCCCAATCCGGCGGTCGGCTGCGTCATCGTCCGCGACGGCGTCATCGTCGGGCGCGGATGGACGCAGCCCGGCGGAAGGCCGCATGCCGAGGCGGAAGCCCTCGACCGGGCCGGCACTGCCGCTGCCGGCGCCACGGCGTATGTGAGCCTGGAGCCTTGCGCCCATTACGGTGTGACGCCGCCGTGCGCCGATGCCCTGATCGCGGCCGGCGTCGCCCGCGCCGTGGTCGCGATCGAGGATCCGGACCCGCGGGTGTGCGGGCAGGGGATCCGTCGCCTGCGGGAGGCCGGGGTGGTGGTCACGACCGGCGTGCTGGCAGCCTATGCGGCGCGCCTGAACCACGGCTTCTTCTGCAAGCTCAAGGCGAACCGGCCGCTGTTCACGCTCAAGGCTGCGACCAGTCTGGATGGCCGGATCGCGACCCGGACGGGCGACAGCCGCTGGATCACGGGCGAAGCGGCACGCCGCGCCGGCCATGGCCTGCGGGCCCGTCATGACGCCATTTTGGTCGGCATTGAGACGGCCCTGGCGGACGACCCGGCGCTGGATTGCCGCCTGCCGGGGATGGCTGCGCGCGCGCCGGTCTCGATCGTCGCCGATAGCACGCTGCGCCTGCCGGCCGCGGCGCAGATGGTCCAGCGTGCGCGCGAGAGGCCGTGCTGGGTGATGCTGACGGCCCGCGCACCCCTGGACAGACGCCGGCTTCTGGAAGAGAAGGGCGTGCGGCTGATCGAGGTTGAAAGCGGCCGCGACGGCAGGCCGGCACCGCAAGCCATGGCGGCGGCGCTCGCCGGGCTTGGCTTGACGCGGGTTCTGATCGAGGGCGGCGGTACCCTTGCGGCTGCCTTCCTTGCCGCCGGTCTGATCGACCAGGCGGCTTGGTTTCATGCGCCGGTGCTGATCGGCGGGGACGGCCGCGCCAGCCTTGCGCCGTTCGGGATTGAGCGGCTCGCGGATGCGCCGCGGTTGCTGACGCGGGGCACCCGGGCGGTGGGGAACGACCATCTCGGCTGCTTCGATAGGACGGAAGACTAAGGAGCAAGTGTGTTTACCGGAATTGTAAGCGACATCGGCACGGTGCGGGCGCTGGAGCGGCCGGGCGATCTGAGGCTGACCATCGCCACCGCCTACGATCCGGCGTCGATCGCATTGGGCGCCTCGATCGCCTGCTCCGGCGTGTGCCTGACGGTCATTGCGGTGGCAGCGGATGCGTTTACGGTCTCGGCATCGGCGGAAACGCTCGCGTGCACCACGCTTGGTGACTGGCGCGTCGGCCAGCGCGTCAATCTCGAACGTGCGCTCCGCGTCGGCGACGAGCTCGGCGGTCATTTCGTGTTCGGTCACGTCGATGCGGTTGCAACCATCCGCGCGATCACGCCGGAGGGCGAGTCACGCCGGTTCGTTTTCGAAGCCCCAGGCCCGTTGGCGCGCTACCTCGCGCCGAAAGGCTCGGTCGCGCTTGACGGTGTTTCGCTCACCATCAACGCGGTCGAAGGCGGCTGCTTCGGCGTCAATCTCATCCCCCATACGCTTAACGCCACCGCCTTCGGCGAGGCGCGGCCGGGGGATCGCGTCAACCTGGAAATCGATATGCTCGCACGCTATGTTGCGCGCCTTCACGAGAAGCCATGACACCTGAAGGATCCGCCAGTGGGGCAACGGTGACGC
>ERZ1645192.3236-NODE-3236-length-13389-cov-12.044248_pt1 | contig 13389 bp, 16 predicted proteins | sample MGYA00575354_ERZ1645192 | MGnify/ENA primary metagenome ERZ1645192 (study PRJEB40844, sample SAMN11349763) | freshwater sediment metagenome | isolation source: river sediment | host: Sediment | place: India: Faizupur Khadar , New Delhi | collected 2017-02-21 ... | reverse complement strand
TGTGATAGCGGATCTTGTCGATGTTGAACTCGTCGGTGCCGATGCCGGTGCCGAGGGCGGTGATCAGCGTGCCGATCTGCTCCGACGACAGCATCTTGTCGAAGCGGGCACGCTCGACGTTGAGGATCTTGCCTCTGAGCGGCAGCACCGCCTGATTGTCGCGATTGCGACCCTGCTTGGCGGAACCGCCGGCCGAGTCGCCCTCGACGATGAAGAGTTCGGATTTGGCCGGATCCTTCTCCGAACAGTCGGCGAGCTTGCCGGGCAGCGAGGCGACGTCCAGAACGCCCTTGCGACGGGTGAGTTCGCGGGCGCGGCGAGCCGCCTCGCGGGCGGCGGCGGCCTCCACCACCTTGCCGACGACCCCCTTGGCCTCGGTCGGATGTTCCTCGAGCCAGGTGCCGAGCGCCTCGTTGAGGGTGTTCTCGACCACCGGGCGGACCTCGGAGGAGACCAGCTTGTCCTTGGTCTGGGAGGAGAACTTCGGATCCGGCACCTTGACCGAGAGAACGCAGGTGAGCCCCTCGCGGCAATCCTCGCCGGAGAGCGTCACCTTCTCCTTCTTCATCAGGCCGGAGCTGTCGGCATAACCGGTGATCTGGCGGGTGAGCGCACCGCGGAAGCCCGCGAGATGGGTGCCGCCGTCACGCTGCGGGATGTTGTTGGTGAAGCACAGCGTCTGCTCGTGGTAGCTGTCGTTCCACCACAGGGCGCATTCGACGGTGATGCCGTCCCTCTCCGCCTTCATGTAGACCGGGGCGGCGAGTGCCGGCTTCTTCATCCGGTCGAGATACTTGACGAATTCGACCAGGCCGCCCTCGTAGTGCATCTTGACGATGTGGGGCTCGACACCGCGGCGGTCCTCGAGCGTGATGTTGACGCCCGAGTTGAGGAAGGCGAGCTCGCGCAGGCGATGCTCCAGAGTGGCGAAGTCGAATTCGGTCTTCGTGAAGGTCTCGGTCGAGGGTAGGAAGGTCACTTCGGTGCCGCGCCGGCCCGGCGCCGTGCCGACGACCTTCAGGTCCTCGTCCGGCACGCCGTGGCGGAAGCGCATGAAGTGCTCCTTGTCCTCCCGCCAGATCTTCAGGTCGAGCGTCGTCGACAGCGCGTTGACCACCGAGACGCCGACGCCGTGCAGGCCGCCCGAGACCTTGTAGGAGTTCTGGTCGAACTTACCGCCGGCGTGGAGCTGGGTCATGATGACGTTGGCCGCCGACACGCCCTCCTCGGCGTGGATGTCGGTGGGGATGCCGCGACCGTCGTCGCGCACCGTCACCGAACCGTCGGCGTTGAGGCGGACGAAAACTTCCGTCGCCCAGCCGGCCAGCGCCTCGTCGATGGCGTTGTCGACCACCTCGTAGACCATGTGGTGCAGGCCCGAGCCGTCGTCGGTGTCGCCGATGTACATGCCCGGCCGCTTGCGCACCGCGTCGAGGCCCTTCAGCACCTTGATCGAGTCGGCACCGTAGTCGTCCGCGCCGGTCTTCGGGGTGCCTTCGTCGTGGATGTCGGTCATGGGCTCGGGGTCGCTTTCCGATGTCTGTCGCGCGTGTGGCGAGGCCGTCTTCTTACAGGCGCGCGCGTGTGGGCGCAAAGGCCGTGGCAGGCGTGGAGAAAGGCCCGTTCGATCAAGATGTTGCCGGGTCGGCGAATCGACGTTGCGAGGACGTCGACGAGTGATTCGTGATTTCCGATGCTCCGCGATCGGTTGCGCCGCGGTCGCGATGCGGAACGCGGTGCATGATTTTCCGCAGCGCCATGGACCCTCGACGCGTCATCGCGCCGCCACGGCCACCGCCGCCGGATGGATTGATAGGGCGCGGCGTGGCGCGAAAGCCTCGGATCACCGCGCCGCCACGGCCACCGCCGCCGGATGGATTGATAGGGCGCGGCGTGGCGTGAAAGCCTCGGATCACCGCGCCGCCACGGCCACCGCCGCGCCGGCCATCATCGTTCCCGCGGTGCGGTCGAGCAGGCGGCGGGCGCGCGGGTCGCGGAAGAAGACACGGGCGCGGGCGGCCATCGCCGCATAGGCTGCGCCGACGGCGAGGAGATCGACGAAGACGATCACCACCATCTCGACGAAGCCGAGCGGCGTCAGCGCCGCGAGATCGACCACGGTCGGCAAGAGCGCCATGTAGAAGACGATGGTCTTGGGGTTGCCGAGGGTCAGTGTCAGCCCGCCGAGCGCCACCCGCCAGGCGGAGTGTTCCGGCCGGCGCGAGGCCTCGACCACGTCGGCGTGGGGTGTCGCCGTCCACAGTTGCCAGCCGAGCCACAGGAGATAGGCGGCACCGGCGAACTTCACCACCGTGAAGACGGTCGAGAAGGTGGTGGCGAGCGCCGCGAGGCCGAGGGCGGCGCAGGTGAGGAACACCATATCGCCGAGGATCAGCCCGAGCACCATCGGCATCGTTCCCCAGAAGCCGACCGCCAGGGCGCGAGCGACGATCGCCGTCATGCCGGGCCCCGGCAAGGCGGCGGCGATGGTCAGCGCGACGGTGAAGGCGAGGAGGGTGGCGGTGTCCATGGGGTGGGGTGATCCGTATGCGTGAGACGGCGATCCTGCGCGCGCCGAGCTGCGAAGGCAAGCCGGCGTCGCCGCAGTGGGTCTGCGCCGGAGCAGGATGTCGTGCGAGGTCGCCTTCGGCGATCGCCGCGTCGATCAGGGCGTGCTGGTCGGCGACGAAGATCGACGGCTGGCGGGCGGCGCGGGCGTCGAGCCAAGTGGTGCGGCGGGATCATCGGCGACCAGGGGGATCACGCCGAAGAGCCCGATCACCGGTGCCTCCGGGCGCAGATGGCCGCGCTTTTCGTCGGTCACGGTCGGTCGGGGGTGCGCTGTGCGCGCCGTAGTCGGCAGGCGGCTTCGGCGACCTTCGGTTCGATCCGGCCGGCAGCGATGGCGATGGTCGGCCCGACGGCGCCGGCGAGGCGGGTGGCGGGGTCCATGAGGGCTCGGCGGCGCGATCGGTGCATCCTGAGCAGGTGAAAGGCGAAGGCAGGTCACCGGCAGGGATCCGTCTTTTCAGCAGGGATGGTCGCCGGCCGAGGCCTCGGTATTCTACGTATGCGAGACGGTCGGGAGCGTACCGTCTCCGGTGTCGTCGAGAGGGAGGGGGCGATGAGACGGATGAAGTGTTCGGCCATGAGTGTGGCCGCGACGACGGCGGGTCTGGCGATCCTGGCGGGGTCCGGCGGTCCGGCTGCGGCCGAACCCGAAGCGATCGGTGCGGGGGAGAGCATGTTCCAGTTCAGCGTCTGCAATCGGGCGCCGAAGGAGGCCTCGGTCGCGATTTCGGCACGACTGGCGCCAGGGTCGCAGGACTTCGTCGTCGCCGGCTGGTGGCGGGTCGCCTCGGGAAGCTGCCGGAAGATCGGCTCCTATCCGCGCGGCCATTTCTACATGCATGCGACGGCGAGCGGGACCAACTGGGGCAAGGGCGATCTCAATCTCTGTGTCGAGACCCCCGGCCCGTTCAAGCGCATCAACCTACCGAACTACAAGTGTTCGGGCGATCTGCTGCGCAAGTTCAGCCATCAGGACATCCGCACCGCCAGTTGGGAGTGGACGCTGCGGCCCTGAGCGGTGCCGGGGTGGGTCGGAAGTGTGCCGCGACCGGCTGTCGGCAACGTCACGGTCGACGCACCCGCCCGCCCGTCACTTCGAACACCTCCGCCCGCGCATCCAGCGCGGCGAAGGCGGACGCGTCGGTGCCGGTCATCCAGCATTGGCTGCCCAGCGCCTCGACCACGTCGAAGAGTTCAGCGCGGCGGCGTGGGTCGAGGTGGGCGGCGACCTCGTCGAGAAGCAGCAACGGTGCCCGGCCGCAGGTCTCGCCGACGAGGCGGGCATGCGCCAGCACCAGACCGAGCAGCAGCGCCTTCTGTTCGCCGGTCGAAGAGAGATGGGCCGGCATCGCCTTGGGGCCATGGTGGACGACGAGATCGGCGCGATGCGGCCCGTCGAGGGTGCGGCCGGCGGCCTTGTCGCGGCGGCGACCATCGCGCAGGCGGGCACGGTAGACATCCTCGGCATCGGCGGCCGGACCACCGGCGGCGACCAGAGCCTCGATCTCGCCCTCCAGCGCCAGCTCGGCGTGGGGGAAGGGGGCGTCGGCGCGGGTGGCGGCGATCAAGCGCTCGAGGCAGGCGACGGTCTCGACCCGAGAGAGCGAGATCGCCACGCCGAGCTCGGCCATCTGCGCTTCGATCGCTTCCAGCCAGTCGAGGTCGAGCCGGTCGTCCTCGAGCAGGCGGTTGCGACCGCGCATCGCCTTCTCGAAGGCGCTCACATGGGCGCCGTGGGCGGGCGCGAGGGCGAGGACCAGGCGGTCGAGGAAGCGGCGACGTTCGGCGGCCGGGCCGGTGAAGAGCCCGTCCATGGCCGGGGTGAGCCAGAGGACGCGGACGTGATCGAGCAGGTCGTCGGCCGAGCGCGCGGTCTCGCCGTCGATGCGGACGCGGCGGGTGAGGGCTTCCTCGTCGCCGCGGGCCTCGATGCCGGTGCCGATCCGGACCTCGCCATCCGGACCGTCGAGGCGGGCGAAGACCGACCAGATGCCGGGACCGCCCAGGCGCGCCATCTCGTCGAGTCGGGCGCGCCTCAGGCCGCGGCCGGGCGAGAGCAGCGACAGCGCTTCGAGGATATTGGTCTTGCCGGCACCGTTCTCGCCGGCGAGGACGACGTGACGATCGTCGCCGTCGAGCGCCAGGGCGGCATAGTTGCGGAATTCGCCGAGCCGCAGGCTCGTCACCGCGACGCGCGGCACGGCGCTGCGCATCGCCGCCTCGGGCGAGGATGGCGGATCGAGCGTGGAAGTGGCCGGCACCGGCGTCACAGTTTGAAGACCGCGTCGGCGGCGGAGCGCGATGCCCGGCGCTTCGCCACCTCGCCGCGCAGCCGGTCGATCTCACCCTGGAGCAGGGCGATGCGCTCCTCGAGTTCGCCTTCCGAGACGAGCGAGACGTCCTGGCCGATCTCGTGGGCGAGTTTCTTCTTGGGGCGATCGTCGTCGAGAAAGGTCATGTGCGCGCTTCCGATGGGCCGCGGGTACCGGTCGCCGTGGCGATTCGATTATAGAACTCCTCGGACAACTCCGCGAGGCGGAGCCGATTCGGCGGCGAGGAAGGTGCGGAATGACCGACGTCACCATCTACATCGCCCAGTCGCTCGACGGCTACATCGCCGATGCCGAAGGCTCGATCGCCTGGCTGCGCCCCTTCGAGGCGGGCGACTACGGCTACGACGCCTTCTATGGCCGTATCGACGCGGTGGTGATGGGTACCGGCACCTATCGCGACTGCCGGCGCTTCCCGGACTGGCCCTATCGCGGCAAGGCGGTGATGGTGATGACGAAGTCGGGCCGGCTCGACGACGACGGTCTCGCCGTGTTCGACGACCGCACCGCGGTCGAGATCGCCGTCGATCTGGAACGCGCCGGGCTCGGCCGGATCTGGGTCGCCGGCGGTAGCGGACCAATCAGAGCCTTCCTCGATGCCGGATTGGTTCGCCGCCTCAGGATCTTCACCATCCCGCTGTTGCTGGGGTCGGGAACGCCGTTGTGGAAGCCGGGAAAACGGCGATGGAACGCCACGCTCGAACGATCGGTCACCCACGGCAACGGCGTGGTGGAGACGGTTCATGCGCTCGCGGCGGCACAGAGCTGAGGGGGTCGCGAGGCGGTGACAGCGCGACGGCGGCGGGGTAGCCTCGCCGTCCGATCCCGAACCGGGAGGTCCGCACCATGGCCGCACCCAAGTCCCCCGCCTTCGATCCCTTCGACGTCGCAGAGAGCAACGCCACCCTCTATCCGCAACCCTTCGCCGCGCTGGTGACCAAGCGTTGGAATCGGCGGCTCGGCCATCACGCCGGGCTGACGAATTTCGGCGTCAATCTCACCCGCATCGAACCGGGCGGCCAGTCGTCGGTTCGCCATTCGCATCTGAAGCAGGACGAGTTCGTCTGGGTGCTGGAGGGTGAGGCGGTGATGGTGACCGACGCCGGACGTCAGGTGATGCCGGCAGGCACCTGTGCCGGTTTCCCGGCCGGTTCGACCGATGCGCACCATTTCTTCAACGAGACCGACTGCGACGTGTTGCTGCTCGTCGTCGGCGATCGCACGCCCGGCGAGGTCGCGACCTATCCGGACGACGACCTCGCCGGGCGGATGCTCGACGACGGGCGCTACGTCTTCACCCACAAGGACGGCACGTCGTACTGACGGCGGCCGCAGGAGATCGCATCATGACCGCCGTTCCCGCCACTCAGACCGTCATCGCCGTACCCGTGCCGGGCGGGCCGGAGGTGCTCGTCGCCGAGACGCGACCGCTGCCCACGCCCGGGCCGGGCGAGATCCTGGTCAAGGTGGCCGCGGCGGGCGTGAACCGACCGGACGTGCTGCAGCGTCAGGGCGGCTATCCGCCGCCGAAGGGGGCCTCCGACGTGCCGGGGCTCGAATTCGCCGGCATGGTCGTCGGCTGTGGCGAGGGGACGGAGCGGTTCGCGCTCGGCGACGCCGTCACGGCGCTGGTGCCGGGCGGTGGCTATGCCGAGTACGCCGTCGTCCACGAGGCCAACGCTCTGCCGGTGCCGAAGGGCCTGACGATGGTCGAGGCGGCGGCGATCCCGGAGACCTTCTTCACCGTGTGGTCGAACGTCTTCGACCGCGGGGCGCTGAAGCCGGGCGAGGTCTTTCTCGTCCACGGCGGGACCTCCGGCATCGGCGTCACCGCCATCCAACTGGCCAAGGCCTTCGGCGCCACGGTGGTCGCCACCGCCGGCGGGGCGGAGAAGTGCGCCCGCTGCCGTGAGCTCGGCGCGGATCTCGCGATCGACTACCGCGAGCAGGATTTCGTCCAGGCTGTCAAGGACTTCACCAGGGGGCACGGGGCCGACGTGATCCTCGACATGGTCGGTGGCGACTATATCGAACGCAATCACGAGGCGGCGGCGGTGGAGGGTCGCATCGTCCAGATCGCCTTCCTACGGGGGCCGAAGGCGACGGTGAACTTCGGCCGCGTCATGATGAAACGGCTGGTCCACACCGGCTCGACGCTGCGCGCCCGCGACGTCGGTTTCAAGGCCGGAATCGCCGCGGCACTCGCCGAGAGGGTCTGGCCGCTGATCGAGGCGGGGACGGTGAAGATCGTGATCGATTCGACCTATCCGTTGGCTCGGGCGGCCGATGCCCATGCCCGGATGGAGACCAACGCCCACGTCGGCAAGATCGTGCTGACGGTGTGACGCCGACCACACCCGATCCCGATCCGGCCGAATCCCACGGGGCCGACCGCGGCCGCCGCGACACGGAATTGCGGCGGATGGCCCGATCTGCTATGAGGCGTTCATCTCCGTTTCATGTCGCGTACGACACGCCCTCTCCCGAGCCCGCCGGCCGAGAGAGGCCACGAGGAAGGTCCATCTCATGGCGACCCCGACCAACACGCCCCTCATGCCCAAGGCCACCGCGGTGTGGCTGGTGGAGAACACCGCCCTGTCCTTCGATCAGATCGCCGCCTTCTGCCGGCTGCATCCGCTCGAGGTGAAGGCCATCGCCGACGGTGAAGCGGCACAGGGCATCAAGGGTCTCGACCCGATCATGACCGGCCAGCTCACCCGCGACGAGATCGAGAAGGCGGTGAAGGATCCGGCGCATCGCCTCAAGCTCGCCGAGCCCAAGGTGCGGGTGCCGGAGGCCAAGCGCCGCGGTCCGCGCTACACGCCGGTTTCGCGTCGCCACGATCGGCCGAACGCCATCCTGTGGCTGCTGCGCAACCACCCGGAGCTCAAGGACGCGGCGATCATGCGTCTGGTCGGCACCACCAAGACGACCATCCAGCAGATCCGCGAGCGCACCCACTGGAACGCCGCCAACCTCGCACCGATGGATCCGGTGACGCTGGGGCTGACCTCGCAGCTCGAGCTCGACCTCGAGGTCGAGAAGGCGGCCAAGGGTCTGCCGATCCGCGAAGCCGGCGAGCCGGGCGCGGCGACGCTGCTGCCGGTCGAAGAGAGCATGCGGCCGCTCGACGAGCACGGTGCCTACGGCTCCGGCGGCCGTGAGGTCGAGGAGGAACTCGATGCCGACAAGATCTTCGCCAAGCTCAAGAGCCTGAAGGGGCCGGAGCCGGTGGACGAGGAGGAGTGATCCTCACTACGGTGTACGTCCAGAGCGGGCGGGGGAAGCCCCGCCCGTTTCGTTCTTCGGTCGGGTGATGCACAGCCGGCGGCGGATCCGCCGGATCGCCGTCGCCGCATGCCTGATTTTCGGGCGGTCGACGGCTGGACTGGGCCGGGATATCGCGGTCTGCTGGGCCGCAGCCGCAGCCGCAGCCGCAGCCGCAGCCGCAGCGCCGGCGGCGATCGGACGGTCGAACGGCCGGTGAGGTGATCGATGCGGTTCACGGTGCGTCACGACACCCTCTATCGCTATGCGGCTCCGGTCAGGCTCGCCGGTCACGTACTGCGGCTGACACCGCGACCGGAGGGCGTGTCGCTCCGATCACACGTCCTGAGCGTCGATCCGATGCCGGCGGCGCGCGACGGCCGCGTCGACGGCTTCGGCAACCCGGTCGTCGACCTCGAGTTCACGGGCGAGACCGATGTCCTCCGAATCGAAAGCCGTTTCGAACTCGAAACGATCGGGCCGTCGACGCGGATCGCCGCCGATGTGCCCGAGTTGCCGTGGGCGCCGGACCCGAGAGCGGCGACGGCACCTTTCCTGGTCGATCCCGGGATCGACGACGAGGTGCGGGCCTTCGCCTTCGCTCTCGCGGCGGCGAGCCACCGACGAGCGGCGGGGTTCCTCGATCTGCTGACGCGCACCCTCTTTGCCCGCACGGACCGCCACATTCGGCCGGACGGGCCCGCGCAGCGTGCGGCTCACACGTTGGCGACCGGTCGCGGAGCCTGTCGAGACGTGACGGTGCTGTTTCTGGCGGCGGCGCGGGCACTGGGTATACCGGCGCGGTTCGTCTCCGGCTATCAGGCGCGCGCCGAAACGCCGGACGGCCGGCGGCATCTGCACGCCTGGCCCGAGGTATTCGTGCCGGGGTCGGGCTGGCACGGCTTCGACCCCACCCACGGCGTGGCGGTGGAGGACGGCCACGTTGCGCTCGCGGCGGCGCCGGACCAGTTCGGAACCATGCCGGTCGAGGGCGGCTACTACGGTGAGGCGGTGGCGTCGACGCTGACCTACACCGTCGAGATCGACGCCGACTGATACTGGGCTCATGAAATTCGGACTCGTCCGAATTTCATGAGCGTTACGGCCCGACCGGCCGACGCCCGTTCGGGCTCGCCTTCGTTCACGAAGTTTCGAACAGGTCGAAACTTCATGAACTCGGTATCAGTTGTTTCGCCGGCGGTTCGCGGTGACGTTCGCTCGTCGACGTGTTCTTCGTCTCGCCCGGACCTGCTTCCCGTCTTCGACCACCCGACCCGGGCCTTTCCGGGCAGTCGAACGCCTTGCGGCATACCAACGCTCCGGCGGGCGCGCCAATCGCCCTGCTTGGGGACGAATGCCGCCCGACGACGTTGATCATCGATGCCCTCGTCGGTTCCGCTCCGACCCGGCCTCGGGGGATCGCGCTTCGAACTGCATCCGGATTTTGCCGACATACCGGAATCAGACGGCCGTACCGCGACACCACCGCACGAGTGGGCCGGTCGCGAGGGTTGATCGGTCCCCTCGAAATGCCCTAACGTCTGCGTATTACCTCCCGGGCGTACCGGTCCGGAGTCTTCGATTCGAGGGATAAGATGACCGATGTAAAAATATCAGTAGCTACTGTGGCTCTGAACGCGGCGCGTGATCTACCGCTGACCATCGAAAGCATCGCCGGACAGACGTATGCAAACGTCGAGTACATTGTCGTCGACGGGTGTAGTAGCGATGATTCTGTCAGAATCCTCGAGAGATATAGTGACGTCATAGATAAACTAGTGTTCGTTGAAGATTCCGGCATTTATGATGCGATGCATACCGCTGTCGCGAACGCGACCGGGGATTATATCATATTCATCAACGCCGGCGACAGATTCTACTCCGAAGATATTCTGCAGAATGTTGTTTCGAGAATTGTAGGTAGTCCTGATATACTTTATGGAAATCACATATATAAAGACGGCGGACTTGAGTACTTCAAATCTTCGATGGATTTTCGGACCATCAGAGAGCGCCTTCTGTATGGCGAGATCGATTCGCGATGGCATGATCGTATTCCGGGCCATCAAGCTACGTTCGTGAAACCCTCCTTGTTCAAATCACTTGATTTCGACAGTACGTTCGACATCTGCGCAGATCATGATTTTCTTTTCAGGGCGTATGATGCTGGCGCAGAGATGCAATATGTCGACGAAATAATTTCTTTCTATATGGCTGGAGGATTTTCCTCTCGAAATGCTGCCAAGCTGAGGAGGGAGTGGGCTCTCGCCTACCGTCGTTGCTCCTTGGTTCCTGGGGCTGTCGATTCGTTCATTTTCAATAAAGAGCGCTCACCTTTTCCGCCTTATACGGCCTTCTCGGGCTATATAGTCAGCGGAAAACATGAGTGGGAAGGCCCTTTGCACGAGGATGATTTCATAGGGTTTGCTTGTTGGGCGTCTGTGCTCGAGATCATCTCGCCTTCTCAGCTCAGCACGACGGGAATGCAAATCAAGGGAAGGAATCTGTTTCCAGATCAAGAAATATGTTTGATCCATGACGGAGTACGTATCGCAAGCGTTTCCGTTCCTGTCGGTGAGTTCGATATTTCGTTGTCATTTTCAAGGATTCTACCGCGCGGTTCTCACGTTATATTGCGGTCATAGACCGTCGACTTCATCAGTGATGAAGATAGACGATTGGTCGGGTTCTTTCTCAAACGATTCATGTTTCAACTTCCGGAAGGGTTCGATTTCGTTCCTGACCATGTCGTGGATGTCAGCCCGGAGAATTCAGAGTATTTTGAAAGAGCCTTGCTTGGAGGTTGGAATGATGTCGAAAGCCTGATCGGGCTGGTCTGGAGCAAGGAAAAGCAGTGCGCGATCGCGTTGAATTTCGATAGCAATCCTGAAGAGCTCGTATTTCATGTCGATGCCAACCCGTTCGGCAAGAAGGATTATGAAATAGAAATTGTATTGAATGAAGAATATGTTGGAACGACGACAATAGTGGCCGGAACCGGTAGCGGAACCCTCTCTTTGACGAAGGAGAATGGGCTCCTGCCTGGACTGAATATCGTACAGTTTCGTACGAAGACGCTGACCAAAGCTCCACCAGATACCAGACTCCTCGGGTTCGCATTGAGGCGATTTGAGTGGAAGTAATGGAATTAAATAGCGTTCTCGCGCCATGGGGGCAAAAATGAAAATCGCCTATGTCGGGCACACTGCTCATAACAAAACACTGTCGAATGAGTTTTTCACCAATATCCTGAAGGATATCGGGGAGGTGCGCTATTTTTCTTATTCCCCCGACCATGACGGTGATGGGGCGATCGATGTGCTCACCGCGCAAATTCTCGATGGTCAGTATGATAAGGTCATTTTCTGGCAAACAGAGGAAGTAGCAAAGAGCGTTGTGCCGGCCCTCGATCAAAGGCGCGTTATTCTCGTTCCGATGTGGGATGGTGCAGTGACGCGGGATGGAAATTTCTGGCATCAATTTCAAGGGCTCCGGTTCATTTCCTTCTCTAGGAAGCTGCATGAAACGCTGTTGATTTGTGGCCTGAGGAGTTCATATTTCCAATATTTTTCGGAGCCGGCACCGGAGTTGGACCAGAATATCGCGGCGGGGGAGCGGACCGCGTTCTTCTGGGAACGTCGCCCGAGCGAGGCATTGAATCTTTCGGTGGTTTATGAGCAGTGCTCGCTTCTGCAGGTAGAAAAGCTATATTTGCACGCAGTGCCTGATTTTACGCAAGACATGGCGCAACAACGCCTGAGGATACTGCAATTGAATGGCGAGAGCATTCCCATTTTCGTGTCGGGGTGGATGGAAGATAAATCCGAGAAAGAGGCACTCGTATCGGGGAAAACGTTCTATTTTGCGCCTAGATCGATCGAGGGCATCGGTATGGGCGTTGTGGAGGCTCTGGCTCGCGGTCAAATTGTCGTATCTCCCGACAATTCGACAATGAACGAATATATCGGGCACTTGTCGTCGGGTATACTGTATGAACCGAAACGTCCTTTCGATATTCCAAGGCTGACAAAATCCGAGATCAAGAAGCTCAGCGAAGGTGCCTATGCTCATGCTCGTTTCGGTTACGAGCGCTGGCTGAAAGACATAGAGCGTTTGAAATCTATGATTCGTTCTGATCAACGGCGCTGGTTGGCGACGGATTATGGGGCGCATTTCTCAAATCAAGTGGCCAAGAGAGCTCACGACCGTCTCAGGTCCGGTTGACGAACATATTCCCTTTGATCCGGGGAGAGTTTCAACGTCGCTTTCTGCTGGAGGCGGCGTTGTTTCATCATCTGCTGAACGACGTGACCTTGCCCCCGGAGATGTCCTCGTTCTGAACTGATATCCGTCGACAGGAGACGGACGATGCGCAAGAGCAGGTTCAGCGACGAGCAGATCATCGGCATTCTGAAAGAGCATCAGGCCGGGATGCCGGTGGCAGACCTCTGCCGGAAGCACGGCATCAGCGATGCGACGCTCTACACGTGGCGATCGAAGTACGGCGGCATGGAAGTCTCCGACGCGCGAAAGCTGAAGGCGCTCGAGGACGAAAACCGGCGTCTGAAGAAGTTCCTGGCGGAGTCGATGCTCGACGTCGCCACGCTGCGCGAGATGATGGGAAAAAACTTCTGACGTCTGGTTCGCGGAGACGTGCCGTGAGCTGGGCGATCGAGAAGAAGGGCTATTCGCAACGCCGTGCCTGTAGGCTCTCTGGGATGGGGCCGCGCGTCTATCGCTACGCCTCTCGGCGCGGCGACGACGAAGGCGTTCGGGTGCGTCTGCGGGAGCTGGCGGCGATCCGTCGTCGCTTCGGCTATCGTCGACTGCACATCCTGTTGCAGCGGGAAGGCCTCGTCGTGAACCACAAGAAGCTCTACCGGATCTACCGGGAGGAGCGTCTGACGGTTCGATAGCCGGCGGCCGGAAGCGGGCGCTGGGTACACGGGCACCGATGGCGTTCCCGCAGGGACGGAACCAGCGCTGGTCGTTGGACTTCGTCTCCGACACCCTCGTCGACGGACGCCGCTTCAGGGGCCTCGTCGTGGTCGACGACTTCACACGGGAATGCCCGACCCTGCTGGTCGACACTTCGCTCTCGGGCGTGCGCGTCGCTCGCGAACTGGATCGGCTGGTTGCTCTGCGTGGCCGACCGGCGATGATCGTTGGCCTGCTGCCGGTTCGGTGGACACCATCTTGAGCTAATTCGGCCATCCGTTCG
>ERZ1645192.3235-NODE-3235-length-13390-cov-5.578328_pt1 | contig 13390 bp, 9 predicted proteins | sample MGYA00575354_ERZ1645192 | MGnify/ENA primary metagenome ERZ1645192 (study PRJEB40844, sample SAMN11349763) | freshwater sediment metagenome | isolation source: river sediment | host: Sediment | place: India: Faizupur Khadar , New Delhi | collected 2017-02-21 ... | reverse complement strand
GCAATTAATGTCTCGGATGTAACAGCTCACAGTTTTGGTGCGATCACTCTTGACGAATTTGACAATAAAAGAAATGCGATCATTATCCCTAAGAACAGCAAGATCCCCGTAAGAAAGAGTCAGATATTCTATACCTCTACACCGAATCAGACGCAAGTTAAAATGGTCGTTATACAGGGTGAAGATCCCGATCCTGAATTTTGTACCACAATAGGAACAACGACCTTGGATTTTCCTCCAAAACCTGAGAATTCACCAATTATATTTAATTACGAATACGATGTCAATGGAATAATAAATGCCACCGCAAAAGATCCGGATACTGGCAAAAAAAGCGAAATACAGATAGCCCGGGAAGGAGCTCTTACAAAGGAACAGATCGCCAATAAGAAAAATAAGCTTAATTCCATGTTCCCGAGACGCAGAGAGTACATATCGAAAGAATCGTTTTCAGAAGACAGTGCCGACAGCGTAACGGCTCATCAGAATGCCCGTAAGGATTCCGGGGCAAGCCTTGTAAATGATGTGTTTGTTGACGTTAACGACGATGAATCATTTGAAGAAAAACAGATATTCAAGCAGATCGACAGTACTGACCCGATCGATGTTATACTTGACAAGTCCGAGATCGGGACTGTAACTTCCGCTGACCTGAAAAAAGAGTTGAACGAGGAAACTTCCATTCTGGATAATACATTTATGCAGAGCAGAAAAACCGCAGAAAAAGAGATACCGGCGCAGGAAGATGAGGAAGTTATAGTTAGTTCCAATTTTATCGAAAGGTTCGATTCAAAAACCGAAAAAAGTAAAGAAGTGCCTAAACCGTTTCTGAAGGTTGAAAGTTCACAGATTTCAGTAGATGAGCAGATTGAGAAAATTGATAAGAAAATAGAATCAATGCTCAAAGATGAAAAGAAAATTGCTGCCAATCCTAAGAAGGTTATCGAAAAAGAGAGTTTTGACAGTTCTCTTGAAGAATTAGTACCAAAGCCGGTTAAAACAGAACCTGCAAAACCGGTAATAGAAAAGGCGGATGATCTCGATTCTTTCTTTGATGACTTGGAGCCTGCGAAACCTGATCAGGAAATTCTGGAACCCGTAAAACCAGAAGCTGAACCAGAGGATATTAAAATTTCTGATATTGAGAAAAAGCCTGCCGATAATGATTTTGACAATGTAGCGATGGAGGATTCTTCTATCACTGAAAGCCAGTCTTTTGATGATGAACTTGATGAAATAGGAAAATCAGAGTTTATTATCGACAGAAGCGAGTATCTGACTGATGAAGATATAATGAGGATCAAGGAAGAGGGAAATATTAAGAGTGGAATAGACATTTCTGATATAAAATCGAATAGAGATGAATCTTTCAATGAAGAAGATGTCAATGAATTATTTTCATCCAGAGATACGAAGAAAAAAGTAAATCCCGATAAAGATCCGCATAAATCGTTAGAAATAAAAAAAGAAGATATATCTGATTGGATAGATGAGTAAAGGAAGATAAAAGTTTATGCCTGAAAGAAAAATATTATTTACCGTTATGGATAAAGTTAAGTTATCCAAAACAATAAAAAGGATCGCATCTGAAATAGTTGAAAACCATCAGGAAAAATATCCCCTGGTGATAGTTGGTCTAAAAACAAGAGGCGAGTATATCGCAAACAGAATTTACGCAGAAATATTAAAAACTGAAAACATGAAGCTCGAAAAAGGCGTTCTAGACTCAACTCTTTTTAGAGACGATTTCAGGATGAACCTTAAGGTTCCGAGCTTTTCGGTGAACGATATGCCTTTTTCTATTGATGACAAGAAGGTAATACTCGTGGACGATGTGATATTTACCGGAAGAAGTGTGAATGCAGCGATAAACGCTCTTATGGACAGGGGCAGGCCCAGAATTATCCAGTTTGCCGTGCTTATCGATAGGGGGTTAAGAGAACTACCTGTAAAAGCTGATTATATAGGAGAAGTCGTTAAAACACTTCCTACTCAGGAGATCCGTGTCAAACTCGAAGAGATCGATAAAGAAGATGCTGTATATTTGGTAGAAAAAAATTAGCGATAGAAATATCGCTTTTTTTTTGCCGGCTGTGAATTATGAACTTTTAAAATATAGAGGGAAAGATGGATAGATTAGAGGATAAGAAGCTTCTAAAGATCAAACACCTTTTAGGAATACAAGGTATGTGCAGGGAGGATCTGGAACTGATACTTAAAACTTCGGAAAGTTTTAAACAGATACTTGATACTCCCAATAAAAAAGTAGCTGCTCTGAAAGGCATAACAGTAGTTAATATGTTCTTTGAGAATTCAACTAGAACAAAAATATCCTTTGAGATGGCCGAGAAGAGATTGTCTGCGGATGTTGTAAATTTCGCTGCATCATCTTCATCACTAAAAAAAGGTGAAACGCTCATTGATACGGCTAAAAATATTGAGGCTATGAAAATTGATATGGTAGTGATGAGACACAGCACCCCCGGAGCTCATAAGATGCTTATGGAAAATTTAAATTCGATCATTATAAATGCCGGTGACGGAGCTCACGAACATCCGACTCAGGCTATTTTAGACCTTATGACGATAGTCGAGCATATCCCGAACCTGAAGGGGAAAAGGGTTACGATGGTCGGGGACATCGTGCATTCGAGAGTCGCTATGTCGAACATTCATGCGCTTAAACTTTTCGGCGCTAAAGTTCAGGTTTGCGGACCGGCTACTCTAATACCGAAAGATATCGAGAAAATGGGTGTGGATGTAACATATGATCTTAATGAGGCGATACAAAATTCAGATGCGATGAACATCTTAAGGATCCAGCTTGAAAGACATGTAGGATCCTCTTTCCCTTCTTTAAGAGAGTATCATAACTACTGGGGTATAACCAACGAGAAACTTGCAAGGGCGAAAAACGATATTCTTATACTTCATCCCGGACCTATGAACCGCGGAGTGGAAATAGACGATGACGTGGCTGATGGTGACCATCAGGTGATCTTGGATCAGGTTCTGAACGGAGTAGCTTCAAGAATGGCTGTTCTTTATCTGCTGAGCGCTAACATTGGAGGTGAGAAATGAATAAAATGATCAACAATATATGTTTAAGCGAACCGGCTTTTAAACCGGTAGCGGGAAAATTGCTTATTAAAAGCGGTACTATAATAGACACTTCAACCGAAAAACAATACAAAGCTGATATTTTTATCGTTAACGGCAGAATAGAAAAAATTTCGGAGAATATTAAAGCTGAAAAAGGCTTTGAAGTTATTGATGCTGAAGGTCTCTATGTTACTTCAGGTTTTTTTGATATGCATGTTCATTTGAGGGAACCGGGTTATGAACAGGCTGAAAACATAGTTACGGGAACTAACGCGGCAATGTCTGGCGGAATAACATCACTTGCGGCGATGGCCAATACTACACCCTGCGTTGACAATAAATTTATTTTAAAAGATATTCAGAGCAGATCAAAAGAGCTGCTCGTTAATGTACATCAGATACCTGCTGTGACAATTAAGAGGGAAGGTAAAGTTCTTGTCGAAATGACAGAGTTGTTCGAGAACGGAGCGCTGGCATTTTCAGATGACGGCAACGGCATTGTGTCTTCTGAAACAATGACAGGTGCGCTGACTTACGCAAAGATGTTCGGAACGCCGATATTAGTTCATCCTGAAGACCATACCTTCTCGGAGTGGGTCATGAACGAATCGCTTACTTCTACTGAGCTTGGAATGTCTTTTCTACCGAATATAGCGGAAAGCATTAATGTAACAAGAGACATAGAGATAGCGCGTTATGTTGACGGAAAAGTTCACTTTCAGCATGTAAGCGCAAAAGAAAGCGTCGAACTTATAAGAAAAGCAAAAAAGGAAAACCTAAAGGTCACATGCGAAGTTACTCCGCATCATTTCTCTCTCACTGACGAGAAAGTAAAGACATTTTCGACAGACTTTAAAATGAACCCGCCTTTAAGAACGCAGGAAGATGTTGACGCTATACATATAGGACTAAAAGACGGAACTATAGATGTCATAGCTACTGATCATGCGCCTCATCCATCAGAAAAGAAAAATGTCGAATTCGATTTTGCACCTTTTGGGGTTCTGGGTCTTGAAACTATGTTCTCTGCGGGTATTACTTATCTGGTAAAACCAAAGAAGTTAAGCCTGATCGAGTTCCTAAAGAAAATTACGGTAAATCCGAGAAAAATATTAAATCTTGATGCCGATCTTATAAAAAAAGGAAAAGTTGCCGAGCTTACTATATTTGATGTTGACCAGAAATGGAAGGTCGACAGAAGAAAACTGAAATCGCTTTCGATTAATACCTGCTTCCACGGTGAAACGCATTACGGTAAAGTACGGTTTACAATTAACAACGGAAAGATATTCAAAGCATGAAAAAATTAGCGGTTGCCGGGAATCCGATTGCATATAGTAAAAGCCCCGAGATTTTCAAAGTACTGTGCGCCGCATATTTTAAAGATGCAGTATTTGTCAGGATCAGCGCTGAAAGTCCGGAAGAAATAATGTCCGTGGTTTCTAAATACGGCATAACCGCATTCAATGTTACATCTCCGTTCAAAGAAAAAATGTCTCTTTTTTTACACGATACAGACCATATCGCGAAAGATACAGGGTCTTTAAATCTGGTAATGAATAAAAACGGAAAATTTTACGGGTTTAATACCGATGTTTACGGAGTGCAGCATTCTCTTATGTTTAACAATATAGATGTCAGAGAAAGAAAATGCTTAGTTATCGGAGCAGGAGGTGCTGCAAGATCGGCAGTTTTTGCATTGAAGGATCTTCGAGCAGAGGTTAATATCTGTAACAAAACTGATGAGAAGGCTGATAAAATATCATCTGAACTTGGTTGCGGGTTTATACCGTACAAAGATTTAAAAGCGAGTTTTTCAGACACTTTTTTAATTATATCGGCAGTTCCCGAGGTTTCCGCAGATATAAAAGATGAATTGAAGAATTTGATATTTTTTGAGGCCGGCTACAGAAATCCTCAATTTAAAACTTTTTGCAGAAAGTATATAGACGGTACGGAATGGCTGATTCATCAGGCTATCAGAAATTTTGAGCTGATTTTTGATATTAAACAGGAGTTTAAGACAGTAAAAGAAGAGTTTAAAAAGATAAAAGAGAAAGTAAACTTAGCTTTTATCGGACCTACCTGTACAGGAAAAACCGCTATCGGCAAATTCGTAGCAGCAAGATTTGGAATGAAATTTATTGATACCGATGCGGAAATCGAAAACAGAAAAGGTATGAAAATAACTGAAATTTTTAAAGAATACGGTGAGAAATATTTCAGAGAAATAGAAAGCGAAGTCATAGCCGGATCTATTCTGTGCGGGAGTTCGGTTGTCTCTATAGGAGCAGGCGCGGTGGAATCAGAAACAAACAGGAATCTGATAAAAGACAATTGTTTTACAATACTGATAGATTCAGACACTGATGTTATATTGTCGAGGCTTAAGGATTCTGATATAAATGATCGTCCTATGCTTGATAAACGCCGTTTAAGAGAAAACCTGGAAGAATTGTTCGAGAGAAGAAAAGACTGCTACTTTGCTACAGCCGATCTTGTAATATGTATCGGTTCAGGATCTGTCGAAGAAGAAGCGGAAAATATAATCCGGGAACTAAATGCAAGATAAAGTTTTGATAAATCCAGGTCGGATATCCGGCAAAATAAATGCATATCCGTCAAAGAGCTATATTCAGCGGGCTTTAGCTCTCGGGCTTCTGAACACGCACGGGATCGAGATAAAAAATTATAAAGAAAGTTCAGACTCAAATTCCGTTCTTGTTTCGGTAAAAAAGCTTGGCGCGAAAGTTGTGGTGAAAGATGGAAACATAATAATCTCAGGACCTGAAAATTTCAGGCCGGCCGGGATAGATTGCAATGAGTCTGGATTATGTCTGAGAATGTTCGCTCCGATCCTTGCGGTTTCTGACAGAGAGTATACTATAAAGGGCACGGATATCCTTTTAAACAGAGGGAACGAATATCTTCCGTCTGTACTGAAGAGTCTTGGAGCAGAATGCAGACAAGGTAAAGACGGTATTTATGTGAAAGGACCGATCAAAAGCGGAAATATTCTAATTGAGAACCCTTCCGGGTCCCAATTGATCACAGGATTATTGTTCGCTTTATCCAAAGTTGAAGGCAGCAGTGTTATAACTGTTAAAAATCCGGTCAGTTTCCCATATATAAAAATGACATCAGAACTTCTGAACGAATTCGGAGCAGATATCAATATAACCGGAAACAATAGAATTATTGTCTCTGGGGACCGCAACTTCAGAAGTGGGATTGTTGATATTGAAGGAGACTGGTCATCGGCAGCGTTTTATCTAGTTGCAGGAGCAATAAGCGGTCAAATATCAGTTTCAGGATTAAAATTCGACAGTCTTCAGCCTGACGCGGTAATTCTTGATTACCTTAAGAAAGCCGGAGCTAAGGTAGAACTAAAAAATAATGCTGTCAGTGTGAAAAAAGCTGATCTGACCGGATTTGAAGCGGATATAAAAGATCATCCGGACCTGTTTATTCCGCTTGTTATTTTAGCCTTGAACAGCAGGGGTATAAGCAGAATTTACAACTGCCAAAGACTTAGATTTAAAGAATCAGACAGGCCTTCAGCTATTATTTCAGAACTGAAAAAAGCCAAAGCTAAAATATCCGCCGGTAAAAATTTTATAAAAATAGAAAAGAGCCAACTTAATTATTCCGTCCTTGATACTCATAACGACCACAGACTTGCTATGGGATTTGCTGTTGCGGCGCTCAATTCGGTATCAGGACTTGAAATAAACAATACGAAATGCGTAAGCAAATCATATCCGGGTTTCTTCAGCGAATTTAAAAATCTAATCGCGGAGATAGTAAAATGAACAGTTTTGGAAAAATCTTTAGAGTAGAAATATTCGGAGAATCGCACGGAGAATCGGTCGGAGTCGTAATCGACGGATGTCCAGCCGGTATCGATCTGAAGCCTGAAGACCTGATGCCGGATATTATAAGAAGGCAACCCGGGGGTCTGGGAACAACAAAAAGGGTCGAGAGTGATATTCCCCATATAAAAAGCGGAGTGTTTCAAGGCAGAACTACTGGATCTCCAATTATGATAGAATTTATGAATCAAAATCAGGAATCATCTGATTATGACGAATTTAAAATGAAACCCAGACCCGGCCAGGTTGATTTTGTTGCTATGGCTAAATATCGGGGTTTTAATGATCACCGCGGAGGCGGACATTTTTCAGCAAGGCTGACCGTCGGACTCGTCGCGGCAGGAGCAATAGCGAAAAAGATCCTTGAGGGCATTGATATAAAAGCCAGAATAATAGAAATCGGCGGGTCAAAAAATTATCAGGCTAAACTGGAAGAAACAGCTTCAAAAGGCGACACTCTAGGCGGAATTATTGAATGTTCGGTATATAATCTTCCCGTTGGTCTAGGCGAGCCATTCTTTTATTCATTCGAGTCAGTGATCGGACAGCTTCTGTTCTCAATTCCCAGCATTAAAGCCGTCGAGTTCGGCGAAGGTTTCAAGTCGGCTAAGATGCAGGGAAGCGAATACAACGACACTCTTATGGATATTTCAGGTAAAACGATGACCAACAACTGCGGCGGAATTACAGGCGGACTGACGAACGGGAATCAGATAATTTTCCGCGCAGCACTCCGCCCGCCGTCCTCAATTTCAAAGAAACAGCAAACATTAAATATTTTAAACGGTAACGAAGAAGATCTCGTTATAAAAGGAAGGCATGATATTTGTCCCGCTCTCAGGTCTTCAGTAATAATAGAGGCGGCGACAGCGATCGGCATATGCGATCTAACTATGATAAATGACATGTATAAGCATAAATAAATAACAAATTTAATTTGCATTAGACATTAAGAATTGCTTATATTATAATTGAAAGATAATAATCGAACAAGTGTTGTTTAGGAAATATAAATGGCGGAGGTAATGCTATGAAGTCAAGGAGTGTAATAGTATTGATACTTGTGATCCTTATTGTTTCCTGCGTAAACAAGGAAAAAGAAAGCACTAAACAAGTAGTTGTTTCCGTGAAAGACTGGTCAAGTCCGGAGAAAATTGACCCGCTAGACCCTAAGGTCAACGAGTATCTCGATGTGAAGATCAGGGATTATATGATCAAGGCAGATCAGGCTTATTGGGATAAGGATTATAAAAAAGCCGCCCAGTATTACCTATTTCTTTTAAGTCATAATGTTTATGATATTGTTGCGACCTATAATCTTGCCTGTACATACGGTTTGATGGGTAATTCAGAAATGGCTTCCAAGTTTCTTTACAAAGCTATTGAACTCGGTTTTGTAGATTACAATTATCTTCAGAAAGACACGGACTTCGAAAAGGTCAGGGGAACGAAAGTGTTTGATACAGCAATAGACAGTATCGGTCAGATAATTAAAAATCTTGGCGAAAACATAATTTTTGAATCAAAAACACTGTTAAAATGCCGTATAGCTAAACCGCTTGCGTTTTTTCCGGATAAAGAATATACCGCCGTGATCGGACTTCACGCTCATTCAAGCAACCAGAACGAAATGGTAAAAATCTGGAAGCATTTTGACATTCCTGAGTTTATCTATGTGGTTCCTCAAGCTCCATACAGTGTTCCGTTCGGACTTGCCGACGAATTCAGATGGAATATTGACGAGATCGACAATCCAACGATATTAAAATCTGAGAAATTAAGCGAAGATTATATCGTTAATCTGATATCACATTTGAAACATCAGTACAAAATTAAAGATATTTATTTGCTGGGACTCCATCAGGGGAATTCCGTCGCATTTGACATAGCGTTCAACAATCCCGGGCTGATCAAAGGCGTGGTGGCATTCGGTACGGAATATGATATAGCGAAGCTGTCGGATAAAGCTTTTGATGAAGCCAAAGGACTCAGGTTTTACATAGTGAACAGCATAAAAGACACATATATAGATCAGGAAAAACCACTGAAGATCAAAAGCAAACTGGAGGAAAAAGGCTTTGAGATAGTTTATAAAGAGATCGATAGTCAATACTCTATTACAAAAGAAGCTTTAAAACAATCGGAGAAGTGGTTTTTGGGAAAGAATAAATAAACCATTTTATTATGCGGAAACATCGGAGGTTCTATGAAGCAGGTCAGAGAGCTTGAAGAAGTTCTTTATAAGACAACCGGCAAAGAAAAATATAAGATATTAAATCAGCTATCGGAAGTATATGAAAAGATATCTGTTCAGAAAAGCATAGATTACGCGCTTGAAACTTTAGATCTGCTTCAGCATGTTAAAGGCAACCCGAAGAAGGCTGAAATTTACATTCGGCTTGGCGATCTCTACAGGCAGACAAATGAATATGATAAGGCTATGACATATTATCAGACGGGACTTGAGCTTTCAAAATCGATGAAAAACGATAAAAAAAGAGCAGAATTATTAAATAATATCGGAGAAGTATCGTTCAGGCTGAATAATTATGACCAGGCTTTGGAATTCTATCTAAAATCACTTAAGATCAGAGAAGAGATCCATGATAAAAAAGGAATTTCTGACTCTCTAAATACTGTCGGGAATATTTATTTTCAGTTAAAAAACTATAATAATGCTCTTGATTATTATCAGAAATCCCTAAGTATCAGGCTTGAGCTTAAAGACGATATTGCGATCGCGAAATCATATAACAATATCGGCAATATGTATTCCATGATTAAGGATTATCCTAAGGCTCTTGAATATTATTATGACTCTATCAGGCTGTACGACAAAGGCGGAGAAGAAAAGCTCAGATCTTCCGTATATAATAACATCGGAATAATCCATAGAGAAAAAGGCGAGCTTGAACTGGCAAAAGAAAGTTTTGAAAAAGCTATAAAGATATCGGAGGAATTGGGGCTTGCTTATAATCATGCAAACGCTTCCAATGAATGCGCGAGAACATATCTTCAGATGAAAAAATTCAACGAGGCTGAAGAATTATTGAAAACCGCAATGAACGAGGGCAGGAAATTAAATGCAAGGAATGTTGTTCAGGAAAGTAACCAGATCTTATCGGAACTTTATAACGAAAAGAAAGATTACAAGAACGCATATAACTACTACAAACAATATGCAGATCTGAAAGATTCGATTTACGGAGAACTGTCCGGCAAGATAGCTGAGATACAATCAAAGTATATCGCCGAGCAGAAGGAGAAGGAAGCTGAAATATACAGGCTGAAGAATGTTGAAATGGCGAAATACATAAAAGACCTTCAGAAAGCTAATGATATTATAAAGAAGAAGAATAAAGAACTTACGGAAGCATACACGAAACTGGATCTTCTTGCAAGAACGGATCCGCTTACAAGATTGTCAAACAGAAGGGATATTCTGGACAAGATCAAATATGAAGCACTAAAGTATGAACGCAGCGGCGAGAAGTTTATAATTGTGATCTCTGATATTGACAACTTCAAAACTTTTAACGACAGCTATGGTCATGACTGCGGGGATTTTGTTCTTGTAAATCTTGCCAATTTGATGAAATCGGTACTCAGGAAACAGGACTGCATAGGAAGATGGGGCGGAGAGGAATTTATATTTCTGATGCCTAAAACAGATCTTGAAGGCGGGACTCTGGTAGCAGAGAAAATCAGAAAGAAGATAGAAAGCGAAACATTTTATTACAGGGATGTCAAGTTAAATATCACTATGACTTTCGGAGTCAATGTTTTTGATTCAATAATGGATATAGATTATTGCATAAGTAAAGCTGATGAGGCTTTGTATCACGGAAAATACAAAGGTAAGAACTGCGTTGTAAGGTCAGATGAAATTGACTAGATGTAATAAAAATGTAAAGAAATAAAGTTATGGCAGATAACAAACAAGATTCTGTTGTTTTCAACCATGTTCCGGTAAAGGAACTGGAAAAAAAGTACCGTTCAGAACTGAAAGACAGCCATGCAGAAACCAGGCTGAATGCGCTAACAAATCTCGGCAGCTTATACTGCGAGTCGAAAAAATACGACGAGGCTGAGAGTTATCTTTTGAAAGCTCTTGCCTTAGCTTTGGGCAGGAAGAATAATTCTAAACTCTCACTTATATACAAAACGCTTGGTACTATATATCTTAAGCAGTTCAAGATCGATAAGGCAGAGGACAGTTTCAGTAAAGCTCTTTCTCTTACTCCTGAAAAAAATAAAAGGGTAGTTTCATTTCTTTGTGATTCTTTGGGAGATGTTCTTACAAAGTCGTCAAGGACAAAAGAAGGTCTTTCTTATTACGAGAAAGCTTTAGATATCAGAAAAGAACTTGAGTTCTGGAAAGGTATTTCTGAAACCCTGAATAAGATAGGTGTAAATTATTATTATCAGTCAGATTATGATAATGCAATAAAATTCGTGAAGGAATCACTTCATATAAGAGAGGAAAGAAAAGAAAAAAAAGAAGCAGTAGCATCCTGTCTGAATAATTTGTGTTTAGCATATCTTCACAAAGGCAATTACCCTGATGCTCTTGAAAACGGAATAAAAGCGCTAAGGCTTTTTGAAGAAGCAGGCAATGTAGAGAGTCAGGGTCTGATATACAATAATCTCGGGCTGATCTATTTTGAAATGTCTCTTTTCACAGAAGCTCTAGAATGTCAGTTCAAAGCATTAAAGATAAAAGAGCAGAACAGCAACAAGGCGATACTTGCGAACACTCTAAACAATATAAGTATGATATTTTCAAGACTTTTCAATCTTGAAAAAGCACTCGAGTACGCCGAAAAAGCACTGGAGCTGAGAAAAGGAATTAATGACGCAAGAGGGATCGCATCGTCATATAATGAACTTGGAAGAATTTATGATAAAATGAACGATTTCGAAAAAGCTATTGAGTATTTCTCTGAATCTATTATGATGAAAAGGGAGCTTAATATTCAATCAGGTCTGGGCCAGTCGCTTGAAAATCTCGGTATGATCTATCTTAAACAGAAAAAGTACGAGGAGTCAGGCAGATATCTTACCGAAGCTAAAAGAATTTACGAGGAACTTGGCGAACAGAAAGCTGTAACCGGAATATACAGAAATATAAGCAGTCTTTTCATTCAGGTCGGAAAATACGAAGAAGCTCTCGTATATATAAAAAGATCGCATGACCTTTCAAAATCCTTGAATCTTAAAGACAAACTCAGGGATTCATATAGACTTTTATCAGAGATATACGGCAAGCGTAACAACTTCAGAAAAGCTCTGGCTTATTATGTGATGTATTCGAAGACAAACGAGGAACTGCTTAATTTTCAGAAGCAGCAGGAGCTGGGTAATATATCCGCCAGATACGAAAATGATAAAAAAGATAAAGAAAATGAGATATACAGATTAAAAAATATCGAACTTGTAAAAATAAATAAAGAACTGAAAAGATCTAAATCTGAACTTCAAAGATCAAATTCTGCAAAAGATAAGTTTTTCAATATTGTGGCGCACGACCTGAAGAATCCATTTTCTATCCTTTATACTACTTCGGAACTTCTTTCAACCTATTTTGATGAGTTAACAATAAAAAAACAAAAAGAGTACATTAATACTATAAACCTTTCTACAAAACACCTTCTTAAGCTGTTGGAAAACCTGCTTGAATGGTCAAGGTCGCAAAGCGGGTTAAGGCAATTCATTCCGGAAAAATTTATTTTCAAAGAGATCCTTGAAAGCTGCGTTGAACTTTCTAAGCCGAATGCGGATTTAAAGAGCATAAAATTAGAATTCAAAGTCGATCCTGTAATATCTATTTCGGCAGATAAGAATATGATAAAGACAGTAATTAGAAACTTTTTGGCAAATGCAATAAAGTTCACGAAAAACGGCGGTAAAATATCGGTGACTGGAGAGGTTAAAGAAGGAAAGTTCATTTTTAAAGTTACGGATAACGGAGTCGGTATCAGAAAAAAAGATATACCGAAACTTTTTGTTATAGACAGGCACTTTACAACTATCGGAACCGCAAATGAAAAGGGCACAGGGATCGGGCTTTTATTATGCAGAGAATTCATTGAAAAACATAAAGGAAAGGTCTTCGTAGAAAGCATTTACCGGAAGGGAAGCGTATTCGGGTTTGAAATACCGGTTTGATATTATTTATTTACTTCTCCGGATTTATTTTCCGGTTGTTTTGGATCTTTAGGCTGTGCTGCAGGAACTGCTTTACTGTCATTTACATAGTCTTTGAGCCCTTCATGAGATTGTATTGCTTCTAGGGTACTTTGAGAACCTCTAACATTTTTCTCCTTTTGCTTTACCATATGTTCGACAGGAGTTTTTACTGTTTCAGTAAGGTAGTTGGCCATGTTTTGAAATAAGTAAGCTGTTCCTTCGCCAAG
>ERZ1645192.3234-NODE-3234-length-13394-cov-5.589549_pt1 | contig 13394 bp, 10 predicted proteins | sample MGYA00575354_ERZ1645192 | MGnify/ENA primary metagenome ERZ1645192 (study PRJEB40844, sample SAMN11349763) | freshwater sediment metagenome | isolation source: river sediment | host: Sediment | place: India: Faizupur Khadar , New Delhi | collected 2017-02-21 ... | reverse complement strand
GCCCGACCAGTTCGAAATGGTCATGCCAATAGCCATGGACATGCTTGAGCCCGGTGATGTGCAGTTCGCGCAGGCTTTCCATCGGCAAAGGTTCCATGTAGGCCTGCAATTCAACCCCCAGGTGGGTGGCTGAGATACGCGCGTGCGAAAGGTCGAACAACAGGTCCGTGCCGGTCTCTTTGAGCGCCGCCCCTATTAGCTTGGAGTCGCTGGAGAGGGTGTACTGCGGGTATATCGGGAAGTATGGCAGATTTTCGGCGATGAGGGCAACGTTGGGAAAGCGCTTTTTGAGCCGATCGAGGTCAGCCACCCAGGCCTTTAGCAGCTGAGCGCGGTCCCGCTGGGAGCCATTTCTCATTTCTGGCGGAGCGCCCAGGTGGCAGTTGAGATGCGGCGTCTGGGTGGTTGCCAAAAACGAGGCAGTTTTCTCATAGTCCAGTTGATTGAATTTGCCGTTTCCGACCTCTATTTCAAAGTGAACATAGACCGGCCGGGTCTTTTCGGCGGTGTGGATAATCCCTTGCCAACCGGGGCACTTCCACAAATCAGGATCAATTTTCGATTCTGTGACCAAATCCCCGGCATGGGTTGAATAGTTTAACGCGAACCTGGTTTTCCCCATGTTTATGTGGCCTGGGCAGGAGCATGGTAGTCCCCGGTGAATTGGTCCATGCTCGTCTCAAGTTCGTGTCGATACTGCTGGGTATAAAGATGGTAATACGCGCCTTTGAGCTTCATCAGGCTTTCGTGGCTACCCGATTCCGCAATCTGGCCGGCGCTGATGACCATGATTCGGTCGGCATGCTTGATGGTGGAGAGGCGATGGGCAATGATGAAGCTGGTGCGGCCGGCCATGAGCTGACGCATGCCCTTTTGAATCAGCTCCTCTGTGAGCGTATCCACGGAGCTGGTTGCCTCGTCCATTACAAAGATATCCGGTTCGGCAAGCAACGCGCGGGCGATGCTGATGAGTTGTTTTTGCCCGACCGAAAGCAGGTTGCCGCCTTCGCCGACATCCTGATCGTAGCCGTGCTCGAGGTTGGTGATGAACTGGTCAGCGCCAGCCAGTCGGGCTGCTTCCTGGATTTGCTCCTCGGTGGCATCCAGCCGGCCATAACGGATATTCTCCCGCACGCTGCCAGAGAACAGATGAGGGGTCTGCAGAACGACGCCGATGCGCGATTGAATCTGGCGCAGGTCGTAGTCCAGATAATTGTGGCCAGCGATGCTAATATCGCCCTCGGTGGGTTCGTAGAAGCGGCAGAGCAGGTTGACGATGGTGGTCTTGCCACCACCGGTCGGACCTACCAGGGCGATGGTCTGCCCGCGGGGTACCTGGAAGGTAAGGTCGCGAATGACCGGCTCGTTATCATCGTAATGAAAACTGACATGGTTAAAGGCCACGTCGCCAGAAAGCGAGGTAATCGGGATGAGCTGTTCGCGGTTGCTGATGGCGGGAACGGTGTCCAGGAGCGAGAAGACCCGCTCTGAGGACGCAATTGCGTTTTGCATTTCGGCATAAACACGCGCCAGGTCGTTGATTGGCCACAGAATCATCATAATATAAGAGATGAAAGCCTGCAAACTGCCAATCGAAATGGCACTCTCGGAAACCATCAATCCACCGCGCCACAGTATCAGGCCAAGGGAGATGGCACTAATGGTTTGAATACTGGGCAGGAAGAGGGCTGAAAGGAAGGCGGCACGATAGCTGGAGTTAAACATGGCGGTGGAGAGCACCTTGAAATTATCCAGGTTCTTGTTCTCGCGGCGCAGGGCTTTAACCACGCGCACACCGGTGATGTTCTCATTCAGCGCGGCTGTCATCTTTGAATTGGCTTTGCGTGAGCGGCGGTAGTGGTAGTAGATGCGCTTGCGGAACTTAAGCGCCACATAGACCATTACTGGCAGCGAAAGCACCACAATCCAGGCCAGCCGGCTGTTAATGATGAACATGAACACCGAGGCCGTCAGGATGTTGGTGATGGCCCAGGTGCTATCAATGATGCCCCACGAAAGTAGCTCGGACATGCGTTCGGTGTCGGAGGTCACGCGGGCCATAATCCAGCCCAGCGGTGTACGGCTGAAGTAAGACAGCGAAAGGGATTGCAGGTGCGTGAAGAGCGCCTTACGCAACTCATAACGGATGCTCTCAGCCTGCCGGCCGACGAAGTACACGAACGCGAAAACCCCAAGTGCCTGCATGGTGACAATCGCGCCGTAGATGGTGTAAAGCTGGGTGAGCACTACGCGGTTTTTGGGGACGATGGCTTCATCGATAATGCGCTTGAAGAGCAGCGTGAAGTAAGAGTCCAACGCGGAAACGATTATAATCCCGGCGAGCGCGAGCAGGAGGGATTTGTAATGGGGTTTTAGGACGCCCCAAAGCCGGCGGAAGACCCCACTCTTTTGCGTGACGGTGTCTTCCAGCTCATTTTCGTCATAATAGGTCGACACGGTCAAGCTCCTCTTGCAAAGCGCTGTCAATCCTGGTTTGGATGTCGTAAATCTGGCGATAGATGCCCGGCTGCGCGAGCAACTGTTCGTGGGTGCCGGATTGGACGATGTGGCCCTGGTCGAAGACCAGGATAAGGTCAGCGCTCAGGATGGATTGCACGCGGTGGGCGATGATGAACGTGGTACGGGCGACCATCAGCTTTTCGAGGGCGGTTCGTATCTGCACTTCGGTTTCCATGTCCACCGAGGATGTCGAGTCATCCAGGATGAGGATGCGCGGGTTCAACAGGAGAGCCCGTGCGATGGCCACACGCTGCTTTTGACCACCAGAAAGCGTCACACCGCGCTCACCCACCATGGTATCGTAGCCCTCGGCAAAGCCTGTGATGACGTCATGGATGGCGGCTTCGCGGGCAGCCTGTTCCACTTCTGCCTGGCTCACCTCGGTTTGGAGGCCATAGGTGATGTTATCCCGGATGGTGCAGGAGAAAAGGAACGGTTCCTGCTCCACGATGCCGATTTGGGAGCGCAGGTAAGCGCGCGAGTAGTCATTCAGGTTGGTGCCGTCCAGCAGAATGCGGCCGGAGGTCACATCATAGAAACGGGGCAACAGGTTCACCAGGGAGGTCTTGCCCGAGCCGGTGGAACCCAGGAGGGCAACCACCTGGCCAGCTTTACACTCGAAGGAAACACCATCCAGCACCGGGCGGTCTTTTTCGTACTCAAACGACACGTTGTCGAAGCGAATCTCACCGCGTACGGAGCCTTCAGGCTGGTAGGTGCACTCGGTCAAATCCTCCTCTGGGGTTTGCAGCACCTGGGAGATACGCCCGAATGAAACCAGGGCACGCGAGGTGTCCACAATCAGGCGGCCGAGGTTGCGGATGGGCCAAATCAGCCAGCCGAGCAAGCCGTTGAAGGTAATCAGGCTGCCCAGCGTTATCACGCCGTCCATCACCATGGTCGCGGCGATGAAGTTGCTGGCTATTTGCTGGGCCGCGCAGACCATGTCGGAAATGGGCCAGAAGAGCGAATGCATCGTGTTCAACTTGTAACCACGGCGCAGCTTTTCCAGGTTGTTTTTCTCGTATTTTTCCATCTCATAAGCCTGGCGCGCGAAGGCCTTGACCACGCGCACCCCGCTGAGGTTCTCCTGCAGGTTGGTGGAGAGCACCGCTTCCTGCTCCTGGTAGGCTTCGTAGGCTTTGGAGAGGCGCTGGAAGAAGAGAATGGAAACCACCAGCACGATGGGAACAATCACCACCGAGATGCCCGCCAATTGGAGGTTGATCCGGGCAATAGCGGTGAAGTTAATGGCAAATAGCAGGATGATGCGACCCACGCCAATAGCCTGGTCCGCGAGGAAGCGGCGGATGGTATCCACGTCTGAAGAAGCCCGCTCCAGGAGGTCGCCTGTCTTGGCCTCGGCATGGTAGGCATAAGAGAGATGCTGGATGTGGTCAAACAGGTAGTCGCGCAGACGGCGCGTACTGCTTTCCGCGGTGAAGGAGGCCAGCCACCCGCTCATGAATATGGAGAGTGCCTGCAGCAAAACCAGGCCGCTGAATTGCAAGGCCGCGAGGACTAATTCCCTGCCAACCAGGCCGGCTCCAAGGACGTCATCCACGAACTTGCCCAGGAAAATATAGATGCCCGAACGGGCAAAGGCGGAAATAGCCAGGAAAGCCGTCGCGCCGATGTAGTGCAGCTGGTAGCCTTTCATCAGGCGCCACAAACTAACCAGCTTATGCTTGGAGGTCAGCTGGCTGATGGCGTATTCAGGGTAGGGGCGCTTCGTCGTTTTTGCCATGTTTGGTTTTCCCCGGCCTTTGGTGCGAGGCCGAAAAAATAGTATAAGCGCAGCGAGGGGGTGCGTCAATCAAATTCGCAATTTTTGCCTAATATTGTCTTCTTTTTTTTGAGCCTTGGACGGGCAGACAAACGTTATTCTTCGGTGGGCGAGGAAAGAATGTCCTCGATGAATTCTCCAACCTGTTGACTGATGAGGTCTTTTTCCTCAGCCAGCAGCATGACATGCGGTGAGTTTTCCAGGTTAATCAATTCCTTGTGGTTGGACTCGATGCCGTCGTAAATCTTTTCGCCGACGGAAAGCGGCACGCTTGTATCTAGTTTGCCCATGAAGATGAGCGTGGGCTGGGTGACCTGGGGCAGTTCCTTTTTGACTACCTTTTGCAGTTTGACAAGCTGGGCCAGGCCTTTTAGCGGATAAACGTTGTAGCCTTTCCAGGCGAGGTTATCTTCCTTATAGTGCTTGGGCTGGTACTTCTTGAAGTGCTGCAATAGGGGAACCAGGCTGAGCTGGGGAATCTCCAGGGCGGGGGCGAAGAGCATCACCCCATCCACTTTCGCGTAGCGGCTGGCAATGAGCAACGCGAGCAGGCCCCCCATGGATTCGCCACCGATAAAAACGCGCTCACAACGCTGACGCAGGTCCAGATAACTGGCTTCAGCTGCCTCGTACCACGCGAGCCATTTGGTCTGGTTGAGGTCATCCGGATGGGTGCCATGGCCAGGCAGAAGCGGAGCGGAGACAGTGTAACCTTTTTCACGCAGGCGTTCAGCCAGGTAGCGGACCTCGGCGGTGGTGGCGGTGAAGCCATGGAGCAGAAGAACCCCCACGGAATTACCTTCAAAAATGAAGGGCTCGCCATCAAGCTCGGGATTTTTCATGTATTGATTGCTCATAAGCCGCGTGTTCCATTCGTATAAATGATTCGATCCTGCTGACAAGTATAGCAGGATCGAAGGCAGAAATAACGGTTTTTGGTCAGTCGAGGTACCAGATTTTCAGGACTTCGACATTCGTCTCAAAGTTGATGGTGCCGGAGGACATGCTAAAGAAACCGGTGGTACCGGGGTCAGCGTTGACCGTATCCTTGGCACTGCCCACCTGGACCCCGTTGATGTAAAACTCAAAGGAATCGCCGCGTGCCAAAACGGCGAGACGGTTTTCTTCGGTAATTGCTTTGAGGGCTGAACTCGATTGGGGCTCAAGGATATCAACAATCTCGTTTTTGCTGTTGTAGCGGCTAAAGCCCCACTGACCAGCGCAGCTGAGTGACATGAAGTAAAACTCGGAGTTGTTGGTCAGTCGGAAAGCCAGGCCGGAACGGTCACTGCCGCTGCAATTCACCATCTTCAGGGTTGCTTCCATGTAGAAATCGGTTATTTCCGGGCGGGTGGTGTACCAGCTGGTCCACCAGGGCGTGCCCTTGGAGATAATTTCCAAGTGACCGCCGGTCACTTGTTGCGAGAACCAGTCGTCCTCATAATCCCAAACGTTATTGGTGTTCACAAATTCGTCCAGCTTATCCGGCTCGCCGAAACCTTGGGCGGGGTCGCCTTCAACGGGGGTTGGTTCCGCTGTTGGCGCGGTGGTGGGCGTGGCTGGCACAGCGGGTGGCTCAGTGGCGAGGGGCTCGGTGGCACCGGGTACGGGAGTGGCAGGTTCGGTCGGGAGCGCGGTCTCACCCTGAGGGATGGGCGTACGGGTCACGACGACGGGGAACTGCGGCTGGGTGGCGGTGGCCTCGGCCGGCGCGTTGGTGAGAATCATGGCAACATTGGTCGCGACCAGATTGGGGTCCTCATTCACATTACCGGGGAGGTTACAGGCACCCAGAATTAGAGCGCAAATAATCAGGGGTATCAGGCGTTTCATCAGTCACATCCTTCTTCAATAGAATCAAGGGTTGAGTTGCAATTTTCAGTCCAGTGCGCTTGGAAGCAAAGCCGACCAGGGAAGAGCATGTAAAAGGGAATAGGGTATAATCGCAAGGCAGAAAATATTCGGAATTATTCTTCAGTTCCAAAAAGTCAAAGGACACAATAGTATGGATATCTTTAAAAAATGCGGTGAATTCAGTACCGTTAAGGAAGCACGCGAGGCCGGCACCTATCCCTATTTCATCCCGCTGGACCGCAATGAAGGCACCGAGGTAGTGTATGAAGGCCGTCGTATCATCATGTGCGGCTCGAACAACTACCTGGGCCTGACCACGCACCCCAAAGTGCGCCAGGCCGCCAAAGACGCGATTGACCTGTATGGCACCAGCTGCACCGGCAGCCGCTTCCTCAACGGAAACATGACCATCATCGAGCAATTGGAGCGTGAGCTCAGCGAATGGACCGGCAAAGAGGCCGCGTTGGTGTTTTCAACCGGCATGCAGGTGAACCTGGGCACCATCAGCGCGCTGGTTTCCAAAGATGACATCATCATTCTGGATAAGGAAGACCATGCCAGCATTTATGATGGCGCCAAGTTGAGTGGTGGCAAAATCGAACGCTTCCGTCACAATGACATCGGCCACCTGGAGCGCGTGCTGAAGAGCCTGCCCGAGGGACCTGGTAAATTGCTGGTTGTGGACGGCCTTTTTAGCATGGAAGGCGACATCGCGCCGTTGCCCGAAATCATCCCGCTCTGCAAGCAATACGGCGTGCGGCTGATGGTGGATGACGCGCACGCGATGGGCGTTTTGGGAGGGGGGCGCGGCACCGCGGCTCACTTCGGCGTCACCGAGGACGTGGACTTAATCATGTCCACGTTCAGTAAATCCTTCGCGTCCATTGGTGGATTTGTGGCTGGTGACGCGGACGTCATTGATTATGTCAAGCACTTTGCCCGCAGCCTGATCTTTAGCGCGAGCATCCCGCCCGCCAACACCGCGACTGCGCTGGCAGCCTTGCAGGTGATGCGCGAGGAGCCGCAACGGGTGCAGCGGCTGGCCGAAATCGCGGATTTCATGCGCGCTGGCTACAAGAGCCTGGGGTTTGACACAGGCAACTCGGTCACACCGGTCATTCCCATCATCATCGGGGAAGACGAACTTACCTTCCGCTTCTGGCGCGAGCTGTTTGACCATGGCGTGTTTGTGAACCCAGTGATTTCACCCGCCACCGCGCCCGGTCGGCAGTTGCTGAGAACCAGCTACATGGCCACGCACACGCAGGCTCAACTGGAAAAAGTGCTGGATATCTTTGGCCAGGTAGGCAAGAAGGTCGGGATTATTTAGCCCGTTTCTTCCGGGTGTTGGCCGGCTGTTCCGCCGGAATTGAGATGGCTTCAGACTCCGTTTCTGATTGCTCCGCGAGGAGGTCAGAAACGGTTTGCTTTAAGGCCTTGCGCGAGGGCTTGCGCGTAAAGGTGGCTTTCAGGCGGGTCACCAGGTTTTGGGTCAGCTCCTTGTTCAGCTCGGAGAGACGCTGCCGGCTGACGCGTTCGCCTTTTTCAAACCATTCGATGGACGCGTAGCCAATCACCACGGTCATTGAGGTGGCCACGGCGGAGGAGAGCACCCAGCCGGGCACACCACCCGCCTTGGAGAGCTGGTAAAAGAGAATCTTGCCCAGCATCCCCAGGCCGAAGGTCGCGATGAGTTCACGGGCGCGGGCCAAGGTCAGCTTGTACTGGTAAATGCGCGCGATGTTCACCACCATGCCAACCTGGGTGAGGGACAGAGGAATGAAATCGACGATGGGCAGGGGTGTGAGGGCAATGGCGGCGGAAAGGGAGGAAGCGGTGGTGATGGAACGCCAGGCTATCTTGCGCCGGAATTGCGGCATGGCGTTGGCGAGGGTGAGCATCATGGAAGGGTCGGCGGCGATGATGGACATCGTGATGTTGCCCAGCCCATTGCCTTTGAGGGCGGAAACCGGCACAATTTGCTCCACGGCCAGGTTGAGGTTGCGCGCGGCGGTGGCGATGGTTTCATCCTGAAATTTCTTGACCAGGTCCATCTTGTTGAGCACCACGATGTAGGGCTTGTTGAGAAGCAGGATTTCCTTGTAAAGGTCCACCTCGGTTTGTTTCACCCCCTGGAGCGCGTCGAAAATCAGGAGTAGGAAGTCCGCCGAAGCGGCCGCGGAAAGGGCAGCCTGTCGTTCAGTGTCACCCACCGGGCCGACCGCGTCCGCGCCGGGAGTGTCCACGACGGAGAAGAGCCCCGCGTTGGCTTCCTGGTTGGTCCGCGTGGTGCCGGGGATGGGGCTGACCTCGGCCTTGTCGGTCTTGGATTTGATGAACTGGTTGTAGAGCGTGGACTTGCCCACGTTGGCCGGGCCGATGATGGCCACACGCTTGGGTTTGCTAAAGGTCGAGCGCGAATGAATCAACGCCAGATCCACGAGGGCGTTGAAGGGATTTCTGTCCAGTGGCAAGCCCTTAAAGGCTTCCAACAATTGATCACGTTGCGCCTTGGGGACGGCCTCCCAAATTTTGCCCGCGATGGATTTCGTCGCCTGGGGGAAGTATTTCTGGATGTCAGTCAAGTTGGCCATGCGCGCCTGCTCCCTCGATTGTTACGAAAATTATACTAGACGCCGGCAGGGTGGAAGAATGCCCGTGGTAACGCGGAAAATGTTTGACAAGCGATTTAATTTCGGGTAAACTCATTGGGCGTTTGGCGAGGTAGCTCAACGGTGGAGCAGTGGACTCATAAGCCATTGGTTCTGGGTTCAAATCCCAGCCTCGCCATTTTTTTGTTTGACATGATTGGTTCTGGGATTCCTGCTCGCTACGCTCCCAGCCCTTCGCAAAAAGCGCTCGCAAATCCCAGCCTCGCCACTTTTTGTTTTATACGCCAGGGTGGTAAGGTTTGATTTGCATTTCCCTATGTATGTTTATAGAACCCCTTTTGTTACCAACATTCACATCACAACACAGCACGCCATCGGGCATGGAAAGTGGATTGGGCTATAATCCAAGGACAATTATCGGTTCAAAAGTAAAAGGAGAAAAGATGGCATTCACATTGGATTCAAAAATTGGCGATTTTTTGGATGACCCTAAGGGCATCGCGGCGCTAGCCGAATTGGTGCAGGAACTTTCCACCAATCCCCTGGTGGGCGTGATTAAGGGCATGACGCTCAAGGATTTGCTCGCGTTTCCCCAGGCGAGACAACTCGGCATCACCCAGGACATGGTGAAGATGGGACTAGATCAGGTCAATGCTCGCCTGAAATAGCCATTTCACGCTTCAACCCAAACGCCGGTGGTTGCATGCACCGGCTTTTTATTTCCCTGAGGCACTTTCGCAGTCTCAGCTTGAAGGCGTATCCCCAGGAGCGGCAGGCCTTTGGAGCAAGATGCGCCGGGTTGGGATGATATAATGACATGAATAATCCAGTAATCCTCGAGGTGCGCATGACCGAATTCATTACCCTTCCACAAATCGACGCCGCGACTGACGCCGTCCGCGCGCGGATCAAAGTCCTTCCCGAAGTGGCGCTGATCCTTGGCTCCGGCTTGGGGGAGCTGGCCGACTCCATCGAGGACCCGACCATCATCCCGACCCGGGAAATCCCGAATTGGCCCGTTTCCACCGTGCCAGGCCACAAAGGCCGGCTGGTGATAGGCAGGCTTGAGGGCAAGATGGTGTTGGCGCTTCAGGGCCGTACGCACTACTACGAGCGTCATAGTATTTCCCGCGTCGGTTTACCCATTCGGGTGATGCAGCGCCTGGGGATCAAGACCATCATCATCACCAACGCCTCCGGCGGGCTTAACAACGATTTCGAGGCGGGTGACCTGATGTTAATCACGGACCATCTCGGATTCTTGGCCATGGCGGGTCAAAACCCACTCATTGGGCCCAACCTGGACGAATTTGGTCCCCGCTTCCCACCCATGAGCGACGTTTATGATCCCAAACTCGTCCGCCTCGCCGAAGAAGTGGGCGCGGAGGAAAACATTCTCCTGAGAAAAGGGACGTATGTGTGGCTTTCGGGACCCTCGTTTGAAACCCCAGCGGAATGTCGCTTTCTGAAAATGGTTGGCGCGGACGCGGTAGGGATGTCCACGGTGCCAGAGGCCATTGTTGCCAGGCACGGCGGCATGAGCATCCTGGGAATTGCTTCCATCACCAACAAGATCGATCCGGATGGAACCAATAAAGCCACGCACGAGGAAGTGCTCCAAACCGGTGACCTCATCGTGCCAAGGTTGACCCGGATTCTGCGTGGTGTGCTGCGAAAGCTTTAGCAATTAACCTCTCCCAAAACAGCTTGACTGATTAGGGAAGCATATGCAATTAGTGATTAAGTTCCTGGCGGGATTGGAAATCCCTATATACCTGATGCTGGGCGTGGTGGCCGTGGTTTACCTAAGACGCCTGGTGGTGGCTCTGGACGAGAGGCGGAGCGCCGTGTTTGGCTTGGAACGCGAAGCAGCCCGGCGCAAAGTCAGTTCTTCAATATCCGTCCTAGTGCTGATTGGTTTGCTGACGGTAGGAGAGTTCATCGTGGCCACCTTCCTCGTTGGAGAAATCATGCAACAGCCGAGTTATGCTACTCCGACCCTCCAATTCACCAAGACCAGCCTGCCAACATCGACCGGCCCCGTACCGACGGATGCCACGCACACCCCCACGCTTTACCCCCAGGCAACGGTAACGGGCATCAATAGCCAATGCGTCGCGGGCGTGTTGGAAATGACCGCGCCCAAGCAGGATGATACCGTAAGCGGGGTGGTGGAAATCCTTGGCTCGGTTGACACGCCGAGTTTTGGCTCGTACTATTACGCTTATTCCAATACGGGTGAAACGCTGAACTGGCAAACCATCGCCGCGGGCAGCGAGGTCACCAAGGAGGGGTCGTTGGGGTTTTGGTACACGGCAAACCTGGTGCCAGGCGATTACTACTTAAGATTAGTGGCCCTGGATAATGACGGCAAAGAACAATCCAACTGTATTATCAGGGTTTATGTGGAACCAGAGGGATAAACGAGGAGAAAATGGCAAAAATTCAGATTCAACTGGCCGGCCAAGATGACCTGGAGGCGATGGTCAGCCTTGATCACACAGTGAGCAGCAGTTACAGCTACAAGTTGAATTTCGCGCGGGACGGATTTGCGTGGACATACGGCCTCGAAAGGGTGCGGTTACCACGTTCCATCAATCTGCCTTACCCGCGGGATGAACAATCTCTGCTGAAAAGTTGGGAGGAAGCCTCAGGGGTGTACGTCGGGAAAATCCTGGATGAACTGGTTGCCTATGCCACCTTCTGCAGTGAGAGTTATCCCAGGACTTTGCGCGTCACCAACCTGGTGGTCGCGCATGATATCCGGCGCAAGGGCGTGGGGACGAGCATGCTCACGGCATGCGAGGTTTGGGCGCTGAACCACGCGTTGAAACGGGTGCTGCTTGAACTCCCGGCCCGGAATGACCCTGCCATCTCGCTGTCCTGTAAAAACGGCTATGAACTCTGTGGCCACTTGGATCAATTTTTTCCGAGCGGTGAAATGGCATTATTTTTTGAGAAGCACGTTGGGTAAAGGAATTCACGCCGCGCGATGATTACCATTACCGCAATCCTTGAAACCATCAGCCAAATCCTGACCGCAGGCGTGGCAATTACAGCCATCGCCCTGTTGATGTACACGCTTGGTTTCAGCTTTCGGGACAGGCTGGTGCAGACTTTCGTGCTCATCCTCCTGTGCGTCATGGTCGTTTACGTCAGTGAAACCATCGCGGGCATTTCACGGACGCCGCTGCTAATTGACTTTTGGCTGCGGGTCAAGTGGGCCGGATTGGTGATGTGGCCTGCGGTCTTCTTCCATTTTTCAGACACGCTGCTCACGCTGACTGGAAAACCCAGCCGGGGGCGCCGGCGCTGGCTGGTGCGTATCACCTATGCCCTGGCGGTGGTTGGCATTGCGCTGATCCCTTTTAAAATCACCATTGGTGAGTTGGCCGCCAGCCAGCAGCCCTCGCCCTACCTGACGCGCACGGGCGTCACGTTCCTGTTTGGGATTTTCTACCTGGTTGTGATGGTGTTGGCAAGCTACAACCTGCTGCGGGCCATTTCGCGCAGTGTCACCCCGACAGGTAAACGCCGCCTTATGTACTTGTTTGCCGGCGCGGCCGCCCCGGCCTTTACCAGCCTGTTGTTTCTCTTCCACGGGAGCCGGTTCTTCTCGACCTTTCCGGACCTGTTTTGGCTGATATCCATCCTGGGCGCCATCCTGACAGGGGTTTTCCTGGTTTTGATGACCTACGCGGTCTCGTTCTTTGGGGTCCCGTGGACGGACCGGGCCATCAAAAGCCGGCTTTTCCGCTGGCTGATGCGCGGGCCGTTCGTGGCGGCCGTGGTTTTGGGGTTGACCGCCATCGTCAGGCGGTATGGGGAGACGCTGGGTGATCCCTATATCGCGTACGTACCCATCGCGATGGTGGGGTCCATCCTGTTGTTGGAATACTCCATCACATTGCTGGCACCCCGCTTGGAGAAGAGCCTGTTTTTTGGCGATGACAGGGAAAACCTGGCCGCCATCAGGTCGCTTGAAGAACGATTGCTGACCAAAAAAGACCTGGTGCAGTTCCTGGAAGTCATCTCCGCGTCCATCTGCGACCGGCTGCAGGTTTCGGTGTGTTTCATCGCGGTGATGAATGGTAACAAGGTGGACCAGGTCATCCACACTGGCGACGTTGATGTTTTGGCCAACCTTCCCAGCACCGAGGAGCTCATTCAAAAGGCCTTGGAAAACGGTAGCGAACCGCGCTTCATGTTTGTGTGGGGGGAGATGTACCTGGTGCCTTTGGAATATGTATTTGATAACCAAAAAACCGCGCTGTTGGGCCTGTGTGGTTTTCCTAAACCGCAAAACCAGGAACTGGACCAGGAAGACCTGAACGCTGTGCGCTTCCTGACGGAACGCGCGGCGCTGGCCTTGAAGGATAGAGCTTTACAGGACCAGGTGCTCGAGTCCCTCTCCGCCCTGCAGAGTGAAGTGGATTACATCCAGAGACTGCGGGCCAAGTCGGCATATGACAGGCAGGGGATTTACCTGAACGGGCGCCCTGAAGTCACCCAGGAATTTACCGATTGGGTCAAGGACGCGCTCACGCACTATTGGGGCGGTCCCAAGCTGACCAACAACCCGCTGTTGGCCCCGGAAGTCAACGACCCCGGTGGCGTACCGA
>ERZ1645192.3233-NODE-3233-length-13396-cov-8.301327_pt1 | contig 13396 bp, 11 predicted proteins | sample MGYA00575354_ERZ1645192 | MGnify/ENA primary metagenome ERZ1645192 (study PRJEB40844, sample SAMN11349763) | freshwater sediment metagenome | isolation source: river sediment | host: Sediment | place: India: Faizupur Khadar , New Delhi | collected 2017-02-21 ... | reverse complement strand
GTAGCGCCGAGCCAGCCCCGAGAAGGCCCGCCCTACCCGCCCCGATAGCGCACCGGTGGCAGGCACCACCGCCGGCTCCGCCCGCGCCATCGCGAGCCAGGTCATCAGGTAGAACACCAGCGCCAGCCGCGGCTCGTCGACCAGGCTGTCGGCTACCCCGACGGTCCAGAGGCCGGCCAGGGAGGCCAGGAGCAGTAGGGCCAGGGCGTCGCCCCGGCCGATGCGCCGCCAGAGCCGGACGACGAGGTAGCCCTGCAGGGCAAGGAGCAGCAGAAGGCCGGTCCACCCGCCCTCGAAGAACGTCTCGACCCAGAGGTTCTTCACGTGCCAGGCGGTGTGCACCACGTCCGAGTAGACCCAGTGGTCCATCCCGCGGGTGAAGTCGCCGTTGCGCAGCAGACGGGCCCCGCCGGGCGTCACCACCTGCACGTCGTCGATGTCCATGCCGTGCGCGAGGCCCCGGTGCATCAGGGCGACCTCGACCGGGCGGGCGCCGTACCAGTGCCGCTTGCCCAGGTCGTCGACCTGGAACGGGACGTGGTAGTCCTGCCACTGGTCGTAGGGCGGCTCGAGCCAGGCGCGCACGGTCCGGCACTCGGGCAGGAACGGGAGGATGTGCCGCTCGCAGACCTCGACCATCAGCAGCGCCCGCTCGGCCCGGTGGCCCCGCAGGCGCACGTCGAGGCGGTAGGGCCCCGGCTCGCCCACGGGGAAGCGCTGGCGCACGGCGAGGTTGCTCGCCCCGCTCGGGCCGAAGCGCAGGAAGGCGTCGCCCCCCTCCTCCACCCGCGCGAACGTCGACGGCAGCTCCCCACCCGGGCGCAGCGCGTAGGCCCGCGGGAAGCTGCCCTTGCCCATGCCGAAGAGGCTCGTCGTCGCATCCGGCGCCATGGCGCGCAGGGCCTGCGTCGCGTGCCCGAGCCGACCCGGCAGTTCCGCGAGGGTGGTGGCGAAGCGCTTCTGGATGAACCCGCCGCTGGACAGCGCGAGCGCGCCGAGGACCGCGACCCCCGCCAGGATGGCGACCAGGACGGGGGTCCGCAACCGGCCGGGCGACACGGGGCCCCGGCCGAGGCGCAGCCATCCCGCTATCAGCACCACCAGGGCCGCGCCGACGGCCGGGTAGTCGATGCGGGAGAAGGTGACCAGCAGCGCGTAGAGCGCCGGAAAGAGGAGGAGCAGGCCCGACACCGCAGCGAGCGCGCTGCGCCAGAGGAGCACGCTCGCCGCGACGAAGGGCAGCGCCGCCACCAGGAAGGCGTCGATGGCCGCCCCGCCCGTCAGCATCCCGGAGAAGAGTCCGGTCGCCCGGTAGGGGGTGTCGAAGTCGAAGAGTCCGGTGAAGAGGGCCCGCTCCCACACCACGGAGAGGACGGCTGCCGCGAGCCCCCCCAGCATGCCGAGGGACCAGAGCCGGCCGAGAGAGACACCCCGCGCGGCGGCCTGCCCCAGCATCGGCAGCAGCGCCAGGGCCCAGAAGAAGCCCTTGCCGATACGCAGGGCGTTGTAGTGACTGTAGAAGCTGTAGAAGGCGTTGCCGTCGACCGGCTGCAGGGGCAGGAGTCCGATGGCCGTGGCGACCGCCTGCTGCACCGCGAGGAGCCCGACGAGCAGCCAGGCCCCGCGGGAGAAGGCCAGGCCCCCCCCGGGCACGGCCGCCGACCCGGGGGGATGACCCACCGCGCCGCCGCCCCCCTCCTTCGCCCACAGCCCGCCGGCGACGGTCGCCAGCAGGACCAGGTCGAGTTCGTTGAAGAAGATCCGACCTGACCAGGGGGTCAGGTCAAGGAGGGGCAGGAGGGTGGGAACGACGACGAGCCAGGCGCTGGGGAAGCGCCAGAGGAGGATGAGATAGGCGAGGAGTCCGGCCGCGAGCCACTCGTGGGCGACGGGGAACGACCAGGCGAGCCACACCGCAACGGCGCCCGCCGCAACAGCCAGTGGGCGGCGCACCGCGAGGCCCCACGGGAAGCCACCCAGCGCAGGCGCTTCTGTCGCCCCCCGGTGCTCTGGCGCACCGGCCATTATCACTTGCGCCACTGCTCGACGGCGCCCGAGTCGAGCGAGCCCGTCGGCGGGCGCGGCAGCCTCACATTCCCCTCAAAGATCCCCATGTCGCCCACGAACTCCCCCTTCCCGTAGAAGCGGTTGTTGACGACGGTCACCTCGCTGGCACCGACGTTGCGCAGGAACACCCCACCTCCGGGCCGGTCGTTGATGAAGGTGTTGTCCCGGACCACGAGCGCGTTCCGGGGGTGCCGGATCCCCTCGTGCCCGTAGCTCACCAGGTGGAAGTTCTCGGTCCGTGGCCCCTGCTGCAGGAGGTTGCCGGTCAGAAACGCCTGGCCACCGTTGGAGAGGTCGACCAGGTAGCTGGAATTGCCGTCCGGCCCGTCGGCCAGCACGCTATTTAGAATGCGTGTCGTCGCCGCCCGGCTCTTTACCTGCTGCCCCGAGCGGGCATGGTGCAGGTAGCAGCCCCGGACCACCAGCTCGTCGACCCCGCCGACGTAGAGGTTGTGGGTCTGCCCGTCCCCCGCCCCGTTGCGCGCGAACTCGGAATCCTCGATGGTCATCACGCTCCCGGGGAGCCGCTTGCCCGCGAGGAGGCCGTTCTCGTTGTCGTGGAAGTACACGCGGCGCAGCGTCAGGTTGCGGCCCTCGGCGCGGATCGCCGCCCCGTTGCCGTCGGGCACCCGGGCCCCGGACATCTCCACGTTCTCGATAGTGACGTCGTCGCCCTGGATGACCCAGATGGCCTTGCCCTCGGCGTGCCGGCCGTCCGCGGTGATGTGGGGACGGCCGCCGACCCCGCGGATGGTCAGGCGGTTGGCGCGCCAGATGGCCACGTCGGCCGGGTAGTGTCCGGCTTGGATCTCCACCACGTCGCCGTCGGCCGCAAAACCCGCCGCCGTCGCCGGGCTCGGGAACTCCTCGCCGGGGCCGACCTTGAGGGGGCGGGCGAGGAGCGCCTCCGGCCGAGCCAACAAGACCGCCACCGTAGCGGCGAACCCGAGGGCACGCATTAGAGGGTCAGACACCGGCCCGGTGCCGGGGGACCCGACCCTTTTCGACGATACCACCCGGATTCCTTCTGTAATCAGAAGCAAGGGGCTTACACTCATGAGGTCCGGGGTATCGAGTCGACAGGCAGAAACCCTGCGTGAGGTTACCACGGGCGGCGTGACCCAACGCGTGAGGACTGCACTTCGCACTGCGTAGCAGAGCCCTGCTGTCCTTGGCCACGCAAGTTAAAGACCGGGGCTGCCCCAGCCGATAGCCCGGCGGAGTAAGGCGGGCGTGTGTATTCAGCAATTGCCGACGTTCAAATCTCTGCAAGCAAAGCCCCCCCATGAACAAACCAGGCATCAGCGTCATCGTCCCGGTCTACCGCTCTGCCGCGACGCTGCCCGAGCTCCACCGCCGCCTGGCGGCCGTCCTGTCGTCCCAGCAAACAGAATACGAGATCCTCCTGATTGAGGATGGCGGCGGCGACAACTCCTGGGAAGTGACACGCAACCTGATCGATGGTGACCCCCGCGTCCGGGGCGCGCGCATGAGCCGCAACTACGGCCAGCACAGCGCGCTGCTTTGCGGGATCCGGATGGCCCGCTACGACACGGTCGTGACCCTGGACGACGACCTGCAGAATCCGCCCGAGGAGATCCCGAAGCTCACCGCGGCGCTAGCCCGCGGATACGATGTCGTCTACGGAACGCCAGAGCATCAGCAGCACGGCTTCCTGCGCAACACCGCCTCCCGTATCACGAAGCTTGCGCTGCAGGGGGCTATGGGCGCAGAGACCGCGAGCCGCGTCAGCGCCTTCCGCGCGTTCCGCACCGAACTCAGGGATGCCTTCAAGACCTACCGCAGCCCCGCCGTCAACATCGACGTGCTGCTGAGCTGGTCCAGCAACCGCTTCACCAGCGTCACCGTGCGCCACGACCCGCGCACGCAAGGGGAGTCCGGCTACACCCTGCGCAAGCTCATCCGGCATGCACTCAACATGATGACCGGCTTCTCCACGCTGCCCCTGCAGATGGCCAGCGTCATTGGCTTCTTCTTCGCATCCTTCGGGTTTCTGGTCCTCGCCTACGTCCTGGGCCGCTACCTGGTGGCCGGCACAAGCGTGCCCGGCTTCCCCTTCCTTGCGTCACTCATCGCCATCTTCTCCGGGGCCCAGCTCTTTGCGCTGGGGATCATCGGCGAGTACCTGGCCCGCATGCACTTCCGCACGATGGAGCGCCCCCCTTACTCCGTGCGGGAACTGGCGGGCGCAGAGCCCACGGCATGAGTCCGCCGAGCCCCACCGAGGGTCTGACCCTCTCCACCACGCACCTGCGCCTTCGGTGTCAGCCAGTGCCGTGGGACCGTCAGGCATTCGGTTTTCCAGTTGCACAGCTTGTCGACCTGCAGGTCGGCGATCTCCGGGCCGCTGCCTCCGACTACCAAACCGTCCGCGAGTGGCTGCACGATCAGGACATCAGAATTCTGAGCTGCCGACTGCCCCACGATCAGCTACGCGAGTCGATGTTCCTGGAGGACCAAGGGCTGCGGTTCGTCGAGATGGTGCTCCATCCCCAGCTCTCCGCCCTGGATCGCCTCTCGCTGCCACCCGATTCGCTCACCATCACCGAGGCGGGCCCTGCCGACCTGCCCGCCTTAGAAACAATCGCTGGCGCCGCGTTCCGGCACGAGCGCTACCACGTGGACCCACGCCTCGATCCGCGCCTCGGGGATGTCCGGTACGTTCGTTGGGTCCGCAATACCATCGGACATCCTTTGCAGCGGCTCCTACAGGTCCAGGACGACTCACGGCTGGTCGCCTTCTTCATCGTAGAAGTCGATGGGGAGGAGGCCTACTGGCACCTGACCGCCGTGGCGCCGGAGTGGCAGGGGCAGGGTTACGGCCGACGTGCCTGGCAGGCCATGCTGCACCGCCACCAGTGCGAAGGTGCGAAGCGTATTTGCACAACGATCTCCGCGAGTAACACCCGCGTCCTGAATCTATACGCCAGACTCGGCTTCGGCTTCCAGCCTCCTAGCATGACCTTTCACTGGGTCCGCGACGCGTGACGGACAAGGCGCCAATTCGCACCCAGGCCCTACGGTTCACGGTCGTCGGCGTCGCCTCGAATCTGCTTCTTTATCTCCTCTACCTGCTGCTGACCTGGCTCGGCATCGGCCACAAGTCGGCGATGACCAGCCTCTACCTCCTCGGGGTGCTACAGACCTTCGTCTTCAACCGATCCTGGTCGTTCCAGCACACCGGACGGGCCTCCTTTGCGCTTGGCCGCTACGCGGTGGTTTATGCGGCCGGTTATCTCCTTAATCTCAGCTTACTCTGGGTGGCTGTGGACCTGTTCCACCTCCCCCACCAGGGGGTTCAGGCACTGGCTATAGTCTTGGTCGCCGCGAGCCTGTTCATCATGAACAGATACTGGGTCTTTGCGCCACCTCTCAGGAGCAGCGCCACATGAAGCGCTGCCCCAGTTGCCAGACCACCCACGACAGTCAGGAGTGGCACTGCCCGGCCTGCGGCTTCATTCCGCGGCGGGCCGCAGGCTTTCCAGCGCTTGCCCCAGAGTTGGCGGAAGAGGGTGAGGGCTTTCGGCCGGAGGCTTACGCGGCGCTCGCAGACCTGGAGGCCGACAGCTTCTGGTTCCGGGCGCGGAACAGCCTAGTGCTGTGGGGGCTTCGTCAGCATTTCCCGGACATCGAACGCTATCTCGAAGTGGGGTGCGGCACAGGCTACGTGCTGGCCGAGGTGGCAGGGGCCTATCCGCAGGCCAGGGTGACTGGCACCGAGATCTTCAGCGCGGGACTTCCGTTCGCCGCGCGCCGCCTACCCGCGGCCGAGCTACTGCAGATGGATGCCCGGCGTATTCCTTATGTCGAAGAGTTCGATGTCATCGGTGCCTTCGACGTCCTTGAGCATATCCAGGAGGACGAGTCGGTGCTTGCCGAGATGTCGCGGGTACTGCGTCCCGGGGGTGGTATCATCCTTACCGTTCCTCAACATCCATGGTTGTGGAGCCGCCCGGACGAGTACGCGTGCCACGTCCGACGCTACCGACGGGGCGAGTTGCAGACGAAGCTTCGGCGGGCGGGCTTCCTCCTTCTCTTGCAGACGTCCTTCGTGACCCTGTTACTGCCCGCCATGGTAGCCTCCCGCATCGCACAGCGGGGGGCACCGGTCAACGGTGACTCCATGTCGGAGCTTCGCCTCCCACACGCGATGAACCGGGTCTTCGAAGGCGTAATGGCTCTCGAGCGAGCGATGATCCGGCTTGGCGTCAGATTCCCGGCCGGCGGCTCCCTCCTTCTCGTCGCCCGGAAAGCATAGGACCCTGGATGCACGTTCCTTTTAACAAGCCGTACATGACTGGCAAAGAGCTCTGGTACATCGCCCAGGCCCATCACGAGGGCTGGCTGGCCGGAGACGGGGGGTTTACGCGCAAGTGCAACGCCTGGCTGGAGGCCAGGACCGGTGCGGGCAAGGCCCTGCTCACTCACTCCTGCACGGCGGCACTCGAGATGGCGGCTATCCTGGCCGACGTCCAGCCGGGGGACGAGGTGATCATGCCTTCGTACACCTTCGTCTCGACCGCCAATGCCTTCGTGCTGCGTGGGGCGGTGCCGGTGTTCGTGGACATCCGCCCCGACACCCTGAACCTGGACGAGCGCCTGATTGAGGCGGCGATCACCGAGCGGACGAAGGCGATCGTGCCGGTCCACTACGCCGGCGTCGGCTGCGAGATGGATGCCATCATGGCGATCGCCCGGGAGCACGACCTGCTGGTCATCGAGGACGCGGCCCAGGGCGTGATGGCGAGCTACAAGGGGCGACCGCTCGGCAGCATCGGCCACCTCGGCGCACTTTCCTTCCACGAGACCAAGAACGTCATCTCCGGGGAGGGTGGGGCGCTCCTGGTCAACGACCCACGCTTCGCCGAGCGGGCCGAAGTTATCCGCGAGAAGGGCACCAACCGGTCCCAGTTCTTCCGGGGCCAGGTCGACAAGTACACCTGGGTGGACCTGGGCTCCTCCTACCTGCCCTCAGAGCTCATCGCCGCCTTCCTCTGGGCGCAGATGGAAGAGGCCGACAGAATCACCCGGCAGCGTGTGGGGCTCTGGAACACCTACCACCAGTGGCTGAAGGAGCCGGAAACGGCGGGCCTCCTGCGCCGACCAGTCGTCCCGGCCCACTGCGCGCACAACGCACACATGTACTATGTGCTCCTACCCGACCTCTCCATCCGCACGGCGTTCATCGCACGCCTCAAGTCCCTCGGGATCCACCCGGTCTTCCACTACGTGCCGCTGCACAGCGCGCCTGCAGGCCGGCGCTTCGGCCGCGCCCATGGTCCGATGACAGTCACCGACGACATCGCTGACCGGCTCGTGAGGCTACCGATGTGGCTCGGACTTGAGGAGGACCAGGCGAAGGTGATCCGCCACGTCCTAGGGAGCCTCTGACATGATGGCGGCACGGCGCCACCCCTGCCCTTGTTTCACGATGCACGCCATCATCTACATCCAGGCAGGCTTACGTCGGATCTCACCCCGGGACCCACACGCCTCGTACACACCCGCGCCCCTTTACCTCGGCCTCACGCGACGGGCACGCCACTCATCGCCGAACTTGACCTCCCAGGGCACCGCCCCGCCCAACTCATTCCATCCGTTGCCCGCCGCCCCCACGGATAGCCAACAACTTTCCGAATGCCGAGGCCCTACGGCATGGTCCTGACCCACGATCTCCGGCCTTCCGCGCATACCCATATGCGGGACCGCTTTCTTCTCGTGGCCCTGCTTAGCCTGCTGACCATCGCAGCGCTCTATCTCTTCACCACCTTCTCGTCTGTTCCCGTCAACCGGGACGCCGGCTACTACATTCCCCTTGCCCGCGCAGTGCTTAGTGGCGCCACACCGACAGTAGACATCGACACGGGCTACACACCCTTCGTCTATTACTTCCTTGCCGCATGGATTTCTGCCTTCGGGCAGACCACGTCATCGCTCATCTTAGCGGTCTATCTGGTGAACGCCCTAAATGCGTTCCTCCTTTTCCTCGCGTTGCTCCCCTATTGCCAGTCGGTGCGACTACGATTGCTCCTAGCGTTGTCCTATTGGTTTACGATTCTTGTCTGCCAGGGCTATTCCATATTCCTAGAACCTTTTCAGGTCTTTTTTCTCCTGCTCGCTCTGGTTGCCTACCAACGTACGCCACAGCGATATATTGGGCTTGCTCTCGCGGGACTAGCAGTCGGCGCCTCAGTAATGTGCAAACAGTACTCTGCCTTCCCTGCGGCCGGACTAGCTTTGATGATTGCATCGGATCTCTGGCGCAAAACCTCCCTCCCGGGTCTTCTCAGCATGGCCCTGCTCTTCATCCTCTTCGCCACTCTGCCATTCCTTATCTTTGTCGCCTTAACCCCCGCCACCCTCCTTGAATCCCTACAGGCGTTCGGGTTTCTCGGAAACCGGGCACTTTCCTATGCCCTCAGCGATGTCGCCGGCTTGTCGCGGGGTGTCCTGACAGTGCTCATCGGCGTCACCGAGAAGGCCGTCCTGGTCAACTGGCTCTTTGCCCCGATTGCCCTATATCTATTGTTTCCAGTGCGGCCTGCCACACCCTCAGCCCCCCCCAGTCCGCTACCAGCCTGGGCATTGTCGCTGGTTCCACTCTTGTCTCGCCAATGGGGCCATTACCTTCAGCTTGTGGCCCCTTGGAGCTTTCTTATCGCAGGGTCGCTAGTAGCGGGCGCACGGGAACATCTGCAGACTACATGCCGCAACCTTACACCACTTCTCCTCTCAGGCCTCGCGGTGATCGCGTTGCTGCTCCCCCTTTATGTCGTGTTCACACCGTCCATCAAAGCTTCGCTTCCCGGCCCAGCCCTTGCCACCGCCGGCAGCGCCGTGCTGCTCGCTAGCTTAGTCCTTGCCGTTGGGGTCTCCAGTTCTTGCGGGCCCATTAGGCGGACAAGTCTCCTCCTGCTAGTTCTCCTCATCCTTGGCTTTCAAAGCATGTTTCTTGCTCTCAAATTACCTTTCTCCGAAATGCAGGAAAATAAGAGCGCTCAGGCTACTGAGGCACGACTGCTTCGAGAGATCTTTCCTCCGGAAAGTAGCGTCTACGTCGTTGACTACCCTGAGTTGTACGTAACGGCCCAACTCATTGCCCCCGGCGGCCGATATGGTTTTACCCACAGCGCCGGCCGGCAGTATGTGCCGCTGGACAAGGCAACGGATTGGGGCGCGGTCGACCGCGTTGCGCTCCGCCCTGGGGCTCCTGACGTAGAAGGGTTTCTTGAGCGGGCACACTTCGTACGCATCGAAGCAAATCCCGCATTGCAACTCCTCCTCTATGAGAAGAAGTCGGAGCCGCGCTAGTAGGGGTAGGGCAAGATGGTCATTACGGTGCCCGAGGCTTTTTCAGGGCCAGACCCAGGAACCCGCCCACGATCGACGTCCCCAGCAGGAACAGGTGAAGGTTCACTGCCGCGGCCAATGCCGCCCGCACCTCGAGCCCGAAAGGGGCAAGACCGGTCACTACGCCGGCCTCGTACGTACCCGCCCCGCCCAGGCCGTGTACCGGTAAGACTGTACTGATCTCGCCGCCCAGCGCGCCCATGAGTGACGCCGCAAGACCTGCGCCCGCGAACGTGTGAAGCAGCCACGCGAAAACCGCCAGCTTCAGTCCCCAGTTGGCAACCGTCCAGAGCTGTGTACGCCAGAACGTCCCTACGTTCGGCGGCATCCCCGCAAGCGCCTCCTGCGCCAGATCCCGCACCTTGCCCCGTAACCATCGCGCAACGCTTCGCCCAAGCCAATCCCTCAGGCCAAAAACAATGCGCGGCACAGCGATCCACCCCACCAGCAACGCCCCCGAGACCGCGAACGGCACTGCCCCCCATGCCAGAGCAACCGCCGCAGCGGCCAGCAGCACGTGCAGGTCCATGGCTCGGAACCAGAGCAGACCGCCCACACCTCGCGCCAGCGGAACCCCGAAGTAGCGCTTGAGCAACGCAGGAAACGACAACTCCCCAAGCCGCATAGGCACCAGGTTGTTGAGGACGTTGTGAAACAGCGTTAAACGCAGGCACGCAGCGAAGTGACCATCGGTCCCGGGCCGGAAGTGGTCATACACCCGGACTGCACGTGCACCGTAGCTGGCCAACACCAGAGTAACCGCAACTACCAGACTCTCAAGCTGCTGCTCCTTCCACGGCACCAGCAGCTCGCCCCATCCGATGTACCACTGGACCAGACACGCCGTGGCGACGAGCAGCCCAGTGCCGACCCCAAGCCGAACCGCATAGGGCCGAACGTGAGCGGCGAATGACCGTTCTACCGCCTCTTCCTCCACCAAGGCTCGCACCGACACTACACCTTCGCCGCCCATAACCATCAGCCGACCTTCCAATCCTCGCCCCCGGTAACGAGCCCGGGAGACTCAGGACGAATGCTGTGTGGAGAGACATTCGCCGCCTCGAAGTACGTTCTCGACAGCATCTCGCTCAGCACGCCCGTCGTAACGAACTGCGTGGCAACCAGAACCAGGAGCACGCCCAGAAGCAGCAAGGGCCGGTCTCCGATGCTCGCTCCCGTGAACATCTTCAGGCCCGCCAGGTAAGTCAGCAACAGCGCTCCAATTCCGCCCACCACCAAACCGGCCATACCGAAGAAATGGCCAGGCCTCGCCCGATATCTCATGAAAAAGTGGACCGCGATCAAGTCGAGGAGCACTCGCGAAGTCCGGCTGAGGCCGTATTTGGAGACTCCAAAGCGCCGAGGATGGTGGGCGACCACTTCCTCGCGAATACGCGACGGGCTGGTGTAGAGACCCGCCCACGCCGGTATGAATCGGTGCATCTCTCCATACAACCGGATCCTCTTCAGGATGTCCCCCCGAAACACCTTCAGGCTGCACCCGTAGTCATGTAGAACCACCCCCGTGACTCGGCCAATCAGCCAGTTCGCAATACGGGAAGGGAACTTCCTCTTCCAGTAGTCGTCCTGGCGATTCTTTCTCCAGCCCGCGACAACATCCAGATCTTCCGCAAGCAGCCGCTCGACCATCCTGGGTATGTCAGTCGGGTCGTTCTGCAAGTCCCCGTCCATTAGAACAATGATGTCGCCCCGGGCGGCATCGATTCCCGCCTGCATGGCTGCCGTCTGGCCGTAGTTTCGGTGGAACTCCAATATACGGACGTGGGCACCATGCTCCCTTGCCGCCTCCCGAAGCAGACGCACCGTGCCGTCGCTGCTCCCGTCGTCCACCAGAATAAGCTCCCAGGGATATCCCATCGCCTTGAGCCCATCGTGGACGCTTGCGACCAACGCAAGGGTATTGGCCTCTTCGTTATACATCGGGATTACAACGGAAACCCGATGTCCCGCGTCTCCGAGCTGCGACATTGTCATCTCCTCTCTGTCACGCGCTTCCACAGCTTGCGTGACCATGGACACTGCGTTCGAAGACTGCGGCATTTGACTCACCTCGCAGACGAAGTCATGCGTATACAGCATTCTTGTTTCCGAAATTCTGACTGGGCTGAGCGCATCGATCCAGGTTGCGGAACGCATGCCTTCACAGGTGTCTCGCCAGCACCACAACGGCATCTTCTACCGTCGATGCAGGGCCAACGCCAGGAAGTGCGTTCCCGTATATCGTCCTCCACACCTCACCGAAGGCCCTCAGTTTCAGGGTAGTCGCGCCCCAGAGGCTCTCGCGGTCTGGCGGAACCCAGATCGTCTTCGCCCTGACCACCTCGTCCGGGTTCTTGTTGGCCTCCTCCACGACATAGGGGAATGGGGTCGTATTGAGCTCGGGTAACAGGTAGAGATTGTAGGCGAGCCGACCCACGTTGTGCGTGTAGATGTCACGCAGCAGCAGGATCAGCACTGCCTTTTGCGCGGGTTCCAGGCGGGCCCAGAGCGCGCCTTCAAGTCGCTCCTGATAGAGCTCCGAGTAGTAACGGGCTAGAAGGCATTCGACCTTGACGGCAAAGTCGTAATCCAGAATCAGCCGATAGGCAGCGGCGCGTGCAAACGCGGTCAGGTCATCACGATAGCGTTGGTAATACGTTCCGTCGACGGGTGCATGGGCGTATGGTTCGTCATAAGGTGCGCGAAGGGCATGGGATTCCAGCTTTCGGAATGCGGCGCCCAGTGGCTCGTCGTCCCGCCCGTCACGGTTCCGCAACTCGGGGAACTCGTCCGGATATTGCTTCAGAACCAGAAAGAGCTCTGAGTAGAGATTGGTCTCGAAGGGGTCTACGGATGCGTCATAGGTCGCTTTGTGGAAAGCGTAGCGCAATTTCCAACCCAAGGCGGGACCAAAAAGATTTTCGAGATGAGGCCCCCCGATGAGTGCTACCCGAAGAGGGTTCTCGATGAACCAGGTGGGCAGGTGGAGTTGCAGAAGGTCGCGGAACGTCTCTGCCGTCAAGCCAGCAAAGAAGGGCATCGGCCCCGAGACCGCCTCTCCGTAGAAACTCCCCACGTAACCACCAGACAGAATGAGGGCGGGCTCGACGGCGTAGGCCCTGCAGTATCTCCAGATCGGCTCGGCGATGGGCCTTCGGTCTAATACGCCAGGCCGATTAATGGCAATCCGCGCCAGCATCAGCGCGAAGTTCCGTTCGTCCGCCGATTGTGCGGCACCGCGAATTACCGCGAGGTCGCCAGTCTCACGTGCGCGCTCGATCGCACGGGCTATGGCGCTCTCTCGGTCCTGCTCGGTCACAAGCGCGCTTGCGATACGCACCGTGAGCGGTTCCTCCATGAACGTCCATTCGAGAAGCCACAGTACTGCGACAATCCATAGGGCAAGCAGCGCTTTGGTCACCAGGGCCGTTGGGCGTCGACTACTCGAGGCGATGACGGCTCCCCGAAGCGACACCACCACGGCCAGGACCAGCCCGGCGTTGAGGAGCAGGAGGAAGGCGAGACCCCTCCAGCCTAGAAGCTGGAGAAGCGGGGCATACTCAAAACGGTGCAGGTCGGCCAGGACATAGAGCTCGATGGCCAGCAGCAGGAGCCCGCCGATGAAGAATAGGCCAAGGCCGGTGCGCCTGACGAGAGTCCACATGGGGTGACCCTCAGGGGTCCTCAGGAGGGGGGTGAACGCGTGTCCACTGTTAGCGTCCGTTCCTGGGTACCGGTTAAGGGGCAGAACGTGTGAGTCGGAGCCGGTCAGTATTCGTGACCACAGCGTGGGTCAGTCACCCGCCTGACAACCTGTTGCTGTTGACCCAACTGAGGGTCCAGTCTTCGACCTGGGCGTGCCAAGCCACGGACGAGAAGGTGTGGTCTGCCTCTTGGAGCTCGCGGACGGTCACCGGCGACTGCGCCAACAGCCTGCGCCACCTCCGCGAGGCCCGCA
>ERZ1645192.3230-NODE-3230-length-13405-cov-49.585768_pt1 | contig 13405 bp, 12 predicted proteins | sample MGYA00575354_ERZ1645192 | MGnify/ENA primary metagenome ERZ1645192 (study PRJEB40844, sample SAMN11349763) | freshwater sediment metagenome | isolation source: river sediment | host: Sediment | place: India: Faizupur Khadar , New Delhi | collected 2017-02-21 ... | reverse complement strand
TTCTTTGCGCATCTCGCGCCGGGCTGCTTTACCATTCTGTTCTTCAACCATGAGCGTTCGCCTGATGCCATTATTTTAAAGACGCAGTATCTTACATCGTAATTGTGAACCGGTCAAAATTATTGTTAAAAAGATAGGTTCATATGTTCCGATCTATACCTGACTTGACAAACAGTGGTCAATTAAGTCGTATATCGGTAAATGTCCAACCTGTGAGTACACTCATACTATTTGAAAAATAGATTGACAATTATCATTTGAATTACTGCATCCGGTATCGCAAATGAGTCAAGGAAAGACTTGACCTAAAGTAGCGGATATTTACCTATATAAAAGAAATAATAAAAGCCCCTCCGGTGTAACGATGGGGCTTTTTCTTGCATAACGCCACTAATTTGTAAATTGCTTTTTTAGATTTAATTCTTTGGCTCAACTGGTGCGTAAGGCCCGAATGGAATTCCCTCACCCGGATAGTGTAAAAATGCTTTGGCGTTTGCCTGATGGGCCAGTGGCATATAGTTGGGGGCTGCCTTTTCCATCGCAGCGACAGCAGCCTTCACAATGAGTGATGCCAAAAGTCCTGCAGGAGTACCACCACCACTTCCTGAGTCATTAGGCTGATAAACCATCTTTACTTTATTCTCCCATAGAACGTCGTTAGTTTTGCCATCTCTTATCTGGTAAGAAAGAGCGACGGTAGTCGTGGTCGTTAAAAACATATACTTAGCATCCCACTGTTCTACAACAATGTAGAGAACTGCATCAGCACCGAAAAGGTTAGCGAGTTTCGATGTGGGAGCGGAATGTACCAAAGAACTGTCTGCCAGGCCATCATCTTCAAGCACTCTCTTTACTGCGTTTATGGGGAAAACATAATAGCCACGTTCTGCGAGGGGGATGGTCAATGTGGAAAGCATGTAATCAGCTGCTGTAATATCCACGCTATCATTGACTACCGGTACGATTAGGATGGAACGGGGTGAGGCTGACAAAAATTTCTCTTGTTTGTTTAATTCTGCTCTATGGGCGCACCCAGAAAGTGTGAGCAAGGTTAGCAAGAACAACAATAATGAAATTCGTTTCATTTGGACACCTCCACCGAAGCTTTTGGTGCAATTTTATCGACATCGACTTCTGGGTTGATCGGAAGTTTTATATTCTCTTTTTGAGTTTTTGTCCTGTTATTGGCAATGGCAATCAATTTGTTCATAAAAGCACGAGACTCAGGCCATTTGTTTGCTTCCTTCTGATAATAGAGAACAGCTTGCTGGATGTTTCCCTGTTCATACATCACAAAGCCATATTCTGCATAAATACCGGGCGGCACCTTTCCTTCTGGCTCAGCGTCATCCAGAATTTCCTTTAATGACTGAACGAATGCTTCCCTTTCAGCCGGGTTCTTATAATGCTTATACATTTTGGTATCGTAACTACTCCAAGTATAGCGGCTGTGAGCTCCGCATCCTACTAAAGAAAGAAGTAAAAAGAGAACGCATATGTATTTGGTTGCCGGTGTCATGCCGCCTCCTATCTGATGGTAATAGTTTTCAATGAACTCTCCACAAATATCCGCTGTTCATAAATTACTTCATTATTGACTGTAACCCGGACCGTGTGTGTTCCCGGTTCAATTGTCAGGACGTTCGGTTCGGCGTTATACTGTCCTGCAGGACCCATGTTAAGACCGTCTATATAAAGGAGAGCGCCTTCGGGTGCCCCTTTGAAAGCCAGGGTTGGCCTGTCGTCCACTGTTCGGACTGTAGTTGTAGGCATAGTGCAACTACAGAGAGCGAAAACAAGGGCCAGGAAAGAAAAAACGATGACCTTTTTCATAATTTCACCTCTTCTACATAAAGTTTTGCCACTGAAGACGAATCAATTGATCCGGAAACGATTTCACAAATCGACCCTTCGTTGTTTTCATTGTCGCCGAAAAAGGAGATTACTCTGATTGTTGCGACCTGTTTGCCCGGAAGGCTGATCTCCATACCAGTTTGTTTACTCTTTACTTTTTGTCCGGGAGACATGACTTTGAGAGTGTCACCCACCTTGATGCCCTGGCGTGAGCCGCCGCTGATAAAGACTTGGTCCTTCTCGATGTTGAGGATGTCTGTACGCCAAGCTTTTTCTTCAAGGGTGGAGACCAGTTTATCTATAACATCGGTAATGGCGGCTGCTATGGCTCTGTCATTCAATGTCGCATCATATGCCGCTCTACTACCGTATCCTGCTACCTCACCCGATTCAGTGAACGCTTCTCCTGCGCCAGTGGCTGAGAAAAACGCCTGTCCTGTTTTTATGTCAACAAGTCGGATATCAACCTTGGCTTTTGCCGTCTGCATCTTTGTCGAGCTCATAAAACCCGTTTTACCTGCTATTGAACGACCAAATTCTGTTACGGAACCGACGATAACGGTATCTACACCAATAAGCCCACCGCCCGATATGGTTTGTTCCCGTTGTATTTTATTGATGTCAGAACGCTCAAAGACCATGAAATTACCAGACTTGACCAATCGGCTTGCAAGCATATCCGATGCCTGTTTTCCCAGAAGATCGAAGTCATTATCTGACATCAAAGCTCTGCCGTAGTTACTCTCGTTTGTGAAGCGTATAATTGCAATTTTCTGTTTATATCTTTTTGCTGATGGTAATGATGTGGTCTGTTGTGCTTTGGCTTGCTGCATTTTTGTTGCTGGTGCTTCTACCTGCTCCAGTTTATATGCGCTGGGCGTTGCACAGCCAGAAACAAATAGCAAGCTCAGGCATAATGAAGCAACCTTTAGTTTATGCATAAATCCATCCTCCTTGTCTGAATTGATTACTTATGAATATTTTTTAAACTTATAATATAGAAACGTGGGAAATTTATATCAAATTTAAAGCGAAAGAACTATAAGAAACCCTGTCTTGTATGTCAAGGGAATCTTGTCTACATAAAAGGAACGTGAGAGAAATATCTCAATTTTGCTAATTGAAGTGAATGTAGCCATGTCAAGTAAATTGAAATACAAAGCTTATATTTCAATGGTCTGACCTGATTTTTTGTTGGAGGCGATTTTAGGGATCTGGTTCTTGTGTTAAAGGTTGATCAGTCTGTACGCTGTAAGAAATGATTCCACTTCTTTAAAAACTTCGAGGGCTATCTCGCCGCGAACAATTCCATGCCTATTAAAATCTATCCAGACAAAATGCTTTTTGTCTGTGCCCAGGCGTTGAAATATTGCCGGCCCGCTTGCCGGAGCGACTTTGGGGTCATTTTTCGCCTGGATGACTAGCGCCGGAATATCAATATCATGAAGCGACCGGCGGACATTTCTCATGAGCTTTTTAACCTGAACAAAGGCACTGACCGGACACCGGAGATAGTTTATCTGGGGATTGTCTGCATCGTTTTTCAAAAACTCCCTCGCCGGATTACTCATACCCAAATAATTGCAGAGATGATTAAACCCATTCAGCAGTTCAGCAAACCTGGATGAAAAGCTTTTAAATTTCAGCGGTGCGCTGACGGCAATCACCGCCTCAAAATCATGGGGTTTCAGGATAACCGATTGCAGGGCAAGACCTGCACCGGTTGAAAAACCGGCCACCAGAATATTTTTGCAGCATGTTTTCAGAATTGCGTGGCCGCGATCAACCGAATTCAGCCAGTCGCGATAGTTTCGAACGGAGAGATCCTTAGAGGAAGTTCCGTGCCCGGAAAGTCTGGGCGCATAAACGGTCAGACCTTTTGCGTGCAGAAAATTCGCCCACTCCCTTACCTCTTCCGGGGCAGCCATGAGCCCGTGAATGAGGAGCACGCCGGTTTCTGACCCGGGTGCGTGTAAGAAAAATGGCATTCCAATATCCGGAGGCTTACTCTCGCCCGCAGAATAGTTCTTTTCATATTCTTGGATAAATAACACCGACTCCGCTGCCAAGAGTCTATCCGTCGCTTTGCCGGATTTGGTCAGTTCAGGAACTGTCGTCATGATTTACGCGCCATAAACTCCGTAGATCATGGCATAATGCAGAACTCCCCCAATCAAAACCATGATGTGAAAGAGTTCGTGGAAGCTGAAAATACCCGGCAGCAATCTTGGTTTTTTGATTGCATAAATAATGCCGCCCAGTGTAAAAGCAACGGCGCCCGAAAACAGGAGGACTCCCTGTGTTAAAGACATGTTGGCGAGTATTTGTTTGATGGTGAAGAGCCCTGACCAGCCCATGAACAGATAGATAACCGCGTACAGTTTTCTTGGCGCTCCGGGGAAAAAAATCTGAGAAATTACACCAACGCCCACAAGACCCCACTGAAAGGCAATCATCGACCACTTATATGGATCTTCCAGGCAGAAATAGCATACCGGTGTAAACGTTCCCGCGATCATAAAAAAAATGGCCAGCCGATCCATTTTTCTCCAGAAAGACAACTCATTATCTTCTTTTTTGAATGCATGGTACAGAGTGCTTGCCGAAAAAAGGAAAACGACGGAAACGCCATAAATGAGCGCGGTCACAAGACCGGACGCCGAATCACTGGCGGCTATCGCCAGATAGACGGTTCCGATGACGGCGGCAATCATTCCGGCAAGGTGTGAATAAAAATTAAAACGCTCCTGAGTTTTGACTTTCATAACGATCTCCCTTGGAGAAAAACTTATTTTCACGCTCCATTTGAAAACCTGCTCATAAATCCATTTGAAAAGCCAGGATTAAATATTCGATCTTTGTTCAAGTCGTATCGGTGTAAAGAGATAAAAATGACATAAAATCATATTGCAAAGGCAGGCTTCCTGGGTTATGAAAATCACCATGAAAAGACTCTCTTATTCCGTTATTTTGTTGTTGCTGTTTTTGTTGCTGGCTGCTTGTGATAAATCATCACAAACTGAGAACGCCCGTCCGCAAGCGGACAAGCCGCCAGCCTACGGCGATATTCTGGTGCGGGGCGATATCGGCGATGCCAGCAATTTAATTCCGCTTCTGGCCTCGGATTCCGCATCACATTCCGTCGCCGGCATGGTCTTTAACGGTCTGGTCAAATACGACAAGGACATGAATATTGTAGGGGATCTCGCCGAATCCTGGGATATTACGCAAAACGGTCTGGTCATCACATTTCATCTGCGTAAGGGTGTCCAATGGCATGACGGCAAGCCCTTTACCGCCGCTGACGTGCTTTATACCTATCAGGTTACAACCAATCCCAAAACGCCCACAGCGTATGCCGGAGATTTTTTGAAGATCAAGAAGGCGGAAGTACTTGATGATTACACATTTCGTGTGACTTACGATAAACCCTTTGCGCCTGCCTTGATCAGTTGGGCTTCCGCTATCCTGCCGCGTCATTTGCTTGAGGGAAAAGACATTACAAAGAGCCCGCTGACTCGCCATCCCATCGGAACCGGACCATACAAGTTCAAGGAATGGGTGGCTGGACAGAAAATCGTGCTGGTCTCCAACGAGAACTATTTTGAAGGACGTCCTTACATCGACGGAAGGGTTACCCGTATCATTCCCGATACCGCCACCATGTTTCTGGAACTGCGCGCCCAGAATATCGGCATGATGGGCCTGACGCCGCTGCAATATACAAGACAGACGGACAATAATTTATTCAAAGAGAATTTCAACAAGTATCGCTACCTGAGTTTTGCCTACACGTATCTGGGGTATAATCTGAAGAATCCGCTCTTTACAGACAAGCGGGTAAGGCAGGCCATTTCCTATGCGGTAAATAAAGATGAAATCATCAGCGGTGTTCTGCTGGGATTGGGCAAGCCGGCGACAGGGCCTTATAAACACGGCACCTGGGCGTACAACGATAAAGTGAAAATTTATAATTACGATCCGGCGAAAGCGCGTGAACTGCTCAAGCAGGCAGGCTTGACGGATACCAACCATGACGGTGTTCTGGAAAAAGACGGTAAACCATTTGAGTTCGAAATTCTGACCAATCAGGGTAACGAAACCAGACAGAAATGCGCGGAAATCATTCAGCGGCAGCTCAAAGAAGTTGGCATATCCGTGAAAATCCGCATTGTGGAATGGTCGGCTTTTGTGACGGATTTCATCAACAAGCGGCGCTTTGACGCGGTGATTCTGGGCTGGACGATTCCACTTGATCCGGATGCCTATGACGTATGGCATTCCAGTAAAACCTCGCCGGAAGAACTTAACTTTGTTTCCTATAAAAACCCTGAAGCCGACGAGATGCTGGAGAAGGGACGCAGTACCTTCAATCAGGCCGAGCGTAAAAAATATTATGATCGCTTTCAGGAAATCCTGGTTGAAGATCAGCCCTATACCTTCTTGTATGTCCCTGAGGAATTGATCATCATCAGCAACCGTATTCGGGGTGTAGAGCCTGCGCCCATCGGCATTGGTCACAATTTCATCAAATGGTATGTTCCCAAAGATGAACAAAAATATACGATGACTCGGTAGGATATTCAACAAACGAAGGAAACGGTCGCGACCGTTTATTGCCAGGAGCATCATTATATGGAAAGCACAATCGCCAAAGCCATTGGTCTTAAGTATCAACCCGTAGCGCTGCTCTGGTCCAGTGAAAAACCGGAAGGAGCCATGCAGTTTTCCGAAGGCAAGTGGGGCTGCGTAATGTGGCTGGCTGTTTCCGCGGCCAAAGGCAAACCTGCCGTGGCCGATCAGAAAACATTCGGCTGTGTCGGTGGCGGCGTGGGGTTGGGTTTCGGCAATCAGTATTTAAACTTTCCCGGCGGCGAAGAAGGATTCTGCCACTTTTTGTCCTCAGGGAATGTCGGGCGTCCGGGTGGATCAGAACTGGCCGATCAAATCAAACCTTTCATGACCAAAGAGAGTCATGATAATTTTTTGCATGGCGAACGCTACATCAAAAGCCCGGAACTGGTTCACAAGTTTCTCGAGGTGCTGCCGATGACAGACATCCCCGAGGCGTATGTTGTGTTCAAGCCGCTGGCCGATATTGATCCTCTCAAAGAAAAACCTCAGACAATTATATTTTTTGCCAATCCCGATCAGCTCTCCGCGCTGGTTGTGCTAGCCAACTTTGGCCGGGGCGATAATGAAAACGTAATCATCCCTTATGCCGCCGGTTGCCAGACGATCGGCATTTATCCCTATCGCGAAGCCAAATCCGCCAAGCCCCGTGCCGTTGTAGGCTTAACCGATCTATCCGCTCGCGTCTATGTCCGCAAACAATTGGGTGATCCCCATTTGATGACCTTTGCCGCCCCCTTAGCGCTTTTTGAGGAAATGGAACGTAACGTTCCCGGCTCTTTTCTTACGCGGCATACCTGGCAAAGCCTGTTGAAGAATAGCTCTTGAAAACCTGCACATTGTCCGGCTGTCTTGATATGTCCTGAGTCGGAGCATAATCCGTCCGAATCAAAACATATCCAGATGGATTTTTTTCGTCAGCCGGCTGATAATTTTTTATGGAGCAGTTCCCTGATGACTTTCGGGTTGGCTTTGCCGCCGGAGGCCTGCATCACCTGGCCGATCAAAAATCCCATGGCTTTTCCCTGGCCGCTTTTCACATCTGCCACCGCCGCCGCCTGCGCCGCAAGCACGCTTGTGATCATAGCCTCCAGCGCGCCCGTGTCCGAAACCTGCGCGAGGCCCTTGGCTCTGACAATGTCTTCGGGCGAATCCATGGAGTCAAACAGGCACGAAAGCACGTCGCGCGCCGCGTTTGTGTTAATGGTATCCGCAGTCAGCATAGCCAGCAGAGCGGCCAGCCGGACAGGCGTCACGGGTGTTTGCGACAGATCCTGGCGACGCTCTCGCACGCCTGGCAGCAACTGTGTGGTCAGCCAGTGCATGGCGGTTCTGGCCTGGGCGCCCGCGCAGATCAGCTCTTCAAAGTAGCCGGCCATGTCCGGATCCGAGCTCAAATACGTCGCCTCTTCGGCGGAAAGGCCGTATTCTTTCACAAAGCGTTCGGCGCGGGTCGCGGGCATTTCCGGAAGACACGAGCGCAAGGCTGCAATTTCTTTGTCGGAGAGCTCGATGGCCGGTACGGTCGGATCGGGAATGCAGGGTCCTTCAAACTTCTGCCGCATGGGTAGCGTGACCTTTTTATCCGGGTCCCACAAACGGGTATGCAGCACCACGGCTTCACCCGCTTGCACCGCCGCGCTCTGGCGGTTTATTTCGTGCGCGATGGCGTCGCCCACATGCCGGACGGAATTCATGTTCTTAACTTCCACCTTGGTGTTCATCTGCGAGGTTCCCTTGGGTCGGATAGAGATGTTTGCGTCAACGCGCATTGTGCCGTTGTCCATGCTGCATTCCGAGGATCCCACATAGCGCACCTGCGCGCGCAGCGCCTTGATAAATTCCATTGCGTGGTACGGCGAGCGGAAATCAGGCTCGGTGACGATTTCCACCAGCGGCGCGCCGGCGCGGTTGAAGTCCACCAGACTGATCGGCGTTCGTCCCTCTATTTCATGCACCAGCTTGGCCACGTCCTCTTCCATGTGGATGTGATGAATGCGTAGTCGCTTGCGCGTACCGTCCTCATCGGTAATGTCGATCCATCCTCCGCGCGACAAGGGCAGATGCGCCTGCGAAAGCTGGTAGCCTTTGGGCAGGTCCGGGTAGTAATACACCTTCTGATCGAAGGCGCTCTCCGGCTGAAGCTCGGCGTTTAAACCCAGGCACAAAAGCGCGGCTTTTTCCAGCGCCGCCCGGCTCAGGCGGGGCGCGGCGCCGGGAAACCACAGGCACACCGGACAGGTGTTGATGTTGGGATCATCGCCGGGATTGTTGGGGCAGTCGCAAAACAGTTTCGTGGCGCAGTTGAGTTCAACATGAATTTCCAATCCGATTACCGCTTCAAATTCCATGATCAGTTTCCTCCTTTGCGCTGTTGATACAGATACTCTCCCAGAGCCATCACCCGCGCATCGGCATTTTTGAGGCCCACCAGCTGTATGGCCGGCCGGTTGGCGGCCGACGGCGGCATGCATAAAGCCGGGCAACCCGTAATGTTGGCATGCGCCGTATGGGCAAATTGTTCGTAAAGACCTGCCAGTGTGTCGGGGGCGTCCGGCGCGGCGGCGTTTTGCACCGGGAAAACCAGGACAGAAGCCTGCACTGCAAGGCGCTCGGTGTCTTTTGCCATGCGGGCGCGGATACGGCAGGCGTCTTCGTAAGCGTCATATCGTTCAAACTGGAAAAAAGCCCCTTGAATCAGATAGCTTTTCAGAAGCGTTCCGAATGACTCGCCGCGCGATTGAAGATACATCTCGTTCCAGTTTTTAGCGCCCGGCGCGCGCTTCCCGTAGCGCACGGAATCGTAACGTCCGGCGCACGAGGAGGCCTCGACGGACCCGACAATCTGATGAACCATTAAACAAAGCGCATAGTCCGGCCAGGACAGAAATTTGACGCTGAAGCCCGCTTTTTTCAGTTCGTCCATTTCTTTTTCAAAGGCATCGCGGTCCTGGACGGACAACGTGTTGATTGCCTCGTCAATGACACCCAGCGTTATTTTTCCCGGCTCGATGCCGTCTTGAGAAAAATCGGGCGGCGCCTGATCGGGCTGTGAAAAATCTCTTTCGTCCGGCCCCGCGACCGCTTGAAGAATGGCGCGGATGTCGCCGGGGGTCTTTCCCAGAATGCCGCAGGCTTCCATGGACGGAATCAGGCCGGTTATTCCCACGCGGGGAACCACGCCGTATCCGGGCTTGAATCCCCACAGGCCGGCGTGGGCGGCAGCCAGACGAACCTCGCCCGCCAGATCAAGCATCAGTTCGGCGTCGACATCCTTTTGCGCAATCGCGAGACCGGCCGTGCTTCCGACCAGTCCGAAGCCGAACTCGCTCATATGCGTGGCGCCCGCCATTTTCGCGCCGTTTTTCGTCAGACGTTCGATGACGGCCGCGTCTTCCAGGGCTTTAAATCCGGCCAACGCCTGCGATCCGGCTTCCGCGGGCCAGCCGGCCACCTGAATGTTGGGCTGGGTGGCAATTTTTCTTCCTTGAAGTGGACCGGATAATGTATCGGGGATGTCAGGGTTGATGTAGCAAAATATTGAATCCATAGATTTTCCTTTATTCCAGAATATTGGCGACTTTAAAATAATTGCCCTTGACCGAGGGCGCGCTCTTGATCAGTTTCCCGGATTCGGCCCATTCTGAGCGTCTGGCTTCCAAACCCGGGCGCGTCCGGTGAACTCCCGGTGTGACCGAACGGATCGGCTCTTCGCGGCCCGCGCAATCGGCGACCTGTTTCGCGAGCGCCTCCGCCTGTTTGAGAATCTCTTCCATGTCGGCCCGCTCTTCCGGCGCAATGCCGATGCGCGATACCCAGGAGACGCGGTCCAGCAGATTTTCTTTCTCGGCGGTTCCGGGCAGAACCTCTTTGCCGCCCAGATTCAGCAGGCCTAGTTCAGCCAGCTGCTCCTGTTTCACAACCGATGGCGCGCCGGTGAGCGGACAGGCGGCGGAGCGGTTTTTGGGAAACGCGATCACTTCGCGAATAGACGACGTCCGCAAAATCATCGACACCGTGCGGTCCATGCCCAGCGCCAGGCCGCCGTGCGGCGGCGCTCCGTAATCAAAGGCCCTCAGGAAAAAGCCGAATTTTTCTCTCATGTCGTCTTCGGTGAGCCCCAGTGCCGCGAAGATTTTGCGTTGGAGATCGCGGTTATTGATGCGGATGCTTCCTCCACCGAGCTCCTCGCCGTTCATGACCAGATCGTAGGCGCGTGAATGCAGCCCCAGAAGCTCTTCCACATTTTTCGGGTCGAAATCTGTGCGGTCCGGCGCGGTGAAGGGATGGTGGCTTGATGTAACGCCGCCTTCCTCCGTGGCTTCAAACAAAGGAAATTCAGTAATCCAGACCGGGTAAAAACTGTTTTCGGTGATAAGACCCAGGCGCTGGGCCAGATGCAGACGAAGCTGCCCCAGAGCGGAAGTGACCGTTGAATAAGACGGATCGGCCACCATAATCAGGACGTCGTCATCCTGGACGTCGAAGCGTTTTTTCAGTTCATTGAGTTCCGACGCGCTGAAGAACTGAACAATATTGGATTCGAGCTTTCCGCCTTCGGCGCGCATCCAGGTCATACCCTTGGCGCCAAACGACGGCGCAATTTCCTTCGCGTACTCGTTTTGCAGAACGTTTTTACTTAAGTGTTCGGACTGCCCCTTGATGTTGATTCCCTTGATGCAGCCGCCGCGCTTAAGGATCTGGCGGAAAATGGAATAATTTGTGGAGGCGAAGACATCCGTGACATCGACAAAACGCAGGCCGAAGCGCAGATCGGGACGGTCCGAGCCGGTCGTTTCCATGGCTTCGGTGTAAGTCATGCGCGGGAAAGGCCGCGAAAGTTCAATGCCGCCGATGGCGAACATTTTCACTGTGAGTTCCTCAATGAGATTGTAGAGAAATTCCTCGTCAATGAAAGACGCTTCAATATCGAGCTGCGTGAATTCCGGCTGGCGGTTAGGGCGCAGGTCTTCATCGCGGAAACAGCGCGCCAACTGAAAATAACGTTCCAGGCCGCCGATCATCAATAGCTGTTTGAAGAGTTGCGGCGATTGAGGCAGGGCGTAAAAGTTCCCCGGATGCACGCGGCTGGGCACCAGATAATCGCGCGCGCCTTCGGGCGTGCTCATGGTGAGCACCGGCGTTTCCACCTCCACAAAGCCCCGCGCGTCGAGGAATTCTCTCACACACTGGAAAATTCTGTGCCGAAGCAGCAGATTGTTTTGCATGGCCGGTCGGCGGATGTCCAGATAGCGATACTGCATCCGCAACTCTTCGGCAACGCTTTCCGCACCGGCGGTTTCCGCGCCCGCCACCATGGCTTTGTCAGAAATCGTAAACGGCAGCGGATCGGATTCGGCAAGAACTGTCAAATTCCTTACCGCCACTTCGAGCTGCCCGGTTTCGATATTGGGGTTCTCCGTGCCGGGAAGTCTTTTTTTGATCTCACCTGTAACGGTGACACAGTATTCCGCGCGCAGCGTCGAGGCCGCCTCGCAGATGTCGCGAGGGGTCGTCTCCGGATTAAACACAATCTGCACAATGCCGCTGCGGTCGCGCAGATGAATAAAAATCAGGCCGCCGTGATCGCGGTAGGCATCCACCCAGCCGCAAAGCTGCACACTTTGGCCGATCTGATCCACTGTCAGTTCGCCGCAAAAAATCCGTTGGGAAAAGCTCATGAAAACCGTCCTTTCTAAGAGAACAACATGCAACAAAATCGTTCCCGTTACAAAATTGTACGGCGGAGCGTATCAAAACTGTTCCGATGTTTCAAGATTTTAAGAAGAAAAGACATGGGAAAAGATTGTCTCACTTGGCTGCATCAACGAGAATTAATGATTTCTATCTGAAAGTCAGCATCGCGGCTCCTGGCAGGCTAAAACTCACTGTATTGCTCTGTCCAGTTTTTAGGGTGAGCTATGGTTTGCGATCCATCCATCAATAAATTATTGACATCTTGTGAGTTATTTGTAAATTATCTCATCTCTTTTAAGCGATAGCGTTTTCTGTGGATTAAGTTTCGCCGACGGCACTCTGGCAATTTGAATATCAGCAGGAGATTGAAGATGAAGAAGATCAAGCTGTCTATAATCGCACTTGAAGAAGATTATCTGGAACGACTTGCAAATCGCCTTCGTGGAGAGAAAGACATCACCCTCCTCCAAACCATCATCATCAAAGATTATGAGATCGATATGAAACAGTTCATCGCCTTCGTGGAGCAAATGATCAAGCAGCCACCGGATATTCTCCTCTTTGATCAGGCCACTTTGCGAGATTCTGCGGCCCTGGATTTGGAAAGAATCCTCGATTATAGGGAAAAATTGAAAGCAACGAAGGTCATCGTCGTTGGCGAACACTACATCGAGGAAAACGTTATAACGATGATCCAGGGGGGGGTGCAGGGGTTTTTCCGCAAAGCGCTGGGTGACGAGCAACTTATTAAATGTATTCGCGTGGTCGCCCGGGGGGAGACCTGGTTCGACGCGGCGCTGATCACACAAGTTTTAGATCAATGCACCAGAGAAGTATGGAGGAACAAAGATCAGCTTAAATCCCTCACCCATCTGAATCTAGCAAAACTGGAAATGCTTTCCCCGCGGGAGATGGAGGTTATGGCACTGATCAGCCATAGCATGACCAATGAAGAGATTGCCGAAAAGCTTTTCTTAAGCCCCAAGACCGTTAAGACTCATCTGCGTAACGTCTTCGAGAAGGCCGGAATCCGGAATCGGGTCGAGGCCGCGCTTTTGTATGCGCGTTATGTCCAAATGTCGCATTAGTTTCACATCATAATAATAAGGGGTCAGACAATGTTGTCTAACCCCTTGATTTATTTGGCGCGCCCAGGAGGATTCGAACCTCCGACATCCAGATTCGTAGTCTGGCGCTCTATCCAGCTGAGCCATGGGCGCAC
>ERZ1645192.3229-NODE-3229-length-13408-cov-5.315809_pt1 | contig 13408 bp, 14 predicted proteins | sample MGYA00575354_ERZ1645192 | MGnify/ENA primary metagenome ERZ1645192 (study PRJEB40844, sample SAMN11349763) | freshwater sediment metagenome | isolation source: river sediment | host: Sediment | place: India: Faizupur Khadar , New Delhi | collected 2017-02-21 ... | reverse complement strand
CCGGCCACGGCCCGGGCGATCAGGGTTTTTCCGCAACCCGGAGGCCCGACTAAAAGCACCCCTTTAGGGATCTTGCCCCCTAACTTCTGGAACTTTTTAGGGTCTTTAAGAAATTCAATTACCTCCTTAAGTTCTTCTTTGGCTTCATCCACACCCGCGACATCATCGAAGGTCGCCTTCTCGTTATTGCTCTGGATCTTAGATTTCACCTTGCCAAAAGACATGATCCGGCTGCCCAACTGCTCCCCCCGCGCTGCCATCATCCACCAAAAAAAGATCAATAGCAGTATCGGCCCCAAATTAAATAAAAGCGTAAGCCAAAAAGTACGCGCCGGCTTAATTTCAAAAACTTTTAGATTCTGACGCATTAAACTGAGCATCTCCGGGTCATTATCCGGCATATTCACGAAAAACTTGGAGTTATCGGTAAAATCACCCTGCAGGATCGTTTCGGTTTTGGTAACCTTCTTAATGCTCTCAGGATTGTTCTTGAGCGTCTGATAAAATTGGCTGTAAGTAATTTCTTTAGGCACCCCGCTAACCGAAACACTATTAAGTGAATTGATCAGCATGGCAAATAAGATGATCAACAAAATCCAGCCGAAAGGAAATCGTTTAAATAGATTGTTCTTGCCGGGTTTAGATCTTTTCTGAGTAGGCATACAGCTTCTCCATTCGTATTGAATTCTAAGGGATAATACCTGAGATTTTTTATTATAACCTGCGGCAGCGGTAAAATCAAGTATTTTAGAGGTTTAACGCTTAAAAAATAATATGGCCCGGGAGGTTTTTTTTGCGCTGAGGCCTTTAGGCAGATTGACCACTGAGCCGACAGGCCGCGAAAAAATCAGCGCTTGTAGTTCTTTCATATGCTGAAAAGTTATCCGGCGCGTATCGCCTTGCGCGCAAGCGATCCCTTGTCTAAGCTTGAGACGCAAAATAGCCGGGTGAAGCTGCGCTAATTTCTTAAGCGTTAAGCGGCGGCTGGTTTTAAAACTTCTTTTGGTTTCCTGTTCCAGGTATTCATAATCTTGAGCCGTAGTTTCCGCCAGGTTAGCCAATACCTGCGCCATATTCGGATTGTAGTATTTTTTGAGTAAGGGCATGAGGCGGCGGCGGATCCGGTTGCGTAAAAAAATATCCTGGCGGTTCGTATAATCCCTCCGGGGACTGACCCCTTGGCTTTTGAGAAAAGCTTCGATCTGGCTGCGGGGAACCTCCAACAGCGGCCGGATGAAAGTCACACCAAGCATTTTACGCTTAAGATGGATACCGGAAAGCCCGGATAGGCCCGACCCGCGCAATAAGCGCATCAAAACGGTTTCCGCCTGGTCATCCAAATTATGTCCCAGGGCAATCTTATTAGCCTTGATTGCTTTGGCGGTCTGCGCTAAGAAATTTAAGCGCTGATTACGTAAAAATTCTTCAACCGATCCTTCGATCTTTGGCATTTTATAAGCCAGCCGTTTAACGGTCAACGGGATTTTAAGGCGGGTTGCCCAGCGCCTGACAAAACACGCGTCAGCCGATGAATTAGGCCGCCAGGCATGGTCTAAATGAGCGATATGTAAAGTCAGATTTAATTTTTTGCTCAAGCCCCGGAGTTTTAAAAGCAGGGCCATTGAATCCGGCCCGCCTGAAACGGCCACCAGGATCCGGTCATTCTGCCTAACCAGGGCATTAGCCTGGATTGTTTTTTCAAATTGGTCGGTCATGGTTTCATCTTATCATAAAACTAAAAAATTTATACTTGGAATTTACCCGCTTAATTTCGAATTGACTTTACCGCTTAAAAAGTGTAGATTAATCGCATGAATTCTAAGATCGTTACCCGCAAAGAAAAAAGGATCGTGCTAAAAAACTTCCTTTCTCTGACGACCCTGCAAGGGATCAGCTATATCCTGCCGATCGTTGTGCTGCCCTACCTGGTCAGGGTGATCGGGATTGAAAAATTCGGCTTAATTGCTTTTGCCCAGGCCTTGGTCCAGTATTTCATGATTTTAACCGATTATGGGTTTAGCTTGTCGGCTACCCGCTCCATCGCCCTGGTGGGCGAGCATAAAAAGAAGGTTAACGCCCTGTTTTCATCGGTGATGACAGTAAAATTACTCCTGGCCGCAGTCAGCCTGTTAATACTTATTCTTCTGTTACACCTGATACCAAAGTTCCAAGCCGATTGGCAGGTATACATTCTTTCTTTTGGCACCGTCATCGGAAGCACGCTATTCCCGGTCTGGTTTTTTCAAGGCAAAGAAAAAATGAGCTATATCAGCCTGGTAAATGTTTTAAGCGGAATAACTTATGCGCTTTGCATCTTCTGGTTTGTCAGCGGCCCGCAAGACTACCTGCGCGTGCCGCTTTTAGGCTCCTGCCTTTCGCTGATCAGCGGCATTATCGGCCTTTACATCGCCTTTAAAAAATTCCGGCTGGAATTTATTTTACAAAAATATTCCGATATCAAAAGGGAGATTAAGACGGGCTGGGATATCTTTATTTCCGTTGTAGCGGTCAATACCTACACCACCAGCCGGGTTTTTGCCCTGGGGCTCTTGACGAATAATGTTGTTACCGGATATTATTCTCTAGCCGAGAGAATCGCCAACGTGATTCAGACATTTCCCATGGATTCTTTTACCCGGGCGGTTTACCCCAGGATCAGCAGCGTGTTTGCCCGCAATAAACAGCGGGCGTTGGCAATTATGTACCGGATCCAGGATGGGATTACCCTGGGGTTTGTCGTTTGCCTGCCGATCGCTTTCTTCTTAGCCCCCTGGATCATCTCGCTAGCCTGCGGCAATGCTTATCCTCAAGCAGTATTCACCCTGCGCCTGCTTTTAGCGGCGGTGTTTTTTATCGGCGCGAACAACTTTAAAGTGCAATTTTTATTGGTCTGCGGCAAACAGAACCTCTACGCAAAAATCCACGTAATCGCGGCCCTCATCGGCTTACCGTTGATCTTTGTCCTGATCAGCCAGTTTTCTTACGCCGGAGCTGCCTTGGCTACCGTGCTGATCGAAGCCGGAGTATTTATCGCTACTTCGTTGATTGTGGATAGGCTGGCAAAAAGAATTTCCGGAAGGTAGTTATTTAGTTATTTGGTTGCCGATACAGAGGATTTCTTGGATACTGCCGTCATAGCCGATTATCGCCTTATTGGTCCAAAGCACCTTAACCCGCTCACCGTTTGAACGTATATTTTCATTTTCATTAATATAGTGTTGATTAGGATTAGCGATAATTTCTTTGATCATTTTCTCCAAATCGGTGCCGGAGCGGTCAGACTTAGGGACAATGGTACCGATCACATTCTCTCCAAGTAAATCCTTTTCCTGATACCCAAAGAACCTTTGGCCGAACTTGTTAAGGAAAGTAACATTGCCATAGGTATTCATCAGTAAAATAATACTATTGGCATTTTCGACTATTTCCTTATACTTGTTATCGTTAATCATTAGATATCCTCTAATGGAAAGTTGGTGGCGGAGAGTGGATTTAAACCACCGACCAAGCGGGTATGAGCCGCGTGCTCTATCAGGCTGAGCTACTCCGCCAAAATCTATTTGTTAAAACAGGGATGGGCATTTTTCCCTGTCGGGTATCGAGCCACCCTCTAATTAAGTTCCCGGGTGGCTTATGCCGCCGAAATTTATTTTTTCCGGTAAGCTTCTAAGAAAGAATCGCAATAAATATTCTTGCCTAAAAGTAACTCTGCAGTAATTAACGCGTCCAGCAACTCTTTATCTTCGGGATCAAGTATAGCAGAATCTAGCCCGGATGCAACAGCCATAGTGAGAAAAGTACGGTTAAGCAGGCTACGGTGCTTTGCCCCCTGGGAAACATTGCTCAAACCAATCAGCGTATGGACCCTGGGAGCAGAGAGCATTCTTAACTCAGCAATCGTCTCTAAAATATCCGGGATCTGATTTTGCGCGACATTTACCGGCATTACAATCGGATCCAAATACAGGTTTTCCAAAGGAAAATCATGGGCTTGGGCCTGCGCCAGGATAAAAGCAGCCAGCTCCAAACGCTGGTCTTTATTCTGCGGGATCCCTTTAGCGTCGATCGTAATCCCGATTAATTTTGATTTATACTGTTTAGCTAAAGGCAAAAGCAAATCCAGCTTTTCGGCATCCGCCGTAGTAGAATTTATAATGGTGGGATTGCGGGATACTTTCAAGCCTTCTGCGATGACTTTAGGTTTGCTGGAATCAAGGCACAATGGCTTATTGGTTATTGCCTGGACCGTTTCGACCAGCCAGGGCATATCCTTTAACGGGTCTTTCGAAGCTGTCCCGCAGGATATATCTAGCGCATCAGCACCGCAAGCTATTTGGCTTTTGGCGCAGGATTGAATAACCTCCTGATTACGCTCTTTGATCGCCGCCGCGATTTTAATGTACATACCATTAATCAGCTCACCGATAATAAACATGCCTACCTCTTAAATAGATCAGCGATATGCCGGGAAACATTTTTGGCCGCTTGCGGATGGCGCATAACCAGAATATCTGCCCCGGCTTGAATTAAGCTGGTGGCAGTAAGCGTTTCCCAGATTATACCCTGCCGGGGTGCGGCTTGCGCCTCCTTAGTCCGCCAGGATTCTTGCCCAACAAAACAAATAAACGGGCAAGCCAGAGTTTTATCCCCCGCTAAAGCCGCCAGCCTGGCCCGCTCCATAATCGAATAAGCGTATTCCAAGCCATAACCAAGCGCCCCAATTGTAGGATCGATCAGGATCCTTTCTAAACTTAAACCCATATCGGAAATCAGGATGTTCAGCTGTTTGGCGATATTAATATCAATCGGGCTTTCGGCAATGATACTGTGGCCGTCGGCCAAAACGCTGGCGGTCAGGGTTTTATAATTCTCCTGAACGGCAGAACCGATCAAGCAGCGCTGACCCCTAGCCGCCTCTGAGCATACCGGCAGTACCAAATTATCCTTAGCATCGTCACCGCTGCCGATAATGATCAGCGGTATTTTTACGGCCTCTAAAACCGCGAAAACAAATTTGGCGGCCTGGGCCGGAGAACGGTCACCGAAATCCGGATGCGTTCCCTGCAGCTTTAAACAAAGCAGGTCTGCTTTAAATTCTTCGGCGCAAATTTTCGCCCAGGCCAGAGGATCTTTAAGCGCCTGGCCATAAGCAGAAATTAATTCCGGGTTAAAATCAATCGCCGGGACATCCCAAACTTCAAAGGCAATCCTGGGCGGATTGGGGATGCCACCTTCTTTGAACAATAACGGCATGGCCGTTTGGCCGCCGACTGCTACGCTTTGGCTGCGTGAACCACCATTGGCCGCACAGGCCCCGATAGTTACAACCGAAATCGCTCCCGGCCATTTATCAAGTATTAACTGCGTTTCCATATCCGATCCCCCAATATGTTAATGGTTTTAAAAACCGGCGCCTGAGCAGGCAAGCTAAAAATCGACTTACCAACTAAACTAAGCTCTTCGACTTTAGTATCCAGCGGAAGGGTCCCTAAATATTCTAGCCCCGTATCCTTGATTTTATCGGCCTGCGGGGGTTGGTTAGTGCGGTTAACCACCAACAAGCTCCTTTTAACCTCAAATTTCAGCGCCTTAGCCAATTCAAATACTCTTTTAGCCGATTTTAAACCTACGGCGGAAGCATCGGACACTACCAATAATACATCTGCTAAACGGGTGGTCCTGCGGGAAAGATGCTCTAATCCCGCTTCATTGTCGATAATGATGTAATCGTAATCGTCAATTAATTGATGCATCAAACCGCGTAATAAATTATTTACGTAGCAATAGCAGCCCGGGCCTTCGGGTTTTCCCATTACCAGCAAATCAAAACCGTTCTCTTCGCTGACCGCGGTTTGCACCTGAAGTTGAATAAAACGATCCTTGGTCATCCCGGCGGGGATTTTATCCGGAGCGGCAGAAACCCGGTCGAGGATCGCGCCTAAGTTTTCTCCGGGAGCGGCTCCTAAAGCTTCTGCCAGATTGCTGTTAGGATCCGCATCAATCGCCAGTAGAGAACCAATATTTTTTTCCACCAGGGCCCGCACGATCAAAGCCGCCAGGGTGGTTTTACCCGTTCCGCCTTTACCTGCCAAAGCAATAATGTGCCCCATTAAAACCTCACTGTAGGGAACTTCGTTAAATCCGTATGCGGAAAAAACAAGGCCTGGCCGTATTCATCCATGTAGCCCGGGTCAACCGAAAGCTCAAAATAAGTGATTTTAGCGGCTAAGGCATCGGCGGTTTGCCGCGCCTGCCGGGAAAGCAGTATTTCCCGGGCGCCAGCCAATGAACTGTTGCCGATAAAAATAAATTTTGACCGGGGCAGATCGGGCAGTAATCCGATATTGATGGCCTTCTCGATATCCAAATAGGTGCCGAATCCTCCGGCAATAAAAAATTTAGGGATCGCAAAAAAGCCCAAATCCAGGTGTTTAGTCAAAATCGATACCGCAGAATAAATGGCAGCCTTAGAGCGCTTTAAATTATCGATATCTGCCTCGTTAATGACGATATCGGCCTGGCCCTGCACGTCTTCTTTAAAACAAACCACAAATTCTTTGCCCAGGTCAGTCTGGCGGATCCGTTTGCCGGCGGCGATAATTTTCCCGCTTTTATCAATGATACCGGCTTGCAGCATTTCACTCAAAAGATCAATATAGCCGGACCCGCAAATCCCGCGGGCCGGTTTATCCTGGATCGTCGTATATTTAACCTCCAGATCTTCTGGGTCGATAGTCACCTTCTGGATCGCCCCGCTGGATGCGCGCATGCCGCTGGAAACCCCGCTGCCCTCAAAGGCCGGGCCGGCCGAAGCAGCGCAAGCCACTAAAAACTCCTTATTTCCTAAGACGATTTCGCCGTTGGTGCCGATATCGATCAGGATACAGGGCTCTTCTTCTTGGTATAATCTGCTGGATAAAACGCCGGCGGTGGTGTCCCCGCCGACATAGCTAGAAACCCCGGGCACACAACCAAGTAGTCCCCGGGGGTTGATCTTAATTCCCGCCTCGACGCTGCGCACCACCGGTAAAAAATTAGCGGTCGGCACGTAGGGATGTTTACGGATATGCGCCGGATCCATACTTAAAAGCAAATGAATCATAGTGGTATTGCCGGAACAAACCACACAGTGCACATCGTTTAGGTCAAGCCCATGCTCGCTGGCTAATTCCTTAATGATCTGATTGATTGTATCTCCAACCGCCAGATGCAATCTTTCCAGGCCTTGAGCTTGGGCGGCATAAACGATACGCGAAATTACGTCACTGCCGAAAACCGCTTGCTGATTATAGGCGGCCTTGGTACCCAGAATCTTTTTTGCGCCAAGGTCGATCAATTGGCCGCTGATCGTGGTCGTCCCGATGTCAAAACAAAACCCAAAGTTTTTTGCGGTTGTATCACCCGGCTCGATCAGGATGATCTCAGCTGATTCAGCGCGGTAACCTACCGTTACGGTAACCTTCCAGTCGTAATCACGTAAAAGTTCCCCTAACTGGCGAATATTTAATAAGCCGGTTTCAAGCAACGGCAAATTCTCACGGTTCCGCAGCCCCCGGTATAACCTTTCCAGGTCACTAATACTATCATTAAGCGTAGGCTGGGGAAGCTCAAGATAGATCTTCTTGGTCATAGGCGTGTGAGTAAAAGCCTGCTTGGGACAGGCCTCTTTCATCGCCTGAATATCTTCGGCCTTAGAATATAAGCCCGCCAGCCGCTCCTCTAATTCTTCCGGAGTCAAATTGTCAAAATTTAATCTTGAACTTTCAGGGACAATTACTTCCAAGTCGCTGTGAATAGTGGTAAGGCAGGCCAGATATACATTGTTTTTTCTTTCTTGCAGAGTAATCATACCGGAAGCTTGGGTATTAACCTTGCCGTTTTTAACCATCACCTTGCACTTGCCGCAAACCCCTTCCCCGGCACAGTTAGAATTGATATTTACCCCGGCCGTAAGCGCCGCCGCCAGAATAGTTTTATCCTGTTCAACTTCAACAGTCAGGTTATCCGGCAGGAAGGTAACTTTAAATTTTTGCATCGTTAAATCCGTTCCTCTGTGTAAACAACTAAAACACGGATGGTTAGTTAAGATTTTTTAAAAATGCGGGGATTCCGGCAGCTTCTTTGGGGCCGACGATAATCTTAAAGCCTGAGGCATCTTCCAGCTCCCCGCTGATCATCGCGACATACCCGGGAATAACTAAATTGTTATGCCCAATGGCTTCTTTTACCCGGCAGGCGACCAGGGATTTAGCGATGGTTTCGGGATTAAATTTTTCGGCTGCCCAGGCGGTCAGAACCGACATCCCTTGCGTATCAACGCTCAAAATATAAGCGGGAACTTTGCTGGCTTCAACCTCCCCCAGGACGGTGTAATAACTTAAAGAAAAATTCGTGGTTACCAAAACCGGAGACTTAGGGCTAACCTGTCCGATCGCATAGAGCTTGGGATCGATCTGCAGCGGTTTTTGCGGATCAGTATAAATATTTTGCCTTAACGTTAAAATCGCAAGCACCTCCCAGGATTCAAAACCCCGCAATAAAACGATCCCGGCATATTTAGCAATATAAGCAGCTGCCTCCATCGCTTCCTGGTAAGGATCAGACTGATTAACAACCGCTAAAGTAGGAAACCCCAGCGTGCGGTTCATTTTTTTTAATGCTTGCCGGCGGATCTGGGTTAGATCCCAGATCTTTTCTGCCGGCGGTTTTATTCCTGAATCTAAAATCAGGTCTTTGACCCCGGCAATACTAATCTTTTCTGTTAACTGACTAAGCTGATCGATATCCTGGGCGCTGACGACTAAGGGCAGGCCAAGCTCTTTGGCGATCTGGCCGTAGGCTAAAAAGTTCTGCTGATTAGCCGCGTAAAGTAAAGGTTTATGCTTCTGAGCTGCTTGGGCCGCCTGCTTTAAAGCAGGCGCGTCATCACTGATCAGTAAAATTGGCAACGCGGTCTGCTCCAGCAACAAGGCGGTAGCTTCAAGGAATCTGGGGGCATCCGCACACTGCTTTAAAGCAACCAGGTTAACTGCCAGCAATTGCCCCACCCGCTCAAATTTCAGCTGGTTGATTTTTTCCAGACGCAGCCTGATCTCGTCATCGGTTAAAGAATCTTCGATAATAAACCCCACAGCAGCCGGATTGCGGAATTTCTCCTCATGCCTGAACATCACCGATTCATTGCCCAGCTCGAATCTATTTTCATTAGCCCCGATTATCACCGGCCGGATCGGAGGCAGGGCCTGCGCCTCAAGGACCTGTTTAGCTTCTTCTGAGATAAAAGGACATTTTTCAATCGGCAATGCCTTTTTAGCCAGTTGCATGGCAAAGGCCAAGCAAGTAGCCAGTCCGCACTGGCGGCAATTTGTTTTAGGCAATAATTTATAAATATCTAATCCTGATAACGCCATCTTTATCTTTGGTTGATCAAACTGGCCAAATAACCGGCCCCGAAACCATTATCGATATTAACCACTCCTACCCCGGGCGAACAACCGTTGAGCATCGTTAATAATGCCGCTAGCCCGGAGAAGTTTGCCCCGTAACCGCAGCTCGTAGGCACTGCTACGATCGGAGCCTTCAATAGACCGCTGACCAGGCTGGCCAACGCCCCTTCCATCCCGGCTACTACTACGATCACCCGGGCCTTTTTTAGCTTTTCGATATTGCCCATCAGCCGGTGTACACCGGCAACCCCCACATCATAAAGCCGCTCCACCCGGTTACCCATCACTTGTAAAGTCTGCGCTGCTTCTTCCGCTACCGGGATGTCGGCGGTGCCGGCTGAAACCACTGCTACCAATCCGGCAGATAAAGCTTTAGTTTGATTAAGATACCCTATTTTTGCCAGTGGGTTATACTTTAAAGCGGGAATCGATCTCTTCAGGAAAGAAAAGGTAGCCTTATCCAGCTTAGTCAGCAAGAGATCCTGCCTAGCAGCAGCAATACGCTTAGCTATTTGTTTTAAATGCCGGCGGTCTTTGCCCGGGCAATAAACAACCTCCGCGAAACCTTTGCGCCTTTTACGGTCGGTATCAATCTTTGCAAAACCTAAATCACAGAACCCTTTGGCTATGCCCATCGATTAGAGGCCCCGGTAAACCAAATATCCCAAAAGAACAATCAGCAGCAGCGCAAAGATATAAAAATCATTAAAATAAAAAAAATCGCTAATCCTGCCGCCAAAAGTTTCCGGCTCGCTCTTGCCGGACTGAGGCGTAAGCCGGCTCTGCTCTTTTTTATACTGCTCCACCTGTTCCTTTTTAAACCTTAAATACACTCCGCCCACTTTATAGCCGGGGATTACTCCACTCTCGGTCAAATCCAGGACTTCCTTTTCCGAAATACCCAAAAGCATCGCCACTTCCCGAACCGTCAGCATTTTTTCTTCAGTCATGGTTATTTAGCGATCTTGCCTGAGGCTACCCAGGAATCGATCGCTTTGCGCTCAAACTTCCACTCATTATTTTCTTTGCTCGCCGGCATTTTACCGGAATTCGCCCATTCCATAATCGAATTGACCTCAACCTCCAAGTATTTCGCCAACTGTTCGGGATTGAGAAAATCGTGCAACATAGTGCACTGCCCTTCAAAAACCGCTCCTTCGGCTACATTAAGCTTAGCCGGGTAAATATGCCCCTCAACCACTGCCTGGGGCAGCAAGGTCAATCTCTCCTTCGCGGTGATCCTGCCTTTGACCCGGCCGCCAATAATAATATTGTCGCCCATAATATCGGCATTAATTACCGCGCTGGGGCCCACGGTCAAATTTCCGCGGGTATCCAAGTTACCCTCAAATTTACCGTTGATCTTTAAATTTACCGGGTCCTTAAAACTTAGCGTTCCCTGCATCGCTGCATCAACATCCAGGGTTTTTTCTTCCAGATTTTTTTTAAACGCCATCTTTGGCCTCCTTTGCCAGTGGTGCTTCTAAATACCGCAAAAAATGCAGGACCACTAAAACTAACACAGTTGTATAAATCGCCACCCGGTTAAAACCAACGCCCACCGCTAAGCCGATCCCGGCTACTACCCATAGGCTGGCCGCCGTTGTCAAGCCCCTTACACCGTCAGGTTCACGAAAAATCGTACCCGCGCCCAAAAAGCCGATACCGGTAATGACGCCGGCCGCGATCCGGGCCGGGTCTAATCCCGCCTGTTCTTTATATATATCAAAAACATACATCGATGTCAACATGATAAGGCAGCTGCCCAAAGCCACCAGGATATGCGTGCGCAAACCGGCCGCCCTGCGATGCACCTGCCTTTCCAGCCCGATCAAGCCGCTTAAAACCAGGGTCAATAGTAACCTTTGAAACATCTCAAAATCCGTTGGCATCTCTTTTCCTCCTTTAAATGAGCAGACAACTTACGCAAGCAAGCCACCTTGCGCCCATTGGAATTACGCAAATGTCGCTTTGTGGCGAAGCTGACGCAAGTTGTAGTCCGCCATATTTTGTGGCGGACGTCTGCTTATTCCAACCCACCCCTAACCCCGCGCTGATAAAGATAACCGCCTAATCCGGCAACCATCGCCGCGTTATCCATACACAAGCCCATTTCGGGGAAAAAACATGCGATCCCTGCTTTATGGGCGCAGGATTGAAGCTTTTGGCGCAGGCACCGGTTAGCCGCAACGCCGCCGCCGATCAGGAGGCGACTGGTATGCATTTTTTTACAGGCCGCTAGAGCTTTATTTACCAAGACATTCAAAACACTTTCCTGAAAAGAAGCGGCCAAATCCCGCCTGTCCTGCCCAACCGGTTGCCTATTTTTCAGGTAATATAATACCGCAGTTTTTATCCCGCTAAAACTAAAATCGAGGTTTTTTTCGGTATTTAAGCAGGCGAATTTGATCTTGCGCGGATTACCATGAACGGCCGCCTTCTCCACCTGCGGCCCGCCCGGATACCCCAGCCCCATGATTTTAGCGACCTTATCAAAAGCCTCACCGCAGGCATCATCCCGGGTCTGGCCCAATACCCGGATATCCGTAAAATCCTTAAGATAAAACAAGGTAGTGTGGCCGCCAGAAACCACTAAGGCCACCGCCGGCAGTTTAAGGTCCGGATAGGCTAAACGATTAGAAAAAATATGGCTGTGAATATGGTCGATACCGATCAGTGGTTTATTTAAGCTTAAGGCCAGGGCTTTGGCAAAAGCCGCCCCGACAATCAAAGAGCCGGGCAGCCCGGGATGGCTGGTTACCGCTACCAGATCAATCTGCCATGGCTTTAGCCGGGAAACTTTCAAGGCCCGAGAAAATACACCGGCAATACTTTCCAGTTGCATCCGCGAAGCAATCTCTGGCACCACTCCTCCATGACGGCTGTGATATTTTAAGCTCGAAGCCACAATATTGGCAAGCAGTGTCTTGTTATTTTTAACTAAAGCCACTCCGGTTTCATCGCAAGAACTCTCAATACCGACTACGATCATTTATTGGCCTTTATTTTTGTTCATACTTTAGCGCGCTACCTGGGAAAGATAAATAAATTTATAGCCTTCTTTTTCCATCTCCGGTAGGATTTTCTTTAACGCTAAGAGCGTATCTTCCCGGTCATGGCCGATCCCGATCGCGTAGCCCCGCTTGGCCGCAATCTTTTGCAATTGGAGTAGCTGGCCACGAATGTGCTCAAAGCTCTTCTGGTTATCCAGAAAAATATCCCGCTTGGCAAACCTGACCCCTTTTTGCCCGGCTAAATCCCCAAACACTGAGCCCTGGATCACAAAGCTATCGAAAAAATAAAGCCCTTTAGACTTGACCATCTCCAGTACCAAAGCGGCCACACGTTTATCAAGCGAGACCTGCGACCCCATATGATTAGATACGCCTTTGGCTAATGCGACGCTGGATAAATCATCCTGGATAATCTGGCGTATTGCTTCATCCGTCATCCCGGTAGTTAGCGTATTATCCTCTAAATTATACTTTTCCTTAGGCTCCATCGGTAAGTGCAAAATGATCTCGCAGCCCCGGGCGCTTAATTCACGGGCCAGTGTCTTGGAATATTTCAAATTAGGCAATACCGCACAAGTCAAAGGCTGCTTGATCTGGCTAAGCGTTTTAAGATTATTTAAATGATACCCCCAATCGTCGATCACGATCACGATTTTACCTTTAACCGCAAGAGGCTTCTGTAATCTTTCCTTTTTAACCTTAACCGGCTTGACCGGAGGCTTAGATAACGGAGTAAGAATGATGGCGATAAAACCAAAGATTAGCAGAAAAATACCTGCCCATTTAAAAGCTGAAATTTTCATATTTTTAGAAACCCTGGATAAATTATTTAACCTGTTTATAGATGACAATTGCCTTTAAAGCGTCAAGTGCGCGCATGATTTGCTGGTCAGTTTTATAATCGAAATCGTCGTGGGCAGGTTCATTAGTTTGCGGCTCTTCCTGAAT